>JAEEGH010000689.1_pt1 | contig 109803 bp, 86 predicted proteins | sample 9134181 | NCBI WGS metagenome assembly JAEEGH01 (sample SAMN16246544, study PRJNA631951) | gut metagenome | biome: gut microbiome; feature: rumen; material: DP-attached | host: Bos | place: Iran: Karaj | collected 2018-10
CCGTGGCCTTGGTGAGTGTGGGGTGCACCGGGTCATAGCCCTCGATGGCGGGGTTGTCGTGCATGTCCTCGTAGTAGCCGTTGGTGTCGGTCATGTTGACGGACTTCTCCGGCAGCACAATCGAGTCGCGGCCGTCGTCGAAAATGCGGTACCACTTGACGGTCTTGCTCGTGGTGCCCTGCGGAGTGAAGCGGTAGGCTTCATTGTCGATGTTGGTGGTGAATCCGTTGCGCCCATTAGGCCAGAAGGCTGCAGGCGCGCCGTTGACGACGTACATGTTAGGACTGCCGGGCGTGCCTCTCTGTTGCGGTTGTCCAGTGGCGTTCTGGATGCCAATAAGTGCATCGGAGGTTGTGGGGCAGCATCTGCGCTGTTTGACATGGACTTCAATAATGTTGGAGCCTTCATAGCAGACTATTTGATAGGTGCCTTTATGGCTGTAGTCGCCAAAGTTCGGGGCTTCTTTCCACGAGCAGATAATTTTACGGCAGGGGTATTGGTCCTGAATGCCATAGTAGATGCCGTCTATTCTGTTGGTCTCTGAGCCTGTAAAGTGGCCAGGGTGAGTGTCTTCCATTACGCCATAAATGGCGTCCTGCATGCGACCGCCATAAGATGATCCGAGATTTTGGTGGCCAGAGGTTCCGTCCCAGGGTAGTTTGTTGTTTGATGACCTGAACCCATAAGGGCAATAGTTTCCTGACCCAAAACTTGATGGACTACAAAATGTAACCAACCCATTGGCACCGATACGGAACTGGCTTTTGCGGATACCGAAGAAATAGAACGGATACGGAATGGTTGTGTGTGAGTCAGCGAAGACATCGTCGGTACCGATAGGCATGCGTGTGCCGAGGGCAAATGTCGTGTCTGGTGGATTGTATGGGATTTGTTCAACCAAGTAGGTGCCGTTGAAGTACTGCACAGGGATGTAGGGTTCGGCGGTGAGCTCAACCTGACCGTGGTTGTCTTTGTTGACGACAGTGTCCCAGTCGTGGTCCTGGTAGACCTCATAGGGAATGTGGTCGACCCTTTCGTTGACAATGATGTCAGGGCAGGGATTGAATACACCCTGAGCCTTGGCGGAGCCGCCAAAGGCTGTCGCGGCGATGGCGCCGACGGCCATAAGCTTGAATATCTGTCTTTTGTTCATAATCGATGATGCTTTATTATGTGCAAAAATACGTTTTTTTCTGCATATTAGACGCGTAAACCCATTGTTTGTTACTACCGCCACATGTTTTTAACATTTTTTACAATTCTTCTTTTAATATTATTTATGTTATGCCGGTACGTACTCCCTCCGAATCCCCTCCGACCTCCCTCCGACAAAAAACCGTAGAACAACCGTAGAACAGTCGGAGCGAGTACGGAGGGGTGGCGTAGCGCCACCGGTGCTACAGTGGAGCGGAAGCACAAAGGGCAGGGTAGGGTGGAGGTGGTGTCGGAGATGAAATTTTGCTTCTAAGCGACTTTCTCGCCAATCTGTGAGGCGAAGGCGGTGAAGGGGTGAGAACGTCGAATAGGAGCGAAATTTGAGTGTGTACTTTTGTAAGTTTCGATAGCCTAAAAGTTGACGTGACAAATGTAAGTGTAGGTGCTGTTATGTAATAATACAATTGTAAACCAAAAACAGGTGTAATTTCGGTTAAAATATTTAACAGACATGCTGTGTTAAAATTCTATATATTAAAAACCAATACTTTAATATTTGTTACATAATGTATAGGTTTAGTGTTTTTGTCAATAAAAAGTATAAGTTTATGTGTTGGGTATTGCTGTATATAAACACCAATATATTAGTATTATATAATGTTTAGTTAATTTGTTGGTTGAATAGTGTTGTTTGAATACAAATGTGAATGGGTAAATTTTATTTTGTTATGTCGAAAAGTATGTGTACTTTTGTAATCGCAACATATGTGTAATTACAATTGTAAGATTATGATAAACAGGATAAATCTCATTTTACGGGCCAAAAATATCACTGCAAGACAGTTCGCGGAGGAAATCGGCATACAGCCGTCAGGGATGTCGCACATTCTGGGTGGCCGCAACAACCCGAGTCTCGACTTCGCCGTGAAGGTGCTGAAGCGCTACCCCGAGATTGACGCCAATTGGCTGCTCTTGGGTAAGGGTGCGATGTACGGTAACTCCGGGGTCACGGCTGTAGAGGCGCTTCACGAAACGGCTCATGATGATGGTTTTGTTGACAAGGAGGCGATGCCTGAGACGACTGTAGAGCCGTATCATGAAACGGCTCATGATGATGGTTTTGTTGCCAGGGAACCGTTACAGGAGATGGCTCAAGAGGAGGCTGCCTCTGTGGTTGAGGAGCCGTTCCATGAAACAGCTATGCAGGAAGGGGAGCAGCAAGTGGTGCGTGTGATGATGATATACAGCGACAACACCTATGAGGTGCTTACGCCGCGTGTATAATATAATATTTTCTTTCTTTATATAAATTATTTTCGTATATTTGCATTTTCCTGCCGAGAGTACGGTGGGGTGTAATATATTGAATGAAAATGGACTACAACTTCAGTGAACTCGAACCGCGGTGGCAGAACTGGTGGCGTGAGCATGGTGTGTACCATGTCGACAACCACAGCGACAAGCCGCATTACTATGTTTTGGACATGTTTCCCTACCCGTCGGGCGCCGGCCTCCATGTGGGACACCCGCTGGGCTATATAGCGAGCGACATCTACGCCCGCTACAAGCGCTTGCGCGGCTATAACGTGCTGCACCCCATGGGCTACGACGCATACGGTCTGCCTGCCGAGCAGTACGCCATACAGACTGGGCAGCACCCCGCTGTGACCACGGAGAAGAACATTGCACGCTATCGCGAGCAGTTGGACAAGATAGGCTTCAGTTTCGACTGGGACCGCGAGGTGCGTACCTGCGAGCCGAAGTACTACAAGTGGACGCAATGGACTTTCCTGCAGCTCTTCAAGCACTACTACGACAACACGTTGCAAAAGGCTGTGCCCATCAGCGAACTCGAGGAACGTTTTGCCAAACAGGGCAGTGAGGAACTCGACGCTGCCTGCACCGAGGTGATGGACTTCACGGCCGAGGAGTGGAGAGCATGGGACGAGGTGAAACGCAGCCAGGTGCTGATGAACTACCGTCTGGCCTATCTGGCGGACATACCGGTGAACTGGTGTGCCGAACTGGGCACGGTGTTGGCCAACGACGAGGTCGTCGGCGGCTTAAGTGTGCGCGGCGGCTACCCTGTGGAGCGCAAGCTGATGCGCCAGTGGAGCCTGCGCGTGTCGGCATACGCCCAGAGGCTGGTCGACGGACTTGAGCAGGTAGACTGGACCGACTCGCTGAAAGAGATACAGCGCAACTGGATAGGCCGCTCGGAAGGTGCCGCAGTATGGTTCCCGCTGGATGTGAAAAGCAATGAAAACGTGCTGCCCGGCGCACAGGCCTACATGCCACAGTTCGACCCGCAGCCTGTGCCGAGTTTCGAGATATTCACCACGCGTCCCGACACCATATACGGCGTGACCTTCATGGTGCTGTGTCCTGAGCACGAACTCATCGACAGCATCACCACCGACGCGCAGCGCCAGCAGGTGCAGGACTATGTGACCTGGGCCAAGAACCGCTCGGAGCGCGAGCGTCAGGCCGAGGTGAAGAAGGTGAGCGGTGTCTTCACCGGAGCTTATGCCGTCAATCCCCTCACCGAAGAGAAGATACCAATCTGGGTGAGCGACTATGTGCTGGCGGGCTACGGCACCGGTGCCATCATGGCAGTGCCGGCCCACGACAGCCGCGACTTCGCCTTTGCGCGCCACTTCGGCCTGCCGATACGTCAGGTCGTGGCCGCAGAGAAGGACCCCGAGACGGGCAAACCCATTGTCAGCGACCCGAATACATGGAGCGAGAGCATGGATGCCAAGAGCGGCTGGTCGGTCAACAGCGGCCAGTTCAGCGGCATGAAGGTGAAGGAGGCTATGGCCGCCGTGATTGACAAGATAGAAGAGATGGGCATTGGGCACCGGACTGTGAACTTCCGTCTGCGCGACGCCATCTTCAGCCGCCAGCGCTACTGGGGTGAGCCGTTCCCGATATACTACAAGCCTTACGCCACTCCCATCCCCGAGGAGTGTCTGCCGCTGGAGCTGCCGGAGGTGAGTGAGTTCAAGCCTACCGCCACGGGTGAGCCGCCGCTGGGACACGCCACCAAGTGGGCCTGGGACACCAAGAGCAACACTGTGGTCGATTGTTCAGCAATCGACAATGACACCGTCTTCCCGTTGGAGCTGAGCACAATGCCGGGCTTTGCGGGAAGTAGCGGATACTATCTGCGCTATATGGACCCGACGAACGACGAAGCCTACTTCTCTAAAGAAGCCGTTGGCTACTGGCAGAACGTCGACCTCTATGTCGGCGGCGCCGAACATGGCACTGGCCATCTCATCTATGCCCGCTTCTGGAACAAGTTCCTCTTCGATATCGGTATGGCCGTGAAGGAGGAACCTTTCCAGAAACTCATCAACCAGGGCATGATACAGGGCCGCTCGAACTTTGTCTATCGCTCCAAGACCGATAACAGCCTCTTCATCTCGAAGGGCGTGATAAAGAACATGGACGATGTGACTCCGATACACGTGGACATCAACATCGTGGACAACGACGTGCTCGACATTGAGAAGTTCCGCCAGTGGCGTCCCGAGTTTGCCGACGCCAAGTTTGAATTGGAGGACGGCAAGTACATCTGCGGCTGGGAAGTGGAGAAGATGAGCAAGAGCATGTACAACGTGCAGAACCCCGATGACCTGGTGGCACGCTACGGTGCCGACACGCTGCGTCTGTACGAGATGTTCCTCGGTCCTGTGGAACAGGCCAAACCGTGGGACACCAACGGTATTGAGGGTGTGCACCGCTTCCTCAAGAAGTTCTGGCGCCTGTTCGAAAGTTTGAGTGACGAGCCCGCCTCGAAGGAGGAGCTGAAGGTGTTGCACCAGACCATCAAGAAGATTACCGACGATGTGGAGCGATTCTCGTTCAACACCTGCGTCTCCACCTTCATGATATGTGCCAACCAGTTGGCTGACAGCAAGTGCGGCAAGCGCGAGGTGTTGGAGCCGCTGACGGTGCTGATAGCTCCCTTCGCGCCGCATATCGCCGAGGAACTGTGGCACCAGCTTGGGCATGATGGCAGTGTGTGCGACGCCGAATGGCCGCAGTACGACCCGAAGATGCTGGTGGAGGACACCGTGAAGTATCCAGTGCAGTTCAACGGCAAGATGCGCTTCACCGTGGAGTTGCCGGCCGCTTGCACACAGGACGAAGCTGTCGCCGCCATCAAGGCCATGCCCGAGGGCCAGAAATGGATGGAAGGCAAAGAGCCGAAGAAAGTGATATTCGTACCCAAGAAGATTATAAACATTGTACTATAAATGCTAAGCAGACATTTCTTAAGAAGCAAGGTGCTACAGGAGATATACTCCTGCCAGATAGAAGAAAAGGATGCCATACAGGCCTGCAAGGATTTCGAGTACCATGTAGGCAAACTCAACGAGTTGGGTGTGCTGCAGGTGTCACTTATGACCAAGGTCTTCGAGATGGCCGAGGTGGTCATAGAAGAGGGGCGCCGCAAATTTCGCCCCACCGATGCTGAGAAGACTCCCAACCGTAAGTTCCTCGGCAACGAGTTCCTGCGCCGTATGGCCGACAACTTCGAGCTGAGGCAGTTGACCGAGAAGTGGTGCGGTTGCTGGGAGACGCACAGCGACTTGGTGCGTGAGGCTTTCATAGAGTTCCGCAAGACCGACACATACTGCGAGTACTTATCGCATCCAGACACTGACTTTGCACAGGACAAGGAGTTGGCTATCATGCTGTTCCGCTTCCTGATGAACCGTGAGGCCATCGTGGCCGTCATTGCGGAGCGCAGCCTGTTGTGGGAAGATGACTTCGAGCAGATAGCCCAGTACAACTATATGATGCTGAAGACCCTCGACGAGCAGCACTTCGACGAGGCCATGCAGTGGCCTGTGATGTATGACAAGCGCGAGGAGAAGGATGAAGCTGACATGGAGTTTGCACGGCAGCTGCTTACGGAGACATTGGCCCACCGTGCCGAGAGTGAGGAGATGATCAAGGCAAGGCTGCAGGGCTGGGAATTTGAGCGAGTGGCGTTGATGGACATCCTGCTGATAGATATGGCTGTAGCCGAGTTTATCGCCTGTCCGTCGATACCAGAGAAGGTAACTATAGACGAGTACATCGAGCTCAGCAAGGAGTTCAGTTCGGAGCGCAGCAAGCTCTTTATCAATGGTATACTCGACAAGCTGGTGCTTGAACTGCGTTCGCAGGGTAAGATAAAGAAGTCGGGCCGTGGTCTTCTGAACGAAAACGGCGAGGAGGCGTAAGGTATGTGCAATAGACGGAAAAAGACTATTATACTTGTCGCAGTGTCGATGCTGCTGCTTGCTGGCTGCAAGGGCAGGGGGTCTCAGGATGCCGATGTTGACCTGATACGCAATCCGCGCAGTGCACAGGGCTACGATGAGAGCGAGAAGATGCCGGTGCTCACCTTCGACAGTGACATGCATGATTTTGGACGTCTGTCGGCTGGCGAGAACATCAGCTACAGCTTCCACTTCCGCAATACCGGTGACGCCGACCTCATTATCAGCAACACCTCGGCGACATGCGGCTGCACTGTGGCCGACTACCCCAAGGGGCGTATAGCTCCCGGCGGCGAGGGATATGTGACGGTGACCTTCAAGAGTGCCGGTAAGGCCGGTCAGCAATATCAGGAGGTGACCATCGTCAGCAATGCACAGCCCGCCACATGCCGGCTCAAGATACTGGCGCAGGTGGGAAGATAATACCAAACAATCAAGCAATCAAACAATCAAGCATTATGACAGATATGATTTTATTACAAGCACAAGGCGGCCAGGGTGGCAGCTCAGTGTGGATTTGGATGATTGTCATCCTTGTGATTATGTGGATTCTCATGTTGCGTCCGCAGCGTAAGAAAGAGAAAGAGGAACGTAAGTTCCGTGAGGGTTTGAAGAAAGGCGACCGTGTCGTCTTTTCAGGCGGCATCTACGGCAAGGTGCACGAAGTTGGTGAGCACACCGTCGAGGTGGAGGTCAGCAACGGTACCGTCCTCACCGTCGAGAAAAGCATGATACAGCCTGCTCCCGAAGCCAAAGCCGAGGATAAGAAGTAAGTGAAGCGCTTCCTGGTCATATTAGGGTTGACGGCTATCGTATGGCTCGGTGTATCAATGTCGGAGCCGATGGAGTATCCGATGCAAGTGCGTGTTAGCTACACCGGCTACGACACGGTGCGTTACGCCATGTTGTCGGCCGACACGTCGTTGACATTGCGCATCACGTCCGATGGTTACACGGCATTCTTGTTGGGGCTGCTCGACGAGGTGCCAGAGATGGAGGTGTCTGTCAGCGGCAGCGGTATGCAGCGCACCGCAGGCATCGATGTCCTCTACGCCGCTGTGCGTGAGAGCATGGTTGGCATCAAGGGGGTAAGCTGTGGGGTGGATTCACTGCGTGTAACCCTTGCCGAACGCAGGCACAAGACTTTCATGCCCAATCTCGACCAGGTTAGTTTCGAGTTTGCGGAGCAGTATGCTCTATATGGTCAGCCAAGCATCACCCCGTCGGAGGTGACGCTCTACGGTCCAGAAGAGGCGTTGGCGAAGATAACGTCGCTGCCGGTGGCAAAGACTACAGTGTCAGGAATTCAGGCATCTGGTAGCTATACCATGAAACTTGAACCAGTGTGGCGCGAGGCCGGCGACGTGCACCCGTCATGCACCGAGGTGACTGTCTATGTGCCTGTTGAGGCCTATGTGGAACGCGAGTATAAAGTGCCAATACAGGTGGCCGGAGCCGATACTTCTGTGTCGGTGCACATCTATCCGCCTGATGTCACGCTGCACGTGTGGGTGGCCCAGCGCGACCTGCACCGTGAGCCGGAATTCACGGTGGCAGTGGACTATGCTGATATCATAAATGGGGGCAGCCATATAGTGCCGCAGATTACCGAGTTCCCCGTCTATATGCGTCCGCGCGGCATTGAGCCCAAGGAGGTGCAGTGCGTAATCATCAAGTGAATGAAACGCGTAGGTATAACAGGCGGTATAGGCTGTGGTAAGAGCACCGTGGTGGCCGAGTTCAGTAAGCTCGGCGTGTCGGCTTTTGTAGCCGACGATGTCGCCTCTGCCTACTATCGGGACCAGGCGTTCCTCGCCGATATTCGTAAGCTGTTCGGCGACGGAGTGTTCCTCCCCGACGGCAGCGTCGACAAGCGGCGCATCGCAGCCCGCGTCTTCACCGATTCCGGCGCACTCAATGCCCTCAACGCTCTTGTACATCCGCGTGTTATGGCCGACTTCGAGGAATTCTGCAGTAATCACGTCGCTGAGCCTTACGTGCTCTTCGAGAGTGCTATATTGTATGACTATGGCTTCGACGCCCTTATGGACAAGACCGTATGCGTATATCTCGACCTGCCTGAACGTATCGAGCGTTTGCGCAGTCGCGATGGGTCGACCGAAGCGCAGATTATGGCCCGGGTGGCCAACCAGATGCCCGCCGAAGAGATGATGCGGCGTGCCGACTATGTGATATTGAACTATGAGGGCAATCCGCGCCAACGTCAGGTTGCCATCATTGATAAACACTTAAGACAATGAGAAAGAAACTTGTTGCCGTTCTAACGGTATTGATGCTCACCGCAATATGCGGAGACATTGTAGCCCAACGTTTTGATGCCCGCGGCCTCACATTCCGTGACCCGGAGACCAACTGGATTGACTCCGTGATGGCCACCCTCAACCTCGACCAGCGCATAGCGCAGCTTATGATGGTTCGTGTGCCACTCGACATGGACGACAAGCAGGCCAGTGTCTTCTCCGAGGTAATGAACGGCTACGGTGTCGGCGGCGTATGTTTCTTCGCCGGTACCGCCGACCGGCAGGTCTCTATGACTCGCCGCTTCCAACGTGACGCCAATGTACCACTCCTGGTGGCCATCGACGGCGAGTGGGGCCTCGGTATGCGTCTCAAGGACATGTATTCGTTCCCCCGTGCGGCGCGTTTCGGCGAGGTCTCTGCAGACGCCGACAGCATCGTCTACCGTCTGGGTGAGGAGATTGGCAGCCAGTGCCGCGAGATGGGCATACACATCAATTTCGCCCCGGTGGCCGACATCAACTCCAACCCCAAGAACCCAGTCATCGGCACCCGATCCTTCGGCACCGACCCACAGCGTGTGGCGCAGCTCGCCAGTCTCTACGCCCGCGGCCAGCAGAGCCAGGGGGTTATGGCTGTCGCCAAGCACTTCCCCGGCCACGGTGACACCGACAAGGATAGCCACCTCGAGCTGCCTGTCATCAACCACTCTCGTGCCTATATGGATACCGTCGACTTAGTGCCTTTCCGACGCCTTTTCGCCGACAGCGTGGGCGGTGTCATGATTGCCCATCTGCAGGTCAATGCCTACGACAGTCTGCGCCCCTCCTCGCTCAGCCCCGTCATTGTCAATGGGCTGCTGAAGCGCACCATGGGCTTCGACGGACTCGTCATCACCGACGGCATCGACATGAAGGGCATCACCAACAGCTACCGCTCTGGTAACGCCGAGCTGATGGCTCTCCTCGCTGGCAACGACCTTATCCTCCTGCCTCCCAACGTCCAGGAGGCCATCGAGGCCATCAAGACCGCCGCCGTCAAGCAGGACACTGTACGCCGTCTCATCGACTACCACTGCCGCCGTGTACTCAAGGCCAAATACCATTACGTCCGCCCCTACATCCATAACGACCTCCGTGTCCCCGGTGAGGAGCACCGCTACCTCTGCAACGACATCGTCTCCGACCTCAACCTCAATGTCGACCGCCGCATAGACAGTATCGTGGGCAGCGCCATCTCTCAGCAGGCTATGCCCGGCTGCCAGATTGTGGTGATGCACCGCGGGCGCGTCGTCATCGACCGCTGCTATGGTAATCAGACCTACGACAGCACCGCTGCCCCCGTCACACCCGAAACCCTATACGACCTTGCCTCCCTCACCAAAGTCTGTGCCACCACGCTGGCAGTCATGAAACTCGTCGACAACGGCAAGCTCAGCATCAACGACAAGCTCAGCCGCTATCTTCCCTACCTCAAGAGCACCGAGAAGACCAACATCACCGTCAAGCAGGCCCTCAGCCACTGCGCCGGCCTCAAAGCCTTCGACGCCCTATGGCAGCAGACCTCCCTCCGCGACAGCATCCCGCTCCTCGTGGCAAAAACCCCGCTCACAGGTAACAACGACTACCTCTATAGCGACTTCGGCTTCATACTTCTCGCCGACATGGTCGAGCGCATCACCGGACAGACCCTCGACGAGTTCGTCGCCGACAACTTCTATGACCAGATGGGCTTCACCTCCACCATGTTCAACCCTCTTGACAACGACATTCCTGCCGACGAGATAGCACCCACCGAGCTCGACTCCCTCCGCGGCCTCATACGCGGCACAGTCCACGACCCCAACGCCTACGCCATGGATGGCGTCAGCGGCCACGCCGGCCTCTTCTCCAACGCACGCGAGGTGGCACTCATCATGCAGATGCTCCTCAACGGCGGCGAGCTCGACGGCCACCGCTACCTCAAGCAGAAAACCGTCGAAACCTTTACCAGGCGTCACTTCGACAAGCAGGGCAACCGTCGCGCTCTCGGCTTCGACAAGCAGCTCTTCACCCCCTCCACCAACGCCCAGGTCTGCCCCCAGGCTTCGCAGGCCTCCTTCGGCCACACCGGCTTCACCGGCACCATGGTCTGGGCCGACCCCGACTACCAGCTCGTCTATGTCTTCCTCTCCAACCGTGTGCACCCTTCGGCTACCCCCAACCGTCTCGCTCAGCTCAACGTCCGCACCGACATCCAGACGCTCCTCTATAACGATTTAAGACAATAGTATATGTCGTCATTCACCAAATGGCTCCTCGCCGGCCTCGGATGGGCCCTGGGCGGTCCCATAGGCGCCATCCTCGGCTACTACCTCGGCAAGTCCATCTCCCCGGACAAAGATAGAATAGGCACCGGCTACTCTGGCAATCACCGCGGCCCCTATAGAAACACCGGCACACGGCAGGACATTGACGCAGCCCTCATGGTACTCATCGCCGCCGTCATGAAGGCCGATGGCGAGGTGAAGCGCAGCGAGCTGGAATACGTCAAGCGTTTCCTCCTGAAGAACTATGGCGAAGCACGCGGCAAGGAGATACTGCAGGTGCTGAAGCAGATGGTTGAGCAGGATATCCCCGTCGACCAGGTTTGCGCCCAGATCAAGGTCAACACCGACTACAGCACTCGCTACCACATGGTCGACTTCCTCTTCGGCATCGGTGGCGCCGACGGCGAGTTCCACCGCAACGAACTCTCCATCCTGCGCCTCATTGCGCAGTATCTGGGTATCTCACAGAGCGACTATATCTCCATCCAGGAGCGCCATGTAGGCCGTGGTAACACGTCTTCGTCGGCCCGGACACAGGGCGACCCCTACAAGGTGCTGGGCATTACCAAGGATGCTTCCGATGAGGATGTGAAGAAAGCCTACCGCCGCATGGCCATGAAGTATCACCCCGACCGCGTCGCCGGTATGAGCGAGGAGCTGCAGCGCAACGCCGCCGAGCAGATGAAGGAAATCAACAGCGCCTTCGAAACAATAAAACAACAAAGGCCAACCATCAAGTAAACCAAAAGAGGCTGACATCCCGTCAGCCTCTACTTCTATATTCTATATTCTATAACCTGTAACCTGTAACCTATAACCTAAAACCTGTCTCACGCCAGCCTCTCAACCACCGTGCCGACAAGTTGTCGCATGGGCTCGTGGTAGTCGTTGAGGAAGGTCCCTTTCGGGCGGTTGGCAATGATGAGGCACACCGTCAGCGCCTCGTGGCCCAGCATGTGACTGAAGCCGTAGATGGCCGACGTCTCCATCTCGAGGTTAGTCACCGGCAGCCCGTCGTAGCGGAACGCTGCCAGCTTCTCGTTGAGACTTTCTATCGATGGATGCAGCCTCACCGTGCGACCCTGAGGGCCGTAGAATCCGGGCGCCGTCGCCGTGATGCCGTGGTGCATGTCCTGGGCCACCTTGTCGAGCAGCAGTCGGCTGCCGCGCACACAGTAGGGGTGAGCCAGCCGCCCGTCGAGCCCCATGTGAGCGTCGAACGCGCTCTCCATCTCTGCCACCGGCGTTTCCCACTCACTGTAGTAGTTCATCAGTCCGTCGAGCCCTATTGCGTAGCCCGCCGCCACATGGCTGCCGCAGTCTATATCCTCCTGCAGCGAGCCGCTGGTGCCGATGCGCACCACCTGTAGCTGCCGGCCGTCGGCGGCAACGTCGAGCTCCGTCATCACTATGTCGATGTTGTCGCACCCCATGCCTGTCGACAGGGCCGTCATGCGGCTGCCGTGGTAGCGGCCCGTCACTGCGTGCAGCTCGCGGTTGTGGCTCTCATGCTCCACGCTGTCGAAGATGCCTTCGAACATCTCGACGCGCCCAGGGTCACCAACGAGCAACACCTTGTCAGCCAAGGTGTCGCTCGTCAGGTGTATGTGGTAGAGGCTGCCGTCGGCGGCCAGTGGTAGTTCGCTCGGTCTAATCATAATTCATTAAGGTTAGCGGCGCGAGGGGTTGGCGTTCGAGCTGTTGCCGCTGCGCGATGCCGGTGTCTGCGTCGTTGTGGTGCCCTTGCTGTCGTTCTTATTCTCGCTGCGGCTGGGCGTGGTAGTTGTTGTGGTGCTGCCGCTGCGCGACGCCGGAGCCTGCGTCGTTGTGGTGCCCTTGCCGCTGTCCCTTCTCTCGCTGCGAGTGGGTGTCGTCGTCGTGGTGCTGCCGCTGCGCGACGGTGTGCCAGTCTGCGAGGCCCCCTGCTCCTTGCCGCTGCGCGTCGGGGTGGCGGGAGTGTCGCTGCGCGAAGGGTTGGCGCCCGTCGTGGGCGATGTGGCTGTGCCGCTCTGCGTCGGTGTCGGACGCACACCCGACGAGCTGCGCGAAGGCTGCGGCGTCTCTATCTGCGGCCGGTCTACACCGGGCGTCCATGTGCCGCGCGGTTTCGGAGCCGGAGTGTGCGGCGCACGCATATAGTAGGGGTGTATCGGGTGCACGGCGGTGCCGCTGTGGTGGTGCGCCGGCGGTGCCGGTGGCATCCAACCGTGGCGGTGCACGTCATAGTGGTAGGTGCGCACATATCCCGGGCGGTGCACCACTCGCGTGTAGGTGTTGTATGCCGGCACTGTCCATGTGAACGCCGGCCTGTGCAGGGAGCCCGAGGTGCGGAACCGCAGGTACTGCGCTGCGTTGTACATACGCCCTGCGCTGTAGAGCCAGATGCACTGCAGGTCTATCGGCATGTAGATTTCCTCGCCGGTGTAGGCGTCCCAGCCGTAGATCCACAGCTCGTAGTATGCCGAGTTCACCTTCTCCGCCCACACCTCGTTCAGCAGAACGTAGGTCTCGATTTCGTACTCGTAGCCGCAGTAGATCATCAGCTCGCTCTGGCGGTTGAGGTAGCTCACCGCGCGGTCGGCCTGGCTGCGTGTGAAGTAGAGCACCGACGTGGCGCTCGCCGTGATGGCCCATGCCATCATAACTGCTAAGATTGCAATGCGTTTCATAGTGCGTTGTCTTTTATGTTTTCATCTATTTAATGCTGCAAAGATACAAAATATTTCACAAATGGCCTCACCGGCACCAAATTATTTTCCGACTTGCGCCGCAACCCAGCCGACACGCCTCCGTATCCTCTCCGTCTGTTCTACGCTTGTTTACCGGTTGTTTTACGCTTTTATACCGTTAAACAATGGTAGAACAAGCGTAGAAATGACGGAGGGGAGGCGTAGAGGAGGCAGAGGGGAGGTGGAGAGGTGGCGGCGGAAGGCGGTGTGGAGTTGTTTTTTGTGGGGCGAAAAATGAAAAAAAGTTGCCATGTATGATTTTTTTCGTATATTTGCACTTTGAAATAATATGTAAAAATGTACACGATGAAACGTATATTTGTTGCATTACTTGCTGTGGCACTGATGGTTGGCGCTGCCGGCGACGTTCAGGCCCAGAACAAGAAAAAGAAGTCGGGCAAGGCCAAGACCACCCAGACGACGAAGAAGAAGAAGGCTGCGGCACCCGCTGCACCGGTGGTCACCGACATCGAGTTGCCCTACAACAGCAACGACTGTCTCTTCGCTATCCCGCTGCAGATGGACCAGACCTACGGTCCGACGACGGCCCCCGACGGCGGCGGCCGAGTGCAGGAGGTGGTGGCCGACAAGCTGCACCCGAACCTTTTCGAGCGCGAGCACAATTCGGTGTGGTACAAGATCACGATACCGTACAACGGACAGCTGGAGATCAGCATAGCGCAGCGCAGCGAGTGGGACGACTATGACTTTCTGGTGTACAAGAACACTGGTGTGTATTTCTCGAACCAGGTGCTGCTGAACAAGGTGGCTCCGGTGGCCGTGAACCTGGGCGCTGTGGACAGCAACAGTCTGGCCGCTGCGGCGCTGAAGGCCGCCGAGCGCCAGCCGAAGGGCAAGACGGAGGCCCAGCCGAAGAAGAAGAAGGAGGAGGCGGAGCCGGAGTTCACGCTGCCGGCGGAGCCGAAGCCGACGATAGGCATGAGTGTTGAGGCCAAGGACAAGATGCTGACCAAGAAGCAGTACGGCGGCTTTATCAAGTCGATACCTGTGCGCATGGGCGAGGAGTACTATATAGTGCTCGACAACCGCTCGGAGGGCGGCCAGGGTCACACGATTACCTGCAGCGTGCATGCCGACGCCTACGAGCCCTTGGTGCTTTTCTACGACCGCAAGGGGAAGCGCTATGTTGACGTGGACCTGATGATACTGGAGAGGGGCGGCCAGGGGGGCGAGCGCCCGATAGTGAAGGACGCGCACTACCGCGGCGGCAAGGTGAAGTTCATCCCGGGATTCAGCTACACGCTCTATGCCAAGCGTGACGGCTATTTCTCGATTTACCGCGAGTTCAACGCGAGCGACCTGATGCTGCACGACACCATCATGATGACTTATATGGAGCGTACGGAGCGCGGTGCGTCGTTCCCCATCAAGAACATATATTTCGAGGACGGCGAGTCCACCTTCATAGAGGGCACGGACACGGCGCTGATGCAGTATGTGGCGATGTTCCTGAATCACCCCGACATTACGTTCCTCGTGAAGGGCTATGTGCAGAGCTACGGTGTGAATGCGGAAGCCGACATGCTGCTGTCGCTGGACAGGGCGAAAGCCATCAAGGAGTATTTCGTGCAGCACGGCATTGCCGCCGACCGCATAACGACGGCGGGAATGACGAAGAACGAGATAAAGCGCGCCGCAGCTGCGGCCCTGGACAAGGGTGCAGGCTTCAGCGGTGTGAAGGCCGAGCTGATAATCACTGGCAAGAAGGAATAGCAGATATATGAAACGACAGATACTAACGCTGCTGGCGCTCTGCGCGGCAGCGTTTTCCTTACCCGCCCAGACGGACTGGGCGCAGGTGGAGCGGCTGCTGGAGGACGGCTCCTACAAGACGGCATACGGCAAGGCCGAGGCTGTGTACAGCAAGAAGGACGCTGACGGTGGCCAGCGGCTGGCGGCGGCTTACTACATGGCTCAGGCTGCGTCGCGCTACCAGGAGGACGCCTACGACAGCTCGGTGGCGCGCTACCGTGCGCTGCTGCCCTCGCTGGAGCCCCTCGAGAGGGCCCTGTGCCATACATTCCTCTGCGAATATGACTCGGCGCTGGCCTACAGCGAGGTGCTGCAGCGGACACCGGCAGAGAAGATAAGGATGTACTGCAATGTGGAGAAGGGTGTGGGGATGACGCCGACGGCGTTCGATGTGGTGGTGTGGCGTATGCTTGACGACCACGACAAGATCACCCATCAGCAGAAGGTGGAGCTGCAGCGCATGCTGGTGGACTTCCACGCCGGTGACGGCGACGACATCCGTATCTGGCATGAGAACCGCCTGCTTGACTATCTCACGTATGTGCCCAACCATCCGATAACGCTTGAGCGTTTCGGGGAGTCGATAGCGAAGTTCCGCGGCACGAAGAGTCCCCATTATACATTGCTGTACCAGCGTGTCGCCAAATGGTGCAACGGGAAGGGCGACTATGTTGCGGCGCTGCGCTACTGCGACACAGCCATACAGCTGGCGCCGAAGAGCGAAGGCGGCATTGGGTGTGCAAACCTCAGGAACGAGATACTGCAGAAACGTGTGGAGATGGAGAACGGCGGGCTTGTGGCGGCCCCCGGGGTACCGAGCCTGCAGAGGGTGCGCTACCGCAATCTCGACCATCTGTGGTGGCGCATAATCCCCTATGTCGAGGACTTTAACTGGAACGACAAAGCAAAGGCCAAGATGCTGGCTGCAAAGGCGGTGGAGAGTGGAGAATGGAGAGTGGAAAGCGGGAAGGATTACAAGTATGCCGAGAGTTATGTGTCGCTGCCGGCGCTGAAGACAGGGAAATGGTTGCTGCTGGTGTGGCCGAGCAATGACCGCGTGCCCGCGGGGGGCGATATGGCCGACGGCTTCATGGCCTACGAGGTCAACGTCACCGATATGTACCTCATACAGAACTGCCAGGAGGGCCTGCTGCTCGACCGCCGCACGGGAAAGCCCATCGCGGGGCAGGAACTGCAGCTGAAGAAAGTGGACTACCGCAACAGCCAACTGTTGGAACGTGCGCATACCGACAGCAATGGTCGCTACCGCTTCACCACGAAGGAATACAACTATAATTATAAGATAGTAATCACGCGCGACGGCTACACCATCGACGCATCATACGGCCGTGCCTACGAAAAGCCCGACAGCACCATGAAGCTGCATGCCGATATGGTGACCGACCGCCCCATCTACAAGCCTGGCGACACCATGCAGGTGGCTGTGGTGGCCTACCTCGGCGACGGCATCGAGGCCGAGGTGGCGGCGGACTACTATAAACTGCAGGTGCAGCTGCTGGACCCCAACGGCAAGGAGGTGGACCATGTGGAGCTCACCACCGACGACTTCGGCACCATCCACACCTCTTTCCTGCTGCCTGTCGACCGCATTGCCGGCAATTATAGATTGAGGGTAAAGCATGGTGAAAGGAGTATGACCAACGAATATGTCCGCGTGGAGGAATACAAGCAGCCGAAATTCATGGTCTCATTAAGTTCGAAGGCCGGAAGTCGGAGTGCGGAGTTTGGCAAGCCATATGCCATCCAGGGGTTGGCGGCGAGCTACAGCGCTGTGCCGGTCAGCGGTGCGCGGGTGCAGTATACCGTTACACGCGAAAGGATGCACCGCTGGTGGTGGCGTTACTTGAACTACAGGTACGATGCCACCGAGGTGGCCAGTGGCGAGTTGACTACTGCCGCCGATGGCAGCTTCAGTATTGTCTTCATCCCTGATCCCGACAGTAGCGTGGAACTCTCCTCCAAGCCCATTTTCCGCTACACAGTCAACGCTATTGTCACCGACCTCAACGGCGAGAGTCATGAGCAGAGCTATGAACTGCGTGTCGGATTCCAGAACGCCTTCCTCAGCCTTGAAGCGGGCAGTACGGTGGACAACCTCAAGGTGAAGCACTTCGACCTCAACGGCAACGAACTGCCCGGCAAGGTGGACGTGAAGATAGAACGCCTGCGCCAGCCGCAGACGCCGCTGCTCGACAGTCCGCTGATGACCGACGACGCCCACCACACCATGAGCGAGGCCGACTTCCGCAAGGCCTTCCCTCTACTGGCCTACGACAAGAGCTATAACACCCCTGACCGCTGGTCTGTGGCCGAGGAGGTGGAAAGTGGAAAGCGAAAAGTGGAAAGCGGCGTGTATCGAATTACTCTCAGCGCCGCTGATGCCGACACAGTGGTGGATTATATCACATACACGGCTCCAGATGCCAGCAAGGTGCAGAGCCAGAAACTGCTGTGGAGCGAGGTGGACAAGATGCGTGCCGAGGTGGGCGACAAGGTTACCCTGCGCTTCGGCAGTCGCTTCAATGATGTGGAGGTCTACTATCTGTTGCGCATAGGCACCGAGGAGCGCGCCTTCCGCCGCATCACCGTCAGCGACGAGCTGCGGAGCATCACCATCCCCGTCGACAGCGCTATGCTCGGCGGCTTCCAGATAGACCTCATAGCGGTGCGCGAAGGTATCCGTGAGACGGCCACCTACAGCGTCAGCGTGCCTTTCAGCCACAAAGAGCTGAAGGTGGAAATCTCAACTTTCCGAGACAAACTGCTGCCCGGCGAGACAGAGGAGTGGGTGATAAAGGTTAAAGGTGAGAGGTTAAAGGTTAAAGACTCCTCAGCTTTAATTATGACTATGTACGACGATGCGCTCAACAGTTACGAGAATAAGTTGTGGGGCTTCTCGCCGTGGCGCACCAATAGTTCGAATAGTTTTAGTTATCATCACATCTATGGCAGCACAGGTCACTATCTTAATGAATACAAGCGGCTATACTACAACGGCTCGTATCCGTCGGTGTGGACTCTCAAGGAGGCGCTGCCGTACTACAACCGATGGGGAGGACATCGCCTGTACAAAACAGCTGCTATAGCCAAGAACAGTGCTACTGCGCGGGGCGAGTCTCTTGAGGATGAAGAGGAGGAAGTCGCGTTTGCCGTCGTCGAGGATCTTGTGCCAGTAATTGAGGTTGGCGAGGCGGAGAGTGGATCACGCCTAACGGCCGACGATGGTATCGCGGAGGCGGCAGTCCTTTCCACAGGATCGGATGCCGGAAGTACAGCGGAGCTGCAGGTGCGCACCAACCTCAATACCCTTGCATTCTTTGCACCCTCGCTGCGCAGCGACGCCGACGGCACGGTGACCTACCGCTTCACGGTGCCCGAACTGCTCACGCGCTGGAATGTCAAAGGTCTGGCCGTAAGTAAGGACCTCAAGATAGGAACGCTTGACAAGACCCTCATAACACAGAAACCGCTCATGGTGCAACCCAATATGCCGCGATTCCTGCGCAGCGGCGACTCGCTGGCGTTGATGGCGAAAATAGTGGCCAGTGAGCAGTGGCAGGTGGCCAGAGAGGTGGATGTGAGCCTGCTGCTCACCGATGCCGCTACGGGCGACACCATCTGCCATCATACCGAAGAGGTGAAGGTGAAGGATGCCGCACAGGTGACCTTCCCCGTGGAGGTGCCGCAGGGGGTCTATGTGGTCACCTACCGCATCATCGCCACCGCCGACGGCATGAGCGACGGCGAGCAGGGTCAGGTGCCGGTGGTTAGCAACCGCCAGGCCGTCACTGTCAGCCAGGCAATGTATATCAACGGGGCAGGGGAGAAGCACTACTCGGTGCCCGAGTGGCTGGTCAATAATGGTACGCGCGAGCCGCAGCTGGTGGTGGCCGAGGCGGTGAGCAACCCCGTGTGGCTCGCCGTCAAGAGTATGCCTTACCTGAAGAGCTTCGAGAACCCCTCGACGCTATACCTTGCCGAACAGCTCTATGTGGAAGGTCTCGGACGGCGCATAGCTGGCAGCGTGGACCTTGCGGCGATGGTAAAGGACAGTGTTGTAAGCCGTCTGAAGATGAACGACGACGTGAAGCAGACGGCTCTGCAGGCAACGCCGTGGCTGCGCGACGCCGAGAGCGAAGAAGAGCAGATGCGCGCCGTAGCCAACTATCTGGATACCGCCGCCATGCGTGCATCGCATGACAAGCTGGTGGCTGACCTCGCCGGGCGGCAGAACGCCGACGGCGGCTGGGCATGGATGCCCGACGGCAAGAGCTGTTTATGGGTCACACAGGCCGTCTTGCAGAAGGTGAAAGGGGAGAATCTAAACACCGATAAAGCCTTGCGGTATGTGGACAACGAACAGCAGCGCTACTATGAGCGCTGGGTGAAGCCATACATAAAGAAATACAAGTGGCAGCCCACCGATATCGACTACCTCTACATGCGCTCCATGTACGGCAAGGCCAATACCGAGGCATATCGCTTCTATTACACCAATGCCCTGAAGCGTTACAAGGACTATGAGAACCTCTATACGCAGGCGCAGCTTGCGCTTATCTTCCACCGCCACGGCGACCGCAAGGCGGCCCTCGACCTGCTGCGACGGCTCAAGGAGAAGTCGCTCACCAGCGACGAGATGGGCCTCTACTGGCGCGACAACCGCAGCGGCTGGTTCTGGTACCAGCGCCCCATAGAGACGCAGGCGCTACTGATACAGGCCTTCGCTGAGATAACGCCCAAGGACACCGTCACCATAGGTCTCATGCAGCAGTGGCTCCTCAAGCAAAAGCAGACAACCCATTGGGGCAACAGCCGCGCCACCGCCGAAGCAATACAGGCACTTATGGTTAACGGTCGCGAGCCAAGCGCTACGGCTGACGATGCCGCTGTGCAGATGACTGTCTTCGGGCAGCCGATGAATGCTGGCGCCATAGGCCTCGAAGGCTATCGTTGCCAGCGTTGGTGTGGCACAGGGCTGGACTCTCTGTCGCATAACACCTCGCTCATAACCCTCAAGAAGACCACACCCGGTATTGCCTGGGGTGCCGTCTACTACCAGTTCACCGATGACCTCGACAAGATACCGGCCGCAGAGAGCGGCATCACACTAAGGCGTACCTACCAGCATGAAGGTCCACTGAAGGTTGGCGACCGTGTAAAGGTGCGCATAGACATCAGCTGCGACCGCGACATGGAATACCTTGAGCTCATCGACGGCCGCCCGTCGTGTGTCGAGCCCGTAAGCACACGCGCCGGATGGCGCTGGAACGATGGCATAAGCTTCTATGTTGTCGTCAACAATACCGACACACGCTGCTATATTGAACATATCTACAAGGGCAAGTATTCCTTCGAGTATGAAGTGTATGTCACTAATCCTGGCAGCTTTATGACGGGTGTGGCCACTATGCAATGCATGTATGCCCCCGAATTCCGTGCCGTTGCTCCTGCCCAAACACTTATTATTGAGCCGTAAAGGGTGCTGTGGTAAAAAATATAATGCTGACAATCATTGTGATATATGATATTTGCAAAAAATATTTTGTCAGTATGAAAAAAGTGTGTACTTTTGCACCCGCTTTCAAGAGAGAAAGCCCCCGCCTTCTAGGCGTGGTTGTCGGCCGAGCCGACACCAACATGCCGCATTCGTCTAGTGGTCCAGGACATCTGCCTCTCACGCAGAAGATCATCAGTTCGACTCTGATATGCGGTACATAAAAAGAAGCCTCCACATTCGTGGAGGCTTTTCTTTTTGTATCCTGTTGTGTTATGCTTTCAGCAGGAAATTGAGGTCTGTATTCAGCGGCAACTCCTTGGTGTTGGCCATGGTTGTCTTGAAGACTTTCATCTTGTTGGGCTTGCCGATGAGCGACAGTTTGCCGCCCTCGAGCAGCAGCGCCGTAGCCTCGCGGATGGCGGCTACGGTGGCCTTGGGGTTCACCATGATGTACTCCTTCAGGCGGTCGTCGCGGGTCTCGCCGCCGTGCTTGGGGTCAAAGAAGTCGGTGTAGTGGGGGTTGATCTGGAACGGCACCAGACCCATGCAGTCGAACGACGCAGGCATCACTATGGGCATGTCGTTGGTGGTGCAGAGGGTGGGACCAGCCACATTGCTGCCCGCGCTCCAGCCCATGTAGGGCATACCGTCGAAGGCGCGCTGGCGGATGGCCTGCATGAGGCCCGTGCGCTGCAGTTCGCGCACCAGATGGAAGGTGTTGCCACCGCCCACGGCCACACAGTCGGTGTCGTAGACTGCATTCACCGGCAGCGCTTTGTGGTGCACCGAGGTGAGCTTCACGCCAAACTCGGCGTATACTTTGGCTACCTTGGCCTCGTAGGCGTCATAGCTCTTGGTGAGGCCGTTCGGAGCCAGCGACACGCCGGCATAGGGTACGAAGAGCACCTTCTTCACGTTGTGCCGACGGCAGAAGTCGGCAATCATGTCCTTGCACCAGCCGAGGTAAGCCTCGCCGCGCATGGTGCTGTTGCTTATCAGCAGTAAGTTTCTCTTATCCATGGTATGATTGTGTTTATGCGTCGATATTGGCGTAGGTGGCGTTGGCCTCGATGAAGGCGCGGCGGGGCGGCACATCGTCGCCCATGAGGAGCGAGAAGATGCGGTCGGCCGAGGCGGCGTTCTCGATGGTCACCTGGCGCAGCTGGCGGCCTTCGGGGTCCATGGTGGTGTCGCGCAGCTGGTCGCTGTTCATCTCGCCCAGACCTTTGTAGCGTTGCACGTGGATGCCTTTGTCGCCGAACTCCAGGAGGGCGCGCTCGCGGTCGTCCTCGGTCCAGCAGTAGACCTGCTTGTTGCCTTTCTTGACAAGGTAGAGTGGGGGAGTGGCGAGGTAGACGTAGCCGTTCTCAATGAGTTCCGGCATATAGCGGAAGAAGAAGGTCAGCATGAGGGTGTCGATATGTGCGCCGTCGACATCGGCATCGGTCATGATGATAACCTTGTGGTAGCGCAGCTTGCTGAGGTTCAGAGCCTGCGGGTCCTCGGGAGTGCCTACGGTGACGCCCAGGGCGGTATAGATGTCGCGGATGGCCTCGCTCTCGAAGGCGCGGTGGCGCATCACTTTCTCCACGTTGAGAATCTTACCGCGCAGCGGCAGGATGGCCTGGAAACGGCGGTCGCGGCCCTGCTTGGCGCTTCCACCTGCCGAGTCGCCCTCGACGAAGAAGATCTCGCACTCGGCGGGGTCGTTGCTCTGGCAGTCGGCCAGCTTGCCGGGCATGCCGGCGCTGCTGAAGACGTTGCTGCGCTGCACCATCTCGCGGGCCTTGCGGGCGGCTTGACGGGCGCGGGCGGCGAGGATGACCTTGTCGACGATGGTGTGGGCTTCGGTGGGGTGCTCCTCGAGGTAGTTCTCCAGCATCTCGCTGACGGCCTCGTCGACGGCGCCGCGCACCTCGGCATTGCCGAGTTTGGTCTTTGTCTGTCCCTCGAACTGGGGCTCTGCAACTTTCACGGAGATGATGGCGGTGAGACCTTCGCGGAAGTCGTCGCCGGTAATCTCCACCTTGGCTTTCTGTAGCAGGCCGGAGCGGTCGGCATAGGCTTTCAGCGTGCGGGTCAGGCCGCTGCGGAAGCCAGCCAGGTGGGTGCCTCCCTCGTGGGTGTTGATATTGTTGACGTAGGAGTGCAGGTTCTCGCTGTAGCCTGTGTTGTACTGCATGGCAATCTCGATGGGGATGCCCTTGCGCTCGCCTTCGATATAGATGGCATCGGGCATGAGCTTCTCGCGGTTCTCGTCGAGGTAGCTGATGAAGTCGCGCAGGCCTTTCTCGCTGTAGAAGTGGTCGGCGCGCAGGGGCGTCACACCGTCCTCTTTCATTTCGCGGAGGTCGGTGATGTTGATTTCAATACCTTTGTTGAGGTAGGCCAGCTCGCGCATACGGTCGAGCAGGGTGTCGTATTTGTATTCTGTGACGGTGAAGATTGTGCCGTCGGGGTGGAAGGTGATTTTGGTACCGCGCTTGTCGGTGGTGCCCACTTCCTTCACGGCATAGAGGGGCTTGCCTTTGCTGTATTCCTGCTGGTAGACCTTGCCGTCGCGGTAGACATTGACAATCATGTGGTCACTCAAGGCGTTGACGCAACTGACACCCACGCCGTGCAGACCGCCGGAGACCTTGTAGGAATTCTTGTTGAACTTGCCGCCGGCATGCAGCACCGTCATCACGACCTCGAGGGCCGAGCGGTGCTCCTTCTCGTGCATGTCCACGGGGATACCGCGGCCGTTGTCCTCCACCGTGATGCTGTTGTCTTCGTTGATATGCACGTCGATTTTCGAGCAAAAGCCCGCAAGTGCTTCATCGATAGAGTTGTCCACCACCTCATACACCAGATGGTGCAGGCCGCGCTCGTTCACGTCGCCGATATACATGGCCGGACGCACACGCACAGCCTCAAGTCCTTCAAGTACGGTAATGTTACTCGCACTGTAGTCAACATTCTGATTTTCGCTCATATAGTAGTATTGTTTCTTTCGTTTTAAAGTGCAAAGATACGAAAAAATCTTGATATGGGGAAGAATATATTATATAAATGTTTTCAACATATAATAAACAACCCTCTCGCACGCGGTGCGTGACGGGAAAAAGAGCGGTCCGTCAATAATTATTTTCCTATATATCAATATTATTTTGTATCTTTGCAAGATAAAGTATGCGCCGAATATTGTCTATAGCATTGATAATGTTCTGCTTCTGTGTTGTACGGGGGCAGGAATTCCGTTGCTCTGTCCAGGTGAACAGCCAAAAGCTCATGACCACCACTCAGGGCTACGAGAGTACAGACAAGAAGGTGTTCGAAAATATGAAGCAGGCCATCGAGGACTTCGTCAATGGTCGTCAGTGGTCGCAGTTCCAGTTCGAGCAGCACGAAAAAATCGACTGCTCCATATCCCTCATCCTTCAGCAGCGCACTTCGGCCACCGATTTCGTGGCCCAGATTTCTGTGCAGATGCGCCGTCCTGTCTTCAACTCCACCTACACCACCGGCCTCTTCAATTATATGGAACAGCCCAACTTCTCTTTTTCATATAATGAAAGCCAGCCTCTCGACTTCGACCCCAACAACTTCTACAGCATACTCTCGTCCACACTCGCTTACTATTGCTACGTGATGCTCGGCATCTATTTCGACAGTTTCGCTCCCTATGGAGGGCAGCCCTATTTCGAAATGGCTCAGACGGTCGTGCAGGCTGTCGATGCTGCCAAATACTCTGGATGGGACTCCAAGAGCGGGCGTAGCCGCTACTGGTTCATGGAAAACCACACCAACAGCGCCTATTCCGACCTCCGCGACGCCTACTATTCCTACCATCGCCTCGGACTCGACATGATGACCAAGGATCAGCCCAAGGCCCGCCAGGCCATCATCCAAAGCCTGCAGAGTCTCCAGAAGGCACACAAACGCAACACCAGCATGCTCTCCCTCCAACAGTTTGTCGACGTGAAGATTCAGGAGATTGTTTCCATCTTCACCCCCGCACCCCCTGAAGAGCAAAAAGTGGTATATAATCTGATACGCGAAATCAGCCCTATCAATGTCATGAAACTCAAAGGATTCAATACAAAATAAAACAAATACATTATGACACAAATCCCCATACAAAAAGAAACGATAGACCGCATTGCCGCGGCCAACAAAATCCAGAATCCCGGCAAGGCCAGCATCCGAGAGATGCGCAAGATGATCCAGGATGTGGAGAAAGAAACCGGTGTGCGCTTCGTGAAGATGGAAATGGGCATTCCCGGCCTGCCCGCACCGCAGGTGGGCGTCAACGCCCAGATTGAGGCTCTCAAGAGTGGCGTTGCCAGTATCTACCCTGAGATCTATGGCACCGCTGACTTCAAGCGTGAGGCCGCCCGTTTTGTGAAAAACTTCCTCGATATCGACGTGACTCCCGACTGCTGCGTGCCCACCGTTGGCTCCATGCAGGCAGGCTTCGCCAGCTTCCTCACCCTCACCCGCTACGACGCCAAGAAGACCAAGGTGCTCTTCATCGACCCCGGCTTCCCTGTGCAGAAGCAGCAGTGCCGTGTTCTCGGCATCCCCATGAAGGCCTTCGACGTCTATGAGTATCGTGGCGACAAGTTGCGCGACAAACTTGAAGAAGAACTTAAAGATGGCGATGTTGCCTGCATGATTTTCAGCAGTCCCAACAATCCCGCTTGGTTCTGCTTCACCGAGCACGAGTTGCAGATTATCGGCGAGATGGCCAACAAGTATGGCGTCGTTGTTATGGAGGACTCGGCCTACTTCCTTATGGACTTCCGCAAGGACTACAGCGTTCCCGGCATGGCTCCCTTCCAACCCACCGTGGCCAAGTATACCGATCTCTACGTCATCATGATTTCCGGCTCCAAGAGTTTCAGCTATGCTGGTGAGCGTATCGCCATGATGGTCTGCTCGCCCAAGCTGTTCAATATGGAGTGCCCTGACCTCTCGCGTTACTACAGCCAGACACAGCTCGGCCGCGCTCTGATTTTCGGCACGTTATACTGCCTCAGTTCAGGTACTGCTCACAGTGTCCAATATGCTATGGCCGCCATGCTCAAGGGCGCCAACGACGGCACATTCAACTTCGTCAAGGACATCAAGGAGTACGGCGAGAAGGCCGGCATCATGAAGAAACTCTTCACCGACAACGGCTTCTATATCGTCTATGACAAAGATATGGGCGAGGACATTGGAGATGGTTTCTACTTCACCTTCTGCTACCCCGGCTACAAGGGTGTCGACCTGCTCAACGAACTCATCCGCTATGGTATCAGCGCCATTGCCCTCGACATCACGGGCTCCCACAAACAGGGCATCCGCGCCTGTGTGGCCCTGGTGCAGCGCGACCAGTTCCCCGACCTCAAGGTTCGCCTCGAGGCTTTCCACAAGGACCATCCTGTGAAATAACAATTCTGCAAACACAAGTGCCGCTCATTTTCCATGGGCGGCACTTTTTTTTTGTTTAATACCTTCTTGTTAGAACCAGATGTTCAGACTCAGGTCGGCTTTGTTCAGCTGCCACAAACTTTGGTTCGTTTTGACTGTGACGCCGTTGGCTGTCATCGAGGTTGATACGCGGGCGAAACCGCCGACGGTCATGCCCACTGAAATCTTGTCCGACGCCCTGAACTCCAAACCGATGGGTTGTACAACAACTTGCCAGCCTTTGTAGTTGGTCTCGATGGGGTCGCCAGGGTTCTGGTCTTCCTTGTAATTACCGTAGGCAAAACCGGCACTTGCCGACACCATCCAGTAGATACGGTCGGTAAGAGGCAGATAGTGTCTCACCTCCGGGGCAACAGCGACGCCGTATGTTTTGGTGTACATATAGTTGCCGTTGGCCTTCTTGCCGATAGGGGTGCTGGTGTAGGTCACTGCAAGTGTGGCCCCGATGGAGAACCGGCTGGAGACGAAGTAGTTGTATCCCACACCTGCTCCCATCTCCAATGTGGCGGGCAGTTGGCTCGTGGGGTTGTCGTTGATAAAGACATCCTGGGTCTTCGACGAAAAAATCAGGTAGAGGCCCACGTTCTGGTCGCCTTTTTCTATCTGTCCGAAAGCATCTGTTCCGGCAAAGAGCAGCAATGCCGCCAATATGATTTCTTTTACTCTCATGGTTTGCTATTTCAGATAATCGTCGACGTGGCCGAAGACAATGTCGGCGCGGGCAGCGAAACTTTCCTCGGTGGCGAAGGCTACATGCGGCGTCACCAGACAGCGGTTGGTGGAGAGCAGCAGGTGGTCGAGTGGCAGGGGCGGTTCCTTCTCGAAGACGTCGAAGGCGGCACCGGCGATGCGGTTCTCAGTCAGTGCTTTGCCCACGGCGGCGATGTCGCACACGGGGCCACGGGCGGTGTTCACCAGCAGGGAAGTGGGTTTCATCAGCGCCAGCTCCCTCTCTCCGATAAGGCCGCGGGTGGTGTCGCACAACGGCACATGCAGGCTGACGATATCGCTCTGTTTCAGCAAGTCGTCGAATTCCACATACTGGATTCCCATAGCTTCCACCTCAGGCCGACGGGTGCGGCTCCAGGCAATCACCTTGCAGCCGAAGGCCACCAGCAGGCGTGCCGTGGCGGTGCCTATGGCGCCGGTGCCGACGATGCCGACAGTCTTGCCTCTCAACTCGCGGCCGAGGAAGACTCCCCGGCTGCCGCCTTGGTGCATCGCTTCGCTCAGGGTGACGATGTTGCGCAGCAGGTCAATCATCATCCCAACGGCCAGTTCACTGACGGCAGTGGTGCTGTAGCCGGCGGCGTTCTGCACACGGATGCCGTGCTTCTCGCAGTAGGCAAGGTCGATGTGGTCCAACCCGGTGAATGCCACGCTGAGATATTTCAGCTGCGGGCACTGCGACAATACCGCTGCGGGAAGCTTGATGTTGCTGATGATGGCGATGTCGGCCTCGCGCATACGCTCGGCGAGGGTATCCTCGTCTTCGCGGCGGTCCATATAGTATTGAAAGGTGTGCCCCATGGCGGCATAGTGCTTCTGCAACTGCTCGAAGCGCGTCTGGGGTATTCCCAGGGATTCAACGCAAACAATCTTCATATTGATATCATTTTCTTTTCTTTACACTGAAACCGAAGCCTCCGATCTTCTCGCCGAGCCCATAGTATTTGCCATGGCTGTAGGCGAGGGGGCTGGCATGGTTGAGTTGGAACTGGCCGGTGGTCTTGTCGATAAGTGTTTCCTCTGCATCGATTGCCACCACGTTGGCCATAAACATGTCGTGGCTTCCGAGGCGCTTGATGTCGAATACCTTGCACTCGATGTTCAACGGGCTTTCGACGATGAGAGGGGCTTTGACGACCTGCCCTTGCTCGGCGTGGAGTCCCATTTCGCGAAACTTGTTGTAGTCGCGTCCGCTGCGCACACCGCACCAGTCTGTCTGCCGAGCCAAGTTCTCGGTGGTGAGGTTGATGACAAACTCGCCTGTGCGCGAAATCAACTCATGGCTGTGTCGCTCGGGACGCACGCTGATATAACACATGGGCGGGTCGCTGCAAAGCGTGCCCGTCCATGCTATGGTGATGATGTTGTAGTTCTCGGGAGTGTCGCCGCAGCTCACCATGACGGCCGGCAGCGGGTAAATCATTGTCCCGGGTTTGAATGCAGTCTTCATGCCTCTTTGAACTTCTTCTCCAGCTCGTCGACCAGATTGCGGATGTAGCGGTCGGTCTGGCGTAGGTTCTCGATGGTCTTGCAGGCGTGGAGCACTGTGGCGTGGTCCTTGTTGCCGCACTGCATGCCGATGACGGCGAGGGAGGATTTGGTGATTTTTTTGGCGAAGTACATGCTCAGCTGGCGTGCCTGCACAATCTCGCGCTTGCGCGAAGTCATCTGGATGCTCTCCACCGGCAGGTCGAGGCTGTCGCACACCACCTTCTGGATGTAGTCGATGGTGATTTCGCGGGTGCTGCTCTGCACATACTTGTCAATCATCTGCTTCGTCAGCTCGAGGGTGATTTGCTTGCGGTTGAGAGAGCTTTGCGCGATGAGGGAGATGAGGGCGCCTTCGAGCTCGCGCACGTTCGTATTGATATTATATGCGATGTACTCGATGACGTCTTCGCTCATTTCGATGCCGTCGTTCTGCAGTTTCTGACGGAGGATGGCCTTGCGGGTCTCCACGTCGGGAGCCTGCAGGTCGGCGTTGAGGCCCCATTTCAGGCGGCTGAGCAGGCGGGGCTCCAAGCCCTGAAGCTCTCCGGGCGCCTTGTCGGAGGTGATGATAATCTGGCAGTTGCGCTGGTGGAGGTGGTTGAAGATGTGGAAGAATGCCTCCTGGGTTCTCTGTGCCTTGCCGGCCCAGAACTGGATGTCGTCGATGATCAGGACATCAATCTGCTCGTAGAAGTGGATGAAGTCGTTGGTGGTGCCAGCACGGCCAGCCTCGGCATATTGCTGCATGAATTGTTCGCTTGTGACATAGAGGACGGTCTTGTCGGGATGCAGTTCCTTGGTTTTCAGTCCGATGGCGTTGGCAAGATGGGTCTTGCCGAGACCCACATTGCTGTGGAGCAGCAAGGGGTTGAAACTCGTGGTGCCGGGCTTTTCGGCCACGGCGTAGCCGGCCGAACGGGCCAGACGGTTGCAGTCGCCTTCGACGAAGTTCTCCAGCGTGTAGTTGGGACTCAGCTGCGAGGGGACGCGGGTTTTCTGGATGCCGGGGATGACAAAAGGATTGGGGAGCTCGCGCGCGTTATCATTATTAATATTGATAGGCATGTCGATGAGGGGGTTCTGCACCGAGCGGCGGCTGTTCGACGCCAGGGTGGTCTTCAACGGCTCCGTGGGGATGGTCTGGTCCATGACGATGCTGTATTTCAGCATGCCGTTGGGACCCAGCTGCATACGGATGACACGTTTCAGCAAGTCGATGTAGTGCTCCTCGATATATTCATAGAAGAACGGGCTCGGCACCTGCAGCAGCAGCGTGCTCCCTTCGAGTTGGAGGGGTACGATGGGTACGAACCACACGTCGAAGGCTTTCTTGTTCTCCGGTCCAAGGGTGTCCTTAATCACTTCCAGGCATTCAGCCCATACTCTCTTGTAGTCTTCCTCAATCATTTTTAATATTACTATGCTCTATTTTCAGATACTTATACAAATCGAACACTTCACTGTTCTGCTTGCAAAGTTCACTCTTTTTTTGTGCATAATTTTGAAAAAAAAAATTTGCATCTTTAACAAGAATTATGTAAAGTTTCCGCCCACTGTCGCCCCTGCCTCCGACCCCCTTTTTCATAACTCACTAAAAAACAACTTCACCAAAATTTTTTAACATTTCAAACCGCTTTTAAATATACGAATTTTTTCTTGAATATAAAAATTTTTTTACTTGCTTTGACCCTTCCAAAGGCATTTTTGTTGATAACTCAATAGTTGGTTGGAAATGTGCCACTTGTTTGTTGATTTCTTTTTTAAACCATTGAAAAGTAATACTTTGGCATAAATGTTTGAAAATCAAAACGGCTTTTTCGGGCTGTTAATTATAAGTGCTTGGTAGCGTGAAAAAACCCTAAGATATGCACGTGGTGGAGGTTGAAAAATTATTCTTCCGGAGGAGTTTTTTACTTTTGAAAAAATAGAAATCGGTCGTCGGATTATTTTTCCGCTCCATCATCCGGCTATCGGATGGGGTGGGGGACACATAGTGTTATCACCCTACCATACCCCTACCAACTCCCTACCAACTCCTACCACGGTAGGAGTTGGTAGGGAGTTGGTAGGGAGTTAATAGGTGGTTGTCAGGTAGTTGGTGCTTTTGGGGTGTCAGGGCGGTTTTGAAGCGTTTCGGGAGTGTTTTTGCCCGGTTCGGGAGGCGGTGGAGGGGCGGTTCGTGGGGGTGGTAGAAAAAAAATTTGGCCATGTCGGGGGAATTGTGTAACTTTGCATTTTATTTAGTACATATAATATTTAAAGAGATAATGGCTATGAAATATGATTTAATGGTGATTGGCAGCGGCCCGGGAGGCTATGTGGCTGCCGTGAAAGGAGCCCAGCTGGGCCTGAAGACTGCCGTTGTGGAGCGCGAAAACCTGGGTGGCATCTGCCTCAATTGGGGCTGCATCCCCACCAAGGCTTTGATGAAGAGCGCCCAGGCGTTCAACTATGCCAAGCATGCCGCCACCTACGGCTTCAAGGCCGAGGGGGTGGAGCCCGACCTCAATGCGATGGTCGACCGCTCTCGCGGTGTGGCCTCGACGATGAACAAGGGTGTCGAGTTCCTGCTGAAAAAGAACAATGTGGAGGTTATAAAAGGCACCGCCAAGGTGTGCCCCAACCACATTGTCAACGTGGACGGCACCGAGTATGAGGCCGACCACATTGTTATCGCCACTGGAGCCCGCAGCCGCGTGATGCCCGCCATGCCGCAGGACGGCCGCCGCATCATCGGCTATCGCGAGGCCATGACGCTCCGCGAGCAGCCCCAGCGCATGCTGGTGTGCGGCAGCGGCGCCATCGGAAGCGAGTTTGCCTTCTTCTACCAGAGCATTGGCACTCAGGTGACTCTCGTCGAGTTCATGCCCCAGATTCTTCCCAACGAAGACGAGGAGGTGGCTGCCCAGATGAGCCGTTCGTTCCGCAAGATGGGCATGAAGGTGATGCCTTCGTGCTCGGTGGAAAAAGTTGATATCGAGGGTGATGTGTGCCATGTCACCGTGAAGGACCTGAAGAAGGACACAGAGACGGTGATCGATGTCGACGTGGTGCTGAGCGCCGTGGGTGTGGTGACCAACCTGGAGAACCTCGGATTGGAAGAGACCGGTATCAAGTTTGAGCGCGGCAAGATAGAGGTCAACGACTGGTACGAGACCAACGTCCCCGGCTACTATGCCATTGGCGACGTGGTGCATGGCCCGGCCCTGGCCCATGTGGCTTCGAAGGAGGCCATCTGCTGCGTGGAACATCTGGCTGGCAAGGAGGCTCACAAGGTGAACTATAGCAATGTGCCCGGTTGCACCTACACTACTCCCGAGGTGGCCAGCGTGGGACTGACCGAGAAGAAGGCCGTCGACGCCGGATACGAGGTGAAGGTGGGCAAATTCTTCTTCAAGGCCAGCGGCAAGGCTACGGCTGCCGGCAACACCGACGGTTTTGTGAAGATTGTGGCCGATGCCAAGACCGACCTTATCTTGGGTTGCCACATGTGCGGCGACAATGTCACCGAGATGATAGCCGAGGCGGTTGTGGCCCGCGAAAAGGGTATGACGGCCCGCGAGTTGGCCCAGGCCATCCACCCGCACCCCACCATGAGCGAGGGTGTCATGGAGGCTCTGGAGGCTGTCCACGGCGAGGCCATCCATGGTTGATGATGAGGCGCGGCCTTCCGGCCGCGCCTCATGACAGCATGTTTTTTTTGAATCAATAAACAACGACTATGAAGATACTTCCCAAAAAGAGGGTGAAAGTGACGGAAGGTTTGCATGTGAACATATCCAATCACTTCTACTACAATGACTTCGGCATCCGCGACTATTCCGAGATGCGCTATGGCGGTCGTCGTTTCGTGATGACCGGCACTCCCGGCACGGGTTTCATCGAGCGCGAGAGCGAGAGCCACAGCTACCACCAGTTTGTACGCAACCTCCTTGCCAAGCAGAAACCCAGCTATTGGCGTATGCTTATGGGCAAGGAGCCCAACTTCGACAAAGCCCTTGCCGAAGCCAACAAGGCCATGGTGCAGAGCAGCGACAAGTATAAACGCGATTTGCTCGAGTGCTATGTCAATGCCCTCACTGTCGCCCGCAATGAGGAGCGCATCGAGCGCGTGGTGCGCGGCATCAAGGACAAGATGGGTCACCACAGCAACAAATTCATGGTGAGTGTGATGAGCCACTACAAGAGCAAAATCCGCCAGATGGAACACGATATGTTGTCGGTGATTTGGCACGTGAAGGACCACTGCTCGGAAGAGACCTACAAGGCCTACTGCAAGGTGGTGGATGAGTTCACCCGCGTGGCCTCCTGCCGCCGTATCTGGTTCCTCGAAAATTCCAGGAAGGGCTACCAACAGGTGTTCTTCGACCTGGGCGTGTTCGACTACATCCGTTCGGAGAACTATATCCCCGTCATGCGCCACCCCAACGGCACGCACTATTACCTGTTGCCCGACGCCATGATTGTGGCCCGCAGCAACGCCGATTTCGACGTTGTGTCGCTGAAGACGCTGACCATTGTCTCACAGGAACTCGCCATCGAGGAGGCCAACGAGTCGATGCTGGGCCGACTGGGCGATGCAGCGAGCATGATCAAGATTCCTGAGTTTGACCTGACGTTCTATTTCAACCACGTCCGCGCCATTGTCGACTTTGTCCATTCGGTGGACTGTTTGAAGGAAACCCTCTGACGACGTGAAGAAACCACGCCATACATACCGCTTCAATCCTCATACCCTGAGGTATGAGAAGGTTTTTGTGTCGTTGCGCGAGAAGGTGCGGCGCATCAGTTTCAATGTGCTGTTCGGCGTTGTCCTCGGTGTGGTGATAGTGGTGGTGGGTATGCAGTTCATGGAGTCGCCTTCCGAGCGAGCCATGAGGCGCGAGCTGGCCAAGTTCAAGAGTCAGTCGAAGGTGCTCAATGCCCGTGTAGCACGGGCCGAGAAGGTGCTGTCGAACCTCGAGGAGCGCGATGACGCCCTCTACCGCACCATCTTCTCGAGCGAGCCAGTTAGCACGTCAGAGCGCCACAGCGGCATAGGCGGCGTGGAACGCTATGCCGAATTCGATGAGTTGGAGAACGGCGAACTGCTCAAGTCGACCACCAAGCGTGTCGACGACCTCACCAAGCGCCTTTATGTCGAGTCGAAGTCGATGGACGAAATATACGAGATGGCGCGTACAAAGAACGAGCGCTTGGCAGCCATGCCGGCCATCCTGCCGGTAGCAAAGAACAAGTGCAAGGTTGTCAGTGGTTTCGGTATGCGGTTCCATCCTATATTGAAGCATCATCGCATGCACACAGGCATCGATATGACGGCGCGTCAAGGTACGCCCATCTACGCCACCGGCGACGGCACAGTGATGGTGGCCGGACGCAATCCCGAGGGCTATTCGGGCTATGGCGTGGTGGTCATCATCAACCACGGTTTCGGTTTCCAAACCCTCTATGCCCACATGAACAACGCCTCGGTCCGCCGTGGACAGAAAGTGAAGCGCGGCGAACAGATAGGCACCGTGGGTAGCAGTGGCATGTCGTCGGGCATGCATCTCCACTACGAGGTGATTCTCAATGGCAAGAAGGTCGACCCTGTCTATTATTTCTTCAACGACCTCACGCCGGCAGAATACGAGGAGGTCCTCGAGCAGGCACGTCAGGAGAACCAATCAATGAGTTAGGGTAACAGTTAAAGGATAAAGAATTGGAAATTAGGATTGACGATAATGCGGGTTATTGCTTCGGGGTGGTGAAAGCCATTGGAGCCGCCGAGGAAGAGCTGTCGCGCGACGGCAGTCTCTATTGCCTGGGCGACATCGTGCACAACAGCGCCGAAGTAGAGCGCTTGCGTAGCTTGGGACTGGAGGTAATCGACCATCGCCGTCTTCCGGAGCTCACGGGCAAAAAGGTGCTCATCCGTGCACACGGAGAGCCTCCCGCTACCTATCGCACTGCCGACGAATTGGGTATCCGTCTCATCGATGCCACCTGCCCTATTGTCCTTGCCCTTCAGCAGCGCATCCGCAAGGGATATGATGAGATGAAGAGTAGCGGGGGGCAGATAGTAATCTTTGGGAAACCCGGTCACGCCGAGGTGGTTGGCCTTACGGGCCAGACCGATGGCACTGCCATTATCGCCAGTGCCCCTGATGATTTGAAGGACATCGATTTCGCCCGTCCCATACGACTCTATTCCCAGACCACCAAAAGCCGCGAGGAATACCAGCAACTCATCGCCAATATCCAATCGCGATTGCCGCAAGGGGCCGACTTTGTAGCCTTCGACACCATTTGCAACCGGGTGGCCAACCGTGCCCACGAGTTGGAGAGTTTCGCCCGCAGTGTCGATGTGCTGCTTTTTGTGGCCGGTGCCAACAGCAGCAATGGCCATTACCTTTATGAATATTGCCGCAAGGTGCAACCCTGCACCTATTTCATTGCCGATGCCGCCGATTTGCAACGCGAGTGGTTCGACGGAGCTACGAGTGTGGGGATCAGCGGAGCCACTTCGACTCCGAGGTGGCTGATGGAAGAAGTGGCGGAACAGTTAAGAACCAAGAACTAAGCATTATGGTGCTCGATAGGTTGATAGTGAGTAATTTCAAGAATTATTCGGAGGCCGATGTCGCCCTTTGCGACAACGTTAACTGCTTTGTGGGCAACAATGGCGCCGGAAAAACCAACCTGCTCGACGCTGTCTACTATCTCTCTTTCTGCAAGAGCTATTTCAACCCTGTCGATAGCCAGAATATCCGTCTTGGCGAGGATTATTTTGCCATCCATGGGCATTATGGCGGTGATATGGCGTCGCTTACATTGCGCCGCGGACAGGGAAAGCAGATGAAGTGGAACAAGAAAACCTACAAGGCTCTTGCGGAACACATAGGAAAGATTCCCTTGGTGATGGTTTCGCCCAACGACCAACAACTCATCACCGGCGGAAGCGACTTGAGGCGCAAGTTCATGGACGGCGTCATTTCGCAGACCGACCACCGATACCTTGAGCACCTTATAGCCTATACGAAAGCCCTCGAACAACGTAACCGCCTGTTGAAGCAGATGTGGGACGACCGGATGTGGGACGACGCAATGGTCTCCATTTGGGACACACAACTGAGCGTCAATGGTGAGTACCTTACCGATAAAAGGGTGGCATTTGTGCACGACTTTTTGCCGCTTTTTTCCGAATACTACCACTGGATAGCAGGCAGCGAGGAACCGGGCAACATTGACTATCGGCACGACTCCCGCCCCATGATTCTCCAGCTGGAGGAATGTCGGCAAGCCGACAAATATTCGCAATATACCAACGCCGGTCCCCATAAAGACGATTTGGTATTTCTTTTGGGTAACGATAATCCCGATTTTACACTCAAGAAGTTCGGCTCACAAGGACAGCAGAAGAGTTTCGCACTGGCGCTTAAATTGGCTCAGTTCCAGTATATCATGAACCATGCTGGGCAAAAACCAATCCTTTTGCTCGACGATATTTTCGACAAACTTGACCTTCTTCGCATCAAGCGCCTTATAGCGCTCGTCGGCAGCGACCGCTTTGGACAAGTGCTCCTCACCGACACCCAACCCGGTCGCGTGCAGGCCATCTTTGACGAAATGCCTTCTCTCGACCATAAGATTTTCACAGTTGAAAACGGCAGCCTAATCCTTAATTCTTAACTTCCATGCAACCCGACCGTACACTCGACTACTACCTGCAGAGCGCCCTCCGGCGACTGGACCACGGCGATTTTGCCGATGAGTTGCGTGTCGAGCGTGTCTACCGTCAGCTTGCCGGCGACCTTATCAGCCGTCTCACCTCTTCCGTCCAGTTCTCCCACGGCGTACTCTCTCTGCGCCTCTCTTCGGCTGCCCTGCGCCACGAGATGATGATGCGTCGCGAGAGCCTCCGTCAGAATATCAACGACCACCTTGGCTCCGAAGCTATCAAAACAATATATATAAGATGAAAAATCTATGGAAGGCACTGATGATGGTACGCCACTGCAACCGCCGGTCGTTCTGGCTTCGGGTGCTGTATGTGATGTTACAGAGTGTACTCCCACTACTCAATCTCTATCTCCTCAAGCTGCTCATTGATGCCGTTACCATAGCTGTCACCTCCGGCGGCGAGATGCCGCTTGGAGCCTGCCATGTGCAGTATTACCTTCTGGCCATGTGTGGAGTATTCCTGATTAACCGTGTTGTGACCGCCCTCAACGCGGTGAACAACGACGTGCTGGGGCAGCGTCTGATAGACTATGTCAGCGACTTGATCCAGCGTCAGTCCGCACGGCTCGACATGCAGTACTACGACAATCCCTCCTATCACGACACTTTCCATCGCGCGCAGCAGGAGGCCACCTACCGGCCTTTGCAGATTTTGAACAATTTTATGTCGCTTGGAGGGGCGCTCCTTTCCATTGCAGGTGTCGTTATCATGCTGGCAGCCGCTTCATGGTGGGTCATTGTGGTGATGATTGTGGCGGTGCTGCCTGGCTTTGGGGTTAGACTTTACAAAGCTCGGAAAATCTACCGTTTCCGTCGTGAAAACACTCAGCTATATCGTCGTACCACCTATTACGGAGCCCTCCTCTCCGCTCGCGAATTCGCCAAGGAGATAAGAGCCTTCCGTCTTGCGTCTCTCTTTCGCGGACGCTTTGTTGAGGCACGTAAGCAGCTGGTGGGTAGACTACTTTCCATCTCTCGTCGCCTTGGGGCCCTCGACATCCTCTGTGGCCTAATCGAGACTGTCGCCATGTTCGCTGTAGTCTCGCTCCTCATCAGTGAGGCCTATGTGGGCGCCATCACATTGGGCACCTTTGTCATGCTTTTCGAAGCTTTCCGCCGAGGACAGGGCTATCTCTCGTCGCTCGTCGGTGGCATCGCAGGACTCTATGATAACCGCCTCTTTGTGGGTAATCTATTTGAGTTCCTCACGCTCGAACCCACCATCCTCGCACCCGACGAGCCGCTGCCTGTGCCTGAGGAGATTTCTGAAGTGGAATTGCGCGACGTCACCTTCCGCTATCCCGATATGGATCGCGATGTGCTCTCTCATTTCTCGCTCCGCGCCCGCCGCGGTGAGATTACCCGCATCGACGGACGCAACGGCTTTGGTAAGTCTACCGTAATCAAGTTACTCCTGCGCCTGTATGACCCGCAGCAGGGCACGGTTTTGGTTAACGGCATTGATGTTCGCCGCTTCCGTCCTGAAGAACTGCGCTCTCGCATGGGAGTCCTCTTTCAGGACTTTGTGCGTTACAACCTCTCCGTCTCCGACAATATACAACCTGCAACGCAAAATGAAACACATGACGCTAAACACTTAGAGCTAAACACTTCTTTGCGACTTGCCGGAGCACAATCGATTGTCGACAGTCTTCCGCAGAAAGAAGCAACCATTCTCGGTCGCCTCTTCGACGGTGGCTCCGAACTCAGCATGGGTCAATGGCAACGCATTGCCCTTGCTCGCGCTTTGGCAACCGACAGCCCCGTTCTCCTCCTCGACGAACCCGCCGCCTGGCTCGATGCCGATGCCCGCCACCACCTCGCCGAAACCCTCATCACCCTTCAACCTCAAAAAATCATTCTTCTTGTCACCCATTCGCAAAATCTTGACGAAAAGATGGACTTGAAATAATAAAAGGACGCATTTGGCGTTAACAAAAAATAATAGACAATTATATTTAAGATTATGAATATACACATTGTTCAGCACGATATCCGGACCAACCGTCCCGAGGAGAATTTGGAGTGGATTAAGGCGGAATTGCAAAGCGAAGGGTCGAAAGGCGCAATGTTGACCGTCTTTCCCGCCTGTACTCTGTGCGGTGCACCCCTCTATGCTTCGGCGGGCTACACCGATCTGCAGAAGCGTGCGCAGGCTGCCCTTCAGGAATTGGTCTCGATGAGTGAGCATAGGGCTTTCTTGGTGGGTCTACCGCTACAGATTCAAGACAAGGGTCTCTGCAATGCGATTGTTTTTGTGCAGAATTGCGCCATCAGAGCCATTGTGACTAAGAAGTATCTGGCTCCTGATGAGCAACTCTGCTTTGTGAGAGGTGAGGGCGTGCAGGTTGTGCAATTCCACGATGAGAGAATTGCTATAGGTTTTTACGAGGACCTCAAAGAATTGACACGCGGCCATGTCGAACAACCTGACGTGGTAGTCTGTTGTGGGTGCAATGTGTTTGACTATCAGAAACCCTACAGAACACGATACAGGATGACAAAGATTGTGGAAGGTTTGAACGCAGGTCTGGTATATGTCAACCGGACGGGCGGCGAGGGGTCCTGGCTCTATGCGGGTGGAAGTTTGGCAATGAATGCTGCCGGAGGAGTGTTGTGCCAGCTCCCTTATTTTGAGGATGCCTGTCACACCGTCGACATGCAGCAGATAGAAGAGATGGATGACAAAAAACCCGAAGCGGTGGAACTGGTATATAAAGGATTGGTGTGTGGTCTGAGAGATTATTTCCGCAAGAATGGCATTCAGCGTGCAGTGTTGGGATTGAGCGGAGGTATCGATTCGGCATTGGTGGCAACATTGGCAGTTGACGCTTTGGGTGCGGAGAATGTGCATGGTTTGCTCATGCCGAGTCAGTATTCGACCGACCATTCTGTGAGAGATGCTGAGGATTTGGCACACAATCTGCATATGGGCTATGACATTGTGCCCATCAGACCCATGTTCGACCAGATGAGGGAGTGCTTGAAACCCGTGTTCGGCAACCTCGCTGAGGATGTGACGGAAGAAAATATGCAGGCACGAATCCGCGGAACACTTGTAATGAGTTATGCAAACAAATTCGGCGCAATGGCCTTGAATACAACAAACCGGAGTGAGGCAGCCATGGGCTACGGAACATTGTATGGCGATTCCTGCGGCGGTTTGGCGGTCATTGGCGACCTCTACAAGACGGAGGTCTACCAACTGAGCGAGTGGATCAATCGTGAAGGTATTCGTATCCCGCAGAACACCATCGACAAGGCGCCGAGCGCCGAATTGCGTCCGGGGCAAAAAGACAGTGATTCGCTGCCCGACTACGACACCCTCGACGCGGTGTTGAACCTCTACCTTGATGAGTCTATGTGCGAAGAGGAAATTGTCGAGGAAGGCTATGACCGTGAACTGGTGGAACGGGTCATCCGCAAGGTTGCTCAAAACGAGTGGAAACGTCTGCAGTTCGCCCCTCAGTTGAAAGTAAGCCCTGTGAGTTTTGGTATGGACCGCCGCTGGCCAATCAGTTGAGGTTGTATTTTTTTAACGTTTAACGGGTGAAACAATGAAAAAGATTGCATTTTTGTTTTTGGCATTGGTCTCTTCCCATTTGATGCAAGCGCAGGACTTAAGAGCGATGTTCAGCTATAGCACGTTCTATTCCGCAGCGACGAAAATGCCGTATGTGGAAACCTATCTTTCGTTTGACGCATGGACGATGGTTTTTGATCAGCAGCCGAATGGTGTATACCGTGCAACGGCAGAGGTCGTGATTGTGGCACGTCAAGGCGACTCCGTATGTTATGTAAATAAGTACGACCTCCACAGCCCTACAGTAGCCACATTGGAGGAACTGGATTTTAGTTTTATTGACGTGCATCGTTTTTCACTTAAGAACGGCATCTATGATCTTGAATTGACCCTGAGAGACAAAGGAAGCGACGTTCCGGCGGCGACGGTGACAGAGAAACTGGCGCTGAACTATGATGATGCACATCCGGCTATGTCGTCGTTGGTAATGATGGCGACGGCCACCCCTACGGTGGAAGAGAATGTCCTGTCCCGTGGTGGCTACGACATGGAGCCCTATGTGAGTGATTTTGTCCCCGAACAAGTCAAACAGTTGAATTTCTACTATGAGGTCTACAATATCAACCAAGAGTTGGGAAAGAAACCTTTTTTGGCGGTAGCCTACGTGGAACAGCAGGAGACAGGGATGAGATATGAGGGTCAACGGAGCATGATGAGGAAGTATAGTTCTGCGATGGTGCCGGTGTATGGCAGTTTGGACATCGCTGAGTTGCCATCGGGAAACTATAACTTGGTTGTGGAATTGAGAAACAGCGAAAACGAGCTTCTGATGTACAAGAAACTTCCGTTTTTCCGTTCTAACCCCGGTGTGAAGGGAGGCGAGAAGATAAGTGACTTTGCAAGTACCTTCGTCGGAGGATATACTGATGAAGAACAACTGAACGTTTACTTGGATGCATTGTATCCGATAGCTTCGGAGTATGAGAAGCGAGTGTCTCGCGACTTAATCAAACGCCCCGGTTTGGAGGAGAAACAGGCCTTCCTGTACCGGTTCTGGCAAGAACGGGCACCAATGAATGCCGAAATAGAATGGCTGAAATACAAAGAGAGAATAGACTTTGTTCAGGCAAACTTCAGTTATCCGCGAACGATGGGTATTCACACCGACCGTGGCAGGGTATATCTGCAGTATGGGCCGCCCGACTTTGTGAGAGACGAAAAGAATTTTGTTTCCACGCGACGTCTTGGAGTGACCCACAGCGGGAAAGTCAATCCCATGTTGCAGTCGGGTTCCGACGGCAACGACCAGTTCGCCACCTCTTCTCAGGGACATATATACTATCTGCCCTATCAATTGTGGCGCTACAACAAGTTGCCAATGGACGACCCCGAGCGCGTCTTCCTCTTCTGGGACGAGCATCGAAGCGGCTATTATACACTGCTTAACAGCAACGCTCGCGGTGAGGTACAGGATCCCGGTTGGGAACGCCGTCTGTGCCGTCAGCAGCTGGGCGACAACGAAGTCGGTGAAGTAGGCGAACAATTTGAAAGAGGTTACTAAACACCAAGCAGTGTTTTTGCTGTCGGACATATTATATTGGCTTGCATACAGGCTCATAGGCTATCGAAAGAAAGTTGTTCGAAGGAATCTTGCTGCAGCCTTCCCCGAGAAGAATGAACGAGAACTGCGGAATATAGAGCACCGTTTCTACCACCATCTGTGTGATTTGTTGGTGGAGGGCATCTACAACCTCTTTGCATCGCCCCGCAGTATTATGAAGCGCTATCGGGTGAAAAATCGTGAACTCCTGACTCCTTATTTCAATCAGGGCCGGACGGTTGTCCTCATGTCCGCCCATTACAATAGTTGGGAGTATATGGTCACCTCGCTCAATATGCAGTTCTTTCACCATGGGATAGGAGTGGGGAAAGCGTTGAGCAACAAGGTGCTTGAACCATGGGTGTTCAGGCGTAGGACAAGGTTCGGGACCCAAGTGGTCTATGCAGACACCGTGCGACAAGTCGTGGATTTCTACGACCGATACCATGTGCCATGTGCCCTGATGATGCTTAGCGACCAGTCCCCTGCACATGCCGACAAGGCCTATTGGACCACCTTCTTCCATCAGGATACCGCCTTCCTCTATGGAGCGGAATATTTTTCGCGGAAGTACGACTATCCCGTGTTCTACTACCGAGTTGACAAAGTGAGGCGTGGACGCTATGAGGTGACACTCAGTCTTCTCTGTGAGCATCCACAGTCGGTGCCTCAATATGAGATTATAGAGAAGTATGTTCGGACATTGGAAAGGGATATTGCAGAAAAGCCTGAATATTGGCTATGGAGCCATCGCCGTTGGAAACTAAAGAGAACTAAGAATCAAGAATAGAAAATGATACATATAGCTGTTGTTATTCTGAACTGGAACGGACGCGCCATGTTGGAGCGCTTTCTGCCATTGGTGCTCAAGTATTCACTCTTGGATAGTGAGACCGAGCGAGGCTGGCATATGCCCAATGCTCCTGAGATAGAAATGACATCCGAAGTGGTGGTGGCCGACAATGGGTCGACCGATGATTCCGTGACATTCCTCCAACATCACTATCCGCAAGTAAAATTGATATTGTTGGACAAGAATTACGGCTTTGCAGAAGGCTACAATAAGGCTCTCTTTGGACTTGAGGCCGACTACTATGTACTGCTCAATAGCGATGTGGAATGCACACCGCATTGGATTCAGCCTGTGGTGAGCATGATGGAACGCGAGGAGTCGGTTGCCATCGCTCAGCCTAAACTCATGATGTTCGACAGCAAGGACACTTTTGAGTATGCCGGTGCCGCTGGCGGTTTCGTCGACCACTATGGATACCCGTTCTGTCGTGGTCGGCTCTTCTCGACCCTTGAGCGAGACCATGGTCAGTATGATGATGAATGCGACATCTTTTGGGCTTCAGGCGCCGCTATGTTTGTCCGCGCCAGAGTCTATCATGAATTGGGCGGACTTGACGGCGATTTCTTTGCCCACATGGAGGAGATAGATTTCTGCTGGCGAGCTAAGAACAGCGACTATTCTGTGCGTTACTGTCCACGGTCAGTGGTTTACCATGTCGGAGGTGGAACACTGCCCAAGAGTTCCCCATTCAAGACCCGTCTCAATTTCCGTAATAATCTCTGCATGCTCTACAAGAATTTGCCCGAGGAACGACTCAACAAGGTCATTCGGCTTCGTATGGTGCTTGATTGGATTGCTGCCCTTAAGTTCCTTCTCTCCGGCCATTGGGGTGAGTTTGCTGCTGTGGGAGGCGCTCATCGAGAGTTCCGCATGCTCAAGCCTTCTTTGGTACTCAAACGAAATCAGCTGAAACATCATCTTGTCTCGGGAGTCTACAGTCGACTCATCTTGACGGAATACTACCTTCTCCGCCGCACTGTCTTCACGGCTTTGAGAGGTCGTTTTGTGAAAACAAAGAACTAAAAAAAATCCCGCCAATTTGGCGGGATTTTTTTTTTACTCCTGTTTCGACTTCAGATTGCGGTGTTCCTCGTTAAGACCGTCGAGGATTTCTTGTGTTATATCCATCCCTGGGTTGAGGTAAAGTGTGGGCGAGTTTTCGAACGTCTTTCTCATAATGATGTCGAACTGCTGGTTGGCTGCGTTGTATTCGCGCACATAGGCGAAGATGGCATTGAGGAGCTTGGTGTTCTCTGCAATCTGACGTTCCATGATTTTGGCCGTCAGCTCCTGCTCGAGGGTCGACATGCGCTCGGCACGCTGCTTCAGCTCGGCTTCCTTGGCCTCTTGCTGGGTGCGCGTCAGTTTGTCGCCATTTTGCAGGTAGTCCTGATAGTCTCTCTGGAATTTCTCCATCTGCTGCTTGCCATAGGCTTCCTGCTGGTTCTTGTAGGCCAGAAGGTCGGCCTCAAGTTCTTTGGCATACTCGTACTTGGCCAGCAGCGTGTCGGTGTCGACGTAGGCGATGGTCAAGCCGCCTTCCTTCTGTAAGGGAGCGGTGGCTTCGGCATTCACCTTGCTCTTGGGGGCCGAAGTGAAATGGAGAATGTAAATGCCCACCAGGCCGAGCAATAGCACGGCGTTGCAGGCAAGTAAAATTTTGCTGAGTTTGTTGTTTTCCATGATTATTCTGTTTTCAATTTGTCGATAGCTTTCCGTATGCGGCTGATGGTCTCATCTTTGCCGAGCATCATGACCAGTGTGATCATGTCGGGACCCACGGTGCGACCCACCACGGCGATGCGCAGCGAGTTCATCACCTTGCCGGTGTTGAGACCGTTGGCGGCGATGTAGTCGTCGAGCAGGGCCTTGTGGATGGCGTCATATTCGAAAGGTACGGTGTTGAGAATCTCGATGACCTTGGCCATGTGGATGTGCATGTCGGGTGTCCAGCGCTTGGTCACGTCCTTCTCGTTGTACTCTGTGGGGGCTTGGAAGAAGTAGCAGCAGGTCTCCCACAGCTCGCTGGGGAAGGTGATGCGTTCCTTCATCATGCCGGCCACCTTGACCACGTAGGCGTGGTCGGCCTCAGCGCCATGTTCTTTCATTTGAACCTCGAGCATGTCGGCCACAGCCTCGTCGCTGAGTTTCTGGAAGTATTCGTGCTGGAACCATTTAGCCTTGTCGAGGTTGAACTTCGCGCCGTTCTTGCTTATGTGCTCCACATTGAAGAGTTTTATCAGCTCGTCCATGGACATAATCTCTTGTTCGGTACCGGGATTCCACCCCATCAATGCCAGCATGTTGACCACCGCCTCGGGCAGGTAGCCTTTCTCACGGTATCCACTGCTGATTTCGCCACTCTTCGGGTCGTGCCATTCCAGCGGGAAGACAGGGAAGCCCAGTCGGTCTCCGTCGCGCTTGCTCAGTTTGCCGTTGCCCTCGGGCTTGAGCAACAAGGGCAGGTGAGCGAAGCGCGGCATGGTATCCTCCCAGCCAAAGGCCTTGTAGAGCATCACGTGCAACGGCGCGCTCGGCAGCCACTCCTCGCCACGGATGACGTGGGTGATTTCCATGGTGTGGTCATCGACGATGTTGGCCAGGTGGTAGGTGGGCATGCCGTCGCTCTTGAAGAGCACTTTGTCGTCAAGCAATCGGCTGTTCATCGTCACGTCGCCGCGGATCATGTCGTGCACCGTGATGTCAATGTTGTCGGGGAACATGAAGCGTACCACGTAGGGCTCGCCCGCCACGATGCGGCGCTGCGTTTCCTCCATGCCGAGGCTCAGGCTGTTCTCCATCTGCAAACGGGTGTTGCAGTCGTACTGGAAGGTCTTTTTCTGTGCCTCATACTCTTTGCGCTTGGCCTCGAGGGCTTCGGGTTTGTCGAAAGCGTAGTAGGCCCAGCCGTCGCGGATGAGCTGCTCGGCATACTGGCGGTACATCGCCTTGCGGTCGCTCTGACGGTAGGGACCGTAGGGACCTCCGATATGCACGCCTTCGTCAAACTTGATGCCCAGCCAGTCGAGGGCCTCGATAATGTATTGTTCGGCACCTGGCACGAAGCGTGTCTGGTCGGTGTCTTCGATGCGGAGAATCATCTTGCCGCCGTTCTGGCGAGCGAAGAGGTAGTTGTAGAGGGCGGTACGCACGCCGCCAATGTGGAGTGGCCCCGTCGGACTGGGGGCGAATCTTACTCTTACCATTTTTATCTTTTAGACTTTTAGACTTTCTGTTATTCTTTCATAAAACTGCCCAGGCTGTAACCTATCGACAGCATATAGCTCACGTTGTTGCCGTTCGGAATCTTCACATCCACCTTGTTGCTCGTACCGTTTTCCAGTATTCGGAGAATGTCGTCGCCCTCCGAAGTGGCCATGAAGCCGTGGTCGATATAGAAAGAGGCTCTCAGGTGTTTGTATTCGTAGCTGATGCCGACGATGGCGCTGACGTCCAATCGGTTCAGGTGGTTGAAGACTTGTCGGTCGTCATTCGTGCCGTTGAAGTTGACATCGTAGTTCGCCGCCGGCGAGGTGACTCCCGGGGTGATCTTGCGGTCGCCATAGCGGCCGAAGAGGCCGTAGCTCACGGCAGGCCCTATGAAAAGCCCCACCACATGTCCGCTCGAGCGGATGGGAAGTTCATAATGCACGCATGCCAGGATGGGCAACTGCAGGTAGTAGGCGTGGTAGTAGCCCTCGCGGAACATCAGGCTCGCTCCGTTCTCCAGAACCTCCTGGAAATTGCTTCCCTTGCGCGTCAGATTCAATCCCGTCTGCAGGAAAAACGTCTCCTCCAGCACGCTGGCGCTCTTCACAAAAGTGTAGTTCAGGTAGCCTCCTATCGAAGCTCCTATCACTGGCGATTTTGTCGACAGGTCATCGTTCATCGTGGCCAGTCCTATGCCCGCCTTCACTCCGTAGTCGCCAAACTGCGCCTGAGCGCTCATTAAACCCATTAGACCCATTAAGCCCAATAAAAATATCTTCTTCATTGTTATGATTATTATTGACTCTAAAACTATATCACTTTATCACTCTACAACTTCCTCAAGATAAAGTCTGTCATCAGCTGATAGAGGTTGAGGCGGGTGTTGCCCGTGTTGTCGTAGATGGAGTGGTTCTTGTTGGGGTAGATGCGGAACTCAAACTGCTTGCCGGCCTTTTCGAGCTTATCCACCATCTCGGCACTGTTCTGGAAGTGGACGTTGTCGTCGCCGGTGCCGTGGATGAGCAGGTAGTTGCCTTTGAGGCGGTCGGCGAAGTTGAGCGGCGAGTTGTCGTCGTAGCCCTTGGCGTTGTCCTGCGGCAGGGCGAGGAAGCGCTCGGTGTAGATGTTGTCGTAGTAGCGCCAGTTCATCACGGGAGCCACCGCGATGGCCATCTTGAAGACGTCGTTGCCCTTCAGGAGCGAGAGCGTCGAGAGGTAGCCTCCGAAGCTCCAGCCCCAGATGCCGATGCGGTCCTTGTCGACCCAACTCTGCTTGCCGAGCCAGCGGGCAGCCTCGATGGCATCCTCGCACTCCATGCGACCCAGGTCCTTGTAGGTCTGTTTCTTGAACTGCGCACCACGTCCGCCGGTACCGCGACCGTCAAAGCACATCACCACGTAGCCTTTGTCGGCAAGCATTTGATACCAGAAATAGTCGCTGTAGCCGTAGCTGTTGGTCACCTGCTGGTTGCCGGGCCCGCCGTAGACGTATATCAGCACGGGGTATTTCGTTTGGTTCGCCGGGCCGAAGCCTTTCGGCGTAATCAGGTAGTAGTTCAGCTCGGTGCCATTGGAAGTCTTGAAGGTGCCAAACATCTTCATCTTCCAGTAGGTCTCATATTCTACAAACATCTTGTGTCCCAGTTCGTGGTTGTCTTCCAGCGTCTTTATCAGCTTGCCGTTGGCATCGTGCAGGGTGTAGAGTGGGGGATGGGTGGCTTCGCTGAAGGTGCAGATGTAGTACTTGCAGCCGTTGCTGAAGGTGGCGTTGTAGGTGCCGTGCATATACGCGACAGCGTTTTCATCACCATGCCAAGGATTACCCCAAACATCTAATTTTTGACCAAATGAATGGTCAAGGCATTTCTTCTTCTTGCCATCAAAGCCGATGACAAAGAGGTTCTTCTCAATGGCGCAATTGACTAGATTCATGCCGTCTACGGGTTCACGGCTGGTGTAGTAGAGACGCTGGTTCTTCACGTCGATGCCGGGAACATCGCAAATCTCATAGTTGCCGCTGGTTACCTGCTTGATGAGCTTGCCGTCCATGCCGTAGAGGTAGATGTGGCGGTAGCCGTCTTTCTCACTGGTGATGAGCATCTGCTCCTTGGCTTTCTTGCCTTTGCCCACGGTGATGAACTGCCAAGTGTCAGGCACCTCGACGTAGGTGTCGCACTGCTCGGCGTAGAGCTTGCTTATTGTGTTGCTGTTAAGGCCGTTGTTCGAGGTATTTACGGCCAGTATTTCCATTGTGTTCTGCAGACGGTTCATGACCATCACGGCCAACACGTCGGGGGTATTGGTCCATTGGAAGCGGGGGATATACTCCCATTGCGACTTGCCGTCGGCCACGATGGTGCTGCGTCCGTCAAGTACAGGAGTGAACTGGCCTTTGGTCTCGATGTTGTACACATGTAGCGACACCTTGCTGTTATCCTCGCCGGCCTTGGGGTATTTGTACTTGTAATCCTCAGGATACAAGGCTCCCCACATCTGCATATTGTACTCCTTCACCTTGCTCTCGTCGAAGCGCATATAGGCAATCTTTTTCGAGTCGGGGCTCCACTCGAAACCTTTGGTGATGGCGAACTCCTCTTCGTAGACCCAGTCGGTGGTGCCGTTGATCACCTCGTTGATTTTGCCATCGGTAGTGATGGCGTGCTCTTCCAGCGTGCTGAGGTCCATCCAGTAGAGGTTGTTGTCGCGTACAAAGGCCACCTTCGTACCGTCGGGACTCAGCGTTGTCAGGCGCTGCTTGCCCATAGTGCTTATCTTCGTGAAAGTCCTGCTCTGCACATCGTAGATCCAGTAGTCGCTCACGCCGCTGTGACGGTAGAGGGGCTCGAAGCCGCTGCTGAGCAGTATTTTCTGCTCGTCGGCGCTGAAAGCGTAGCTCTCCATGCGCGGCATCACGGCGGCCTTCTTCTTCATCCTCGGGTCCGCAGCCGGACCGTTGAAGAGGCACACGTCCTCCACCTTCTCGCCTGTGGCGTAGCTGTACTTGGCAATGCCCATCGAGTTCATGGTGCAGTAGTGCTCACCGTCGGCCATCGAGCGCAGGGCGCCGATGCCGCGGGGGCTGAAGGTGCGCTTCGTCCAGATGTCCTCAAGCGTGATATTGTGCTGCTGGGCCGCAGCTCCACCAGCGGCTAGCATCGTCGCAAACGTCATAAATACAAATGGTTTCTTCATATAGTGCAGTCCTCTTTTTGCTTATTTATAAAATGCAAATATACAAAATATTTTTGACTTTCCGCCTCCGGCGACAATTTTTTTGCCTCCCCCTCTGCGCATCCACGCCCACACATCCCTACGCACGGCCGCAGGCGCTTGAAGAACGGCCGAAGGGACTCCGTAGAGGGGCCGAAGGGGCTCAGAACAAACCCAGCAACAGTAAGGGTTTGTGAGAATTTAATGTTGGTATGTATTTGTAATTGAGCGTGTTCTGCTGTTGTGAAAAAGTCGTTGCGCGGGTATCTTTATTTTTTGTATCTTTGCAGAATAAAAACGAAAGGGATATGAATTGCAAGATATTGACATACAGTCTTATGGTAGCTGCGTTGACTTTCGCTGCCTGCAGCGACAAGGAGCACACCGTCAACCTGGGCGATGAAACCCAGCAGCAGCCGCGCACCCCTGCGCGTCCGCTGGTGGCGGACTTGGAGTCAATCAGCGTGCCTGGTACCGATGTGTCGTTCAACATGGTGCTGGTGCGCGCCGGCAGCTTCACTATGGGCGGCGTCGACGCCGATGCCCCAGAGCATCAGGTTACTCTGACGCACAATTTCTACATCGGCCAGACCGAGGTGACGCAGGCCCTCTACCGCGCCGTGATGGACACCAGTGTCGCCGAGTTCAACTATGGCGACGACTACCCCGTAGACCATGTGAGCTACAGCGACGCTGTCGGTTTCTGCCAGAAACTGAAGGAGATGACCGGCTACAACTTCACGCTGCCCACCGAGGCGCAGTGGGAGTATGCCGCACAGGGCGGCCACCGCGCGCCCTCGTCGCGCACCGCCTATGCCGGCAGCGACATCATAGGCAATGTGGCCTGGTATTGGGACAATTCTCCGCACTACCAGACCGAGAACCCTGTCACCCACGAGCCCCTCATCATCCGCCACACATGCGCCGTCAAGGGCCGGCAGCCTAACGCCTTGAACCTGTACGACATGACGGGCAACGTGCGCGAGTGGTGCTCCGACTGGTATGCTGCCCTCGGCAGCGGCGCCGTCATCGACCCCGAGGGGCAGACCTCGGCAGGCCTCGGACGCGTCTATCGCGGAGGTAGCTGCAACGACTCGGCCCAATATTGCCGCGTGGCGCACCGCGAAGGATTGAGCTCGAGCAGCACGAGCTATAATATAGGCTTCCGTGTGGCCGTCACCATGGACTGACGCTCGCTGCGCTGCCTACTGATAGCAGAAACCCCTACGGAGCATCATTGCTGATATCCGTAGGGGTTTTCTTTTAATGCAGGTTGCGTCAGCAGCAGTCGTGGTCCTTGCAGTGGCTGCTGCGCGTCTCCAACTCCAGGGTGCTGTGGTGGATGCCGAGCCCGTCGAGGGTCTCTTTCACGCGGTCGGTGACCTCCTCGAGCATCGTGGCCTCGGGTATGACGATGTGGCACGTCAACGCCGTCTCCGTCGTCGAGATGGCCCAGATGTGCATGTGGTGCACGTTGAGCACGCCGTCGAGGCTTTCAATCTTGTGGCTGATATCGTCCACGTCGAAGCCTTCGGGCACAGCGTCGGTGCTCATGCGCAGGCTCTCGGAGAGCAGCTCCCAGGTGCTGACGAGGATTACGACGGCTATGACGAGGCCTATGATTGGGTCTACCACCGTCCAGCCCGTGTACTTGATGACCACGCCGCTTATCACCACACCGACGCTCACCAGTGTGTCGGCGAGCATGTGGAGGAAGGCGCCGCGTGTGTTGATGTCGTGTTTCTGCTGGCGGCTGAGGGCCCATGCCGTGAGGCCGTTGATGACGATGCCCACGGCGGCGGTCCAGATGATGAGAGTGCCGTTGACTTCCGTGGGGTTGAAGAACTTCTCGACGCTCTCCACGATGATGGCGCCCACGGCGACGAGGAGGATGATGGCGTTGAGCAGCGAGATGAGGACCGAGGCTTTGCGGTGGCCGTAGGTGAAGCGCTTGGTAGCGTGGCTCGAGGCCAGTTTCAGCGCTATCATGGCCAGCAACAGCGAGAATACGTCGCTGAGGTTGTGCCCGGCGTCGCTGAGCAGGCCTATGCTGTTGCCCACGATGCCCGCCACGGCCTCGACGATGACGAAGGCCAGGTTGAGCGCTACCGCCACAATATATATTGTAGACAGTTTCTCTATGGCGTGCGCGTGGTGGTGATGGTGGTGGCCGTGATGTTCGTGCTCGTGCCCGTGGTGTTCGTGTTCATGGAGGTACTCATGATGATGCTCATGACCATGGTTGTGTTGGTGTTCCATTTCTCTGTTTTTTTAGTTTTGTTTGACCTTGTTTTTCAGTTTGCAAAATTACTAACTTTCCAGAACACGGCGTTATCACCAATAGTGGTGAAAGCAAGCCGGCACCACCGAGGGCTGCCGATGGTGCCGGATGCAGGCTGTTGCTGTATTTGCGTTTAGAGGCGTATGCGGTGGGTGAGGGTGATGTAGCCGACGCGGCGGTTTATACCCTCCCAGGGCTTGTAGGCGGTGCCGTTGTTTTCGATGGTGAAGCCGTCGTTGAAGAAGTTGTGCAGAGGCATGGAGAACATGAGGACGGTCTTGCTGCGGGCGTTCATGCTGTAGGTGATGCCGAAGTCGAGACCGAGGCCGTCGCTGAACATGGAGTTGTCACACTGCATCGGATAGGGGAGGTTCATGTCTTCGCCGTTGTAGTTGCCACCCCAGCCGACGACTTTGTCGTAGAAGATACCGCCCTCGATGGCTATGTCCTCGAAGGTGATGACAAGACCGCCGCGTGGCTGGAAGTAGAAGCTGCGGAGGCTCTGGTCGTTGGTTTTGAAGACCATCTCCTGGCTCTTGAAGAAAGCGCCGGCGTAGAGGCCTATGAATGTGGGCGTCCACGAGGCGTCGATACCGATGCAGAAGTCACCCATCTTCTTGAAGGGGGTGGCGAAAGCGCGGTGGTAAGGACCATAGATGTCGTTAATCTCTGTGAAACCGCTCTTGGCCATACCTACGGGGAAAACGAGGTCGGCGCCGGGAAGCAGGGTTGCGAGGGCTACGGAGTCGACGTGGTTGTCGGCACCGAGCATGGTGACGGTGACGCCCTGGGCAATATTGTAGAGGATGGTGGTCCAATAGTTGGTTGTCCATGCGCGTGAGTTGATGGTCACGGTGCTCTGTGCTGTTGCGCTGGTGGCGAGCATGGCCACAGCGGCAAGGGTGATAATGACTTTTTTCATGGTGTATGTATTAAATAATTATTCGTTACGGTCACGCCCGAACATCTGACCTATCCAGCAGCGGTTGAGGCGGGCGATGTTCTGGCGCTTGATCTGTTTGGGGCATTCGGCCTCGCAGGCGTAGGTGTTGGTGCATCCGCCGAAGCCCAGCTCGTCCATCTTGATGATCATGTTGCGCACGCGGTCCATTGCTTCGGGATAGCCTTGCGGCAGCAGGTTGAGGTGGCTTATCTTGGCACCGACGAAGAGCATGGCGGAGGCGTTCTTGCATGCTGCCACGCAGGCACCGCAACCTATGCAGGCGGCGGCGTCCATCGCCTGGTCGGCGATGTGTTTGGGCACAAGGATGTTGTTGGCGTCGGGCACGCCGCCGGTGGTGGCGCTGATATAGCCGCCGGCCTGGATGATCTTGTCGAAGGCCGTGCGGTCGACCACCAGATCCTTGATGATGGGGAAGGCTTTGGCACGCCAAGGTTCCACCCATATCTCGTCGCCGTCGTTGAAGTGGCGCATGTGGAGCTGGCAGGTGGTGACGCCGTCGTCGTTGCCGTGCGGACGACCGTTGATGTAGAGGCCGCACATGCCGCAGATGCCTTCGCGGCAGTCGTTGTCGAAGCAGACGGGGTGGGCTATCTTGTCGTTGATGAGCTTCTCGTTGAGTTGGTCGAGCATTTCGAGAAACGAGCAGTCGGCCGAGATGTTGTCAATCTCGTAGGTCTCAAAGTGCCCTTTGGCGCGGGCGTTCTCTTGGCGCCATATATGTAGTGTGAATTTCATGGCTTACTTGTAATTACGTTTGACAATCTGTATGTGCTCGTAGTTGAGTTCTTCCTTGTACATCACTTCGGGCTTGTCGTGTCCTTGGTACTCCCAGGCGGCTACAAACATGAAGTTGTCGTCGTCTCGGAGGGTCTCGCCGTCCTCTGTCTGGTGCTCCACGCGGAAGTGTCCGCCGCAGCTCTCCTCACGTTGGGTGGCGTCGGCGACGATGAGGCGTGCCAGCTCGAAGTAGTCGGCCAGGCGGTAGGCTTTCTCCAGCTCGGGGTTCATCTCCGCGGCCTTGCCGGGTATGAAGACGTGCTGGTAGAAGTCGGCCTCGAGTTCGGCGACCTTTGTGGCGGCGGTGGCAAGGCTTTCCTTGCTGCGGGCCATGCCGCAGTATTCCCACATTATCTTGCCGAGGGCCTTGTGGTAGTGGTCGACGGAGTTGTCGCCCTGTATGTTCATGAGGCCCTCCATGCGGGCGCGTACGTTGGCTTCGGCCTCGTCGAACTCGGGGCCTTCGGCCTTTATTTTGCCCACATAAATCTGGTCGGCCAGATAGTTTTGCATGGTGTAGGGGAGGACGAAGTATCCGTCGGCGAGGCCCTGCATGAGGGCGCTGGCGCCGAGGCGGTTGGCGCCGTGGTCGCTGAAGTTGGCCTCGCCAGCGGCGAATAGGCCGGGGATTGTCGTCTGCAGCTCATAGTCGACCCAGAGGCCGCCCATGGTGTAATGTACGGCGGGGTATATCATCATCGGGTACTCGTAGGGATCAACGTCGACAATCTTCTGGTACATCTGGAAGAGGTTGCCGTACTTCTGCTCCACCACGTCGCGGCCGAGACGCTTGATGGCGTCGGCGAAGTCAAGGTACACGGCCAGGCCTGTGGAACCCACGCCGTAGCCTGCATCGCAGCGCTCTTTGGCGGCACGGCTGGCGACGTCGCGCGGCACAAGGTTGCCGAAGGCGGGATAGCGGCGTTCGAGGTAGTAGTCGCGGTCTTCCTCGGCGATGTCGAGGGCGTTCTTCTCACCGCGTCGTATGGCTTCGGCGTCCTCTTTCTTCTTGGGCACCCAGATGCGGCCGTCGTTGCGGAGGCTCTCGCTCATGAGGGTGAGCTTCGACTGGTAGTCGCCGTGCACGGGTATGCAGGTGGGGTGTATCTGCACGTAGCAGGGGTTGGCGAAGGCGGCGCCGCGACGGTGGCACACCCATGCTGCGCTTCCGTTGCTGTTCATGGCGTTGGTGCTGAGGTAGTAGACGTTGCCGTAGCCGCCTGTGGCCACCACGACGGCGTGTGCTGCATAGCGCTCGAGCTCGCCGGTGACGAGGTTGCGGACTATGATGCCGCGTGCACGGCCGTCCTTGACGACGAGGTCCATCATCTCGTGACGCTCGTGCAGCACCACGGTGCCGCGTGCTATCTCGCGGCTGAGTGCGCCGTAGGCACCCAGCAGCAGTTGCTGGCCCGTCTGTCCGCGGGCGTAGAATGTTCTCGAGACCTGTGCACCGCCGAAGGAGCGGTTGTCGAGCAGGCCGCTATAGTCGCGTGCGAAGGGCACACCCTGCGCCACACACTGGTCGATGATGTCGCCGCTGACCTCTGCCAGGCGGTAGACGTTGGCCTCGCGGGCGCGGTAGTCGCCGCCCTTGATGGTGTCTTTGAAGAGGCGCTCTACGCTGTCGCCGTCGTTCTGGTAGTTCTTGGCGGCGTTGATACCGCCCTGGGCGGCTATGGAGTGGGCTCGGCGCGGCGAGTCCTGGATGCAGAAGATGTCCACATGGAATCCCAGGGCGCCGAGCGAGGCGGCTGCCGATGCGCCGGCGAGGCCGGTGCCGACGACGATGATGTCGAGCTTGCGCTTGTTGGCGGGGTTCACCAGCTTCTGCGCGGCTTTGTAGTTGGTCCATTTCTCGCTGAGAGGACCTTCAGGTATCTTGGAGTCTAATTTCATTGCGTTAGTGTGTTATTGCGTTAATGCGTAATGGGTTATAGGCCAAGGTAAACGAGTATCGGCACTATGGCGAACATCAGCACCACGAGCCACGTGTATATCTTGCCCAGCACCTCGATGATGTTGTTGTACTTGTAGTTGTTGAGGCCCAAGGTCTGGAAGGCCGAGGGGAAGGCGTGGCGGAGGTGCATGAAGATGACGAAGAAGAAGAAGAGGTAGCCGAGCACGATGTGCCAATGGCTGAACTTCTCGCGCACCATGTAGTAGAAGTCGGGCTCTGGGTCGCTCTCGGGCAGCACCTTGCGCAGGGTCTGCCGTTCGTCGTAGGTGAGGTGGCGTATCCACTCGCCGTCGCCGGTGATGTTGCCCTCCTCGCTGGCGCGCTGCACGATGTTGATGATGCCCAGCTGGTCGCGCATCTTGCCTATGTACTCCTCCACCTCTGTTGCGTCGCCGTTCTCATCGGTGTACATGGCCGACTGGGCCTCCAGCTCGTCGATCATCTCTTCGGGGGTCAAGCCCATCTGCTGCGAGTACTGCACGAGGCCCATGATTTCTTGGCTCTGCAGCTTTTCGGTCTTCACCATATATTCGCCCTTCACCCAGCCGAGCTTGACGAAGTAGAAGTCGCAGAAGTGGATGATCAGGCACACGAAGATGAGGATGCCCGTCCACACCATCAACTTCGATGTGGTGTGAGTCTTGCTGCGCGAGGCCTCGTGGTAGCGCACGGGGCGTGCCAGACGGTTGGTGATGGCCAGCCAGAGCGTCAGCAGTATGTGCAGCGCTATGACACCCATCAGCACTATCTCGAACACTTTGACAATCCAGTTGGTGCCCATGAAGTGGCAGAAGGCTGAGTACCAAGCGCCTTCGTCGTGTCGCAGGACGAAGAGGTTGGCTGTGGCGTGGAACAGCAGGAACAGCAGCAGGAATGCGCCTACCAGAGCCACGAGGAGCTTCTTCGTGATGGAGTGAATTTTCGGTAAGTTCATATCGTTTAGAATGTTATTGTTAAGAATTATTAAATATCAAAAGGCAAAGATACGAAAAAAAACTCAATTGCAAGCCCTCGGCGTCAAAAAAGATGGCTCTCCGCCATTGTCGCAAGAAGACCTCTCGCCGCGCAGGTGCCGCCATCCGGTGCCCCTTTCGTCGCAGCAAAGTGAAAAAAAAGTTTGCCACCGTATTGAATTATTTGTATATTTGCAATATTGAAAAAAGGATGCAAAATAGTATAAACATCTAAAACATATCGCATTATGATTAAAAAAGTTATCGCATTGGCCCTTGCCGCATTCATCGGCACGAGCCTCATGGCACAGAGCGTACAGGAAACCACAGCGATGGTCGGCGAGAAGACCGTCACCGCCTACACCGTCAGCCTCCAGAAGGACGTCAAGATGGTGCAGGAGGCCATGAACCAGCGCCTCAAGGACGCCAAGCTGAAGACCAAGAAGAGCGAGGGCTACATCGCCGCTCTCGACCAGATGTATGCCGAAATCTCCAATGCCACGATGAGCCTCTACACCAAAGTCGAGGAGCAAGGCAAGCGCAAAGACAAGGTGACCGTCGTCACCGTCTGCGCCATCAGCAACGACCTCACAATCAGCCAGAGCGTCATCAACGGCAACGTGCGCAACTTCGTCGAAGGCTTCGCCCAGTATGTCAGCAAGTTTGAAGCCGGCCAGCAGATGGAAGCCGAGCAGGCCAACCTGAAGAAAGCCGAGAAGGCCGCCGGCAAGGCTGCCGCCGTCGTCACCGGCTTGGAGAGCGACATCACCAAGGCCCAGAAGAAAATCGAGGACCGTCGCAAAGACATCGAGAAGTACCAGCAGAAGATTGCCGACTGCGAGAAGGAGATTGCCGACCTCGAGAAGAGCATAGAGAAAAACACCGGCAAGAAAGCCGAAGCCGAGCGCAAAGCCGAAGAGGCCAACCAGAACGTCAAAGCCGTCGAAGGCGAAGTGGAGAAATACCGCCAGATGAGCGAATAACCGCCACCAGCTGGCGAATAGTCGCCACCAGTCGTGCGAATAACCGCCATCGGCAGCAACAAAGTAAAAGAGGCTCAGTCGAGCCTCTTTTTTTTGCCCTTCAATCACATATAATCATTTGTCAGTCATTACTTCCAACTTACTATCTCTTACCTTTGTAAGCGTAAGTAATGAGTAATATAAGAGCAATATAAGACCAATATAAGAGATGATACGGTTATAGTGCATGTTTCCAACCTGTTACAAATATGCAAAAAAAGCTGCTTTTTCAGGGTGGAGAAGGTGTCGCTACGATGGGGAATCCGCCAACAATAGACAAACAGGTGGGCAAAAACGCTTTTGCCCACCTGTTTATGTGTTGAATTAAGAATGCTTTATTTCTTCGGGGCGCCGCCGCCGAAGTCGTCATAGGCGATGTTCTCGGGCTGGACGCCGAGGTTGTCAAGCATGTTGACGACGGCACTGCTCATGGGGCCGGGGCCACACATGTAGTATTCGATGTCCTCGGGGGCGGGGTGGTCCTTGAGGTAGGTGTCGTACATCACCTGATGGATGAAGCCGGGGGTGTAGGGCACTCCGGCGGCATCGGCGGCGGGGTCGGGCCGGTCGAGGGCCAGATGGAAGTGGAAGTTGGGGAAATCCTTTTCCAGCTGGTGGAAGTCGTTGAGGTAGAACACCTCGTTGAGGGCGCGGGCACCGTAGAAGTAGTGCATGGGGCGGTGGGTGCAGTTGAGTGTGCGGGTGAGGTGCATGATCTGTGCGCGTAGAGGAGCCATACCGGCGCCACCGCCCACCCAGATCATCTCGTTGCCCTGCGGGTCGTCGCTCCAGGTGCCGTCCTCGGTGCCGCGGACGCGGAACTCGCCGTAGGGACCGCTCATGATAACCTTGTCGCCGGGCTTCAGCGAGAAGATGTAGCTGGAGGCTATACCGGGGTTGACGTTCTGGAATCCGCTGCGGTCGGCCGTGAAGGGCGGTGTGGCTATTCTTACTGTCAGCATGAAGACGTCGCCTTCGGCGGGATAGTTGGCCATAGAATAGGCGCGGACGGTGGGCTCTGTGTTGACGCAGACGAGGTCGAACATCTTGAACTTCTCCCATGCGGGCAGGTACTCGTCGCCGATGAGGCTGCGGTCGAAGTCGCTGTATTTGATGCGGAAGGTGGGTATCTTGATCTGTGCGTAGCTGCCGGGCACGAAGTCCATGTGCTCACCTGCGGGTAGCTGCACCTTGAACTCTTTGATGAAGGTGGCCACGTTGCGGTTGCTGACCACCGTGCACTCGTATTCCTTGATGCTGAGGATGCTCTCGGGGAGCTTCAGGCTTAGGTCCTCTTTGACCTTCACCTGGCATCCGAGGCGCCAGCCTTCCTGTATCTGCTTGCGGCTGAAGTGGGGTGTCTCGGTGGGGAGGATGCTGCCGCCACCCTTAACCACGCGGCATTTGCACTGGCCGCACGAGCCCTTGCCGCCGCAGGCCGAAGGCAGGTGGACGCCCTGTTCGCTGAGAGTGCTGATGAGCGTGCCGCCGGTGGGGACGGTCAGTTCTTTGTCGTCGTTGATGGTGATCTTCACGTTGCCCTGCGGTATTAGCTTGGCGCGGAGTATAAGCAGCGCCGCCACCAGTAGCAGGATGACGACCAGGATGATTATGATTGCAGAGATTAATGTAGTCATTTTCTTTAGTTTTAAGTTTTAAGCTGTAAGTTTTAAGTGGCTTGCGCAGGCCGCGTCAGCCCACTTAAAACTTAACACTCACAGCTTACAGCTATAATTTGAATCCCATGAACGACATGAACGCCATGCCCATGAGGCCGGTAATGATGAAGGTGATGCCCACGCCGCGGAGGGCAGGGGGGATGTGGCTGTAGCGCAGCTTTTCCCTTATGGCGGCGATGGCCACGATGGCCAGGAACCAGCCGATGCCGCTGCCGAGGGCGAAGACCGTGGCCTCGCCGATGTTGGCGTAGCCGCGCTCCTGCATGAAGAGCGAGCCCGACATGACGGCGCAGTTCACGGCGATGAGCGGGAGGAAGATGCCCAGCGAGTTGTAGAGGGCAGGGCTGAACTTCTCCACTATCATCTCCACCATCTGCACGATGGCAGCAATGACGGCGATGAACATGATGAGGCTCAGGAAGCTGAGGTCCACCTCGGCCAGCGAGGGCGATATCCACGCCAGCGCGCCGGGGGCGAGGAAGAACTTGTTGAGCAGGTAGTTGATGGGCACGGTGATAAGCAGCACGAAGGTGACCGCTATGCCGAGGCCCGCGGATGTCTTCACCGTCTTGCTCACGGCAAGGTAGGAGCACATGCCGAGGAAGAAGGCGAAGATCATGTTATCGACGAATATCGACTTGATGAATATGTTGATGTAGTCCATGTCTCGAATGCGTTAATGTGTTTTTCGCTTGATTTAATCTAATTATAAGGAACTCAAAGCCTGCAAGCAGGCAGAATGCGTTAGTGGGTCATTATTGATCAAAGCCTTTTCAGCTATTGTTCTTTTTCAATAGTTCTTTAGGTATGGTTTTCGCAATGACGGTACCATCAGTATAAATATCAAACCATATTATTTCTTTGTCATACTTTCCCTTAAACGGAAAGATTTGTGCTGGATCTTTTTTCCCTGTGCTTGTTGCTTGTTCATGTTCAATGGGAATAATCACGTTCCCATTTAGGTCGATTAGCCCCCAGTTGTTGTTTGATTTCACTGCAGCAAATCCTTCCGAATCAAGGGGAAGTTCTATTTCGTCATATTGTGGATTTACAATTTCCATTCCATTAATGTCAATAATCCCCCATTTGTTTTCTTTTCTGACTTTCACAACTCCGTAGAAACCGATATGGTCAATATCATCATATTTACCATTTTTTACGACAATTGCACCATTGGAATCTATTATACCGACTTCTCCGTCATTCTCAACCCGATATAATTCATAATTCAATGTTAATGCCATAATATCATCAAATTGTGGCATAATTACATAAGTCCCCGTTCTATTTATTACTCCATATTTTTTACCATCAGTTGAAACAATCGCACGATTAGTATTATAGAATTCTTGTACATATTTATATCGTGGAGCTATTGCAACATTATTGTTTTGATCAACAAATCCATAAAGTCCATTTTTCTTGAAGGACTTTAGCCCATTATGATAAGATTCGTCGTCGTCAAAAATATTTAATGGTTCAATCTCAGGATTCATCTCCTCAATACTTACATTTACCTTTTTCGCATGGTCTAAATCAAAAGCCTTTGACATTTTGTTGGGATTCGAATTGCAAGAGATGAAAATGGTGCACATAATAATTGAGAGTAACACCATTAGTTTACATATTTCTTCATTTGTTTTTTATTATTGATTGTTCAACATTTTCAAATCCATAGCTGCATTTTATCATCCGTGCAAGTTTATTCGCGGCGTCTTTGCATAAGAATGGTGAGAGGAGAATTTCATCAATCATTACATTTGGAACAATCGGAATGAGACGGTGGCTTGTGTCTTTTCTGTCGATGTCATCCGCCATAACGAAGTAAAACCTAAATTCATCTTCGTCAGCATAAACTTCATCCTTGCTGAAGAATTGTTTTTCTTCGTCATTTGACGGTAAAAAATTTTTACAATAGTTCATTGAACCACAATATACCTTATCGACACCTTTTTTTTCTAAATCCAATTGCAAAGATGCAATAAGTTTGTGTATCGAACTTTTTATGCGTACACCTGTCTCCCCTGCGTAACTTTTCCACATCAGATAACTTTCTCTTTCGGTTCTTGTCCAGCAAGAAATAGGGCAATCTACTATATCTTTGTAAGTAAGATTACGTTTGGGATTCTCTGCATAAGATATGGCGTTTTTGTTTGCAACAGAAAAACCAAACTCAAGATATTTTTTGTAATATCCTTCATTGGCATCGTTGTTTTCTCGTCTACGTTTGGCGTATAGTTTATTCGTTTCGAGAAGTTGTAGTAAATAATCCAATCGCATGTAATGACAAATAATTCTATCTGTCGGACCATCATTAGGATGGTAATAATACCAGTTCAATTTGCCATCATTCATGTTGTGAAAACATTAAATTAATACCATTTCGCACCGTTGAGGGTTCGCCGAAGGACCGCCGAAGGTTCGTCGAAGGATCGTCGAAGGACCGTAGAATGCAGAGGGTGTTTTGGGGCCGTGTTCATTATTCGCAGAGTTCTTTGTTCGTACTTCTGTGCCACCAGATAATGAGGCCGACGAGGATGAGGGCCATGGGGGGCATAATCATCAGGCCGTTGTTCTCGTAGCCGATGCCGTAGAGGCCGAGCTTCTCCGCCACGGGATAGCCCCAAAGGGTGCCGCTGCCGAAGAGTTCGCGGACGAAGCCTAGGACGATGAGGATGACGCTGTAGCCGAGTCCGTTGCCGAGTCCGTCGAGGAAGCTCGCCCAAGGCTTCTGCACCATGGCGAAAGCCTCGAGGCGGCCCATGACGATGCAGTTGGTGATGATGAGGCCCACGAAGACGGAGAGCTGCTTGCTCACGTCGTAGACGTAGGCTTTCAGCATCTGGTCGACCAGCACCACGAGGGTGGAGACGACGACGAGCTGCACGATGATGCGGATGCGTGGCGGGATGGTGTTGCGCAGGAGCGAGATGATGACGTTGGCCAGCACCACCACCACGGTGACGCTGAGGGCCATCACCACGGCGGGCTTCAGCTGTGCCGTCACCGCCAGACAGGAGCAGACGCCCAGCACCTGTACAAGGATGGGGTTCTCCTTGCTGAAAGGCAGTTTGATAAGGTCAAAGTTCTTCATTCGGTAGCCTCCTTTCTAGTATTGCTAGTATCACTAGTAGTACTAGGCATACTAGAGCTACTAGATAATTTGCTGTAGTCGTCATAGGCTTTGGCCAGCATGGCGGTCACGCCGTTGCTGGTCATGGTGCCGCCGCTGATAGCATCCACCTCGTAGGGGTTGCTGTGGTCGGCGTTCTTGGCCAGGTGGATGGCTTGGGTGTCCATACGTTTGCCGATGAAGCGCTGTGCGAACTTGTCGGTGGCAATTTCGCCGCCGAGGCCGGGGGTCTCGCCCTTGTGGTCGAAGACGGCGCCCACCACGGTGCTGGTGCTGTCGAGCGCCAGGTAGCCCCAGATGGGTCCCCACAGGCCGGTACCTTTGAGCGGCAGGACGATACCACCGTCGAAGGTGTAGTAGCCGTCGGCCTCGGTGATATGCTTGGCGTAGAGCTCCGCGGCGTTGTCGCGTGTAGCTTCGACGCCGATGGTCTTCAGTATCATCTGCTTGGTCTCGGCCTGCTGGTTCTTGGTCTGCAGGGGCTTGAGGCTGACGCTCACCACCGTGAGTATCAAAGCTGCCACCACGACGAGCACAGCCGAGTAGATGAAGATATAGGTGTTAGAGAATGTCTTTTTCATCGGGCGATCCTCCTTTCTCTACGCTTGATGTTGCGGCTGACGACGCAATGGTCAATCAGCGGGGCCATGCAGTTCATGAAGAGGATGCTGAGCATCATGCCCTCGGGATAGGCGGGGTTGCAGACGCGCAGTAGCACGGCGAAGGCGCCGATGAGCAGGCCGTAGATCCACTTGCCGGTGTTGGTCTGCGCGGCGGTGACGGGGTCGGTGGCCATGAAGACGGCGCCGAAGGCGAAGCCGCCCATCAGGAAGTGGTAGTAGAACGGCAGCTGCATATAGTCGTTGTATCCGATGGCGTTGAACAGCAGTCCCATTGCGCCGCCGCCAAGGAAGACGCTCAGCATGATGCGCCAGGAAGCAATGCCCGTGAACAGCAGCAAGATGGCACCGAGGGCTATGGCGATGACGGAGGTCTCGCAGGTGGAGCCGGGGATGGTGCCGATAAGCATGTCGAGTGCCGAAGCCGAAGGATGCAAACCTGCGGCCAGTTCGCCCATGGGCGTGGCACCGGCGATGGCGTCGCTGCCCCAAAGGTCGTTGGCAATCCACACCTTGTCGCCACTCATGTGTGTCGGGTAGGCAAAGAAGAGGAAGGCGCGCGCCACGAGGGCTGGGTTGAGGAAGTTCATGCCGCTGCCGCCGAAGACCTCCTTGCCGATGATGACGGCGAAGGCCACGGCCAGCGCCACCTGCCACAAGGGTGTGGTGACGGGCACAATCATCGGTATCAGCAGACCTGTGGCCAAGTAGCCCTCGTTCACCTCGTGGTGGCGGTATTGGGCAAAGGCAAACTCTATAAACAAGCCTACGGCGTAGCTCACCACGATAAGTGGCAGCATTCTTAAGAAGCCAAACCACCACATATAGAGCCAATGCCAGTCGGCACCGGTGCTCATGGCGGTCTGGTAGCCGATGTTCCACATGCCGAAGAGCAGGGCGGGGATGAGGGCAATCACCACGATGATGATGCTACGCTTCATGTCCACCGCGTCGCGGATATGGCTGCCGCTCTTGGTAACAGTCTTGGGTGTGAAGGCGAAGGTGTGGAACGCCTCGTAGGTGCTCCCCAACCAGCTCCACTTGCCCTTGGGTTCAATCTTGTCGAACCAGTCTTCGAGCCATTTCATATTCATGAGATAGCCTCCTTTCTAAGCACCTCGAGTGCTTCTCTGATAATCGTCTGTATCTCCGTCTTCGAGGGATCGATGAACTCGCACAGGGCGAAGTCCTCGGGTTCAACCTCGTAGATGCCGAGTTTCTCCTGCAGCTCCACATCGCCCACGATGCAGGCCTTGATGAGCTGTAGCGGATAGATGTCGAAGGGGAACACGCGCTCGAAGCTGCCCGTAAAGAGGAAGGGACGCACCGAGCCATGCATGTTGGTGTTGAACGAGTAGGTGGGCTTTATGGGCATCAAAGGCTCAAGCGCCTTAAACGGCCTCAACAGGCCGCTTAGAAAAGTGTAGCTGAAGCTGTACTTCTTGAGGCCAGGCATGAGCCATCCCATGAAGTCGTACTTGTCGCCCTCCTCGATGAAGCATACCTGCTGGTCGTACATCCCGAGGAAGCCGTCGGCCTTGATGGTAGTGCCCGAGAGAGCGCTGCCGCTGACGATGCGGGTACCCGATGCCGTATGCTTGGCGTTGAGGGCTGGGTAGCCGGTATCCATCATCTGCACGGCGCTGATGCGTTGCATGCTGGCGCCGCAGAGCACGCGGTAGTGTTTGGGAGCTTTTGCCGAAGGGCCGCCCACGCTGATGACGCGCTCCGGACGGTATTCGCCTGTCATGACCCAGCGGCCTATGTTGGCCACATCCTGCGCGTTCACGCTCCAAATGTATTCGCCCTTGTTGATGGGGCTTATGGCTGCCACTATGGTGCCGATGTTGCCGGCGGGGTGGGGGCCTTCAGCCTTGACGCAATGCACGTCGGCGTATGCCGAGAGAGCCTTCACGCCGGCCTCGAACTCGTGCTCGCGGCCTTTCAGCGCAAAGTCTATATCGGGTGCCAGCGGGTTTGTGTCGCGCATGCTCACGAAGATGCCTTTGGGCTTGTGGTCGGGGTTGGCGATGGCGCCGAATGGGCGTTCCTTGATCATCCACCAGCATGGTGAATTGAGAATTGAGAATTGAGAATTGAGAGTTTTTGACGCGTCGTCAGCCGAATTTTCAATTCTCAATTTTAAATTTTCAATTTTAACCACCACCTCCATCAGCTTGCGTTTCTCGCCGCGCACTATGGCTTCCACCACGCCGTCCACCGGCGAGGGGAGCGTCAGGCGAGGGTCGTTCTTGTCGGCCACCAGGGGCTGTCCGGCGCTTACGCTGTCGCCCTCGGCGACAAGCAGGCGCGGCGTGAAGCCCACCACGTCGGGCGGCTTCACGCCGTAGCGCTCTATGCTGCGGGCGTCGACGATGTGCCGTTCAGGCGTGCCGCCGAGCGGTATGTCGAGCCCTTTCTTTATCTTTATTGTTTCTATCATCATTTATTAGCGGTCAGGTCAACAGGCTGCAGCATGTTCTCGGGCTTCAGTATCTCGTCGAGCTGCTTCTTGGTGAGCAGTTTGTGCTCGAGCACCAGCTCGTAGACGCCGCGACCCGTCTCCGAGGCCTCCTTGGCAATCTTGGTCGAGGTCTTGTAGCCGATGATGGGGTTGAGCATGGTGACGATGCCAATGGAGTGTTCCACAAGCTGGCGGCAGCGCTCCTCGTTGGCGCGGATGCCGTCGATACAGAAGCGGCGCAGGGTGTCGTAGCCGTTCTCCAGCAGGTGGATGCTCTCGAAGAGGGTGTAGGCGATGACGGGCTCCATGACGTTGAGCTCCAGCTGGCCATTGTCGCTGGCCAGGCTGATGGTCATGTCGTTGCCGATGACGCGGTAGCACACCTGGTTCATCACCTCGGGGATGACGGGGTTCACTTTGCCGGGCATGATGCTGCTGCCGGGCTGGCGCTCAGGCAGATGTATCTCGTTGAGGCCGCAGCGCGGGCCGCTGGAGAGCAGGCGCAGGTCGTTGCATATCTTGTTAGTCTTGATGGCCAGGCGTTTCATGGCGGCGCTGTAGGCAATCATGCAAGTGGTCGCCGAGGTGGCCTCTATCAGGTTGTCGGCCAGCGTGATGTTCCAACCCGTAATCTTGCGCAGGGCCTTGATACAGGCCTCGCTGTAGCCGGGCTTCGAGCAGATGCCCGTGCCGATAGCTGTGGCGCCCATGTTGACAATCAGGAACTCGTCGGCCGTAGCGCGCAGGTTCTTGTATTCGCCGCGCAGCGAGTCGGCGAAGGCGCCGAAAGTCTGGCCGAGGGTCATGGGCACAGCGTCCTGCAGCTGGGTGCGGCCCATCTTGATGACGTGAGCGAACTCCTTGCTCTTATAGTCGAGGGCGGCGATAATCTGCTCCAGATGAGGCATGAAGGCGAGGTGCTCGAGGGCTAAGGCCATGTGGATGGCGCAGGGATAGGCGTCGTTGGTGCTCTGCGAGGCGTTGACGACGTCGTTGGGCGAGCAGTACTGGTATTCGCCCTTCTGGTGACCCATGCGCTCCAGCGCCAGGTTGGCAATCACCTCGTTGGCGGCCATGTTGGTGCTCGTGCCGGCACCGCCCTGTATCATATCTATGGGGAACTGGTCGTGGTATTTGCCCTCGATGAGCTGGTCGCAGGCCCACATGATGGCTTCGCCCTGCTCGGGGGTAATCATGCCAACCTCGATATTGGCCATTGCGGCAGCCTTCTTGGTGATGGCCATACCGCGGATGAAGTTGGAGTAGTCGCACAGCAGATGACCGCTGATATGGAAGTTCTCGATTGCGCGGCTTGTCTGTACGCCGTAGTAAGCTTCAGCTGGCACCTCACGCTGACCCAGCAGGTCGCTCTCGGTGCGGTATTTTTGTTTTTCCATAGTAGGGTTTGTTTATTTATTGTATTGTATTTTAATTTGTTGACTGTATAATCCCTCTTTTGGGAGAGACGGCAAATGTACAAAATAAAAATTATTTTGCCAAAAAATAATCTTCCCCTTGCTGCAATATTTTTTTTGATAGAAACACCCTCGAATTCCCCCACCTGAACCCCACCTAAACCCGTCCTAAACGGCTACAAGACCCCATGTAACCCCCATCGGCTCCGTAGGGTATGATGGGAAAATGGGAGTTTTTTTTATGTCATTATACAATAAAAGCGCTGACGCATCGTTCATAATGGTATTATGAGGCGTTTGGCTTTTATAATCATTGCATTGACGGCGTGGATGTGCGCTGCGGCGCAGACCAACGTGCTGATTAGCGGCACGTCGGCCAACGCTGTAGGCAAGCGGATGGCGCTCTACGGCTACAGCGACATGCTGTCGATGCGCGAAGTGCTGCTCGACGAGGCTGTTGTGGACAGCGCCGGACGGTTCGAGCTGCGCTGCTTCGCCGACTATCCCCGTCTGGTGTACGTCGAGGTGGAGTGCTACAACCAGTCGTTCTACGTGGAGCCGGGCCGCACCTACACAGTATGGCTGCCTACTTTTGACTGGAGCCTCGACGAGCGCCGCAATGTCTACCTCGACCCCGAGCCGCTGCCACTGGAGTTCCTTGGCCTGCCGGCCGACGAGCTGAACCTGCGCATAGGGCGCTTCGCGGCCTTGGTGGACAGCTTCGTCGTGGCCAACCGGGTCTTCTTCGACCCGCGCTACAAGCCCGACCCGCGCCGCATGGACACCCTGCGCCGCGAGGTGCTCAAGGCCGTGGGACCGCTGGAGGACGATTTCTTCGGGCGCTATGTGAACTACTCGTTGGCGGAGATGTCTCTGGCCATGCATGCCGTGAGCCGCACCAAGCTGATTGACCGCTATGTCAAGAACCAGCCCGTGCGCTACTACGACGAGCAGTACATGAGGCTCTTCCTGGCGCTGTATGCCGGCAGCATCTCGCACGGCACACGCCGCATAGGGCAGGACCGCCTGGCGGCATGGGTGGAGAGCGGCGACGCGATACGCTACGCCGACTCGATAGGCCTCGACCCCCTGTTGCGCAACGAGCAGGTGCGCGAGCTGGCCATGCTGCAGGCGCTGAAAGAGAGCTGGTACGACCGCGCCTACAGCCGCGATGCCGTGCTGCGCATGGTGGAGAGTGTGGGCAACGACAGCAAGTTCCCCGAGCACCGCAAGCTGGCCTCGTCGCTGGCGCAATGCCTCAAGGGCGATGCGGCGGCGGAGAACGAAACGACCGACTTTACCCTTCCCGATGTCGACCGCAACCCCGTGAGTATCGGCAGCTTCGCCGGCAAGTGGGTGTACATGGGCTTTGTGCGCGTCGGCGAGCCCGCCTCGCTGTCCGAGATAGAGACGATGGCGCACTTCCGCGACAGCGTCTACGCCCGTCACCCAGACGTGGTGTTCGTCTGCGTGTCGTGCGACCGCGAGTTCCAGCGCATGTACCACTTCCTAAAGAACAACCGCCGCGGGCACCGCTACAACTGGACGTGGCTGCACTACGATGGCAACTACCGTCTGCTGGAGCGCTACGGGGTGGTGAGCTACCCCACATTCATACTGCTGAAGCCCGACGGCACGCCATACAGCGAGCTGACGCCCCCGCCGGCAAGCGGCATACTGCTGCGCGGGCCGTGGGACAGGTGAGCCGCCGCGAGAAGCGATAACCAAGAAACGAATAACATACAACAATATGAACAAGCACAAAACAATGAAAGCACTTATGTCGGCTATGGTGGCCGCCATGCTGCTGCTGCCAGCCGCCGTGTCGGCGCAGCGCGTGGGCGGCGACGAGCGGCAGGACGACCTTTACCGTCAGGCCATGGACCTGTACCAGAAGCAGAAGTACGCCGCAGCGCAGCAGATCTTCGACGAGGTGGCCGCCGGCAGCCAGCAGACCGGTGCCAGCATGCTGCTGAAAGCCGACGCCTGCTACTATGCCGGCGTATGCTCGGAGAAGCTGGACAACGACGACGCCTACTTCCGCCTCGAGGAGTTCTTGCGCCTCTACCCGCAGAGCGCTCGCCAGAACATGGCGCGCTTCTACCTAGGCAACTTCTACTATGCACGCGGCGACTACGACCGTGCGTTGGGCTACTACAAGGCTGTCGACCCCAAGGAGGTGGAGTACGACCATCGTAGCGAGTACAACTTCAAGCGCGGCTACTGCCACTTCCAGAAAGGCGACACGCGGAAGGCCGCCGACTACTTCTCGCAGCAGGTGGGGGGACAGAGCAAATACCGCAACTCAAGCCTCTACTACTACGCCCACATACAGTATATGGACGGGCAATACGACCTGGCGTTGCGTAACTTCCGCGAACTGCAGAACGACCGCAAGTTCGCCAAGATAGCACCCAGCTACATCGCCCGCATCTACTACTATCTTGGCAAGGACGACGAGCTGCTGCAGATGGCGCCGGCGTTGCTCAAGGACAAGGATGCCTTCAAGCGCAGCGAGATAGAGCAGATGGTGGGGGAGGTGTACTTCAACCGCGGCGAGTATGCCAACGCTTTGCAGCACTACGGCGCCGCCCGCCGCGAGCTGTCGCACGAGCAGCAGGTGAGCTGCACGCCGCAGGACAACGACTATCAGGTTGGCTACAGCCATTACATGCTTGGCCGCTACGACTCGGCAGCCGCCTATCTGGTGCGCAAGACACAATGCAACGACAGCGTGGCGCAGAACGCCCTCTACACGCTGGGCGACACCTACGTGCGCCTCGGGCGCAAGATGGATGCACGCAGCATGTTCCTTCAGGCCAGCAAGCTCGACTTTGACAAGCAGATAAAGGAGGACGCCCTCTTCAACTACGCCAAGCTGAGCTGCGAGCTGAACCAGAACGCCATGGGCGAGAGCATCAAGTCGTTCGAGAGTTACCTGAAGAAATACCCCAAAGGTCGCCACAAGACCGAGGCGGAGGAGATACTCACCGAACTCTATTGCTCCACCAACAACTACAAGGAGGCCATACGTCTGCTGGAGCAGGTGCCGCAGCGCAATGCAGCCCTCGAGCAGGCTTACCAGCGAGCCGTCCTCAATCGAGGCATCGAGCTGTGCAACAGCGGCAAAGAGGACGAGGGTGTGAAACTCTACGAGAAAGCCGTCAGGATCAACGCCGTGCCGCGTATCACCGCCGACGCCAACTATCTGCTCGGCGAATGGCAGTACCGTCAAGGGCAGACCTCGGCGGCAGAGAAGAGCCTCAACAAACTGCTGCTCTCCTCGTTCGCCAACAGTTCGCCCTATGCGCTGCCGGCACGCTACACCTATGCCTACCTGCTCATGCGCCAGAAACGCTACGACGAGGCCTACGACGCCTTCGCCGACCTCGACAGCCGTATTGCGCAGCCGAAAGACAAGCAGCAGCGCATGATGAAGGACGACGCCCACAACCGTCTGGGTGACTGCCTCTATGTGCAGAGCCGCTTCGCCGAGAGCATCGTGCAGTACGACAAGGTCATCGCCGCCAACGGTCGCGATGCCGACTATGCCACCTACCAGAAGGCCCTCGCCTATGGTGCACAGGGCAAGAACAGCGAGAAACTCACATACCTTAACTACATATTTGAGAAGTACGACAACTCGCCGTTGAAGTCGAAGGCCATGCTTGAGATTGCCAACACCTACATGATGTGCGACAACAACGAGATGGCTATGACCTACTACAACAACTTCATCAAGCAGTATCCGCAGAGCGTCTACGTCAAGACCGCGCTGCTCAACCAAGGCCTGATTTACTACAACACCGAGCGTCCCGACCAGGCTCTCAAAACATTCGACCGCCTGCTGACGCAGTATCCCGGCACCGACGAGGCCCGCGATGCCTTGAGCACGGTGAAGAACATATATATTGCGCAGAATAGAGTGGATGACTATTTCACCTATGTGAAGCGTACCACCAAGGTGACCGTCTCCACTGTGGAGCAGGACAGCACCACCTTCCTCGCCGTCGAGGGCCGCTACCAGGAAGGCGACTATGAGAATGCCGCCGCCGGCTTGGAGGGATACCTCAGCAAGTTCCCCAACGGCCTCTTCGCCGTCAAGGCCCATTATCTGCTTGCCGACAGCTACTTCCGTCAGGGGCAGAACGACAAGGCGCTGCCGCACTATGTGGCTGTCGCCTCGGCAGGCACCAACCAGTACAGCGAACGCTCGCTCTACAATGCCGCCAACATAGCCTATAGCCTTGGCGACTACAACAAGGCCGCCACCCTTTACCAGCGCCTCACCGACAACGCCGAAAGCGACAACAGCCTGCTACAGGGCGAGGTCGGCGGTCTGCGCTGCGCCGTAGCCCTAAAGCAGCACACGGGTATCATGGAGGCCGGACAGCGCCTCGTGGCCGAGAACAAAGCCACCGCAGAACTGAAGGAGGAGGCTTGGCTGGCGATGGCACGCAGCTGCTTTGACAACAGTCAGCGCGACAGCGCCTACACCTGCTACGGTCACATCGTGCGTTCCGCCAACGGCGAATACAGCGGCGAGGCTCGTTGCCGTCAGGCCGAGATACTGATGCTCGACGGTAAGTTGCAGCAGGCCGAGAAGATGATTGAGGGCATCGTCAGCGACGCCTCCAGCGACTACTGGCTCGCATACAGCTTCATCCTCTGGGCCGACATCTACTACGCCCGCGGCAACAACCTTCAGGCCAAGCAGACGCTGCAGAGCATCATCGACAACTACGACGGTGAGGACCTCGTCGGAGTGGCTCGCCAGAAGCTTGACGCCATAGTCGCCGCCGAGCAGCCGGCACCGCAGCAGGAAGAGGAGGAAATAGTTATTGACATTAACGACTGATTACCATGAAAAAGATATTCACTATAGCCGCCTTGCTTGTTTTTACCGCCACGCTGAGCGCACAGCAGGATGGCACCTATAACGAGAGTGTTGTCGTCAAAGGCAGCTACCGCCCAACCATAGAGCAGGCGGAAAAGATCAACTTCCCAGCGCAGATCACCGACACCATTGGCCGCATGGAGCATGACTTCCGCTACAGCATAACCCCAACACGCCTCAGAGCGCTCTATGAGCCCAGCCGCATCAAGGCCGCACGCATCGTCGGCGAGCCTGCCACCAAGCTCTACAACAACTACCTGCGCCTCGGCGTTGGCAACTATTGGACGCCGCTTGCGGACCTCTACTGGAGTTCTACGCGCGACAAAAAGAAGACCTACGGCGTGCGTCTCAACCACCTTTCGTCGTGGGACCGCCTGCCCGGCTATGGCCGCAACCATTTCGGCAACACCGGTGTCACTCTCTTCGGCAAATACATCGTCGGCGAGAAGCTGCAGCTATCCACCGACCTCGGCTATGAGCACGACCACAACCTGTACTACGGCTTCCACGACAGCACGCTTACAGCCGTCTATCCCACCTATACGCGCGACAGTATATCCATCAAGGACTACCGTGCCTCGTATAACGTGGCTACGTGGAACTTCGGCGTCAAGAACATGCAGCTCGACCCCAACAAGTTTGGCTTCGCTGCCAATGTGCATCTCAGCGACCTGTGGGCCACATGGGGGCAGAACGAGCTTAACCTTAACCTCAGTGGCGACGTGCGTTACGGCTTCGAGATGATGCGCCAGTACAAGGGTGTGGCCTATCTGCACATGGAGTGGGATGCCTACACCAATGGCCTGCGTTTGGGCGACAAGATGCCCCTTGGCTGCGTCCTGCCTGCCGTGAATGACACCATGCGCCTGTGGAGCAACATCGTGAAGGCCAACCCGTATGTCGACTTTATCTTCAGCGGCCTGCAGTTCCACGCTGGTCTTACCGCCGCCTGGGATGCCTACACCACAGACAGCGCCACCATCTTCCGCTTCTTCCCCGACGTCGTGGTCAGCAAGAAGCTGCTTGCCGACCGTCTGGCCTTGAGTGTCGGCGCCACCGGCGGCATGGAGGCCAACAGCCTCAACGCTATGCGAATGGTGAACCCCTACATCGCCCCCGGCAGCGAGATGCGCGCCACACGCCACTACGACTTCTTCGGCACAGCGCGCTGGAGCATCAGCCGCAAGCTTGAGGCCGACGCCGAAATCAAATACCAACTGCTGCGCGACGACCTCACCTTCACGCTCGACCCGCTCTATATGCTGAACAACGTCTACAGCCCGCTGTATGTCGACGACAACCGCCTCACCATCGGCGCCAGCGTCACCTTCGTCAACGATGAGATGCTCACCCTTCGTGCCGGTGGCCACTACTATGCCTATGGTGCCGTCGACTACAACGACTCCGTCATCAACACCGCTCTCGCCAAGCTCAGCTCGCCCCTCTACCGCCCCGACTGGGACGCCCTCGTCAGCGCCGACGTCAACTACCACGACCGCTGGCTCTTCCACCTTGAGGGACGCCTCCTCGGCAGCATGCATGCCGACGCCGAGCTGACGCTGCCTATGCGCTACGGCATCGCCGCTGAAGTGGAGTACCGCCACAACCGCGCTCTCAGCTTCTTCCTGCGCATGGACAACTTGGCCTTCCAACGCTACTACCTCTGGGCCAACTACCCTTCGCAGCGCGCCCTCTTCATTGTCGGTCTGACTTACACCATCCCGCACAAATGACTTATCAGGAAACCATAGACTTCATGTTCTCGCAGCTGCCGATGTATCACCGCATCGGCGCTGCCGCTTATAAGGCCGACATACAGCCCACCGTCGACATGATGGCCGCCCTCGGCAACCCAGAAAAGCGCTTCCGCAGCATACATGTGGCAGGCACCAACGGCAAAGGCTCCGTCTCCCACTTCCTCGCATCGATACTGCAGGAGGCCGGCTACAAGGTGGGCCTCTACACCTCGCCCCACCTTGTCGACTTCCGCGAGCGCATACGCATCAATGGCGACATGATTCCGGAGCAGGCTGTCACGGACTTCGTCGAGAGTCACCGCCTGATGTTCAACGACCTCGGCCTCTCATTCTTCGAGATGACCGTCGGTCTCGCCTTCGACTATTTCGCGCGCGAGAAGGTAGACATCGCCGTCGTCGAAGTTGGCATGGGCGGCAGGCTTGACAGCACCAACGTCATCACGCCGCTGCTCTCCATCATCACCAACATAGGCTTGGACCACACGCAGTTCCTCGGCGACACGCTGGAGAAGATTGCCGGCGAGAAGGCCGGCATCATCAAGGATGGCGTGCCGGTGGTGATAGGGGAGACGCAGCCCGAGACCACGCCGGTGTTCCTCGCCGCTGCCGCCGCACACCATGCGCCCATCACCTTTGCCGACCAGCACTACGTCGTGGACGACATCAGCCGCTACACCGAAGAGCTTACGGGCGAATATCAGAAGCACAACATAGCCACCGTACTCGAGGCTGTCGAGGTGCTTAAAAAGACTTCAGACTTCAGTATTCAGACTTCAGATTTGCAACGCGGGTTGGCCCGAGTGGTCACCAACACGCACCTCCACGGCCGCTGGCAGACGATAGGGGAGGCCCCCCTCACCATCTGTGAGACAGCCCACAACGCCCCGGGCATCGACTCCATGCTCGGCAAGCTGGCCACAATGCCGTTCCGCAGCCTGCATGTCATCTACGGCTGTGTTAACGACAAGGATTACAGTAAGATACTGTCGCACCTGCATACCGAGTTCACACGACTCGGCAAACCTTTCGACTGGCGCTTCTCGCAGCCCTCTGTGCCGCGCGGACTGCCCGTGGCCGACCTGCAGGCCGCTGCCGCCACCCTCGGCATCCAGGGCGAGGCCTACGCCAACGTCAAGGACGCCATCGCCGCCGCCCGTAGTGTCGCCGACCCAGCCGACCTCGTCCTCGTCACCGGCAGCATTTTCCTCGTCGCCGACGCTCTGGCATAGCCGCCGACAGCAGCATAAAAAAAGCCACCCACATCAGGGGTGGCTTTTTATTATGCGACTTTTCGCTTATTTGCGCATCATCATCTTTTTGCTCCCTTGGTCATCCCAGCCGATGGTGGCGACGGGGAAGTTGTTGAAGGTGACGCTGAGTGTGTGCTGTGCGGGGGTCGCTACACCAGTGCGCTCGTCATACACGCTCTTGTACACAATGTTGGCACTGCCGGACACAGTCTTGTTCTGTGAGTTGTATGTGAAGTTGGCGTTGGAGTGGCTGACATAGACGTAGTCGGGTTCCGTGAAGGTGTAGAAGTCACCGCTCGGGTCGAGCTCGGTGAACATTGCCTGATGCTGGGCATCGCTGTTAATCTCTTCGCTGTAAGCAGTGCAGAAGTCTCCGTATACGTTCATGCTTCCGCCCTGAGGCTGATAGAGGAATAAGCAATAGTGGGGAAGCTCGACAAATGTGTTGTCACCCTCTATACGACGGCTACCGAAGAGGTCGATCTGAAGAGTTGTGGTGGTACCCTGTACCCTATTCATTACAATGTAGTTGCCCATTGTCTTGGTGACGTTGTCCCACTTTACGGTGATGGTTCCCTGAGGCACGGAGGGGTTAGGATCGCTGGGATCAGGATTGGGGTTAGGATTAGGGTTGGGATTAGGATTTGGGTTAGGATTGGGATTCGGGTTGGGATTGGGGGTGCCGCCATTGTTGTTGCTGCCACCGTTGTTGGTGGTGGTAGTGGTGGTGGTGTCCTCGTCCTTGCTGCAGGCCACGGTCAGCAGGCTGCATGCCAGCAGCGCGATGCCGAACATTTTGAACATTTTCTTCATAATGATACTATGTATATGTTTTGTTAATGTGGGTTCTGTGGTTTAATAATCAGCCGCTTGGACAGGGCAGAACCCGTGTCACCAGCCCTGCGGCTTATGCGTTTTGCGGCGCAAAAGTACATACATTTGTGCACATGGCAAAATTTTTTTCGTTTTTGCCCCCTTGTTTTCATGCCTCCGGTACGGAGTTAGTACGGCAGTTCTTCAGTACTTCAACGATCTTTCTTCAGAAGAAGTGCCGAAGGGGCTCCGTAGTGGGGTGGCAGTAGAGGCGTCGGAGGAACGACGATGCAACTACACCCCTTTGCTGTAGATGGGTCGAAGTGGAGTCGGTGGATCAGCGACGCAACTATCCCCTTGCCGAAAGGAGGGAGCGATGGCGGGTTGGTGCTGTTTGGGTAAAAATAACAGTGGTTGGCGGCTGTTGAAAGATTTTTTGCAGCGATTGGAATATTTTTTGTATTTTTGCACTTTAAAATGAAGAGTAGTAAAATGGAAAACTTCGTTGTATCAGCACGTAAGTACCGCCCGGCAACGTTTGCCACCGTTGTGGGGCAGCAGCATATCACGCAGACGCTGAAGAACGCCATCCGTACCGGCCAGCTGCCGCAGGCGTTCCTCTTCTGCGGTCCGCGCGGCGTGGGCAAGACCACCTGCGCCCGCATCTTGGCCAAGACCATCAACTGTGAGCACCTGACGGCCGACGGCGAGGCCTGCAATGAGTGCGAAAGCTGCCGCGCCTTCAACGATGGTGCGTCGATGAGCATCTTTGAGCTCGACGCGGCCAGCAACAACTCCGTCGACGACATCCGCGAGCTGGTAAAGCAGGTCTATATACCGCCGCAGACGGGCCGTTACAAGGTCTACATCATCGACGAGGTGCACATGCTGAGCCAGGCGGCCTTCAACGCTTTCCTTAAGACCCTTGAGGAACCGCCGGCATACGCCAAGTTCATCCTTGCCACCACCGAGAAGCACAAGATTATACCCACTATATTGAGCCGTTGCCAGGTGTTCGACTTCAAGCGCATAGAGGTTGCCGACATTGTGGAACACCTGCGCTATGTGGCCGACAGCGAAGGGGTGAAGTACGAGGAGGGCGCCCTGGAACTGATAGCCCGCAAGGCCGAAGGCGGCATGCGCGACGCGCTGAGCACCTTCGACCAGCTGGTGAACTTCACCGGCGCCGACCTGACGCGCCAAGGCTGTCTGGAAAACCTCAACCTGCTGGACGAGGAGTACTATTTCCGTCTGGTTGACTTCATGCGTTCGGGCAACATCAGCGGCGCCTTGCTGCTCTACCGCGAGGTGATTGCCAAGGGTTTCGGCGGCCAGCATTTCCTCACGGGGCTGTGCGAGCACTTGCGCAACCTGATGGTGAGCCTCGACCCGCAGACGCTACAGTTGATAGAGGGCGGCGACGCCCTGCGCCAGCGCTACGGCCAGCAGGCCCAGCAGTGCGGGCTGCCGATGCTGCTCGGGTGGCTCGGCACGGCAAGCGACTACGAGTTCCGCTTCCGCGAGGCCAACAACAAGAATCTGTTTGTAGAGATATGCCTGATGCGGCTGGCGTCGGTGACGCTGCCGCAGACATAGATTGCAAGTGGCTCTAGGGCAGACATAGAACCCCCGCAGCAGCTGCAGGTACCTAAGCCTGCAGCGCCTGCCGTCGAGCCGGCACAGCCTGTCGCGCCCGTTGCGCCGCAGGTACAACCTGCCGTTGCCCAGGCCCAACGGCCCGTAGCATCCCCTGCCGCAAAGACGGCTCCGGAGCCGACGGCGCCGCCGCCACAGGGCAAGTCGCTGCTTGCAGGCTCCATATCGATAGCCGCAGCGGCACCCGTGAAGGCTACCATGCCGAAGCTGAAGGCCGAGGTCAAGCAGTTGACGCAGGAGGACCTGGAGCGCTATTGGAACGAGGTGGCCACAGAGCTGCAGCTGACCGACCTGATGAAGGACGCCACTGTGAAGCTCGGCGAGCAGCACGGCACGATAGAGATTGACGCCCAGACCACCTATTTCCACGAGGACTTCAAGCCCCACAAAACAGATGTGCTCGAGGCGTTGCGCGCCAAGACGGGCATGAGGATGCTCGACTGCAAGGTGAACCAGCTCTTTGTGGGCAAGGACGAAGTGGTCTATTCGCCCGACGAGAAGTATAAGGCCATGCTGCAGGAGAACCCATCAATGCTGGCCATGCGCAAATTGTTCCCTAACATAGACTTTTGACGATTATGCATTTCTATAAGTTCGACGGCGCGGGCAACGACTTTGTGGTTGTCGACAACCGCAAGGGAGAGTGCCGGCTTGGCGAGGAGGAGATAGCGCGTATATGCCACCGCCGCTTCGGCGTAGGTGCCGACGGGCTGATGCTGCTCAATGCCGCCCCTGCAGGCTATGACTTCGAGATGGTGTACTGCAACAGCGACGGCCGCGTGGGCTCGATGTGCGGCAACGGCGGACGCTGCATAGCGGCGTTCGCTCACATGCTTGGGCTGGGGAGCAAGCTGCGTTTCCTTGGCTACGATGGCCCGCACGATGCCGAGATAATCGCATGGGATAAGAAACGGAGGCAGGGCGTGGTGAAACTCGGCATGCGCAGTGTGAATAAGGCGAGTGTGCAGCGGGTGCTCGACGGCTGGTTCCTTGATACCGGCTCGCCACACTATGTGCAGCGTGTCGATGATCTGGAACACTACGACGTTGTGGGTGAAGGCCGCCGTATACGCAACATCGCCGAGGTTTTCCCCAAGGGTACGAATGTGGATTTCATAGAAGACCTGTCTGACGGACGGCTGGCGGTGCGCACCTACGAGCGTGGCGTCGAGGACGAGACCTGGGCCTGCGGCACGGGTGTTACGGCCTGCGCCATAGTGAGTGGCAACCACAGTCTTGTGGCTCGTGGCGGCGATTTCCATGTGGACTTCGACACCGACGGCACGGAGTACGGCAATGTATACCTCATAGGACCGGTATCACTGAATTTTGAAGGAACATGGACCTCTTCAGCGCAATAGACACAGAGCCTGTGCGCAAGCACATGGAAGAGCTGGCGACAGAACTCGACAGGCTCAACCACGAGTACTACATGAACGACCGCTCGTTGGTGAGCGACGAGGAGTTCGACCGCATGATGCGGGAACTGCAGAATCTGGAACGACAGTATCCGGAACTGGCGTCGCCGCTGTCGCCGACGAAACGAGTTGGCGGCGAGGTCAACAAGAGCTTCCGCCAGGTGGCACATAGGCTGCCGATGCTCTCGCTGGGCAACACCTACAGCATTGAGGAGATAGAGGAGTTTGAGGCGCGTACCCGCAAGCTGCTCGACGGCGAGCAGTTCACCTACACCTGTGAGCTTAAATACGACGGCGTGGCCATAGGCCTTACCTACCGCCACGGGCTGTTGGTGCAGGCTGTGACGAGAGGCAACGGCAGTGTGGGCGACGACATAACGACAAACGCCAAGACCATTCCCACCATACCGCTGCGCCTGCATGGCGACTTCCCCGACGACTTCGAGGCGAGGGGCGAGGTGGTGTACCCGTTTGACGCTTTTGAGGCCATGAACCGACAACGCGAGGCCGACGGCTACGAGCCCTTTGCCAATCCGCGCAATGCCGCCAGCGGCTCGCTTAAGCTGCAGGACTCGGCCGAGTGCGCCAAGCGCAAGTTGATGTTCTGCATGTACTTCATGATGGCTCCCGACGGGGTTGAGCTGAAGCCGACGCACTTCGGACGCCTGGAATGGGCGCGGCAGATGGGCTTCAAGGTGCAGCCTTACATCAAGGAATGCAAGGACATAGACGAGATAAAGGCATTCATAGATTACTGGGACCAGGCACGCTGGGAGCTGCCCTACGGCATCGACGGCATAGTCATAAAGGTTAACCAGACGGCTTTGTGGGACAAACTGGGCTTGACGGCCAAGTCGCCGAGGTGGGCAATAGCCTACAAGTTCAAGGCCGAACGGGTGAGTACGCCGCTGGAGAGCATCAGCTACCAGGTGGGGCGCACGGGTGTGATTACGCCTGTGGCCAACCTCTCGCCCGTGTGGCTGGGCGGCACCACAGTGCGGAGGGCCACATTGGTCAATGCCGATTTTATCGCCAAGATGGGTATCTGCAAGGGTGACAACCTGCTGATAGAGAAAGGTGGAGAGATAATACCCAAGGTGGTGGGCGTGGATATGGAGAAACGCGTTGAGGGAGCGATGCCGATACAGTATATAACACGCTGCCCTGAATGTGGGACGGAGCTGGTGCGCATCGAGGGTGAGGCAGGCCACTACTGCCCCAACAGTGACGGCTGCCACCCGCAGATCATAGGACGCTTGGAGCATTTCGTCAGCCGCAAGGCTATGGCTATAGACACCCTCGGGCCTGAACGGCTCGAACTGCTGTATGGCGCCGGCTTGGTGCGCAATGTCGCCGACATTTACGACTTGCGGCGCGAGCAGCTGATAGGTCTTGGCGCCGACGCTGCTGCGTCGATACAGGACAAGGGCGCCGACAATATGTTGGCAGCCATAGAGGCGTCGAAGCAGGTGCCTTTTGAACGCGTGGTGTATGCGTTGGGAATAAGATATGTGGGTGAGGTCGGCGCCAAGAAGCTGGCGCGCTATTTTAAGAACATAGATGCCTTGATGAACGCTCCCGAAGAGGAGCTGGCGCAGGTGGAGGATGTAGGCGAAGTGACGGCACATGCCATAAGCGAATGGTTCGGCAAGGTTGAACACAGAATGGTGGTGGAACGGCTGCGGTCTGCAGGCTTGCAGATGGAGGCGACAGTACATCAGGGCGATGACAAGCTTGCAGGTCTGACAATAGTCGTCAGCGGTGTGTTTGACCGCTACTCGCGCGACGAGATAAAGGCCGACATCGAGAAGCATGGCGGCAAGGTGTCGGGGTCGATAAGCGGTAAAACAAACTATCTGTTGGCCGGAGACAAGATGGGGCCGGAGAAGCTGAAAAAGGCGGAAAAACTTGGTGTCAAGATAATCTCGGAAGAAGATTATCTAAAAATGGTGGAATAAAGTGGGGGAGAAAAGGGGCGTCAGATTGTTGTGCAGGGTGGCGGTAGTCGTCATGCTGGCTGCAGCACCTCAGGTTTTGCGCGCACAGACCTTATGGGAGGTGTCGCTGACCGGAGGATATATGACCCCCAATAACTTCAATATGCCGGAGTATTCGGCGTGGACAGTAGGTGGCGATGTGGCATTGTTCCATCGTCGTGACGAGAATCTGTGGTGGGTACAGCGTAGACGCAACCCCTTGATGGGGGTGAAGTTGTCGTTTGCCTATATTCCACAGAGCATGTCGGGACACCGGATTGGCTTGGAATATCTTGTGAGGGGACCTTTTAATAGGAAGCTCGACTATCACTTTGGCTTTGGCTTCTCGTATTATACTAAGTCGAAGTATTTTACACATGACGAGGACAATATATTCATAACGACTCTGCTGAGCTGCCTTATAAATCTGGGTGTCGACTACCATTTCACCGACCGCCTTACAGCAAATTTCTCGTTCATCCACTCAAGCAATGGCCTACTGAATAGGCCGAACAAGGGTCTTAATTATCTGCAATTCGGGGTAGGGTATCTTATCGGCAAAATGGGCAAGGAGAGCATCGGCGAAGACCTGCTGCCCAGGCCGGAGTTCAATCGCAATGAGTTTAATATCGCCTTCCAGGGAGGTTTCGCCATGTCGCGCGACATGCTTGTCGAAGGACTTCACCCATGCTATGATCTGTCGCTGAACTATCAGTATTACCTTGACCCGGTGGTGGCCGTAGGTGGCACACTCGACTTTTGGTATAATGGCACGCATACCGATTTTATGAAAGAGTATAAGATTGACTATGCTATACCATGCTATGTGAGTGCGTTGGCATATCTCGAAGGTTTCTGGGGAGCTTTGAGCCTAAAAGGAGGAATAGGCCCTGTGCTGCTGGCATCTCCATGCGTATATATCAACTTCTATGAGCGCTTGGGAGTGTATTACAACTTCGGCAACAACTACGTGGGGGTTGCCCTCAACGCACACGCAGGGATGGTCGAGTTCATCGAGTTGTGCTACGGTATCAGGATAAAAGGGGATTGACGCCAGGCTATTTCTCGGCGTTTTTCAGTATGTCTTCCACAAAAGCGCGCTTCCATGGTGTGCTCATGTCAAATATCTCTTCGAGTGGTTTGTTGAGCATTTCCACAAGCAAGTGGGTGTTGTCCTGGTGTTCCATACGTTCAAGGGCAGAGGAGATAAGCTCCCAGTTGCGGTTGGCGTAAAGGAGAGGTATAAAGTTGCTTAAGTCGAAGTTGCGTAGCACCATGTTGTCGATGCCTTCGGTCTCGATGCGACTGTGTGCACGTGCCAGTTTTATCTCTCCTACTTCCTGAAGCACCTGTTGATATTTCTCGTACAGCACGTATTCGTTGAGCAGGAAGGCGATGACGTCGTCTTCAAGGGTCTCCCACATCTTAAGGGGCAACGGCCTTGCTGTGAAGCGTCCAATCATGAAACTGCCTGCGGTGAGTCCGGATATTCCCTTTGCGACGCAGGCCTTGTGTATACGACGGAAGAAGTCTGTCTTGCGCTCAGTTGTCAGTAGGTTGAACAGACGGCTCTGGTCGTTATGGTCGCCCATGCGGCTCTGCAGCACACCGTCGATATAGTCGTCGGGACGTGCTTCATACCAGCTGTTCACTATGTCGGCAGCCTTCTTGGGCTTGTCCTGCAGGTCGCAGCGTATAAGCCTGGCAAGCTTGTTGATGTCGGTGATATATAGCGCCTGTTGTGAGTTGACGATGCGCTGATACTGAAGGTATGCCACCTTCATCTCTTCAAAGAATTCTTTCTCTTCGGGCGACAGCTCGACGGGCGCTCCTTGCAGGTATTTGGTGAAGCGGGCGGGTCTATAGTCGGCCTCGCCTTTGTATAGGCTCTGTCTCCGCGAGCTGACAGTCAGCGTGTCACCTTCCTCGATGCTGGCACCGTTCTGGTTGACAATGGCGTTGCCTTCAATCCTGATGCCGTAGGCGTGCAGGTCCATGAATGCAGGTATGCCGTATCCGCGGCATGCTGTTACAACGTGGATGGCGGCGGGCATCATGCTCAATATGGCATCGACTTCGTTGAGGGTTATTGTGTCTTCCGGCACGAAGTGCTCTTGGCAGAGGCAGACATTATGTCCTTTGGCTTTGAGCTCTCGGGCTTTGCCTATAGAGAAGCATAGACGGGCCGAGATGGCGGTGCGAGGCAGCACGCTGAGACCGTGACCGAAAAACTGCAGTTTGGTGAGGGATTTGTCGTCGATGGATGCCGATACAATCTGTCTTAGATGATAAGGCTTTATAAGGTCCATGACGTGGATGTCGTCAATATGCCCTTCGTTTTTAAGGTTTATGGCCGACACCAATGCTGCACGTCCGGTCATTTCCGAGGCGTTGAGCTGTAATACCGAGAAGAGGCTCAGCTGGTGAGGTCTTGTCTCTACGGCAAACTCAATGGTCACAGGCGTTTTATAGCGGGCTTCAAGCTTCTTGAGCAAGGGGTCGAAATGATATACGGCGGGGAACTGGTTCCTTATCTCGTTGCGGTCGTGGTAAGCCAGGTCTTCTGTGGTGACGTCGCCGGTCATGATTTCTTCGCCGAAGATGTTGCGATAACTTTCAATCTGTTTACCGCTGCCGGTACGTGAATGGCGACTGTAAAGCACTCCAGGGTAACTTCCGTTGTTGCCGATGGTCCACACCATTCGTTGCAGGATAAAACTTGGGAAGGCCTGCTTTCCCTGCATGAAGGTGAGTATGAGGTCGGAGTTTTCCTCATAGAAGTTGCGCACATGCAGTATCAGCTTCAGGGCTTGGTAGTGAGCGTCAATAAGCAGTCGCTGGTCCATGCTGTTGATGCGGTGTTCCAGGTCTGATATTCGCTCCTCTTGTTCCTTTGTGCTTAGGCTTATGTCCGAGCGTTGGTAGCGGTGTTCTATGCCGAGCATTTCGGCGATGGAGTGCAGCGTGCTTAGGTATACGCGGTTGGCCATGCTGTCGTCATACATGTTGAGCAGCGCTTCGTACGCCGTCCGTGTAACGCCGATGTTCAGCAGCGTAGGCATCAGGCCGGGAATGTACTGGGGCATAGCGCAACGTATGGCGAAGACAAGGGGTGTATGGCTGTCGCCAAGACGGCAGTTGGTCATCGTCTCCAGGTTGCTCATGGCGTCTTCTACCAGAGTCGGCATCATCTCGGGGTGATTGAATGCCTTGGCGGTAAGTATGCAGAAGTCGGGTACTGGGTAGCAGTTGCGGGTCAGGTCGAGCAGCATGCGTCCCTTGTAGCTTATGCCGTCGTCGGTAAACTCGCCTTTGGAGAGGGTGGTTATCAGGTATTCGTTCTCTATAAGAGGATGTCGTTCCACATAGCGCTGGCATTCGTTGCGAAACTCGTCGCGCATCATCTTCAGGGCCGTCGGCTCCACACTTGACTCATGCTCCTCAAGCAGCATCTCAAGGTATCTCTTGCGCTCGCGTCCCGACAAGCGCAAAAGGCGGTACATGTCGTACCATCTGGGAGGTAGTTCTCGCACACTTTCCGGCTCTACGGCAGGGTGGTATATCACCGTGCCGGGTTTGTTGCCCTCCAGCTTGTTGTCTGGGTCTTCGTTGTCATGGTTGAATATCTCACGCCCCTCTTTGGCGTAGAGGTTGACCATGTAGTAGTTAGGGTAACTGGCTCTTATGCGGAACGACTCTACTTTCATTCTTGTGCCAGGTTCTGGTCGGTGGCGTTGGCCATGATGGCGTCAAACATCTCTTCGGGGTTCATGCCTATATAGTTGAGCATGACCTTCGTGTCTGCTGCCAGGTAGTGTTCGGGATAGTTCTCCACGAAGTATGTGTAAGCCTCTTTGGCTTCTTCATAGTGTTCTGCATTTTCGTAGGCATATCCCTTCAGGAAGTAGCATCCGGCGATGTCATCGTAGCCTGGGTAGAGGTTTATGACGCTGTCGAGCAACGCTACGGCCTCATCGCTCTTGCCAAGGTTTATGCATAGGTCTGCCGCTTTGGTCATGTAGGCAGGTGCCAGGCTGTCTTCGGGGAAGTCGGCGGCGAACTTGCGGTAGAGACCAAGCAGTTCTATGGCTGCGTCGTCGTCGCTGCTTACGTCTATGGCCGAAAGCATCTGTTCGTGTTCTGCAATGTTGCTCAGCTCTTTTTCTCTGTCGGGGGTGCTGCAGGCAGCCAGAAGCATAATCCCGGCGACAAGTGTCAGTATCTTTTTCATGGTTTCGTTATTTTCTGTTGTTCATTTTCATCTTGTAGCGAGTGCGTATCTTGCCTGCCGCTATGTCGTTGAGCTTGCGCTTCAACAATGTTTTGCGTAGGCTGCTCAGACGGTCGGTGAACACTTTGCCGTCGAGGTGGTCCAGCTCATGCTGTATCACTCTTGCATAAAGACCTGTGGCATCGTCGGTATGCTCCTCCCAGTTCTCGTCCCAGTAGTGCACTCTCACCGTTGTGGGACGCAGCACGTCTTCGTGAATGTCAGGTACGCTGAGGCAACCTTCGTTGAAGTAGTCTTTCTCGTCGCCGAAGGCCAGAATCTCCGGGTTTATCAGCGTGTGCTGCTCGGTCACATCCCCGTAGCTGTCGCTCTTCTCGTCATAGGGGCGGAAGCCTATCACCACAACGCGTATCGACAGGTCTACCTGCGGGGCGGCCAATCCAACGCCGTCGGCACCGTACATTGTTTCGTACATGTTCGCCACCAGCTCTTTCAGGTTCGGGTATTCTTTGGTTATCGGCTGGGCCACTTTGCGCAATGTCGGGTGGCCGTAACCTACTATGGGTAGTATCATATCTGTTTTTTGTTGTTTATTGTTCTCATATAGTCTTGCAGCATAATTGTAGCGGCAATCTGGTCTATCGTTCCCTTGTTTCTGCGGTCTTTCTTTTTCAGACCGCTGTCTATCATCGTCTGGAAGGCTATCTTCGAGGTGAAGCGTTCGTCTATTCGCACCACCTCTTTCTCCGGGAACATCTTCTTGAGCTCTTCCACGAACGGCTCGATGTACTGCATCGACTCGCTCGGCCTGCCGTCCATGTGCATGGCCTTGCCCACAACGAAGATATCCACCTGCTCCCGCGCGCAATAATCCTTTAGGAACTGCAGCAGGGTAGGGGTTGCCACCGTCGTCAATGCTGTGGCAATAATGCGAACGGGGTCGGTAACTGCCAACCCCGTGCGTTTTTCTCCATAGTCTATGGCCATTATACGTCCCATAAAACTCCTAACTCCTAACTCTTAACTCTCCACTATTTTGTGGCCCCTCTCGGGTTCGAACCAAGGACCCGCTGATTATGAGTCAGCTGCTCTAACCAACTGAGCTAAGGGGCCAATGCACGACTTCATGGTGCGAACTGCCATCCGTCGGCCGATTTCTCGCTGATTTACGGCACTTTCGTGCTTTCTGCCTGTCTCTGAAATCGGCTGCAAAATTACACACTTTTTCTGATATGGCAAAATTTTTTTTCTCATTTCACATTTTTTTTATATCTTTGCCTCTACGTTAATTCATTAAGTTTATAACATAATAAATTAAAACACATGAATATAGATTGGCAAAACCTTCCGTTTGGTTACGTAAAAACGGATTACAATGTACGCTGCTGGTATCGCAACGGTCAGTGGGGTGAAATCGAGGTTTCCTCCTCCGAACACATAGAAATGCATATGGCTGCTTCTAGCCTCCACTACGGCCAGGAAGCTTTCGAGGGCCTGAAAGCCTACCGCTGCAAAGACGGTAAGATCCGCATCTTCCGCCCCGAAGCCAACGCCGAACGTCTGCAGAGCACCTGTCGCGGTATCATGATGCCCGAGCTCTCCACCGAGAAGTTTGTCGAGATGTGCAAGCGCGTCATCAAACTCAACGAGCGCTTCATCCCGCCTTACGGCACCGGCGCCAGCCTCTACCTGCGCCCCCTGCTCATCGGTACCGGCATCACCGTGGGTGTCAAGCCCGCCGACGAATACCTGTTCTTGATCTTCGTCACACCCGTCGGACCTTACTTCAAGGGCGGATTCAAGGCCAACCCCTATGTCATCACCCGCAAGTACGACCGTTCCGCCCCTCTCGGCACCGGTGTCTACAAAGTCGGTGGTAACTATGCCGCTTCCCTCAAAGCCCACGTCGAAGCCTGTCACGGCGGCCAGTACGCCTGCGAGTTCTATCTCGACGCCAAGGAGAAAAAGTATGTCGACGAGGCCGGCGCTGCCAACTTCTTCGGCATCAAGGACGGTGCCTACATCACCCCGAAGAGCACCAGCATCCTGCCCTCCATCACCAACAAGAGCCTCATGCAGCTCGCCGAGGATATGGGCATGAAGGTTGAGCGTCGTCCTATCGACGTCGAGGAGCTGAGCACCTTCCAGGAGGCCGGCGCCTGCGGCACCGCAGCCGTCATCAGCCCCATCGAGCGTCTCGACGACCCCGAGACCGGCAAGAGCTACGTCTTTGGCAAAGAGCCCGGCCCCTACAGCACCAAGCTCTACAACGCCCTCCGCGCCATCCAGCTCGGCGAGGCCGAAGACAAGCACAACTGGAACACCGTCATGGATTAATCTCCATAGTCAACAACAAGACAGGCCGCTCATCGAGTGGCCTGTCTCTTTTTTGCATAAACAAAAAAGGAGCCAAATTTGACTCCTTTTCTTACTCCTTGATTCCTATCAGTTAGGCACCAATCTTGGCTTTGTAGGCCTCGGCGTCCATCAGGGCGTCGATGTCGGCCATGTTCTCGGGCTTCACCTTGATGATCCAGCCATTGCCGTAAGGATCGGCGTTGATGGCGCTGGCATCCTCAAGGGCGGTGTTGAACTCCACCACCTCACCCTTCACGGGCATCAGCAGGTCGGCCACAGTCTTCACGGCTTCCACGCTGCCGAAGGCCTCGCCGGCCTCGACGGTGTCACCCTCGCAGGTCACGTCGACAAACACAATGTCGCCGAGCTCGTGCTGAGCGTAGTCGGTGATACCAACGAAAGCAAATTCGCCTTCAATACGCACCCATTCGTCGTCCTGGGTGTACTTCAGATTTGCAGGAATGTTCATGTTATTACGTTATTTAAGTGAATATTTACTCTTATACTTCAAAATGCAAAAATACACCTTTTTTTTTAATTGCATAATTTTTTTTTATAATAACGGCGAATTATACGAATTAAACGAATTAATCTGCATCAACAATTACAAGCTAATTACTCTAATTCCGACAACATTATTTCGAGTAATTAGTAAATTATTGAGATGCGTAGCCATTCGCTAAATTAGCGTAATTCGCCGTTTTATCTCAATAAATTCGAGTAATTAGTAAATTATTGAGTTGCGTAGCCATTCGCTAAATTAGCGTAATTCGCCGTTTTGTCTCTTTTTTTCTGCAGTTATAATAAATTCGAGTAATTAGTAAATTATTGAGTTGCGTAGCCATTCACTAAATTAGCGTAATTCGCCGTTTTATCTTTTTTTTTCTGCAGTTATGATAAAAATGTGTATCTTTGCATCGTCGACAATTAAGGGCAATATGGCGTAACATATTGTGTCTGTGTCGACAATCAATCAGAACTTTTTATTAAAAACTTATAATGTACAGTAAAGCAGAACTGGAGGCAAAAGCCCAAATCGACCTTATCGGTATAGCCGAACAACTTGGCATTTCACGCCTGAAAGCCGTCAACCTTGACACCCGCGACCTTATCTATCGCATCCTTGACCGCCAGGCCTCGGCGCCTGCCGACGGCCAGCAGCAGCCCGAAGGCGGCGAAGCCCCACGGGCTCGCCGGCAGCACCTCAAGCCGCAACTCCTCGCCGAGTCGGCAATGAACAACCCCGAGGTGCACCGCCGCAACGACCGTCGCACCAAAGACCAACAGGCCAAGCAGCAGCCCAAAGAGCAGCAACCACGTGAGCAACAACCCCGTCAGCCCGAGCGCATAGAGCCTCAGGCCCCTTCGTTCAACATCAGCGACCTCGAGATGCCCACCGTCCCCACGGTGCCCGACATCCTGACTCCCGACGGCCGTTTCCTGCGTCCTGTGGCGCAGCCTGCACATGCCGCCGAAGAACCCAAGGCGGCCGTAGAAGAGCCCGCTGCCACCACCGCCGAGGTCCCTGCCGCCGACGCTCAGCAGGCCCCCGAGCAGCCCGTCAAGCGCAAGCGCGGCCGTCCCCGCAAGAATGCCGACGCCGCCCAGCCCGCCGAGGCCCCCAAGGCCGAGCCCGCACCCGCACAGGAACCCGCACCCTCACAAGAACCCAAACAGGAGTCCAAGAAGCAGGACAAGAAACAAGATAAGAAGCAAGGGAAGAGCCCCGAAGCCAAGCAGGAGCCTGCCCAGCAGCCTGCCGACAGCCAGCCCGCTGCCGACGCCGCTGCCCAGCAGCCCGCCAAGCAGGACAAACACCGCCGCTACGCCTTCGAGTACGAGGGCGTCATCGAGGCCGAAGGCGTCCTCGAAATGGTCCCCGACGGCTACGGCTTCCTCCGCTCGTCCGACTTCAACTACCTCACCTCGCCCGACGACATCTACATCTCTCCCCAGCAGATTCGCAACTACGGCCTCAAGAGCGGCGACACCATTCGCGGCACCGTACGTCCGCCGCGCGAGGGCGACAAGTTCTTCCCTATGGTGAAGTTCCTCGAGATCAACGGCCTCGCCCCCGACCGCATCCGCGACCGCATTCCCTTCGAGTCCATGACCCCGCTCTTCCCCGACCAGAAGTTCAAACTCACAGGCCATCCCCAGGAGACTCTCTCTACGCGCATCATCGACCTCTTCACACCTATCGGAAAGGGCCAGCGCGGCCTCATCGTGGCTCAGCCCAAGACCGGTAAGACCACACTCCTCAAGGAGATTGCCAACGCCATAGCTTTCAACCACCCCGAGGTCTACCTCATGGTGCTCCTCATCGACGAGCGCCCCGAGGAGGTCACCGACATGCAGCGCTCCGTCAAAGCCGAGGTCATTGCCTCCACCTTCGACGAGCCCGCCGACCGCCACGTGCGCATCGCCAACATCGTCCTCGAGAAGGCTAAACGCCTCACCGAATGCGGCCACGACGTGATGATTGTCCTCGACTCCATCACCCGTCTGGCACGTGCCTACAACACCGTCCAGCCGGCCTCCGGCAAGGTGCTCAGCGGCGGCGTCGAGGCCAACGCACTCCAGAAACCCAAACGCTTCTTCGGCGCAGCGCGCAACATCGAGGGCGGCGGCTCCCTAACCATCATAGCCACAGCCCTCACCGACACAGGCTCCAAGATGGACGACGTCATCTTCGAGGAGTTCAAGGGCACAGGCAACATGGAGCTGCAGCTCGACCGCAAACTCGCCAACAAGCGCATCTATCCCGCCATCGACCTCACAGCCTCCAGCACACGCCGCGACGACCTCCTCGTCAAGCCCGACCTGCTGGCACGCAGCGTCGTCCTCCGCAACCACCTCACCGACCTCACACCCATCGAGGCTATGGAATTCCTCCAGAAGCAGATGGCGCACACCCGCAACAACGAGGAGTTCCTCTACACCATGGACAAATAGCCCTACCCAGTGGGACAGTGGACAGTTGGGACAGTTAGTTTTTAAGCCATACACCTCGTAATTATACCTCTATATCTATATATTTATATATATAAATATATAGATATAGAATTTTTTTTTGACCTTTGCATACCGTATTTTTTAACTGTCCCAACTGTCCACTGTCCCACTCCATACCAACCATCTATACATCATGCATCCGTAACATCTTGTTATACAGCCATTACCAATGGTGATAATCCGCTTTGGCCCTTTTTTACTGACTAAACAGCCTCTAAACGGCTACTAAACGGCTACTAAACGGCTACTAGACGGCCATAAGAGCCCATCACCCCGCCCCCTATCCACTAGTCACTATCCACTGACCACTGACCCCTATCCACTAGTCACTATCCACTGACCACTGACCACTATCCTCAATTCTCAATTTTCTAAGTCCGCCGTTCGGGGGCGGTTGATAGCGTGTTTATATTTATTTATTTATTTTTAACTTTTACGTCAGTTTTTTTTTGCTATCTTTGCACGTAAAAGATTGTGCCCAATACAGTATGGCATTGTGCTGTAATGTGTTATAGTACAATTGGTTATGGAAATTTGGTAAGAAAAAAAAAGACAATTACAAGATATGAAAAAAGAAAAAAACACTTACATCACGCCACTTTTGACGGTTGTAGAGTTCAAAACCGAACGAGGCTACGCTCAATCTGAGAATCTCGTCATGAATGCATCTATGCGCATCGACGAGTTTGTTGATGAGCAGATGGCAATACATGTTGCGCAGGCCAACGAAAACGGCGAGGCCGTCGGTGCCCAGATGTATGGCAACGAGGACTACTCTAATCCCGGTGGCAGCAGCAACTGGCAGTACTCCAATGGTGGCTGGTTCTAAACTATATGTTCAACCGAAAAAAGAAAAGAAAAATGAAGAATATTCGTATTGCATTGATAGCTTGCTTGTTCGGTCTCTTGGCTGTAGCTTGCCACAAGGATGAGGTCGATAAAATTCGTACATACAGTTCCAACTGCTTCAAGGTTCAGATTGCCCCATTCGTGGATGAAAACAACTCTAAGGCTTACTTAAATTACACCGAAGCCTTATCTCGCATTATTTACGAAAATGGAGATAAAATTCTGGTGAATGGTCACGAATACACTTTAAGTTACGAGGATGGTGAATGGCTCGCTAGAGGTGACGAATATACTGGTGAGAAGTTTTTTGCTGCTTACTGCGACGGTACCCTCGGCGGTTGGGATTCGGCCGCTGGCCCCAAGTACAATTTTAATATCAATGACTATAGTGATAATAACACGCACAACAAAATTATTCTTGCCGGTACGTCTGATGACAATTATGTGCTTACGCTAAAACCTGCGTGTGCTATTCTTCGCCTAAATACGGGTACTTCTGGTGCTTCATGGACTAACGTTCGCGTTGGTTTCGATGGTGATAAAATTCCAGCAACTGGTACAATTTATCCAGGAACACGAGTTATATCTGCTACGACTCGGTTGGCTGGAGTTTCGCAAGGTTCGGGTGGCGCGATTAATGGAGACTTTCTTTACATGAGGTATAGTAGGCAGAGTTCTGCCGAAGGTAATCATGCTTTGAGTGAACCAGGATATTGGTATGTTGCCATACCTATAGCAGAAGATGAAGTTACTACTACACTTTATGTTGGCTGGAATAATGGTAGCTCTGATATTCAGTATAAAACACAGGGCCGAGTGACTTTACGTAAAGGATATGTGTATACAATTGGTACTGAACGTCAATCTCCATTTTCGGCAACAGGCGTTTCCAAATGTTCTTTCAATGTTAATGCTGGAGGCTCTCAGATCCAATTCTCTGCAGGAAACCTTCAGGCAAAGCGTACTAGAGATGGTGCTTGGACATATCATTTCCAGTTTGCCCCTCATCAATATGATGCTATAGGTAGTACAAACAGTTCTGCTATAGGTAATAATAACCAGTGGTTTGATTTGTTTGGATATGGTACGAGTGGATATAGTGCAGGGCAAACGGCACGTCAACCTAATTCGACAAGTACGAACGTAAACGACTATATTGATGCCAATATATCCAATACATATTCCGATTGGGGGAAATATGTTAATTACTTTTATCCCTCTTATAAAATATTTTATGGAAACACTGACGCCCATGCAGAAAATTGGCGTACACTCAGTAGCGAGGAATGGACGTACCTTAAAAATCGTACTGGCAAAACAGGTTTGGCTACAGTATCAGGAATACAAGGATTGTTATTATTGCCGGACTCCGATGAAGAGGGTAATGACTGGGTTAATAATGAGTATATACCAGAGGGTGTATCATTTACTGCTACATTCTCAAACTATTCTACAAATAATTATTCTGCTTCAGATTGGGATAAATTAGAAGCTGTTGGTGCTATATTCCTTCCGGTAACAGGATATAGAAGTGGTACAGAAGTTGGTGGTCCTTTTAATGGCTATTATTGGTCGGCTAGTGCTCCTAGCTCGGATAGAGGCCATCCGGTACCTGCACTTGTTGTAACTGGTAGTTCTGCTGCTATGGTGAATACTAATAGAAGTTGGGGCTGTGCAGTGAGACTTGTTGTCGATGTTCTAGAACTAAAATAATTCGAAGTATGAAAAAAGCATTACTATTTTTGGCGTCAACGATGCCTAAAGTATTTATGGCATTTGTTTTGGTTGGCTTTATGTCAGTTGCCAACGCTCAGACTTATACAGTTACAGTACATCTTGTTCAAGAAGATGGCTTTACAGATGCCCCAGAGCGTGGCCATATTGATGGACTTGCCGCTTCATATAGTGCAGGTGCGCAGGTCTCTTTGACGGCAGTGGCCGAAAATGGATATGAGTTTGACCATTGGGAAGACTTTGATATGAATAACTTGGGTACTAACAATCAGTACCAGTTTAATATCACAGGTAATACCGAACTTTGGGCTATTTTTAAGCCGGTTCAAATTCGCCATATGGTTACTGTTCTTTTCAGTCCAGTTGGAGCCGACTCGGTATGTTCGGTGATTGGTGCTGGCCAGAAGAATGATGGAGAATCATTTACGCTTACTGCGGATGATAATAATCAATACTATTCTTTTTCTCATTGGGCGATAGGTGGAGTCTCTACTGGTATTACTGATATTGTTTACCATGTATATAATATCCAAGAAGATTTAACCATTACTGCTGTTTTCGATTATATTCCCCAGCAGCGCACCATCAGCGTGGCTTCCAATGACCCGACGCATGGCTCGGTGACTTTGAAGAATAGTTCGTCTGAAACTGGCTCCTCCTTTAATATTTATGAGCGCGACACACTCACACTTATCGCCACAGAGCTCGACCCCACTAACTATACCTTCACAGGCTGGTTCCTTGGCGATGTGCTTGTGAGCACTAACCTCACCTATGGCTTCCGCCTCCCCGAGGGCTCGGGCAACAACACCTACACCGCTCACTTCGAGAATGCCAACAACACCTACACCATGACGGCTCATGCCAACCCCGCAGCTGGCGCCGCCTCCATAAGCCCCAACCCCACGTCTAGCCCCCGCGTGAACACTTCGTTCACCTTCAGCACCACAGCAGCTGCCGGTTACGACTTCCTCGGCTGGTACGACGAGAACGACCACCAGCTCACCACCGAGCTCTCCTATACCGTCAACCCCGTGATGCGCGACCGTACGCTGACGGCTAAGTTCCGCCACGAGCCCTGGACCGTCACCGCCAACGTCAACCCCACCGGCGCCGGCTCCGTGAGCCCAGCCTCCACAACCGTGGAGGACGGTGGCAGCATCACCCTCACGGCTACCGCCAACGGCCACTACTATTTCACCGGATGGAGCGGCACGGGCCTGAGCGGCAACACCAACCCTTATCCTATTAATAATGTACGTCGCAACTACACCGACATAGTGGCCAACTTCGTGGCTACCCACACCATCACACTCACCAACGCCACACTCAGCTACACCAACACTACGGCCCACGCCGGCCGCTACGAGCACGGCACCTTCTACCGTGTCACCCCCAACGAACGCTCCGGCTACGTGTTCTCGCACTGGAGCATCGACGGTGTCGAAGACCCCGCCAACACAGCCAACCCCTATGAGGGCACCCTCAACGACGACGTGACTATCGAGGCTATGTACAAGCCCCTCTACAACGTTACCCTCATCTACACCCCCGGCGAGGCCACGGGTGTCACCTTCACCGGTGCCGGCCAGCATGTCGAGGGCGAAGCCTTCGACATCGAGGTCAACTACGACCACGCCGCCTACACCTTCGAGAAGTGGATTAACACCACAACGAGCGCCGACGTCAGCACCGACAACCCCTACCATGTCGACGCCATCAGCGCCCATATGAACCTCACCGCCGTGCTGCAGCGCATGGCCCAGTACTTCGACGTGACCATCGAGCAGGAAGGCACAGGCCTCGTGAGCTCGAGCCTCCCCATCTGCCCAGGCCTCAACCAGAACGTGCTTGAGAACCGCACCGTGACCTTCGACGCCGAAGGCACAGGCGACTGGACCTTCCAGAAGTGGGTCATCACCACCAGCGCAGGCACAGTGGAGCGCACCGACACTCACCTGGAGTGGGTCGTCACTTCCAACACTACCGTGAAGGCCGTCTTCCGCGAGCAGGGTAACGTGACCGTCACCATCGTGAAACACCCCAACAACACCGTCGGCGAGGTGTCGCCTATCGACAACATCGGCGAGTGGCCTGCTGGCACACCGCTGACACTCACCGCCTCGGTGACTAACACCAACTACCAGTTCTGGGGCTGGATTATCGACGGCGCTCCCATGGGTGCTATGGGTCAGACCAACCTGACATTCACCCCGACGGCCAACGTCACCGTCCACGCCTGGTTCTACGCTCCCGCCATCGACGGCAACGTCGACTACCTCGAGTATAACACCGACAGCACCATTGTCACCGGCGTGAAGGAGGACTACCGCCGCCGCGTCACCTCCATCAGCATCCCCGTGCTCCACAACGGCGCTGTCCAGGAGATCGCACCCGCCGCCTTCCAGGGCTGCACAAGCCTCGAGACCCTCAACCTGGTGCCCACAGTCACCACCATCGGCGACTATGCCTTCGCAGGCTGCACCTCGCTGGCTAACATCGACGTCTCCAACGTCACCTCCTTCGGCTCCGACGCCTTCTACGGCTGCACAGCCCTCCAGGGTGTGACCCTCTCGAACAGCCTCACGGCTATCCCCAACGAGATGTTCTACAACTGCAGCTCGCTGCAGAGCATCAATATCCCCGCCACGGTGCAGACCATCGGCAACAGCGCCTTCTACGGCTGCCGCAACCTCTACAGCGTGGAACTCCCCGCTGCCCTCACCACCGTCGGCAACCAGGCCTTCATGGGCAACAGCAACCTCCGCGTGGTCACCATCAACGGCGGCGTCACCAGCTTCGGCACCGACTGCTTCCGCAGCAGCAGCAACATAGCTCAGGTGAACTTCAACGGCACGATTGACCAGTGGATGAACATCGAGTTCGCCAACATGCTGGCCAACCCCGCCGCACGCTCGCACAGCCTCGCCGTGAACGGCAACCTGCTCACCAACCTGGTCATCCCCAGCGGCGTCACCACCGTCCACGCCTTTGCCTTCTACCAGAACACCAACATTGAGTCCATCACCATCCCCGCCACCGTCACCACCATCGACAGCGCCGCCTTCGGCCGCATGAGCAGCCTGCGCCGCATCGTCCTCGAGGGTGACCCAAGCGCCATAGCCGTCGACGAGGATGCCTTCATCAATGTCACCAAGGATAACGTTGTGGTCGAGGTGCCTTGCGCCTACACCGCCACGACCAACTGGAACGGCTTCACCAACATCGTCGGCGCCGGTGTGCCCGTGCTGACCCTCGTGCAGCGCGTCGGCGGCACTGTGGCTATCACCAGCACCCCCGACTGCGGCAGCACCGAATACACCTACCACATCACCGCCCAGGCTACAGCAGGTATCTACCAGTTCGTGAGCTGGAGCGACGGCGCTATGTCGCCCGACCGCGACATCACCATCACCGAGGACATGACCCTCAGCGCCATCTTCAACCGCAGCTACGCCACCGAGCCTGTCACCGACAAGACCTACAGCTTCGAGGCCGGCAACGCCGCCCTTGAGTGGTTCAACATCGGCGAGGGCGACAACGAGTGGGTCGTCGGCGACGCTGTTGCACACACCAGCTACGGTACCCACAGCCTCTATGTAACCAAGGACGACGGCGCCAACTGCAACTATAACCTCGGCAGCGAGCCTTACGTCTACACCGAGATGAAGCTCCACGACGGTGTCTACCGCTTCAGCTTCAACTACCTCATCAACGACATCGAGGACCACAACGTGACCATCGCCCTTATCCCCATCGAGGATGGCGAGGCCGACGATGCCTATATGCACCTCGCCCCCCACGCCGGTGCCTATCCGTTGGTGATTGACGAGCTCAACGGCAACGGCGCCTGGAAGGACGCCTACCGCCTCTTCGAGATCCCCGCCGAGAAGTGGTACCGTCTGGCTATCTTCTGGAACCTCAACTCCGACGATACCCCCGCCGCTGTGGCAGCCGCCCTCGACAACCTTACCTTCAACTGGATGACCCCGAAGCCCTCTGAGCTTAACAACCTCACCGCCACCGTCAGCGTCGCTACCGACGATGCCGCCATGGGTAAAGCCTACACCTGGACAGGTGACGAGAGCCACTTGACGATGGGCTCCATGACGATTCCTGTGACCCAGGAGGCCGTACACGCCAATACGCTGTTCAACCTCTTCACCATCAACGACGAGGTGTGGATACACGCTCTGCCTGAGACCGGCTACCGCTTCGTGCGCTGGAACGACGGCAACACCGACCAGGACCGTCAGCTGAACTTCTTCAGCGTCTATGGCAACGCTCCGCATTATACCGCTTACTTCGAGCCGATACCCGTCGACTGGACCATCACCGTGCTGCTTGAGAACGGTGCCGAAGAAGCCGGCGTCCCCGCCTCTGGCGAATACGGCGTTGTCTACAAAGTCGGCGAGGCTACCATCTCCGGCCACACTTATGATGTCACCGAGGTGCGTCAGATAGCCTCTGTCGACGACAATCCCACCAGCCAGGCCACCCTCGTGGTCAACCAGCCTCTCGCCGAATGGGCCTTCATGGGTTGGGCCGACGAGAACGGCGACACTATCTCGCGCGAGAACCCCTATACCATCACCTACGGCGACTGGAACCGCGACGTGGTTATCACCGCCCTGATGAGCAAGCGCGTGGAGTGCTCCAACGATGACGACTACAGCTATTACAGCCGTCCCTACGCTGCCGACACAGCATCCAACCGCTGGATGCCTGAACTCCGCGATGCCATAGTCTCCAACATCAAGGTGTCTGTGGAGAACGACCAGATTGTTGTCGAGAACACCGGCGACTACACCGTCACCCTGTACGATGTTGCCGGCCGCGCTCTCGAGAGCCGCATCAGCCCCGACCAGAAGATTTACTTCAGCGTGCCGCTCTCTGGCTCCTACCTTGTCCGCGTGGGCAACGTGATGACCCAGCGCGTGGTCGTGGTTCGCTAATAGACGACATCACACATTATAATGCTCCGGGGCAGCCGTCAGGCTGCCCCGGAGCATTTGTAAGATGACATGAACTAGGTGACATTTAGCGATTCTGAAGGTGCCGTATATCATTAAGCTGTCAGGGTGACGGTGGTATGGTGGGTCGCCCTTATGTGTAGGAAAGTTTCATATAATCAACATGTAAGCAGGTATACAATAGCGTTGGAGATATATTTTATGTTCTATATGAAAAAAAAGTAGTATTTTTGCAGTCGAAACGTTGCCTTTTATTAATGAGAAACATAACGCAATGCAAATGAAACGATATATCAGGTTATACTGCTGTCTGTTTGCTGTCATGATGCCGTCGGTGTGCTTCGGTAGTTCTGTGGATAAGACCTTCAGCGCTGTCAATGGCATCGTCAGCCTCAGCGAGGCTACGGACATCGCTGACAATTATACGGTCACCGTCCAGGTCAACGACACGACGATGGGTTATGTGACCGGTGCTGGCGTCTACGACAACGGCGACACGGTGACACTACGCGCCTATGCCAATGCACACTGTGAGTTTGTTGGCTTCAACGGCGCCAATGACAATGTCGACAGCGTCTCGTTTGTCGTCACCAACGACACCACCATCACCGCCACCTTCATCCATAGATTCCTCGACCTCTTCACTACGGTGACTAACGGTACCGTGACTGTGGACATCGAAGGCAATCCGGGCGACGTGCAGGTGCAGCCCATGCAGGTTGAATATAATGACAGCATCACGCTCACCGTTACGCCTGACAGCCACCATCACCTGGTCTACTGGGTTGTGAATACCTACAGATTCGACACTATTGTTAATTCTATATTTGTCCTCGACAGCACTTGGATTGCCTCAACATACGTTGATATCGACGGTATAGAGCATGAGGTGTGGGATTCTGTCTATCACTATGATGAAGAGGTTATCATCAACCGTGTGAATGTCGAGTCGGGAAACTACCAAGACAACCCCTTGGGTATGCGTATCACTAACCACACTGAGGTACATGCCGAGTGTATCATGGACTATTACAATGTCACCGTTGAGGGCGACTATGTGTATGTATACGGTGATGGCCCATACCACTATGGCGACAGCGTGACGCTCAGAGCTACGGGGCTGGAGTTCCACCACTTTGTGGCGTGGCTCAATGCCGATGGCGATACCCTCAGCACACAGAACCCATGGTCGTTCCGCGTCGAAGGCGATATGACCCTCTATGTGGCCACCGCCCTTGACATGATGCACCTTAGTGTCTCCGCTTCACAAGGTGGCTCAGCCTATGGCTCCGGCGATTATGAGTACGGTTCGCCGGCAACGATTACTGCCGTACCCAACAGCGGCTATAACTTCATCCGCTGGGATGACGGCAATGCCGATTCTGTCCGTGTGGTCTATCTCTACGAGAACCTGCACTTCCATGCCATCTTCTCCCGTCTCGGTATTGACGATGCAGATATGGGCGACATTCAGGTTTATGCCGCAGAACGAACTATCGTCGTCAAGGGAGCCGCCAGGAAGATCATCAGTGTCTTTGATGCCGCCGGCCGTCAGGTGGTCAGCACCAAGGCTGACGACGACACGGTACGTCTGACGATGGAAGAAGCAGGAGTCTACATGGTACAGGTCGGCGACGGCCGAGCCTATCGTGTGATGCTCATGTAGTAGGTTTTGACAAAAACGATACAAAAGGTCCCCCGACCCAAAGTCGGGGGATTTCTATAAAGAAGAGAAGCAAAGAACAACAGAAATAAGACCATGCAGAAAATAACCCTTGGCAGAAGTGGACTTGTGGTGCCACGCAACGGTTTCGGCGCATTGCCGATACAACGAATCAGTCAGGCTGAAGCTGTGAATTTGGTGCGCCGTGCATTGGATGGAGGCATGTATTATTTCGATACAGCCCGTTTCTATACCGACAGTGAGGAGAAACTTGGTGTTGCTCTTGAAGACCGCCGTAGCGAAGTTGTAATAAGCACCAAGACCGGTGCCACCACCGTAGAAGGGTTCTGGAGTGACCTTGAGACGAGTCTCACCCTGTTGCGCACAGATTATGTGGACCTCTACCAGTTTCATAATCCGGCTTTCTGCCCTAAGCCTGGTGACGGCAGTGGATTGTATGAAGCCATGCAGGAAGCTGTGCGGCAGGGCAAGGTGCGACATATAGGCATCACCAACCATAGGCAGAAAGTGGCCATAGAGGCTATAGAGAGTGGTCTTTATGAGACTCTGCAATATCCGTTCAGCTATCTCGCCTCAGAGGAGGATTTGCGTATTGCCCGTCTTACTCGTGAGCATAATATGGGCTTTATCGCCATGAAAGGCCTCAGTGGCGGCCTCATCAGCGATTCGGCTACGGCCTATGCGTGGTTGGCCCAGTATGACCACGTGGCCCCCATCTGGGGTATCCAGCGCGAAAGTGAACTCGACGAATGGCTCTCCTATCAAGACAATCCGCCTGTGCTCACGGACGAGATGCGTACACGTATTGAAAAAGACCGTCGCGAACTTAGTGGCAACTTCTGTCGTGGTTGCGGCTATTGCCAGCCGTGCCCTGCAGGCATCCAGATACAGGATTGCAACCGCATGTCACTCTTCCTCCGCCGTGCCCCCTACAGCGTCTATCTCACCGAGGAATGGCATGAGAAGATGGAGCAAATAGAGGGCTGTCTGCATTGCAACCATTGTGTGCAGCATTGTCCATACGGTCTTGATACCCCCAATCTACTCAGGCATAATCTCGCCGATTTCCGCGATTTCTGGGCAAGAAAACAATCTGGCGAGATTGGCCTATGAAACAGATTGCTCATATAGAGTCTGTCTATAAAAGCAAGTTCGGCGTGCCGCGTCAGGCCGGTCTTGTCGATATAGAAGCCCAAATAGTCTTCGAGAAGGAGTATCGTGTTGTGGAAGCAGTACGTGGTCTCGAAGAGTTTGACTATGTTTGGCTGATATGGGGCTTCCACCTTGTCGAGCGTGAAGGGTGGAGTCCTACGGTAAGACCGCCACGCCTTGGAGGCAACAAGCGTATGGGTGTATTTGCCACAAGAAGTCCATTCCGCCCCAATCCTTTGGGATTGTCGTCGGTGCGACTGCTTCGTGTGGATGTGGAGTCAGATAATGCCCCGGTGCTATATATTACTGGCGCAGACCTTGTCGACGGTACACCGATATATGATATAAAGCCGTATATCCCCTATGCCGACAGCCATCCTGATGCTTGTGGTGGCTTTGCGCAGCAGGCACCGGAGAAAGTCTTGAGCGTAGTGATACCAGATTCTCTGCGGCAACAATTGCCAGATACTATGCAAGCAACATTACAGGAAACAATTTCCTTGGATCCTCGCCCTCATTATCAAGATGACCCGCAACGTATATACTCAATGTCTTTTGACCGATGGGAGGTCAAGTTCCGTGTTGCCGATGGGGTTGCTGTAATTGAGGATTGTGTGTTAAATAATGTTAACGGCGGTAACAAAAAACAACCTACAGCGTCTATACGCCGATGAATATGAGCTACGCACAGATGGTAGAAGGGTGTCGTCATCACAATGCCAACGCTCAACGGGCACTTTATGAAGAACTTGCGCCTATGGCGATGGGTGTTTGCTACAGATACACAGCAGACCGTGACGAGGCACAAGACTTGTTGCAGGATGGATTTATCAAAATCTTTGAGCGAATTGGTACGTTGCATGACCCACATAAGCTTCGCTCATGGACATACAGCATAATGGTAAATACCTGCATACAGCACTATCGCCGTTCCCGCCACACCATTCTGCAACCGATGGACGATATTGTGGACGATGACGGTAGTGAAATGCCCTATACGATGGATGACATCGTGAAAGCCATGTCCACCATTTCGCCGGCACAGCGCATGGCCTTCAACCTATGCTGTATAGAAGAACTACCTATGGACGAGGTTGCCAATAGGATGAATTGTAATGAGTTGGCTGTCCGTGTCGCTTTATGCAAGGCACGCAAAAGGATGCGCCAATATTTGGAGAATAAAAAAGAGGAATGATGGATAACAACTGGAAAAACTATGAAGTGAAGCCCGACGAGGGTTTGTTTGATGCGGTACATCGCCATTTGCGTTTACGTCGAGCATTGCGCATTGGCGGAGTCGCTGTTGCTGTAATTACTGTTGCTGTGGTCGCTATATGGTCGCTGAATAGGGGAACGGCAAATGATGCTGTAGAGACACAGCAAGTCGCCATTGTGCCTGTCGTCAACCAGCCTGTCGCTGATGAAACAATAACTGATGCTATTGTCGCAGACTCTCCAGCAAATGTCACTGCAAAAGCCGATAGCAAACTTATGGCCGATGGGCTTTATATTTTGCCAGAGACACAGACGGCTTTGCCAAAGGTCAACGAACCAGTATACGACAATCTTTTTGATGAAAGCCTGTTCGCCGAGCTGACAGCAACGCCTGTCAACCCAATACCAGAAACCCCGAAAACAACCGCCGAACCTGACAGTATGATTACAGGTCAGCTTCAGGCGGATAGCCACGAGACCGTATCGTCGACAAAGGTGGGCGGACCCGCCCCCGTACCCTATCAGGTCGACAACATACTATGGGCCCCCAATATCATCACACCCAATGGCGATGTGGCGGAAAACCGCGTCTTCAAGGTAGTTGCAACCTCCGATGTCAGCGACTTCCGCATCCATATCTACAACCGAGGAGGCCGCCTCCTCTTCAAGAGTAGCGACATCAATGAAGTCTGGGATGCTACACATAACGGCACTTCTGTGCCACAGGGCGCCTATGTGTGGGTCGCCACATTTCGCGGTACCGATGGCTCTTCACACCGCGAAGCGGGCACCGTCACCGTCGTCTGGTAGCCGGTGCTGACATCAGCGGAAATTACATATACTCAACGAATAAGCCGACGAAATATAATGTCGGCTCTATTTATTTACCACATTTTGCGCCCTATATGAAAAAAAAATAGTAATTTTGCAGTTTGAAATAATGGCAGGGACTGTTCTATCGCTGGGCCCTTGGGCCGAGAGGAAAGTCCGGGCAGCACGAGCCACCATGCTTCCTAACGGGAAGGGGTCATTAGGGTAACCGAATGGCTACAGAAAGCGCCACAGAAAAGAAACCGCTCCATGTGCGGGTGCCTACATTCGTCGGCCTCTGTACATGAAGCAAGGGTGAAAACGCGGGGTAAGAGCCCACGACGTGTTCCGGCAACGGGCACGATGGCAAGCCTCATGGGCTGAAAGACCAAATATACCGATAGGCCGCAAAGCAGCGGGCTGGCTCGCCTGCATTATCGGGGGGTAGGTTGATAGAGGCCGTCGGCGACGGCGGCAGTAGATTGATGATAGAACACGACAGAACCCGGCTTATAGGTCCTTGCCATTTTTTGTTATTGAGAAGCACATAACAATGCACAGGAAACGACATATCAGGTTCTATAGCTGCATGCTTGCAGCCTTAGTGCTGACGGCATGTTCCGGGCGCTTTGTCGGCACACCACGCGCCGCCATGCTCGACTACCAGACAAACAGCACATACGGCTCGCTCTACACCCTCGCCTGCGCCCATGCTGAAAACCTCAATGCCGCCGTCAAAGCCGATACCCTGCATCCCGGCATGTATGCCGAATACGGTGTGACGTTGGCGCTCATGGGACACGACGGTGAAGCCTGCCGCATGCTCAACGCCGAAGCCAAAGCATTCCCTGAAAGCCGTCTTCTCGTGCGCCGCATCAAGGAACGTCTTCTGCCCAACATGGTCGACGATACTCTTGCCGGAAAGAACGACACTGCCGACCTCGTCAAGCTGCAAGGCTGGTCATACGACAGCCTCACCGCTCTGCGACCCCTCCCGCAAATAGCATCTGTCATAGACAGCACCGACAGCATCCGCGTCTTGATGCAGACTCCTGTCGACTCGGTTGAATACCCTATACGCCTCACAGCAAACCAGAAACGTGAGTTGTTGGTGCAGGAACAGCAGCAGGCCGAGCTGCAACGTAAGGCTGCTGCCGACTCCGTGGCTGCTGCCAAGCAGGCCAAGATAGACGCCCGCAAGCAGGCTAAAGCCGACAAGAAGAAAGCCAAGAAGGAAAAGGAGAAGGCCAAGAAAGAAGCCGAGAAGGAGAAGAAGCGTCTGGCCAAGGAAAAAGCCAAACAACGTGATGCCGAGAAGCAGCGTCGTGCTGAAGAACGTAAGGCTCAAAAACAGAAAGGAAAGGAGGCTGAATGATGAAGTACGTGCGTCTGTTCTTGATACTGTTGCTCCCTATGGCGCTCTTTTCCTGCAAGGGTGAGAAGAAGCTGGCACGCTACAATGAACTCTATCAGCAGGAGCCTTCGGTCGTCTATGTCGCACCCCTCAACGATGTCTCCATGCGCCGTGCTGTGCGTGAGACATACGACTCCATATACAACGCCTCGCTCAACATCGCTTCGCGACAACTCTACCTCACAGCCACCGACCCGCTGACGAGCCATGGATACTATGTCCTCGGTCCTCTGGCATCGGCTCAGATAGCAGCCACCGAAACACGCACTGGCAAGCAGTTGCGCAACGATAATATCACAGACCTGTATACCGATTTGGGTATTGATGCCGTACTCTTTATAGACCTTCTCAACTGGTCGCACACCTCTAATTCATGGAGCGTAGAGGTTGAGTATGTGTTGCGTTCGACCCACAACGGCATGGAAATGCTGCACGTGCATGTCAATGCCACCAAGATGCTCCCCACCGACTTTAAAGGCACCCCTAAGCCCCTCAAGGCAGACCTTGAGTTCGCCGAGCAGTATGGCTGCGACCTTGAGACGGCACAGCGTTGCCGCCTGGTGGAGATACTCAACAAGTACGTCCTCAAGGACCTGCCGGCAGGCAAACGTTCCCGCCGTCAGGAGGCAGAGCAATATGCCAAGCCGCATCCTGAATATTTCAACCTCCGCATCCGTCGCGACGGCAGCGTGGAACAGCTAAAAGACGAGGAACTATGAGGATAGAGGTCTCCCTGTCTCCAGCATTGTACCCCTACCGCGCTATTAAGGAGCACAACGTCACCGTGGCTATAGACCTTCTGCGTGCCACCACCGCCGTCTGTGCGGCCTTTCAGGCAGGCTGTTCGTCTGTACTTCCTCTCGACACTCTTGAGGGCATCGGCCGTTTCCGCGAGCATGGGTTTCTTGTGGCCGCAGAGCGTGGTGGCCGCAAGGTTGGCGACGCTGAGTACGGCAATTCGCCGACGGAGTATCTGCGCAGCGATATGACAGGCGTCAAATTGGCCTACAGCACCACCAACGGCACCGTCTCCATACTTCGTGGCGCCGATGCCGACCTCACTCTTGTGGCTTCCTTCGCCAACCTTTCGGCCGTATGCGACCGCCTCGCCAACGGGGGCATGGACACCGTCCTCCTCTGTTCGGGTTGGCAGAATGACTTTTGCATTGAAGATACCCTTGTGGCCGGTGCTATAATCCAGAAACTCTTGACTCTTGACTCTGAACTCATAATCGCCAATGATGCCGCCAACATGGCTCTCGCCTTGTGGCAGGTGGCGAAGAGCGATCCATATGACTACTGTCAGCGTTGCACCCATGTACACCGTCTCTACGGTCTCGGGGCTGCTGCCGACGTGAGCTTCGCTTTCCGGCAGGACACATGCCCTGTGGTGCCAATCCTTAAAGACGGTCTGCTTACCCTATGAAACAACTGTTGACCATACTGCTGCTTGTCGCCTCTCTCGGTGCCTACTGCCAATGGGACACCGCAGGTCTGCGTCTGCCGCGTTTTGAACTGACTCCGGCCTTGTCGGCAACAGCGCTGATGGCCACCGGCGCCGTCCTTACCTACAACCCCACCGCCAATGGCGTCAATCTCTCGTTGCGCGACAAGGTGGTCTCTTCGCATAACCACAAGCTGCACTTCGACGACTACATACAGTACCTGCCGGCATCGGCACCGTTGGTCCTCAACCTCTGTGGTGTCAAGGGCAAGCACTCCTTCAACCGTCTCCTTCTGCTCGAGGGCGGCTCCTATCTGCTTGGTGCAGGCTGGCTCAATGCCTTCAAGTACGCTCTCGCTGTCGAGCGCCCCGACGGCTCACGGCTCAACAGCTTCCCCTCGGGACATACCTTCACGGCCTTCACGGGTGCCGAGATACTGCGCCGCGAATATGGCGAGGAGTACCCATGGATAGCTGTTGCGGGCTACGCTGTGGCTGTCACCGTGGCCGCTATGCGCATCTACAACAACCGCCACTGGCTCGGCGACGTCTGTGCCGGTGCCGGTCTGGGAATACTCAGCGTCACACTCGTTTACTGGGCGCTGGATTAGTTAAGAGTTAAGGATTAAGAATTAGTAATTTATAAGATATATGAAACTGTTTAGCAACGTTAAAGGCGACCTCTTCGGCGGCATCACCGCCGGCATCGTCGCACTTCCTCTCGCTCTCGCTTTCGGCATACAAGCCTTCAGCGGTGTCACCGACCCGTCGGCGGCTTCTCTCGGTGCCTATGTCGGTCTCACCGGCGCTATGCTCCTCGGCTTCTTCGCCGCCCTCTTCGGTGGCACCCACAGCCAGATCAGCGGCCCCACGGGCCCGATGACCGTCGTCACAGCCACCCTCGTCACCGGCGCCTGGACGGCTTCCAACGGCAGCATCTCCGAAGTGATGCTATCCATGGCTCTCGCCGCCATCTTCTGCGGCATCTTCCAGATTCTCTTCGGCCTCATCAAGATAGGCAAGTATGTGCGCTACATACCTTACCCCGTCCTTAGCGGCTTCATGAGCGGCATCGGCGTCATCATCATCCTGCAGCAGATCTATCCTCTCCTGGGGCAGAGCAAAGGCGGCTCGATGATTGACCTCCTTGTCGGGCTCCCCGGAGCGGTGGCTTCCACCAGCATCACAGCCCTGCTGCTCGGCTTGGCCACGGTGGCCATCATCTACCTCTTCCCGCTGCTCACCAAGAAGGTACCCTCCACGCTCGTCGCCCTCATAGTGATGACCGTCGTCTCGCTCTTCATCGACATGGATGGTGTCGCCACCATCGGCAAGATTCCTTCGGGCATACCCATGCCCTTCTTCGCCAAGGAGGGTGTCAGCCTCGCCGGCATCAACTGGGGCGCTGTCCTGATGGCTGCCATCGTTCCGGGCCTCACCCTCGCAGGCCTTGGTTCCATCGACACGCTGCTCACCTCGGTGGTGGCCGACAATATCACCAAGACCAAGCACAACAGCAACCGCGAGCTGATAGGGCAGGGTATAGGCAACGCCGTCGCCGGTCTCTTCTGCGGTCTGCCCGGTGCCGGTGCCACCATGCGCACCGTGGTCAACGTCAAGAGCGGCGGCCGCACGCAGCTCAGCGGCATGGTGCATGCCCTGCTGCTACTGGCCATCATGCTTGGCCTCGGTTCTGTGGTGCAGTATGTGCCGCTGTCGGTCCTCGCCGGCATTCTCATCACTGTGGGTGTGGGCATCATTGACTTCCGCGGCTTCAAGGATCTGCCCAAGATACCGCGTGCCGACGCTGTGGTGCTCATCGTCGTCTTCCTCGTCACCGTCTTCGTCGACCTGCTCACCGCTGTGGGCATCGGCATGGTGATAGCCTGCGTGCTCTTCATGAAGCGCGCTTCCGACCTCGTCGAGGGTGGCTACAGCAGTCAGGAGATGACCAACTTCGACAAGGAGAGCCCCTGGGCTGACGAGGGCGGCATGCCCGACACCGTGGCCCACCAGATCTACGTGCAGCGCCTCAACGGTCCCATCTTCTTCGGCACCATCAACAAGTTCAAGGAGGTGATGCAGACGGTGCCCGACAGTGCCAAGATTGTCATCATCCGCATGCGTCTGGTGAGTTTCATGGATCAGAGCGGCCTCTACGCCATGGAGGAGGCCATCAAAGACCTGCAGGCACGTGGCGTGCAGGTGCTTATGACCATCATCCAGCCCCAGCCTATGTACATGCTCACCACGCACAAGGTCATCCCTGCCGTCGTCCCCGAGGATCACACCTTCAAGACCTTCGAGGAATGCACGGAATACCTCAAAAAACAATTGAATCAGTAACATAAAACATCAATACTATGGGTCGCGCATTTGAATACCGCAAAGCAAGAAAACTGAAACGTTGGGGCCACATGGCCCGCACCTTCACCAAGATTGGTAAGGAAATTGAACTGGCCGTCCTTGCCGGTGGCCCCGATCCCTCGTCCAACCTGCGTCTGCGCCTGCTGATGCAGACCGCCAAGAGTGAGTCGATGCCCAAGGAGAATGTGGAACGCGCCATCAAGCGCGCCACCGAGAAGGACAAGTCGGCCTACAAAGAGGTCGTCTACGACGGCAAAGGCCCCCACGGCACCGCCATCGTCGTGGAGACTGCCACCGATAACCCCACGCGCACCGTCGCTAACCTCCGCGCCGCCTTCGTGCGCGGCAAGGGCGAGCTGGGCACCATGGGCATGAATGACTTCCTCTTCGAGCGCAAGTGCTCCTTCGTCGTCGCCTGGCACGACGGCATCGACATGGACGAGCTGGAGCTCGAACTCATCGACTGCGACATCGACGAAGTCTTCCGCGACGAGGACGAGATACTCATCTACGCCGACTTCAAGAACTATGGCCCCATCTCCAAGTTTCTGGAAGACAAGGGTCTGGAGATAAAGAGCTTCAAGTTCGAGCGTATACCGCTCACGATGCGCGAGCTCACGCCCGAGCAGCAGGAAGACGTCAACGGCTTGCTGGAACGCCTTGAAAATGACGACGATGTCGTCAATGTGTTCCATAATATGGCCTGATAGACAGTTTTTTAGATAGAGCTCCTTCGGCTCCCCTTCGACCCCTCCTCGGCCTTGCTTCGGCCGTGGAGGGGTGTTGGATGGAGCGGATGCGATTGGAAGGTCGAAGAGGGGAGGTAGGGGAGGCGAAGGGGTTCTGTACGGGAGATTATCCACGGGTGTGTCTATGTCTGTGGATATTTTTTTTATGTTTATTGTTATATATTGGATTTTTCTTCGTATATTTGCATTCTCTATTGTATGCCGCCTGCCGATGGTGGTTGGCGGTTAGTGTAATGATTGATAGAACTATATGGAAAGAAATAGACTAAAAGCGTGCAGGGTGAATGTGGCGTCGGAGACGGGGCGCCTGCGAGCTGTGCTGCTGCACCGTCCGGGTGTTGAGATTGAGCGTATGACGCCGCTGAATGCAGCACATGCGCTGTACAGCGATATTTTGAACAAGCCGATAGTGGACGTGGAGTACAGCAATTTCTGCGGTGTGCTGGAGAAGTGGACGGATGTGTACTATGTGGAGGATATACTGGAGGAGTTGCTGGAGGACAGCGAGTTGCGCCGCCACTTGGTGGAGGGGAGCTGCGATATGGACAATTGCGACGACGACCTGGCCGAGAGGCTTATGGGTCTGCCGTCGGCCGAGCTTGCAGCTGCACTGATTGAGGGGTATGAGGACCCGGAGTGGAGGAGTGGAGAGTGGAGAGTGGAGAGTGGAGAGCTGGAGTCGCGTTATCTGCTGAAGCCGCTGTACAACTTGTTTTTCACGAGGGATGCGAGCAGCACGGTGTACGACAGGGTGCTGGTGAACTCGATGAGTTTCGAGGTGAGGGAGCGTGAAACGCTGATCTACGAGGCCATCTTCAAGCATTTCTTCAAGGTGGAGACGCTGAACGCTATGGCGTGGGACCGCGACGCGAGGACGGAGGGCGGCGACGTGCAGATTGCCGCTCCCGACTTGCTGTGCATCGGTCAGGGTATACGGACGAATGTGAAGGGTATCAAGTATCTGGCGCAGACTTTTGCGCAAGAGCGCGAGAGGTTCAACATACTGGTGCAGGAGTTGCCCAAGAGTCCTGAGAGTTTCATCCATCTGGACATGGTGTTCACGTTCCTTGGAAAGCACGAGTGCATGGTGTTCGAGCCGATGCTGAAGAAGACTGGCTTGTTTGCCGGCAAGGACACGACGCTGATCACCATTGAGGGTGGCAATATCAGATACACGAAGGTGCCCGACATGGTGAAGGGTTTGCAGGGTCTCGGATGGGATATAGAGCCGGTGACTGGAGGCGGGAGCGACCCATGGGTGCAGCTGCGCGAGCAGTGGCATTCGGGGTGCAATTTCTTCTCGCTGGGTGACGGCAAGGTGATAGGCTACCGCCGCAACACGAAGACTATAGAGGCGCTGGACAGGGCGGGCTTTGCGGTGCTCAACGCCGAGGATATCGTGAGCGGGAGGGTGGACATGAACAGCTACGAGAAGTTCGTGGCAGCATTCCCGGGAAGCGAGTTGCCGAGGGCCGGTGGCGGTGCGAGGTGCATGACGATGCCGATTCTGAGGGATGCGGACTAATGAGTTATGAGTTATGAGTTATGAGTGACGAATAAAAAGGAAAGAAACAACAAACAATATCTAAACGATGAAACAGTATCATCTGGCAAACAACATCATAGGCTGGGTCATAGGACTCATTGCCTGTGCTGTGTACATCATGACGGCGGAGGCTACGGCGTCGTGGTGGGATTGCGGTGAGTATATAAGCACCGCCGTGAAACTTCAAGTGGGTCACCCTCCGGGAGCACCGACGTTCCAGCTTGTGGGCCGTCTGTTCTCGCTGTTCAGCAGCCCAGCGACGGCGGCGCACGCTGTGAATGTGATGTCGGCTGTGTGCAGCGGATTGACGATACTGTTCCTGTTCTGGGCGATAACGCTGCTGGGCAAGCACTTGCTGCCCGACCCGAAGAATCCGAGCCTGAAGGACTGGAGGACGTGGGGCGTGTT
>JAEEGH010000691.1_pt1 | contig 109565 bp, 79 predicted proteins | sample 9134181 | NCBI WGS metagenome assembly JAEEGH01 (sample SAMN16246544, study PRJNA631951) | gut metagenome | biome: gut microbiome; feature: rumen; material: DP-attached | host: Bos | place: Iran: Karaj | collected 2018-10
CATATCTCCAATAACGTTGTATTGCAGGTTCTATTGCTTGTTGATACAGACATCATGCCTCCGAATAACTCTGGTAAAATGGATCAGCAGAACCGTCCCCATGATTTCGATATAGTTGGAGATTTCAATACTCTATTTCGATTTCCTCCCCTTGATACTCCTCGCAATACCACTCCCATTGTCTGATTCTCTTTTCAAGATGCAGTTTGGCAAGAGGATTCTGTATATATATGGCTTTCGATTTTTCATCGCCATGATGTAGCAGACAGATATAGTAAGCATCACTATATTGATGGGCAGCCGTATATTCATTGTTGGTAAGTGAGAAAGACCTATCGGATTTGGAAACAGACTTTACCTCTATATATCGTTTCTCACCTGTTGGTGTGGTACTCTCCACATCATAGCCAAGATTTTGAGTACTTACATCACGTGCTTCGTTACCTAAGAATTTCTCTATCTCTACACAGGCATTCTCTGCTGATCGCCATCTGGGGATGATGGGCTTAGAAGCCTTAAACACTGCCTTTGGTGAGAATACAGGTAAATCTGGCTCTTTTTCTTCTTCTGGCTCCTCGTCTTGTAAGCCATTAAGGAACGACTTGAAGCCCTCTTCCTCCTTGTATTCCAGTCCAAGTTCCTGAGTGAATGCTTTCAGTCCGACATTTGTCAGCGCTTGGTTGCTGTCGTTCTCTTGCAATAGTTCGCTGATGTCCTTTGAATTCATATTGCTTTGGCTCAACGGTATCACCTCACCACCTTCATCCTTGATTAGTATTTCTGATACATCAACGTCATTGGTAGACATCAGCTTACTGCGATTATAGGCTTGAACCGTCTTACCCAACAGATAAGAATAAGCGTACTCTGACAGGTTAGCCACCAAAGTTTCATCTTGCAACACATCAGCAATGTCTTGTGAGCTAAATACTGATTCACTATATGTGCTTATGAATTCCTCTACGCCATTCAGATTCTCGTAAACCTCCGGTGCAAGGCTATGATTACGGATAGTCTCTGATTCCCTTCTAACGATATTTGCCACGCTACCTTCAAAGCCAACAGGGAAACATTTATAGTCAGAAAGTCGTCCTACAGTCCCATTGTTAAACCTCAGCATTTTTTTATCGCTCAGCAACTCTTTCAGATACTTCTTCAACTGCATATTGATTGTACTGAACGAAGTTCCATCAGTAATTATCTGAAGCAGATTGCGATAGACGGGCTTCGGTTCCTTAAAAGCCTTATCAATAACATTCGCAACAGCCTTGGCTAATACCCTTAGGGTCTTTTGTGTAGTTTCGTCTTGGCGAATATGCTTTCTCGATGGGTCTGTAGAGAAGTCACCATTCATCTTAAATGGGAAAGGCGCTTTATCGTAGGTTGGCAAAAATGTGTAATAGACTGCCTCGTCTGCCTCACACTTTACAAAAACGTCGTCTTCCATTTTGAACGCCAAGCAATCATCCACCATTCCCCATTTATTCTTGTCGATGGTAATCTCTTGTCCCCAATCCTTGGTTTTTCTGACCACACGAAGCAGTTTGTCCTCGCCCATGTTCGAAGTCTCTATCTCCTTTAGATGACGCAAGAAAAGCATCAGATCGGCACTCAGCGACTCAATTTCTTCTTGCAATATTTTCTTATTCGACGACTTAAAAATAAAGATAGTAGTATGGCCATTATCCGTCAGTTCTTCTATAACATCCATATAGGGTGATGCATCCACCAAGAACGGTATACGAATTGTTGGAACATGCTCTTCGTCCACACCGAGAGCCTCTGCAGTCTTTGCTTTCGAAAAGCTGAAAGCCGTCTCATTGGAATAGATAATAATTTCCGATGAAAGAAACGACGTACTCTTAAAACCAATTCCACGATATCCTATTGTCTCACCCCGCTTCTTCTCGCTGGCTCCTGAACGTGAGATTGCCATCACGTCAGCATCGTTGAATGGCCGTCCGTTGTTGGCAAAGATTACGTTACCGCCCTGCTCCGTGATATAAACTCTCGACGAATGGGCATCATCAGCATTCTGCAAAAGCTCTACAATGATTCGCCCGCTATAGCTTTCTGACATATATTTCTCCATCGCAGCCATATCTGCCAACAAGGCCGGAGAGTTTTTCGCCTCAGCAATAAAAGAAAAGTTGATATTCTGAATTGTGGATTGTATCATATTGGTTTTCGTTTTACTACACTATTTGGGTCTTAAATATTTTTTTCTCAGCAGCTATTCTTTATTCAGATCCAATGGATTTGCTGTTGTATCAGGAATAGTTTCCTTAATATTTTGGGCATAATCTATTTCAAATTCTTTCAGTATGTTTTGCATATATTCAATTGTTTTGAGTGAACCGAAAGTTATGTCATATAAGACATTATTTTTATAAGGAGAAACATTATTGTCAAATGCCACATCTGAATTACAAGCATTAAATAGAATCTTATAAATATCCCGTTTCCGCTCTTCTTTTGATGATGCTAAATTCTGTAATTTTAACGTTTTCCCTGCCCAATATAAAATAATAAGTAGTGTTTTTTGATTTTCTGTCAAACCTTTTAGCATACGATATTCCACGTCTCTTTCTTCTAAACTTATGTCTTCTATGTCGGACATTTCCAACCAAGCTGTTGTCTTCGTATGGCTTCTTTTATTGATTTTCTTTTTCTCATCCCTGTCTTGTAAATAAAGAAACAATTTCTTAATGAAGGGGAGTGTGGCTACGAGTTCATGGTTAAAGACATTATTAAACTCTTCATTGAATTCGTCATCAACCCATTGATCTTTGACATTATAAAGAACACTATCTAAGTACTCAAAAAACATTTTCATGTGACTTTCAAGGTTGTCTATGTCCAAGTACTTAGGGGATGAATGCACCAGAGTAGCATTTTTTGTTACTGGATATCGATAATTAAACGAATTATAGTCATTTTCACTAATTTCATTGATATATTTCTCAATGGCAGCTATGTTAACGTTTTCACTAACTCTGTCTCCAAGGGAAACAATTGTGTCTTTAATACCTCTCCATAAATCATTCAGTTTATGGCCACAATTAATATAATTCCTAAATTGCTCTTCATCTGGTTTAAGCAAAACTATATAGATGTATTTCAAATATAATTCTGTAATGTGTCTATACAAAAACACCAGTGGATAGCAGATGGTATCTTGTTTTTCAATACTGTGCGTAGATGCAGCTTCCTTATATGCATCATATACAGCAGTTGCCGCGTATTTGTATCCTTCAATATAGTTAAATAAGGAATGTTCTATACTATCTTCCCATCCAAAAAATGAGAGTTGCTGTTCAAAATTGGGGTCATTAAACCTCATACAGCGAAATACAATATCTTTTTCAGAAATCATAAAAACTTATTCCTTTTTAATTTATCAAGACTATCACCTATTAATGATATTGATGCTCTGTTGAAATGCTGTTACAAATAGCATTCAGTGCATTATCGTTATAAAGAAAGAATTGCTACCATAAATTCTGCACGCTCTTTTCTATCTTTAATGTTTTCAAGAAAAGACATCATTACTTCTTTATTATCATCTGGAACTTTAATTTCATAGTGGCGTTTAATATCATTAAAGGCTTCAACACTTTTTCTCATGAAAGTACCAATCGGAAAATCTCCATTATGGAGATTATTGTTGTAAAGACGAAGGATGTCTATTATTAAGTTTGGATTTTTTTCTTTTAGCATCCATGCAAAACAATATGTTAAAAAAGATGTCTGGCCATAATCGTCTTTTACCAATATTTCACCATATAATATACTATACAAGTCTCGTTTTCTTATTAATACTGGATATATATAATAAGCCGTTTCGCTACTAGAATCATAAGAATCGTCTATTCTAAACCAGACCTTCCATACCATTTCTTTATCATTATCACTTTTCCATTCTCTCTTAAGGCTTTGTAATAAATAGAGCCACATGTCAAGCGCTGTTGACATATCATATTTTGAAGTCTCACCAATACATTTACAAATAGCATCACTCTTACTGTCCCATGAATCCTTCAAAACTTCAAAGGCATCACAGAGATTCTGAAGTATTAAATCTTTTTCCATAACAGTTTGTTTTATAATCTTTATCTTCGATATTGTTTACACTATTAGATTGAAACTAAATGCTTCTATTATAATTCTTTAAGAGAAAACCTTCTGCATTATTAGCAAGCCAATCCTGCAAATGGTGTAGATATTGTATTTGAGGATTTTTATCCAAAACATCCCTGATTGTTTTACCTCCCAAAAGACGGCAGTCTAAATAATAATTGTATGCATGGTCTATTTTTATAGAACCTGGTATATACCTTATTGTTTCATTGACCAGCGTAATAGCCTTATCCAATGGGCTTCCTATTCTTACTGGCTCAAGCCTAATGCAATCAACTTTATGACCATCACTAAGAAATGCTATGCCATCCTCTAACTTTTCAATTACACACAATTGTTTGTTGTGTTTGACGAAATCTCCTGTTTTATATTTATCCATAATTGTTTTGTTTATATTTATTTGCAAAAATAAAGAGATTTCTAAGAAGCCACAAACATTTTGAAGAAAATTTGTAGAAAACAATCAAAAATAGTTCGTAAAGTTGCTTTAACTACCATCTCTTAGGCCTTTTCTTCTAACACCTGACAATTTAGGCCTCTTAGAGGAAGAATGTAGCCCAAGAGCATATCCGACTAATGCCGCACCAATATTGAATACGGTTTTTGCCGCTTTCCCACCAATTCTGCTGGTTCTTTTATCAAGATTGTATGCCATATTCTTCTATCCATCACGGGGTCGGTTCTACTGATCACTTTTGAAGTTTCTGTATTACACATTGTTCTTGACTCCCTGTGCACTTCCATTGGTTCAATTGTTTTCAAATGCGAAAGCAAAGATACGAACTTATTCTCGAACATCCAAATTTTCAACGCAGAAAAATGATCAGTAGAACCGACCCCATGATTCCCGGGGCTTTTTTTGTTCGGATAAACTTGTTTTGGGACAGATGGGACAGATGGGACAGTAGTTTATAAAGATTATACGTGTACCGCGTACGCGCGGTACGCGAAGGGTTTCCGAAAACCTCTGTCCCATCTGTCCCATCTGTCCCGCTGGCGAGTCGTTGGCGAAGAAACCTGAACTGCCTACAGAAATCACCGTGGTTTCCTCCAGAAGTTGCCGTGATTTCTTGCAATTATTGCCGTGATTTCTTGCAATTATTGCCGTGATTTCCTGAAGAAGTTGCCGTGATTTCCTGAAGAAATCACCGCGATTTCTGACGGAAAAGTACTGGAAAAGTCGAACTCTGGCTCAAAGCTTCCAAAGTGCAAAGATACAAAAATAAAAAGCGAAATGCAAGCTTTTTGCCGATTTTCTTTGTTTTGTGCTCAACTTTTCGTCCTTTTTCGGAATCCAAATCCCGCGGCCCCCATCTAATGGTACTCCGCCCCCCTTATATCAGTCCCCCTTTATGGGGGACGATGGATATAAGGGGCGAGAACCATAGATCCCCCACGACATACGACGTCTAATAAAGCGCCGTCAAGTATATCGCGGCATCGCCAACGAATGTTTTTTGTGGTGTGATGGTTTTCATACTGAATGGTTTTCCACAAAAAAACACGTAATTATTTGGAAATAAGAAAAAAAAGTACTAATTTTGCCCCCGAAATGTGGAATTTTCTATAGAAGAGAACTAACAACAACACTAACTAACAATTCTTTAGATATGAAAAAATTTACGCTTATTCTAATAAGTATGCTCTTCCTCCTGGTGGGAGGGGTATCTTCACAAACCCAAACTTCATTAGTGCTTAAAGGTGGTTCTAACTGGGAAGGCACAAGTGGAGGAAATTTGGGCAACAACAGGGATTGTACTTCTGATGTGATTCAATTCAAAGACAAAAGAGCCCAGTATTCATATATGACTAATAATGACTGGGTAGATGCTACAGAAGGAACACATACATTTGTTGTTACACTTGGATCATCATATAACGAGGATTGTACATTGCATATTGCTGCTCTAAATGAAGTGGTCTCTGGTTCGTCTTTCGACAATGGGAACATTAAGTCGGGAAAAATAATTAAAGAAGAATCAATATCTGTAACCAATAATGCGACATTGACATTGTCGGTATCTAGTGGTTATGCTGCTATTATTCTTTGGCAAACGAGTAATAGTGATTGGAGAAAGGTTAATATTGCTTCATTCACCCGAGAAATTGGTAGTGGCGGAGGTGGTTCTGCTTCTAATGGTAAGACGAGTGTCTCATATAATATTCCAGGTAAAAATGTTATTTTCTCTGACAGCTTTGATTCCAACATCAATAATTGGCAACGGCTAAATCAAGATAATGGTTCTGTAGATTGGGATGGTACTATAGGTCATGATGCCAATGGATGCATGAAGGTGGTTAATAATTCATCGCGTAATGATGAACAGTGGAAAATTCAAAGGAAGGTCAGCTTTAATCCTAATATTTCTTCTGGCACAACGTTCTTTGTAACGTTTTATATCAAATGTGAATCTGGAACTGGCTCAATACGATGCTCGACGACTGGAAATGCACAATATCAAGGAGATCAGAATGTTTCTACAGAATGGCAACAGATTGTCTGGGAAGTTACTGCAGGAGGTAATATTGATGGTTTGTGTCTGGATATGGCTCAAACTGCCAATACTTATTATATTGATGATGTGGAAATCTATACAAATGCAGTCTCTGGCGGTAGCAACGTATTTACCTCTGATGACCAGGTGGCAAATATTTCCTCTTCGGCTTTCTCCAGTCTGGAAGTGGGTGACTACATTTGTGCTGACGTGACGGGTACTCCTGAAACCATCAAACTGACTTGCAATGGCAACGACTATCCTTTGACTCAGTTCAATGGCAGCACGCTATGGGGCATTAAGGCTACCGCTGCGATGGTGGACGCCCTGAAAGCTAACGACTCACAGTTCAAGGGCCGCGACCTGACGCTGAACGGCATCAGTATCTATAAGACAAAGACCATCAGCGAATCCTCAAGCGACAACGGCATTACATTAGTCAACAACACCTTTGTAGAACAGAACCGTCCGTTTGCTGCTAACAAGTGGAACACGGTTTGTCTGCCGTACAAGCCAACGGCTGCCCAGGCCACCCTGTTGTTCGGCACAGGTTACCAGATTTCAGAGTTTACAGGCGTGTCTGGAACAACACTGCAGTTTACAAGCCTTAACAGCATTGACGACTTCGTGGCTGGCAGACCATATTTACTAATGCCTGGTACCGGATTCGCCACAGCCGAAACAAGTCCTGTAGTGCTTGAGGATGTAAACATCACGGCAGATACTCCTGAGACTGTGATTTACAAAGTCGACGAGAAGAACTATTCATTCAGCGGTACATTCAACACCAAGTCGTTTGCCGAAACTGAATGGTCCACCATCCGTTTCGTTTCCAATAACTTGCTGATGACACCCAACAGTACTGATGCAATGAAAGGCCTGCGCTGCTACTTCACGTTGCCTGCTGCTGACGGAGCCCGTTCGTTCTCACTTGGCTTCGACGAGGAAGGCAATACCACTGGCGTTGCTGACATTAACCGTGAAACAATAGCCAATAACGGTGCTTTCTTCAACCTCGCTGGTCAGCGTGTGGCTCAGCCTACGAAGGGACTGTATATCGTGAACGGCAAAAAGGTGGTGATTAAGTAAACTTTCTCAAATTCTCAAATTCTTGACAAAAAATAGACGATTATGAAAAAGAAATATATAACTCCGACAACAAATGTCGTAAATTTACAGACTGTAGGCATGCTGGCATATTCTACCAATAATGGTCTCAGAGAAGGTGGTTCTGGCAACCCCAGTAGTGCAGATTCCCGCTCGTTCTCCTTTGGCGATGAAGAATAACTGAAATAATGTTGTCCTAAGTTAGAGCTTAGGACAACATTTTCCTATGCTACTAACTTATTATTACTAATCTTATTTATTACTACCTTTATAACTATGAAAAAACTTCTCTTCTTTTGTCTGTTGGCGGGCCTCGTGACGGGGCTGTCGGCAAAGGTCAAAGTGACGTTCAGTGAGCAATGGGCTGAGGTGGGCCTGTGCAACAAGCTGCCCATCAGTCTGGACAACTACAGGGGTATCAAGGTAGAGTTCGACGGCACGGTGGCCGACAACATACAGCTGAAGATACAGAACGCTACCGACCAGGCCGACACCAACAACTATCCTGCCCAGTACCAGCCCGTAGAGAACGGCGTCTCGCAGATAGCCATCGACTTCGACACCGAGCACTTCGGCTCTGACCGCACCGTTACCGTGCTGAACCTGCAGAACAAGGTGACGTCGCAGGTGGTGGTCACCATCAAGCGCATAGCCCTTGTCAAGACTAACGGCACGGAAGAGGAGTGCAGCTACGACGGCAGCGTGGGATGGGGAAGAACCATAGAGGTACTGTCTGACGACACGCCGGGCGGTGACGACAACCCAGGTGGTGACGACCCTACACCAGGCGTTGATACGGGTACGTCAGACAAGATTGAGGCCGAGACCATGACGCCTGGCGGCAGCTATGCCGGTACCTGCGACTCACCCTTTGCGGGCATGGCCTTCTACGGCAACGGCGACTGCGCCACGAAGACCGTCACTTTCCCTGTCAAGAATGGCATGTATACCGTCGGCGTGCGTGGTGCCAGCAGCAACAACAGCGGAGCAGGCATCGCTCTCTACGTGAACGGCAAGAAACTGGCCAACTTCACCTTCTACATCACCGAGGGCGATACGAAATATGCCGACTGTAAGGTGCTGCTGGGCGACGCCACAACTGCCGAGGTGAAGCTGAACCTGGAGACGGACAACGGCTCGAATGACACCTACGTGGACTACATCACCTTTACGCTGCAGAACGAGATGCAGGAGCGCACGGCTCCCGTGCTGCCCTCGCGAGGAGCCTACTATACCAACACCTACCGCAACCTCTTTGTCGAAGCCGGCTATAGCGAGACGAAGGTCAACGAACGCCTGAACGAGATGTGGGACCAGCTGTTCTATGGCTCTGACGGCCGCGAGGATGGCCAGCGCGTCTATTACGAGGTAGGCACCGACGAGGCATATATCCTCGACGTCAACAACGACGATGTGCGCTCAGAGGGGCAGTCGTACGGCATGATGATCTGCGTGCAGATGGACAAGCAGACAGAGTTCAACAAGCTGTGGAAATGGGCCAAGACCCACATGCAGCACGAGAACGGCGAGTTCAAGGGCTACTTCGCATGGGTCATGAACAAGGACGGATCGAAGCGTGAGAACAGTCCTGCCCCCGACGGCGAGGAGTACTTCGTAACCGCCCTGATGTTCGCAGCTAACCGCTGGGGCAACGGCACAGGTATCTACGACTATATGGCCGAGGCTAAGGCCATCCTGGAGAGTAGCTGGAACAAGCCCGACGTAGCCAACTACCCATTCTCGGACGTCAAGCCGCTCTTCGACAAGACCGAGAAGCAGGTGGTCTTCGTTCCCTACGCCACATCGGCCACCAAGACCGACCCGTCATACCACCTGCCGGCATTCTACCGACTATGGGCCGAGTGGGCAGACAACCACCAGGACTTTTACACCCAGCTGGCTGAGAAGAGTCACGAAATGTTCCCGAAGTTTGCACATGCCACCACGGGGCTGATGCCCGACTACGCCAACTTCGACGGGACGCCGAACGGCGAAGGCGGTCACAACAACTTCCGCTTCGATGCCTGGCGCTGCATGATGAACATGGGATGCGACTACGCATGGTTTGCCGACTGCAGCGACGAGGTGACGCTGGTGAAGCGCGCCCATGACTTCTTCTACAGCAAGGGTGTCAAGGAATATGATAGCAACTACACCCTGGAGGGCAACCAAGACAGCGGCAATAGCGACCACTCGGCTGGTCTGGTAGCATGTAACGCAGTCGGCGCACTGGCCAGCGACGACATCAAGGCATGGGACTTCGTCGATGACCTCTGGGACACGCCAATTCCCTCAGGACGCTACCGCTACTACGACGGCATGCTCTACTTCATGGGCTTCCTCCACGCCTCTGGCAACTTCCGCATCTACAAGCCAAACGGCGGCGGAACGACCAGCATCCCCCAGCCCCTCCAAAGGGAAGGAAGCCTGGCTGGCGCGTGGTTCGACCTCAGTGGCCGCAAGCTCTCTGGCAAGCCCACGAGGAAAGGAATCTACGTGTATAACGGGAAAAAGCGAGTGATTAAGTAAAAAGGTAAAAATTCGGGCTGGCGTTTTGTCAGCCCGATTTTTTTTATTTACCTTTGCCGACAAATAGCAACGGTATAAGATAAGCCGTGGGAAATGAAAAATGAAGATGAGATATACGGTAATCGAGGGACAGTCCGGACAGTCCCCTGATCACTTGCAATTCAAAAATGGGGGGGATATTGCATACCTTTGCAGCGAACATCACGAATTGGATGAAACCAGATCAAAGTCAGTGAAAGTTCAAGTCGATCTCATGTCAGAGTCATATTGATGTCATATCGAACTCATATCGAACTCATATCGAACTCATATCGAACTCATATCGAACTCATATCGAAGTCATATCAAACTCATATCAAACTCATATCGAACTCATATAGGGCTCATATCGGACGCTAATTCATAAAACGCGGGGTTATTTCATATTTTGTGCATGACATGCATCATGTATTGATATTGTATCCCCATCAATGGTATATGCGTAGTACCAATTACCTGCATGTGCCATATGCCATTTTTTCCATCGTTCAATAGTAGGTTTCCGACGTAGAACGGATTGCTCAATACAATAGATAGCATCAACTGTCTGGTTGATATATCTCAGCATATCGTAATAAGAGTATGTGTTAGGATATTTAAGACACACATTTCTATAGAAAGTCCTTACCTTTTTGATAGCAAGAGGTTTGATTTCGTACTTATATTGCATCTTTAATACCGTATATTGAATTGAGGTCGTTGATCAACATGGTCCTAAGTTCCTCTGGTGTATAGCTATCTTTCTCTTCAGGTAATTCTATAGAATCATCCTCATAAAGTGATGAGTCTGAATAGTCTATATCCAGTTCTTTAGGCGTTTCATGTTGTATAAACAACCCCGTAGCCAATAAAGCTGCAAGTTTCTGACTAGCCACGCTGTCATTTTCATTATACGATAATGTTATAGTACACATCTTAAATGCAATTATGAATTCGATGCAAAGATAGAAAGATTTTATGAAACTTCCAAGAAAATAATCTTTTTTCTTCTCAATATATTCCTAGGAATAGCGTCACTTAAAACGAATGATTGGAAAACTCATAAAAAAAAAGATACACAATAATTTGGTTCGTACTGAAAAAAACGCTATCTTTGCAAAGTACACAAGAACAAATGATGAAGACGCAAGGGGAGGACGCTGCGATGAGGCGGTTATTTGTCATAGGATTATTGGCGGTGCTGGCCCTGATAGGGGTCAGTGCACAGACGATGACGCAGGTGAGTGGTATGGTGCTTGACCGTACTACAGGCAAGGCGTTGGTGGGTGCCAGCGTGACGGGTGGGGGACATACTGTGGTGACGAATGGTGATGGCTACTTTGTGTTGAAAGCGGAATCGGAACTGAAGACAATTACGGTGTCGAATGTGGGATTTCGTGCCCAGCGTGTACGACTGGATCAGTTGCAGAATGGGGAGTTGCGCATCAGCCTGAGTCCGGCAACCATCCAATTGCAAGAGGTACTGGTCATGAACGCTAATGCCCGTGAACTGGTAATGGCAGCCATCAGCAAGATTCCGAAGAACTATAGCCAGCATCCTGAACTGTTTCATTGTTTCTATCGGGAAACAGCTCAGAAGCGCCAGAACTATATCATGATAGCTGAGGGAGTGGTGGACATGTACAAGTCGTCCTACGCCTATTGGGAGAGTGACGATGACCGCGTGGCCATCCGTAAGGGACGTCGCTTGCTGAGTCCTCGCAAGGGTGATACGCTGAGTGTCAAGGTGACGGGTGGTCCTGTGCTGCCCATCCAGTTGGATATTGTCAAACAGCGGAATTTCCTTTTGAATGAAGAGGAGCTGGACTGCTATCAGATGCAGATGGAGGTGCCGACAACCATTGGTGATCGTCATCAATATGTTGTGAGTATCCGTCCGCGTCGCACAATGCCTTACGCACTCTATTATGGGAAATTGTATATTGATCAGGAGACGCTGGCCTTTACTCGTGCAGAGCTGGATTTGGATATGAAAGACCGTCACAAGGCAACGTTGATGATGCTGGTCAAGAAACCTCTGGGTGTGCGCTTCCGTCCTAAGGAGTTGTCGCTGTTGGTGGATTTCCGTCAGGACAACGATGTCACGCGTATCAGTTACATTCGCACCCTGTTCCGCTTCAATTGTGACTGGCGACGACGCCTCTTTGCAACGTCCTTTACGGCCTGTTGCGAAATGGTTGTTACAGGTCAGGATGTCGCTACAGCACATCCCATTCGTGGTCGCGACTCGTTTGACCAGCGCGATGCCTTCTTCGACAAGGTTGATTACTTCCTTGACCCTGTGTTCTGGCAGGATTATAACATCATCGAACCCACAGAATCGCTCAATCGTGCTATTGCACGTATCATGAAACGCCTGTGAGGGCTAATAATAAATAAACACTAATCATTAAACCATTAAACGATATTTATGACAAAAGTTAATCAATCACAACGGCTCTACCATTGGTGTGCCAGTTTACTCATGGCCACTATTGCGCTATTTGTCTGTACACCACAGGCGCATGCGGAAGATTTGTTTAGTAGTGGAAATTTCGATAAAGCCATTACGTTCAACAACACGTCCCCAGGCGTTATCACAATCAAGGTGGCTTTATGCTGTTATTATGACGGAGGAAAAATCAAAACCCTCTATAATAGCAATGATAATGTGAATATCCGCATTAAATATAAGCCTGACGGTAAAGACTATGGTGAGTATTATTTCCTTTCTGCCTGGGTTGATGATGGGGGAGGTATGCATGGCAATTATGTATATCATTTGAATGATAACAATCAGAGCCACGGTCAATCTCTGTTTTTCTTGAATAAAAACGGAACGCTTACTCTGATAGGGAATAAGACGGTTAGAGAGAGCCAGTCAATGAATGAAACAACCTTCGTAGAATTCGAGTGGCACTACCCCACGCAAATGATAGGCAAGGAAGTAGAATTCATTTTTGACGGCACAATATGGTGTGCAGATACCCAAGCAAATATCTGGTATGAGAATTATCGAACAACAATCAATAAATTCACCATTGGCGACGAAATAACGTTGGATGCCTACAATCCTGTTCCCTGTACGGAAACGGGTGACGAGGGTAAGATGATGATTCCTGTGGTGAGCAGCAACACCATCAACAGCCTCAAGATGTATGACAAGGTAGGCCAGTTGTTTGTCGATACTGTCCCTGCTCAGCCCGGCAACTCCATTATGATTAAGGTTGATGCCACCGAGCCTTATGATCATCTTAAGTACGAGCCCAATATCCTGCTTTCTACTGTTTACAATGCACCGGTGAACAGCTCTACGACGGTGAGCGGCCCCTTCACGAAGGTGATTCCCGACTCTCTGCCCATGATTCATAAGCCAGAAAATATCTGCCATACCGTTCAGAACGATACCATCAAGCTGATGTGGCAGGTCAAGAATCTGGAGTACAACGACCTGTTGCCTGGCGATATGTTCCAAATTCAGCGCAAGCTGCTCAACGCCACCGACTATGAGGATGTCAACAGCATGGTCTCTTTTGACGAGACACAAAGCGATTACGAATTCTTTGACGACGAGGCTATCACTTCCGTTGAATCTATTGATAAGATAGTATATCGCATACGACGTGCCGCCACAGCCATGTGGGGATGGGACAATAACCCAACCGTCATTACCGATACGGTAGATATTCAGAATGTGAAGGGCTACGTTCCGCAAGAACTTAAATCATTGCAGACCGACCAGAATGACCGTAAGGTGACGATTACGTGGAAGGACAATGGAGGCATCTGGGACAGTCGTGGTGAATTGTCGCTCGTCACCTATTTATATAATAGGGATGAGACTCTGCCGAAAGACAGTCTGACGCAGACGGTCACCGACGAACAACGTCAAGGACGCAGCATTGAATTCACACTGCCCCGTTCTTGCGTGAATTATAAGTTTGCCTTGCGGCTCGACCCTAAGACATCACCGTGGCTCAAGAATATGTTGGTGGTTGAAAATGCTGCTCCTCAGTACTACGACCAGAATTCAGTAGGAAGTATTGACAAGAGCAGCCTAAGGACGACCACCCAGCATAGTTCGGTGTTGTTGCAATGGGCTTTGGAGGATAGCGCAAAGCCCGTAGATTATTTCGAGGTGTTCCGTCGCATTCAAGGTACAACCGACTTCGAAAGTATTGTCACCAACCTCACCGATATGCAGTATGAGGACAAGACCGTATCGCCCATCAACGCCTACGAATATTTTGTCCGCTCGGTGACCAACTGTGAGAATCTGATAGCCGACAGCACCAATATTGTACAAGGTCAATGCCATGATTGGGGACGTCTGGAGGGCTATGTGCGCTTTGCTGACGGTACGGGCATTCCCAATATCACTGTTGCCGTAGCACCTGCTGAGGCAGGCATTTCCGGAGAGGTGACCACTAAGACCGATGCGAGTGGCCACTTTGAGGTGGACAGTCTGTCATACTACGCAGGCTCTACAGGCACTTATACCGTGTCTGTAATCGGCATCCCCAGTACCGACCTGCGTGACGACTGTGCTGGTGGCCTACCTGCCACGTTCACTGCTGGTGCTGGTGGCAATGCCATGGACGATCTGGTGTTCACCGTCACCAAGGGCTACCGTATCTCAGGCTATGTGATGTACGAGGGTACCAGCATTCCCGTGAAGGGTGTCAACTTCCAGATAGACAATCAGGAGGTGCGTTCGGCAACAGGTGCCATAGAGACTGACTATGAGGGTAAATTCTCTTTCTGGGTGCTACAGGGTCAGCATACCGTTAATGCCATGAAGGAAGGTCACTCGTTTGGTGAAAAAGGCACTTATGCGTCCAATATCACTCAAGACGTGGCAGACCTCTACTTCTATGACCAGACACGTGTAACGCTCATTGGTCGTGTGGTAGGTGGTAAGGAGCAGGGCGACCTGCCCTTGGACAACTCGCTGTCGCACAACAATCTGGGCGATAGTCTGAAGATGGTCATGGAGTTGGAGGGCGACCACACCTCGTGGCTGGTCTACGACAATACCCGCCGCTCGCTGACCGAGCGCAATGAGGAGTTCAAGCACCGTGATGGTCAGCAGGCTGGCCACAAGACCCGCATGCGCACCACTCGCCACCGCATTGAGATATGGCCCGACGCTGAGACCGGTGAATATCGCGTGCTGTTGCCCCCTGTGGCCTGGAAGATTACACAGATCACAGCTGAGGGCTATGCCACCCTGTTCCAGGAAGGCAAGACGGGTGACGTGATAGACCTGACGGATTCGCTGACGCTCCATACTGATACGACTTTGGGCGAATACGACGATTGTGACGGCAATAGTATCAAGGACCCTGTCACCAAATATCATGCTCAGTACAGCCGCATCTATCACGCCCCTGTGGAGTTGGCCTACAAGCAGCTTCAGACTGTAAAGGATACGCTCGACTACTTTGGCGAGAAAAACTATTTTGCTCAGAATATGGCTGGCGACAAGGCAGAGGTTTCGTTGGTCTACAAGAAAATAGATGGTGCCACCTGCTATGCCTTCGGACACCCTGTGTTCAGTGTCGACCGTGGCTATCCATTGCAACTGTCGGCTCAGGAGACCTATTATTGGAACAACAACCGTCAATCGGATAGGAGAGAGGTGGTGTACCTTTCTGGCGGAACAGTGACCATACAGAACCAGATGGTCAGCGCTACCCATCGTGAGGAAGTGACGCTCAACGACAAGGGTCAGGCCTACTATGAACTGCGCGCAGCGCAGACACCCTATATGCTTATCGGCGAACAGGCCCTGCGCACCGTCAGCTTTACGTTAGCGATGGACGGCACGACCTATGAGGCTGAGCCCCTGCGTGCTTATGTGATGAATATGTATTATAAGCCTGGTGCCCAGGACATTCTGACTATCAATACCCCACGCCTTGTCGATATCCTGCGCGACCCGCCAGGTGCCACATCATCAGCCAAAATCACCAAGGGTTCTACGCTGAAGTATGCCTACCAGATGGACATGAAATGGGCTGCAGGGGTAAACTTGAGTTTCATCCTTGGTGCAGGCTATACCAGCTATATGGGCGCATGGGCCGGTTTTGGAGGCGGTGTGACGATGACCTATCCACAAAGTACTCAGACTAAGTTTCCTATTAATCTTGATATTGTATTCTCCGGTAGCGGACAGCGTGCTTTCTCTTACACCATCACCACTACCGAGGACATTTCCACCAGCAGTTCACCAACGATGGTGGGTGCCGATGCCGATGTGTATATCGGTATGGAGACCAACACTTTTGTAAGACCTGCTGTAGCCATCCGTGCCCTGCCTGACAGCATGTTCAACCAGCTGAAAGGTGAGTTAGCAGCCGGCCGTCTGGTGGAGATTGCCCGTGGTAAGGATCAGAAAGACAGCATCGTGCATCTGGTGCGCGATGAGATTCTGGCCTATGGCGACACCGTCACTTCCGTATTCCACCACTCGCAGCAGTACATCATCAAGCAGCTCATTCCCGAACTGGTGGAGCAATGCCAGTCCATGCTGTTTACCGGTGATAGTCTAGCGGCCCAGGCAGCGGCAAATACGAAAAAGGAGCCCGTCTACTGGCTGAAGTCCGATGCTACTGTTCCAACCACCGATACGCAGGTCACCGATGGTTACGATAATCCATATTATGAGATAGTTTATCCCAATAGTTGGGATCAAGATAGGATGAACAGAACTCCAGACAGGCTACAGCAGCATCTTCAGGCTATCCGTAGCTGGATTGGTTTTATAGCCCAAAACGAGCAGGAGAAGCTGAATACCACGGAATTGGTGCGAAACTTCGACCTGGACGGTGGCGCCACTACCAACTATACCGAGGACTTTGCCAGTTCTTATAGCCAAAGCACGATGACTAAATGGCCCTTAGGAATCACCAGTGGCACCGATGGCTACTTTAATAATGATAGCGAAGATATAGCACTCATATTTGGCAGCATTGGGGCTAAGCTGATTAGTAATTTGGTTTTTGGGGCAGTCGGAGATAAGTATCAAGGAACAGGAACAGCTAAAGATGATCAAGGAGGTTACGAATATAAAGTTACATTCCCAGTCGTTGATTTCTCCCTCTCCATCTCTCCTGTTGCGCAATACGATGTCACTCCCGTCAATTCGGAATCGCGCCAGTTCAACCGTCGCGAGAGCTTTAGCATCAGCATGGACCGCAAGAGCCATCTTGACTTTGATGTCTATCGTGTCAAGACCTTCTCCGATGAGAAATATAATTCAAAGACAGACGACAACAGGACTACCCAACAATTGATGGATGTGTTCACCAACGACAACTTCCTGAAGCAGGTGGACTACGACTATGATTATCTGGATCGCCACTTTGATCCCAAGAACTGGCAGTATGCCCGTAGCTTCGTATATCGCACCCGTGGTGGTGCCACCTGCCGACCCTACGAGGGTGAGCGGAGAACCTATTTCTATCAGCCAGGAACAGTACTCGACCAAGCTACCAAACGCATTGAAAAACCCATCATTAAGCTGGATAAGCAGAGTGTGAGCGGCGTACCCTTCGGTGAACCGGCCCGCTTCAAGATATACCTTGCCAACGAGAGTGAACAGCCTGAGGCGGCCTATCCCTACTTCGGACTTTATATGGACGAGAAGTCGAACCCCCTAGGTGCCAAGCTGATGCTCGATGGCATGCCACTGACTGGCGACACGCGTACAGTGAAGGTAGTGCCTGGTGAGGTAACGGAGAAGACGCTGGAGGTGTATGCCAGCGAGGACTTTGACTATGAGGACTTGCGCATTGGCATCTGTTCGTTAGGTGATGCTGCTACCTTCCAAGAGGCACAGTTCAGCGTACACTTCCTGCGTACAGCAGGTACCGTGGCCATATCGAGCCCTGGCGACAAATGGATTATGAACACCGATGCGCCCACCGACTTACGCGGCTATTATATGCCGGTCATCATCAGTGGCTTTGACAAGAACCAGAAGAACTTCGACCACATCGAGTTCCAGTATAAGGAGTCGACACGTGGCGACGACTACTGGACGAATCTTTGTGCCTACTATGCAGACTCGACACTGATGGCGAAAGCCAGTGGTACGAAGGAGAAGATACCTGAGAATGGCAACATCACCGCCCATTTCTACGGCGATGGTGTGGAGATGGAGAAGGCCTACGACCTGAGGGCTGTGCTCTTCGTACGCAACGGCAACGAATATCTGACCTCGTCGTCGAAGGTGCTTTCAGGCATCAAGGACACCCGTCGTCCGCGCCTATTCGGACAGCCGGAACCCAAGAACGGCATCCTCGGAGCCGGTGATGACATTACCTTCAACTTCTCGGAAGCCATTGAGCACAACTATTTGAGTGGCATCACCAACTTCGAGGTGGTGGGCGAGACCAACGAGACCAATATCCAGGAGGAGACATCGCTCCTGTTCAGTGGTACGGGCTATGCCGAGAGCGAGGCCAGACGCAATTTCGCAGACAAGGACATCAGCGTGGAGATGCTTATTCTGCCTGACGACAACGGCAGTGAGATGCCGCTCTTTGCTCATGGTGTCACAGGCACTGAAGGCAACCGCCTGGAGCTGTGGCTCACGGGGGACCGCAAGTTGAAAGCCGTCGTGAGGTCAACAGCAAACAACATTGACACAATATGTACCAGCCAGACGCCCATCGGTTCAACAGGTTTCCAGCACGTAGCTATGGTATTAGATAAGGAGAAGCAGGAGTTGCGACTCTACAACAACCAGTTGATAGGCCAGTTCAGCAACGTCAAATACGGTGGTATTGGAACGCTTGTCTTTGGTGCCACGGCCAAGACTGACAATAATCGGCAGTATTACTCTGGCCGCATGCTTGAGAGTCGTGTATGGAACCGCGCCATGGATGCTACGCTCTTTGCCAACTACGGCATGAGAAAACTGACGGGCTACGAGATGGGACTGGTGGACTACTATCCCATGGATGATGGCGAAGGCGACAACGCAGAGGACAAAGCACAAGGTGCACACCTGCAGTTGGACGGTGCCACATGGGCTCTACCTCGCGGCATGTCACTATACCTGAATAGCGAGAAGACCTCAGAGGCAGATGGTCATCAGATGCATGGACTGAAGTTGAAGAGCAAATACTTTAGCCGTACTGCCGAGGCTGACTATACACTGATGTTCTGGTTTAAGACGAATCAGAACGGTACACTCATCAGTAACGGCTCTGGCCTCAGCAATGAAACGAACGCCCGCAACAGTTTCTTCATAGGACTGGAGGAGGATACGCTGATATACCGCACCAACGGCATGGAACTGCAATTGCCTGGCAAGTATGCCGACAATGCATGGCACCACTACGCCATGACCGTGGATCGTGCGCACAACACTGCCAATATCTACATGGACCGTACGCTGTCGGGCACCTTCCGTACCGACAGCCTGGGCGGCATGACAGGCGACAACTTCTTCCTGGGTAACAAGGTGTGGCTGGATGGCGAAACGCTGCGTGAGGAGAATGCGCTGACGGGCTATATCGACGAGGTAGGGCTCTTTGCACAGGCCTTGCCCTACAGTCTCATCAAGCGCTACAGTATGAAGGCACCGCTGGGTACGGAGAAGGGTCTCATCACCTACCTAAGCTTCAGCCAGCAGGAACGCGACTCGCAGAACCAGATAGTGCTGGAACCGTATGTTCTGAACAAGGTTATACACACCGATATGGACGGCAACATAACGGAAGAGCGCGACACCGTGTTCTACGAGAACGAAGAATTGCTGCTAGCACGTGTGGATAGAAACGTAGGTGCACCCGTACAGCTGTTCAAGGAACTGAAGAACCTGAACTTCGATTTCGTGGGACGCGACAACCAGTTGATGGTGAACATTAACGAACACGAGAGCCGTATCAACAAGCGCAACCTGTACGTCACCGTGTCTGACATACCCGACATGAACGGCAACTATATGGCATCGCCCTATACGGCAACCTTCTTTGTAGACCGCAATCCGCTGAGATGGAGCGAGAAGACTATACGTCGACAGTGGATGAACGGCGAGAAGCAGGAGATAGAGCTTCGCATACAGAATACGATGGGTCGTCAGCATACCTACACCATCGAGAATATGCCGCGATGGATGAGTGCCAGCAAGACCACCGACATCATTGAACCGCAGTCTGAAGACGTTGTAGTGCTGACCATAGGTCCCGACCTGAACGTGGGTAGTTATGACGAGATTATCTATCTGACCGACGAAAACGGACTGGCCGAACCCCTGACGCTCTACTTCACCGTTGAGGGTGAAGAGCCGCAGTGGACCGTTGATCCGAATCTTAAGAAGATATCGATGAGCATCACTGGCGTGGTGAAGATGGCCGACGCCATTGTCACAGACAGTCGCGACATCGTGGCAGCCTTTGATGCCAATAACAATTGCCGAGGCACAGCCCATATTGACTATGACAAGGAGAAGGGACAGGCACTGGTCTACCTGACCGTCTATGACAATGAAGAAAAGAGCATAGGCACAACCCCCTTCACTTTCCGCCTGTGGCACTACAACACGGGTAAGACCATGATGCTGAAAACGAACCCAGCGAATATCATATTCGAACGAGACAAGGTTGTAGGCTCAGTCAAGAACCCCGTCACCATGACAGCAGAAGACACCTATATACAGAGCATTCATCTTGAGGAAGGCTGGAACTGGGTTTCGTTCAATGTCTATGACAGTAATCTGCAGAATGTAGGAAATGACACATGGAGACCCGCCTTCAAATGGGAAGAGGATGACATTATAGCCACCGATGATGTATGGTGCACTTTCGACGGCTATAACTGGATTGTTGAATATTCAAAATCTTCTGATAACAATACTAGCACAAAAAATATTCCGTTCACTTCACTGCTCTACCGCGTCAAGGTGAGCAAAGACATCGATGTGGAGGTGACGGGCTATGCCTTAAAAGATGCGGACTTGCGCACCATTACCGTCAATAAAGGGTGGAACGGCATAGGCTATACCCCCATGACCAATCTGCCGGTAAACACGGCGCTGGCTGACTATTGGAGTGATGCTGAGGACGGCGACCTCATCAAGAGCCAGCATGAATTTGCTATATTCACTGAGGGCGCCAACGGCACGCGTGAATGGATTGGTTCGCTACGCTACATGAAACCCGGTGAGGGCTACAGACTCTACCGTAATGCTACTAATACAACAACATTCTGCTATCCGTACGTAGAACCTGGGGCAACCATTGGTGGCAGTGCTACACTGGCTCCTCAACGCAAAGCTTTGCGTTTCGCTACCACGATGAACATGGTTGCCGAGGCTGTGGGCATAACACTCGAAGAGGGTGACCGACTGGTGGCCTACGCAGGAGGTGAAACTGTAGGTGATGCTGCGATGATGTCAGCGGCAGAATCATTGACTACGCAACCCGTCTTCTTCCTCAGTATTGAGGGAGATGAGGACGTGCCACTGTCATTTGCCATTGAGCGTGGTGGCGAGATTATTGCCACTACGGGCGAGGTGAATACCTACAGGGCTAACGCTGTGATAGGTACGCCTAAAGTGCCTACACAGATTAGCTTCGTGCCAATAGACCAGTTGCCACAACAGGGCTGGTACACGCTGGAAGGCATCAAGCTACAGCAAACACCGAAAAAGAGTGGTGTGTACATCTTTAACGGTAAGAAAAAGGTGGTTAGATAGTTCATAGTTTAGAGTTTAAAGTTTTGAGACAGATGAAAACAAGTAAAATCATGATACTGATGGCAGTCCTCACCATGGCGTGGGGCTGCTCGTCAGACGATAGCGACAGTAACGGTGGTGCCAAATTCATAGCTGGTCAGAAACCCGACTGGCACGTTGATCAAACCAGTAGCGACGAGCAGCCTGACTGGTCAAAGCCCGACTATTCGAAATATGAGTACGACATGTTTATGAAGGTATATCTGCAGGACGAACTTGCTGCCACCTCGTCAGACGACGACTGCATGGCCATATTCGTGGGTGATGAATGCAGGGGAATGAGCAATAAACGCAATGGCTCAGAGAATAAAGGCTACTATTTCCTGCTGAGGGTCTATGGCAACCGTGCCGACCAACAGGCACCGCTCACTCTGAGCTATTATAGTGCACAGCAGAAACAACTGTTTACCCTTCAGAGTGTCGATGTCTTTGTGCCGGATTGCACCTTAGGCTTCGACAGCGACTTTATACCGCCCCTGCTTAGCGGCAGTTCGAAATATCCCGTACAACGACAGCTGACGGTGACGCTACGCCAGAACTCACTGTCGACGGTCATGGCCAGCGACCAGGTGGCAGTCTTTGTGGGCGACGATTGTCGCGGTGTAGGACAGGTGGGTACGCCCTTCACCATCTTTGCACGTGCAGAGGGTGAAATCATGCAAGTGCGCTACTACAGCACTGACAAGGGAGGCATCTATACCGCTGACAGCACGATTACCGTGGGACAGCAGCATATCAATTTTCTCATGACAATTTAATAAATGATAAGACTGACTGCGACCAATACTACCATCAATACTTCTGCCGTTCTGTTAATCAGGACGGCAGTTTTCATGTCGGCTGTAGTGAGTGGGCGGTCGTTGGTGCCGATGAAGGGTTTATCGAAGAGTTGGCCAAAGTAATAGTGGGGACCACCAAAGCGACAGTTGAGAATGCCTGCCAATGCTGCCTCTGGATAACCGCTGTTGGGCGAGGCGTGGTTACGTCCGTTCTGACGGACGAAAGTGAATAGTGAATAGTGAAAAGTGAAAAGAGAAGGCAGAATCATCAGCAAGGCAGTAAGACGGGCAGGGATATAGTTGGCGATGTCGTCGATATGGGCTGCCCAACAGCCGAAGTCACGATAGCGGTCAGTCTTGTAGCCAATCATGGAGTCGAGGGTGTTCACCATCTTATAGGCCAACATGCCTGGAACACCAAGGATGGCAAACCAGAAGAGTGGGGCAATGACGCCATCAGAGAGATTCTCAGCAAGGGTCTCCAAGGCGGCTGTGCGTACCTCTTGGGCAGAGAGCTCTGAGGTGTCGCGACCCACAATGCGAGCTACCTGCTTACGCCCTTCGTCGAGTGAACGATCAACAGCAAGGAATACTAGACGAACCTCACGAATGAGTGTGGTGCCAGCGAGACAGTAGAAGATGACGACTGTGTCGAAGAGGTGAGTGGCGAGAGGTGAGAGGTGAGAGGATAGTATAGTGCGCAGAAACCATGCGACAACAAACACACCTATTATGTATATGATGGCCATGAGAGCCCCCTTCACTTTGCGATAGCGGCCATTGTTGAGGTGGTGCTCGCCAAAGGCAATCATCTTGCCAAAGCCGACGACAGGGTGAGGTAACCATGCGGGGTCACCCAACACGAGGTCAAGCAGCCAGCCGAGGAGCAAGGGTATTATGGTGAATACGGATAGCACGGATTACATGGATTTTACGAATTGACGGATGGCTGTCACGAGTGCATCGTTCTCTGCTGGTGTCTGGGCAGCGATGCGGAAGTGGCGTGGAGTAAGTCCTTTGAAGTTGGAGGCATCACGGATGAGTAGGTGGTGCTGACGCGCCAAGTAGTCTTTCAGTTCTGCGGCAGTATGTCTCGACTCAAACTGTGCAAGGATGAAGTTGGTCTGTGTTTCCTGTGTGATGATGCCGTCTATTTGTTGTAATTCGTCACGCAGTCGCTGTGCTTCATTGAGGTCGGGTGTGCAACGCAACTCGTCGTCATTGCGTAGCAGGAACTTACCAGCCTCGATAGCCAAGGCTGATACGCTCCAAGGACGCAGAAACTGGCGCAGGTGCGCTGTCAGGGAGGCATGAGCAGTGATGTAGCCCAAGCGTAAACCAGGAATCGCATAGGTCTTGGTGAACGAATGTATTTGGATGAGGTTAGGCATGCGTGCTGCCCAACGTGGATTCATGATGAAACGGTTGGTGTAGTTTTCATACGACTGGTCAATCACCACGAGGTCGTACTTCACCATCATCTTGTCAATGACAGCCTGATCATAGACGTCGCCCGTGGGGTTGTTGGGATTGCAGAGCCACAGCATGCGGTGGACTGTGTCTGTGCGAGGAAAAAGCTGACAGGCGTCTTCGTACTCGCTGAACGTAGGACGAGGAATGTCGGCCTGCATGGGGAAGGCCTGTGCGATGAGGTAGATAGCATCGGTAGCACCATTGGTGACGATGACCTGTCCTGGATCCATATCATGCTGTTCGGCAATCATGCGTTCCAGCGACCACGCCTCAGGCTCTGGATAGTGGCTGGCCAGTTCAGGATGCGCAGCCAAAAAGCCCATCAAGGCCTGATGGCTTCTGCCTGCACAGATGTTTGACGAGAAGTCGGAAACTATGTGCGGATATTGGTATGCGTCGTCGCCGTGTCCTTTAATCATCGCTAGTCAAGATTTGATAGATGCGTTCCATATCGACGTGTTGGCGGACATGAGCAGCCAGTTTGTCGTATTGCTGGTCTTTGAAATCAGTGAGGCTTTGGGCGCTCAACGGGGAACGTTGAGCCACATGCTTGCTCAGCAGGTGCTCAATGACGGGTGCATTGTCGAGGAACCCGTGAATGTAGGTGCCTATGCAATGGTCTGTCTGGAGGATGGTCTCGTCTGTATCGCTGACACCCTGATGAATCTCGTAACCCTGACACTCCTGACCATCGAACAGGAACGTCACCTGACGGGTGGTCTTCTCTTGCGTCATCGTGGTGTTGATGGGCAACAAGCCCAGACCAGGCAGACTGCTGATGCTGCCCTCGATGCCTTCGGGGTCGTTGACAGTCTGTCCCAACATCTGGTAACCCCCACAGATGCCGACGACCAGCTTTCCTTCACGATGGGCACGCTGGATAGCTTGTGCACACCCATTACGACGCAGTTCCAGCAGGTCGTCGAGTGTTGACTTCGTACCAGGTAGGATGATGATGTCTGCCTGCTCGATGTCCTTGGTGTTGTTGGTATAGAAGAGGTTGACGCGAGGGTCACGCTCCAAGGTGTCGAAGTCGGTATAGTTGCTGATATGGCGTAAAAGGACGACTGCTACGTTTACCTTGTCATCAGCGAGTTGCTTGTGCTTCTGTTCCAGCGCCACGCTATCCTCCTCGTCAATATAGATGTCTTTATAATAAGGTATGACACCAAGCACAGGGATGCCACAGATGTCCTCAAGCATCTTGCGACCCTCGTCGAAGAGGCGCATGTCTCCACGGAACTTGTTGATAATGATGCCCTTGATGCGCTTGCGGTCCTCAGGACTTTGTAGCATGATGCTGCCATAGACAGATGCAAAAACACCACCACGATCGATGTCGCCCACCAGTATGACATCGGCTTTCGCATGTTGCGCCATCGACATGTTGACCAAGTCGCGATCCTTCAGGTTAATCTCCGCAATGCTGCCAGCACCCTCCATCACGATAGGGTTGTAGCGCGAGGCCAAACAATCGAAGGCATTGCACACCTCTTTTCTGTAATCAATCTCCGATGAACCTCTTCGCCAATAGTCATACGCATCCTTATTGCCAATAGGCTTACCATTCAGCACGACCTGTGAGGTGTGGTCGGAGTTAGGCTTTAGCAGCAAGGGGTTCATGTCCGTATGACAAGGGATGCCTGCTGCCTCGGCCTGTACAGCTTGCGCACGACCAATCTCCAGTCCATCGGGTGTGGCATAGGAGTTCAGCGCCATGTTCTGTGCCTTGAATGGGGCAGGATGGTAACCGTCCTGCTTGAAGATGCGACAGAATGCAGCAGCCACGATGCTCTTGCCGACATCGCTGCCTGTTCCTGCGAACATGATGGGGTGTAACTTAGTGGACATATAGATGCGTATAGCTGGCTAAAACGTTCTTGTACTTGAAAACGGGTGTGTCGACAGGCTCGCCCTTGGCATTATAAACCTGTGTGACGGATGGTGGTTTCTCGCCTAAGAATTGCGTATAGTGGAACTCGTGGCCACGATATTCCTTTCCATCAAGGACGAAGCGGCGATAGCCCAGAGACAGTTTGCGGTCTGCCTTGCGAGCCGTGATGGAGTAGGGCAGTACACCACACATGGGGTAGCTGCCATCATCTGTCACGATGGCTTGGCAGAGATACATCATACCACCACACTCAGCGACGATGCATCCACCCTGTTCGGCATAGTTCTTGATAGCCTTGCGACAGGCCTCGTTTTGCACCAACGCCTCTAGGTGCTTCTCTGGATATCCACCAGGCAGATAGAGCAAATCGATATCTTCAAACGATGGCACGTCCGTCTCAGGGTCGAAAAAGCGTACTGCACTAAACGAGTCTATTGTCTCCTGATAGAGGAAGCTGAAGCTTTCAGCGTTCGAAGCGCAGCAAACTCTTAGTCCGACGCCTACGGACTCTTGGTCCGACGCCTGCGGACTCTTAGTCCGACGCCTGCGGACTGACAGCGAACTGATTGCTCTCCAATCGACCTGTGCCTCTATCAGTTTGATGAGTTCCTTGCTTTCTGGCTTTTCTGAGAAATCCAACCCCAAATAGCGTGAGCCTTGTTCCAGCGCAACATCCTTAGGTACGTAGCCGAAACACTCGATATGCAGGTCGTCGCAAACCTGACGAAGCATCTCAAAGTGGCGCTTCGAGCCCACCTTATTGAATATGACGCCTGCGATGTGGACGTCCTTATGGAAATTGATGAACCCCTGTAAGAGTGGAGCCATCGAGTAAGCGGCACTCTTGGCATCGACAACCAGCACGACGGGAATGTCCAATACACGGGCAATCTCGGCTGATGAACCCTTGTCGCGATCATAGCCATCGAAGAGTCCCATCATACCCTCCACAATGCAGATGTCAGCATCCTGTCCGTAGTTTTCAAAGAGTTCACGAACATGCGCTGGCGTCGCCATAAACGTATCGAGGTTAATACTGGGCCGTCCGCATACCGCCTCGTGGAACTTCGTGTCGATATAGTCAGGGCCACACTTAAAGGGTTGCACCTTGTAGCCTTTCTCTGTGAACAACGCCATCAGTCCCCTGGCAATCGTTGTCTTGCCAGAGCCGCTGGTGGGTGCTGCGATGAGAAAAGCGTTTTTCATGCTTGCAAAGATACTAAATATTTTGCAAACTTATGCAGGAAAGAGGATGCAAAGTGAGAAATAGGGGAGTTGACGAGACAAAATCTCGTCAGACTGGGTAGTATGGAAAGCCTCTGTGGTGCCTACATTCTCGAAATAATGACAAGTGATAGTAGGATGTTGACGCAGGAAATCCTTCAGTGCCTCAGCACATTGCGATAGTTTCATGATGACTACCACGTGGTTGCTGCTTAATAGCTGTTCTAAAGTCTCGCCATCAGCATCACCAGGCAATACCACCAAACGTTGCTGTCCACTTACCAGTGAAAGGTCTGCCATTGCTGCAGTTGCAATAAACGAGGGAATTCCTGGTTGTTGGACGACAGGAATGTTCATTCGTTTCAGTACGTCCAGCACGTAGTGGATAGATGCATAGATGCTGACGTCACCCTCGACAACGATGGCGATGCGTTTATCTTCGTTGTACCACACAACGACCTGCTGACAGATGTCGTCATAGACCTTGCGGACTGCCGAGCGATCTTTCTGCATGGGCAGTTCGTAGCGGTACATCCTGTCTTCATCGCACCACTCTCGGATTATCTCCGCAGCCCTCGACCTTCCTGCAGTACTGGGAACCACCACGATATCAGCCTCTCGCAAAGTCTTGACGACCTTGAGCGTTAACAGCTCAGGGTCGCCAGGACCAAGCGAGAGGAAAGATACGGGCTTTTTCATAGTAAATAGAAAAGTTGATATTACTCTTCGAAGAAGCGAATCTGGTCAAAATAGTAGCCTGGAGCAATGGTTATGCCCTTGGTAACGTTGCCAGATGCTACGTCATAGATGTAGATGCACTCCTCAGTTTTTGTGCTGACACCGATATAAGCCTTGTTTTCCTTTGCGTTGTATACTGAACGCTGTGAGAAGCTACCTGCGCTATAGGCAATGTCGTTGCCATTATATTGCAGACGGGTTGCAGTCTTTGCATTCAGATCCAGGATAGAGTAGTAGTAAGCAACATCCTGAATGCCTGTTCCAGCACTAGCATCGCCAGAGTAAGCTAGTGCTTTATTGCCACCAAGGTACTGGATAGTGCAAATCTTACCCAGTGCATCGGGGAAGGCATTGTAACCCTGTTCGAAGTCGAACTCACCCTTCTTGATACGCACTACCTGTCCAATGTTTTTCTTGCCAACCTTATTAAATATAGAGAGGTAGAGGTTGTCCTGCTCGTCGAAGAAGACGAAGTCCTGCAGTAACTCGCCGTAGGCTGAACCTTGCATCTGAGAAGCCTTTGCGGTGTTGACGAAGTCCTGCTCGACAGCCATTGTCTCAGGACTGATAACGGCAATATGGAAGTATGGCTCGTTGGTGTCCTTGCTGTCACCTGCCACTATACCTTTTCCATAGTAGAAATAAAATAATTTCTTATCGCTCTTGCGATAGGTCAGAATGCCTGTAGTGGTCAGTTTGTCGTAACCCTCTGTAGGTTGAAGAGCCAATGTGCCTTCATCAACGATAGTCATGTCGTCGGCATTAAGCTTTGTCCACAGGATATTCTTGTTTTCGCCATCAGCAGCCATGATAATCAGCGTACGACCAACCCATGCGTGAGTGAACTTTCGAGCGGTGTAGGTGTTCTTGACGAAAGGTTGCTCCTGAATAACTTTCATCTCTTTGCCTACAAGCTGTAGTTTCGAGAAACGACCACCACTGTTAGGTATCTGGTACATATACTTACCGTCATAGGCAGCTTCCATGGTGTAGTCTGTAATTTCGGCACCATTACCTTCGAAACTGATGGTCTGGGTCGCGTCATCCAAAGAGCTGACACCAAGTGTGATGTGCGTCTTGTCCTTGCTCATTCCACCATGAAGTCCGACAGTAACTGTTAGATCGTAGTGAGCGGTACTTGGGAGCGGATTACTGTCGCCATCGTCGTCCTTTGAACAAGATGTGAATGCAGCGGTCAGCATCAGTGCTGCCATAGCTGAATGTAAGAAACTTAACTTCTTCATTGTTGTCTTAATTGTTTGTTGTTTAATGTTTATTGTAATAATAATCTGAATTTCACAAATAAGGAGCGTCCAGGTTTCTGGAGTTTGTAGTTGTCGTAGGTGGTCTGATTGAAGAGATTATCACAATCTAGCGATAAGCTATAGCGCTCTTTCATCCATGAGTAGGTGATGTTAGCACCAAAGATGCTCTTCTCTGGTATACGGGCCTTTGTTTCTTTGGCACCATAGGCCTCCCACGATAGGTAGTACCAGTGTACCCATTGGTAGTCTGCACCGATATAGAGGTGAGAGGTGAGTGGTAGGAGGTGAGAGACCAAATGGGCTGCATCGTAGCGCACCTCTGCATTGGCGAAGAGCCACGGGCGGTTGGGCACGCGATTATTATAGGTTACCGATTGTTTGCCAGTTGAAAGATATTGGTGCTTGTCGCGCGCATCTTGCCACGACATGTTGGCAACCACCTGCAGGCGTCGATTCCAATCGTAACGAAGTTCGCCTTCTACACCCTTGATGTGTATAGCAGGTTCGTTGGCATACTGCATGGTACCCTCCTTCTCTGTTATCTGTGGCTGGATATAGTTGTCGACAAAGCGCAGAAAACCATTTACCTCATAATAAAAGGTATGGGTTCCGTTCTTCAGTGTGCCGAATAAACCCAAGTTCAGGTTGTCGCTTTTCTCTGGTTGCAATGCGAGGTTGGCATAAATAGTCGTACCGTTTCCCAATAGCTCTCGTGACAAAGGCAAACGTATACTATGCTCATAGCTGGCCTTGACGGCAAGCGGCTTGAAGATTTCGAAGCGAGTACCGATGCCTCCACCCCAACTGCTCTGGGTATTGGAAGCCTCCACCTCCCTTACACCAGTAAGAAATGGAAGGTCGGTTTGTTCTACGGATAGATAGTTGATATAGTCTTTCAGGAAGAAAGTGTTATACAGTCGGCCCCCCAATAATGACTGGTTGTACGCCAGTCCGATGATGTGTTTTGCCATCACGTCGTTGGCAGGCTCAAACTGTATGTCTACGGCATCCCAACGGTCATTGCCGATACGTTGGAACGAGTAGCTGAGGTTCAGCGTGTGCTCATCAGAAAAACGGTAGCCCAGGTCGCCACGTATTGTAGTCAATGGGCGCTTGATGTGTCGCTGCGAGAAGGCACGACCGTTTATCTCGTTGCGCGAACTTTTGATATAGTCACCATTCCAATCGTACTGTCTGTGGGCAGTATCAGTCGCTATGCTGTGGTCCCAGGTATGCGACAGCGAGAGGTTGAGGCTCAGGTCTTTCAGCAGGAAGTGGCGCTTCTGGTAACGGGCACCAATGCTCCACGACTTCGACTCACGCTCAGCCTGTCCGATGACGCGTGTCTGCACCTGACCCGTCTGCAACTCTTTGTGGGTTGTCTGGAACGATGCCGTCACGAAGAACTCGTCTGCCCACCACTTGTCGGTGAAGCCTGCTTCCAGTTGTGCCAATAGGCTGAAGTAATCGTCATGGAAACGGCGGCGGTCTTGAGGCAGGTATTTGCGTACCTCCTCGTCCCACACCTCTACATCATGCATCATGTAGTCGTTCTTCGAGTAGTTTACACCTAGAGTGGGGCGTAGCGTCAGTCCGTTCTTGAAGACGTATTGTCCATTGATGTCGCCCCGATGGGTATGGAATGAGCCGAACCCGTAGGAGACATCCAAGTAGTTCTGTTTCTTGCGATGCGTCACAATATTCACGGCACCGCCTAGTGCATCGCTGCTGAGCCAGGTGGGTACCACACCTTTATAGACCTCTACGTGGTCTATGATGCTGACGGGAATATTGGCCAGCGTGACCCCTGAACCTTTCGTGTCCAAGGGTACGCCGTCCAGGAAATATCTCACTGAGTTTCCCGTCATGCCGTTGATGCTCAGGTCAAAGTCAGAGCCCATGCCACCTTCCTCGCGAATCTTCACACCTGCCGTGCGGTCTACCAACTCACTGATTGAATGGATGGAGCTGGCCATAGAACGCACGTCAATAGCATTCACCGACAGTGCTCCTTCGCGCAGTCGCTGGGTATTCGTCTTACCGACAACTGTCACGCCTTGCAGCGCGACAGTGTCTTTCTGCATGTCAGGCTTCTTTTTTCTCGACTGTCCGTTGACAGCCAATGTGCCTGATAGCAAGAGCAGGGAAAGCAATATGGTGCTTGTCAGTTTCATGAAAAAGTATTATTCCTCAGGGTACATTGAGTGGTAAGCATCCTCGAAGAATTCAGCATTCTTCGTGTGGTTGATCCACACATTACGAACACCCTCCAGTTCCAGCAGACCCAATGGGTGATTGTTGGTAACAGGAACAACTGGTGTGTAGTTAGCATGGTTGAAGAACTCGAACCAGCTGTTCTCCTCGTGCTCAGGATTATTGGGGTGACTCCAGTACTCATCACCTTCACCAGCCATATCGTTGTGAGCATGGTCACCAGCAATAGACATCAGGGCGTGCAGATAAACCTTACCCGTGTTGTAACCCTTCTCCTGCATACGAGCCATCACGTCCTGCTTGTAGTTGCCGTCCATATCAACGGTACCAACGAAGTATTTAGGATTCAGCTTCTGCAGTTCCTCTTCGAGCTGTTCGTAACGAACGTTAGCCTTAAAGGTGTCGTACTTGTCAGGGTTACCATGACCCATGAAGGCTACAACACCATCAGCAGCCTCAGAAGCATACAGGGCATTCAGCTGTTTAGCAACCTCCTTGACGTCCACTTCAGGTTTGTCCAATAGAGGCATACCAAAGAAGATGGCTTCGTCGTCAGCCAGCTTTGCCAGATATTTGTCGTCGAGGTGAGCCTTGCCGATATAGCCATTGTTCATGAACTTCTTGACAGAAGCTACTACAGCAGCAAACTCCTCACCAGGGATGACCTGCAGAGACTGTACGTAGATTGTGCTGTACTGGGCAGCACCAATGGCGTGCAACAGATAGCGGGGCTCGTAGTAGTCACGCTTTACAATGTTACCGTTGTCGTCTTCGTTCTCACCTACGCTGGCGCGGTTGATACAGATGTCGCTGGAGAAACTCATATAGACGTCAGCCTCAGGGAAAGCTTTCTCGTAGGCGGCTATCGTCTTGTCAAAAGCCTTGAAGGCGTTATCCCACGTAGAACCGAAGGCTACGAGCAGTACTGCAACGTCCTTCTTCGATGAAGCTTTCTGGGCAGCAACGGCCTTGTCGTTGATGTCATACTCTGAAATCAGGTTCGTAACGGTGCTTCCTGAGTCGTCATCGCCACAAGCGGTTAGTACTGGGGCTGCCATAGCCATTGCTACGAGAGCCAGCATGAATGTCTTAATCTTCTTCATAGTAATCTTTTTTGTTGGTTGATAGATTATGTTGTTTAACACTCTTTCCGTAATTCAACTTGACGACCACCTTGCCATAAACCGTCGTTCCTGACGTGTTGCTGCCCAGATGGTAGGGACGCATGGTGCGGTCCACGTAGTTGAAGATGTTGTCAACGCCCGCCTCCAACCTGAAACTTGCAATCTTGAACCTTGAAATCTGAAAGTCGTGAGTGGTGTTTATGCGCCACAACTGGTAGGCACGTCCGTTTCCGTTGTTTTCATAGTAGCGTTTGCTGCTGCCTCGTGTGGACAGGTTTACCCCCAACTTATAGCTCTTGCTGAACACGTGGCCGTACATCACAGAGGCGTTCCATTTGTGGTGCGCCATTCCGTCAATCACCACCGTCTTCATCTGGTCTGTGTCAGCATCATAGAGGTGTGCTTCTGTGTCCAGATAGCTGTAGGCGGCTGTCATCGACAGTTCCTTGGTGAACTGATAGGCCAGCGTCACGTCCACTCCACAGGTGCGTGCATCGTCCATATTCTTATACATGCGTGCCTGAACATGATTGCTTCCGTCGCCCAGATAGGCTGTTGTGATGCCAGCAGGAATCTCACCTACAGGCACATTCACCAATGCTATCATGTTGTCCAACTTGTTGATATAGCCCGTCACTGATGCTGTCAGCCTGTCGCCACGATACTCCACGTTGGCTGACCAGTAGTTGCTGGTCTGTGGATCCAGCTTGGTATTGCCCATATTGAAGAACGTACTGCTGCCCATAACGTGCAGATAGCGATAGTAGAGTTCCTTGACGGTAGGGGTCTTGAACCCCTGGCTCCACCCCAGTCTGAAACGCCAGTCGCCTACTGAGGCCATTGCGCTGATCTTGGGAGTCAGCCTGAAGCCAAAGTTTTGATTATCAACCAATCGTAAGCCTGCCGTGATGTTTAACCACGACAGTTTATTGAATTCGTCTTGCACATACACAGCTGTTGTCCAGTCGCTGGCAGTGCCCTTTTCTGTGCGCTCTGGAGCTTTCAGGTGGTCGTAGCGGTATTCTGCTCCGACATTGATGGTGTTGCTATAGGGCAAATGGAAGATGCCTTTCAGCTGTCCCATCACACGCTGCTGGTTGCTCTGCAACTTCCGCTGACCAGGATACATTGCTACAGAGAACCACTCACCGTTCTGCTCGCCATACTCCTCACCTTCCAGCAATACATAATCGTAGTGTTTTGCAGTATATTTATAGTAGTAGGCGTGCATGTTCCAGTCTATGTCGAGTGTGACGTAGTCTTGTAGCGAACCTTTACCTCCCAGTTTCCATTTGCCGCCCACAGATGCTGAGGCGTTGTTGTAGTGCAGGTCGTAGGTATAGACATCGCAACTGGCGTGCTTGCCGTCTCGAGGACGCATGATGTCCTTTTTGTAGTAAGTGCCGTCAGCATACAGCTCTATCTTCTTCGAAGGCTGGAATGTCAGACGCTCGGCTATCTGCCAGTTGCGGAACTTATTGACTGTCTTGTTCTTGCTGTCTGTCAGTACCATCGCCTCAGCCCATTCCTCGCTAGTATTCTGCCAACCGTCGTTACGCTGCAGTTGGAAATTGGTCTGGCTACTCCATTTGCCATAGTTCAATGCCAGCGTGTTGTGCTGTCGCAGGTCGTTGTGGGTGCCGTATTGGGTACTGTTGTCGACATATAGTCCCTTCTGTGTGTGCTTCTTGGTGATGATATTAATGACGCCAGCCATGGCATCCGATCCATACAGCGCACTCTGTGCACCTTTCACTATCTCTATCTTCTCGATGTTCTGCGGATCGATGAGCCCTAAGTCGTTCTCGCCTCCCACATCGCCATGAATGCGCTTGCCGTCTATCAGTATGAGGATGTACGAGTTGCCCAGACCTCCCAACTGCATCTGACTGCCCATGTCGCCTTCGCTGAAGGCAAACGATGCTGTTAGACCATTGAGAATCTCCTCCAGGCTCTTGCCACCATAGCTGTCGAGCATTTTACGTGAGATGACCTCGGTCTGTACAGGCGCATCTTTCAGCAGGTGCTGTGTGCCAGTACCTGTCACGACGACCTCTTGCAATTGCTGTTCAAGGTCTGGCATGCTTTCCTTTAAGCGCGCCTCTTTGTCTGTCGTCTGTGCCTGTAGTGCAGTCAGCGAACAAATCATCGCCACTGTTACCAGCCATCGTTTCCTCATTAGTTTTCTTTCTTCTAACTTCTTTAAAAAGTGGGAGACCCTTGTCTCACGACATAAGTCTCCCTGAGACTTATATAATAATACACGTATCGCACCTTGCAGTCTAACCCCAGAGACTGGCAGCGATGCATTTGTTTGAAGAGGCAGGTATTCTGACTTGCAGCCTGGTAACGAACGTCTTCCCAAAAATATCAGTGACATCGTGTTCGCACCAGCTTCTGGCTGCTTACAGCTGCGGGACAGTTGAGGACTCACACCTCATTCCCTGACCAATTCGGGTACAAAGATACGAATAAGCGAGAATAATACAAAATAAAAAGACAACTTTTTTTATTGTTATTCGAAGATCTTGAAGGCGTAACCCTCGGCCATAAGCCACTCAATGGCGGCAGGCAAGGCGATGCGTAGCTTCTCGATGCTCTTCAGCGAGTCGTGAAAGGTGATGATGCTACCGTTGCGGGCATAGCGCTTCACGTTGTTCAGCACATCCATTGCTGTCATCCATTTGGAATAGTCACGTGTGACGAGATCCCACATGACAATCTTGAACTTCCTGCTGAGCCACGCATACTGGTCGTGACGCATCCAGCCGTGAGGCGGACGCACCAGATTGGTATGTAGGTAGGCGTTGGCCTTCTCTACGTTGTAGCTGTATTCGCGGACAGTGTGGCGCAAGCCACCCATGTGGTTGTGCGTATGGTTACCTATGCGGTGACCCTCGTCGACGACACGCTGGTGCAGTTCAGGGTATTTGCGAGCGTTGTCGCCCACCATGAAGAAGGTGGCCTTGACGCCATACTTCGCCAGCGTGTCGAGGATAAAGGGCGTAGCCTCAGGGATAGGCCCGTCGTCGAAGGTCAGATAGACGGCCTTCTCGTTGGGGTCCATACGCCAGAGTGCCTTCGGGTACATCCAGCGCAGCCATTTGGATGGTTGCTCAATAAACATTAGTCATCATATAATTTGCCACCACGTTGTTCGAAGATGTTGCCAAGGAGTGTGAGTTCCTTCAACTGCTTGTCGTAAGAATCCTTGTCGACAATCTCCGTGAGCGATGCTAGCTGTTCGAGGATATAGAAGTTGACGAGACAGTCGTGCTTGGCTGCATCAAAGCGAGATTGCTCCAGTGAGCAGAACCACTTCATGTACTGCACGGAGTTCTTCCACATTTTGTTGATGATGTTCAGTGCTTCCTTCTTATTACCAAGCGAAGCCCATGTGCGAGCCATGTCAAGTGAGCCGGAGCTGTAGTTGTGGGCAACGTTGAATGATGGAATCATCTTCTCCGTATAGCGCAGTACCTCTTCAGCCTTCTTGTCCTGACCTTCGTACATCAGTTCCAGTGCCAGCTTAGACATGGTACGGCGGTGGGTGTAGCACATGCGCATAACCGTTTCGTCGAGATAGATGCCAGGCTTGTCGATGCCACCGAACTTGAAGCGGTGCATCACGTTGTCGTAGGTCTTCTCTGTATCGAAGTTCTTGACGCCAGGAATAGGTCTACCCTCATGGGTTGTCGTAAATGGCGTGATGCGGTAGGCTAGGCCTTCGGTAATCACATTGTCACCCAGATTAATGTAGTTGTCGTCGCCCACAGAGACGGCCACATAGATAGGACGCTCCCAATTGCACTGAGCCAGCATCTCCAAAATCATGAGGTCGCCCTTATACAACGCACGCTTGCCTTTCAGCGAGATGACCATCTTGTCAGGGATAGAGTCAGTAGCCATCAGCATACCACTGCGACGTACGGCCTCCTTGTCGATGGTCATATAGAGCGTATCGGTAGGTATTAGGTGTAGGTCGCTGTTCTTGGAACGCACCCAGTACTTCAGGACGTTCTTCAATTCGAAGGGCTCGTCACCAAACTGCTGACGGGCCTCGTCAGGATGCTGACGGTAGTGTTCGAGCACAGCCTCTTTCATCTCCGGTTCAATGGAAACGTACTCGTTGGTACCAGAGCAGTACTCGATGCGCTCCCACGAGATAGGTACGCTGGGTGAGTCGTAGGCCGGACGGCGCATCTGGTCGATGTACCAGTCAGTCTGCAGGTAGCTCAGGTTGCACACACGGGCATCAGTGCGCACACCTTCTACATCCTGGTTGTACCACAAGGGGAAGGTATCGTTGTCACCGTTTGTGAAGATGATGGGGTTATTCTTGTCCTGCAGCGTCATCAGATAGTTCTGTCCGAAATCACGACAGGTGTAACGTCCTGAACGGTCGTGGTCGTCCCACGTCTGAGTGGCCATCTGGACAGGAACGGCTAGGGTGACTAGTGATACTAGTGAGGCTAGAACAACAAGATTAACTCTCTTGAGTTTTTGACTTAGTAGTTCGATGATACCTGCCACACCGATACCACACCAGATGGCATAGGCATAGAACGAGCCAGCGTAGGCGTAGTCACGTTCACGGGGCTGTGAAGGTGTCTGGTTCAGGTAGATGACGATGGCCAGACCCGTCATGAAGAACAGGAAGAAAACCACCCAGAACTGGCGGATACCCGTCTGGTCCTTGATATTGTTATGGTGCTTGCCCAGTGACTGCCAGAAGAGTCCGATAAGACCTAGGATGAGTGGCAGACAGTAGAAGACGTTATGTCCCTTGTTCTCTTTCAGCTCGTCTGGCAGTTTGCTCTGGTCGCCTAAGCGCCAGTTGTCAAACCAGTCGAAGCCTGACAGCCAGTTGCCGTGCTCCAGTTCGCCATTACCCTGCAGGTCGTTCTGACGGCCGGCAAAGTTCCACATAAAGTAGCGCCAATACATCCAGTTGCACTGGTAGGAGATAAAGAAGCGCAGGTTCTCAAACTGTGAGGGCATCTTGACGCTAATCATCTCACCACAACGGTCGTACATCTCCTCGCGACCGCTGATCTCGCCCATCCAACTCTCGTAGTTGCCACGATGAGCTGAGCTGTACATGCGGGGGAAGAACATATTCTGTGCATACTGGTATTCGTCCTTGGTGCGTACTACAAAGTACTCGTCCTTTTCATCGGGAGAGGCCTTCTCCTTACGCTGCCAAACGGGGTCGCCCTTCTTCATGACGGGCTTGCAGTACTCGCCGTCCTTCTCCAAAGCGACCTGCGAGGTGTAGGCAGGACCATAGAACAGCGGGCGCTGGCCATACTGTTCACGCCCCAGGTATTCACCCAAGGTAAAGATATCCTCTGGTGAGTTCTGGTCCATTGGTGGGTTTGCTGAAGAACGGATGACGATAAGGGCGTATGATGAATAGCCAATCATCAGCATCAGCATGCAGAGCAGGGAGGTATTCTTAATGCGGGCGCTAACGAGAGCTCTAGGTTTCTGACCATTGACCTTGACCTGATAGCCGAGGATGAACCACATAATGACCAGTACAACGATACCGATAATAGCTGCTGAGTAACCGTGACCATAGAACGGGATACCCAACATGGCGACAGCCAGCAGGAAAGCTGCATTTTGGCGCTTGGGGGCCTTGTCGTTGTAGGTCTCGTAGATAGCCCAGATGATGGCGGCTACGAGCAGGAATATATATATAATCTCACCCGTATTGAACGGACAACCCAGTACGTTGACGAAGAACAGTTCGAACCAACCGCCCACCTGTACGATGCCTGGTACGACACCATAGAGTACAGCAGCCAGAATGACTACCGAGATGAACAGAGCGATGAGTGAACCCTTCAAGTCGCGCTTGGGGTCGTCGATGGGGAACTTGCGATAGTAATAAACCAGCACAATGGCAGGTAGACACAGCAGGTTCAGCAGGTGAACACCGATGGAGAGGCCCGTCATATACATAATCAGTACCAGCCAACGGTCGGCATGAGGCTGGTCGGCTTGGTCTTCCCATTTCAGAATCAGCCAGAAAACAACTGCGGTGAAAGCCGATGAGTAGGCATAGACCTCACCCTCGACAGCTGAGAACCAGAAGGTGTCGCTGAAAGTGTAGATGAGGGCACCTACCATAGCGGATGCTTCGATGGCTATCCACTTGTACATGGGGATATCCTTCAGCGTCGTGACATTGCGGAAATCGTCTTGCTTGATGAGCAGACGGCGCACCAAGTGGCTGATGGTCCAGAATAGGAACAGGATGGTTGCTGCCGACAACAATGCACTCATCATGTTCACCATGAGCGCTACTTGTGACGAATCGCTGGCAAACTGAGAGAACAGATTGGCAGTAAGCATAAAGAATGGTGCCCCGGGTGGGTGACCGATTTCTAGTTTATAACCTGTAGAAATGAATTCCGGACAGTCCCAGAATGATGCTGTAGGTTCGACGGTGGAACAGTACACAATGGCAGCGATGGCAAAGGCAAGCCAGCCCATGATGTTGTCCACGATTCTGAATTGTTTCATTTATTTGATGGTCTGTTAATTTTCTATTCCAACCTGCAAAGGTAATATATATAATTGAGAAAGGAGAATTTTAGGAAAGAAATTTGGGGAAATTAAGGGAAATTATTAGATGAGGAGCTGTGCACCATATATCAAGACCACATAGCGCAGGAATTTTCCCAATGCAATGCTGGTCAGCGAGATGGGGATGTTGGCACGCATCAGTCCGAGGACGATGGTGATGGCCGAACCTAATAGGGGCACGAAGGCGAAGAAACCCATCCATGCTCCATGACCGCCCATGAAACGGGTGGCTTTGTCGAGGTCTTGTTGTTTGACGTGCAGATATTTCTCTATCCACTCCAACTTACCCATGCGTCCTACGAAGTAGTTAAACATACCGCCTGCCACGTTGCCGATGGTGCCATAGATAATCAGTCCCCAGGGGTCCAGCCCGGCAGCCAGCAGTCCCGTCATCACCGCCTCACTGGAGAAGGGAAAGAAAGATCCGGCAATGAAGGCTGTGATGAGCATGCCCCAATAGCCGTAGCTTATGAGAAGAGAGATAATGAAATCCATATATTATAGATTGTCAGCAGGAATGTGACGGCGGTAAGCACCAAAAAGGTGATGTTGGTTATCTTGGTAGATGTCAGTGCCACGAAGTGGGCTATCAGCGGTGACGTGTTCAATATCATGATGAGCAGCATGGCATTGAAATGCTGTGGCTGCAGGAACAGAAACACCAAGGCCGCCAAGTCCATCCAGATAAAGAATCCGTAGAACATGCGGACACGTATCTTGTCGAGGTAGTTCTTATGGATGAAGTGAATCCCCCCGATAATAGCCAACAGAATGATAAGTGCCAGTGTCGCTTTCTGGTAACTGGTGATGCCGTAGAGGTTGAAGGGTTCTTCAAAGACGGTTAGTGCAGAGAAATGTTCTATGGCTAGTGTGTAGTCACGCTGATAGAACAACCACATGCTGCCAAACCAGTAAGGCGTCAGCAGTCCCAGGAGTGATGCTGTCCATGTGCGCCACGACAGCGACATGGTATTGGTAATCATCATCAGCCAAATGAGAGGCAGAAAGAAGAGTACGTGGACATAAGCCATCGATGCCACACCAAAGAAGAGGAAGGCGTAGTAGGTGAGTCCTACTGCCTTCTTGTCCTGATAGGTGTGGAACAGCAGTAGGGTGAAAGCCGTCAGACAGGTAATCATGACTGCTTCACGCAAGACGGGGAAAAGGAAGCAGGCGGCACACGACAAGGCCAGAAACGAACTGCTCACCATGCGTGAGAAGATACGTATCAGGACATTGGTATTGTTCAGTTGCACCATTAGATAGGTGGTGACGGCAAAGCATCCTATTTGCCACCACCAATGGTTGTTCAGCACACCACATAATAGCCACACCACCAGTGCATAGACAATGGTGGCGGGCATGGTTAACTTGCTTTCCGCAATCCTATTCTGCAGTAGCTTCCTCACTATCTGTTATTCACTATTCGTTAGCGAAGCGCCTTCTACAGGTCTGCTCCGATGTCGCGACGGAAATACTTGTCGGTGAACTGAATCTTCTGAGCCTCGGTGAAAGATTTCTTGAGTGCTTCTTCTTTGTTGGCGCCATAAGAAGATACGGCAATGACACGACCACCATTGGTGACTACCTGTCCATCTTTCAATGCCGTTCCTGCGTGGAAGACGATGCTTCCTTCTACATCCTCGATACCCGTGATGGGATAACCTTTCTTGTAAGCTTCAGGATAACCACCGCTGACCAGCATGACGCAGACGGCTGCACGCTCGTCGAATACTACGGGGTGCTGGTCAAGGTTGCCGGCAGCAACACCCTCGAAGAGGTCAACGATATCGCTTTTCAAGCGCAGCATGACACTTTCCGTTTCTGGGTCACCCATACGACAGTTGTATTCGATGACATAGGGCTCTGGCTCGCCAGTCGGTGTGTTAGTACGGTTGATAAGACCAAAGAAGATAAACCCTTTATAGTCGATGTCATCAGCTTTCAGCCCCTCTACGGTAGGACGGATAATGCGGTCTTCAACCTTCTTCATCCACTCCTTGGTAGCAAAAGGTACGGGACTGACGGAGCCCATACCACCTGTGTTCAGACCTGTATCGTGCTCACCGATGCGCTTGTAGTCCTTAGCCTCAGGGAGTATTTGGTAGTGCTCACCGTCGGTCAGCACGAAGACAGAACACTCGATACCGCTCATGAATTCCTCGATGACCACGCGACTGCTAGCATTGCCAAACATACCGCCTAGCATCTCCTGTAGTTCCTTCTTGGCTTCGTCGAGGGTAGGGAGTATGAGGACGCCCTTGCCAGCACAGAGACCGTCAGCCTTCAGCACATAGGGTGCTTGGAGAGTCTCCAGGAAGGCTAATCCTTCTTGCACGTGTTCGCCGTCGAACGTCTCGTAGCGGGCTGTGGGAATGTTGTGGCGTACCATGAACGCTTTGGCGAAATCCTTGGAACCTTCCAGCACGGCACCGGCCTTTGAAGGACCGATAACGGGAATATTCTTCGTGCGCTCATCGGCTTTCAGATCGTCATAGATGCCTTTGACCAGTGGGTCTTCCGGACCAACAACCACCATGTCGATGGCTTTGTCGACGCAGAACTGCTTGATGGCTTCAAAGTCGTCAGCCTTCATACTGACATTTTCTCCGCAATCTCCAGTACCACCATTTCCTGGTGCGATATACAGTTTCTCACATTTCTCACTCTGTGCAATCTTCCATGCCAGGGCGTGCTCACGGCCGCCACTGCCTAACAAAAGAATCTTCATTGTTTTTTATTATTTTTTTTCGATATTCCGATGTTTCGATGTTTCGAGATTTCGATAATTCGTTAAAGTTTACCCTGCTCGCCAAGATAACTGTCTTTAAATCCCAGGAAGTAGAGCACGCCATCCAGTCCGATGGTATTGATGCTCTGTTTGGCATTAGCTACCACACGGGGCTTGGCGTGAAAGGCAATGCCCAGTCCGGCCTCACTAATCATGGGAAGGTCGTTGGCACCGTCACCTACAGCAATGGTTTGTGACAGATTGACTTTCTCTACCTGTGCGATGAGCTTCAACAACTCTGCCTTGCGGTGTCCGTCGACAATCTCTCCGACATAACGGCCAGTCAATTTGCCATCTTCGTCGACCTCTAACTCGTTGGCGTAGACATAGTCGATGCCGTAGCGACGCTGGAGGTATTCGCCAAAATAGGTGAATCCACCACTGAGGATGGCAATCTTGTAGCCGCAGGTCTTGAGGACAGACATCAGACGGTCTACACCTTCGGTCATGGGCAAGTGCTCGGCAATGTCCTGCATGACGCTGACATCCAAGCCTTTCAGTAGAGCCACACGACGTGTGAAACTCTCCTTGAAGTCTATCTCACCACGCATGGCACTCTCCGTAATGGCACGAACCTCAGCACCGACACCGTTGCGCTCGGCCAGTTCGTCGATACACTCTGTCTGGATGAGCGTAGAGTCCATATCGAAGCAGATGAGGCGACGCATACGGCGGAACATGTCATCTCTTTGGAACGAGAAGTCTATCTCCATCTGTTGTGATAGCTTCATCAGTTTCGACTGCATCTCCTGACGGTTGATGGGCTCGCCACGTAGCGAGAACTGGATGCAGGCACGCGTGTGCTTGTCAAGTTGTTTGATGCTTTTACGTCCCGTTAGGCGCAGAATGGAGTCGATGTTGAGTCCCTGATCGGCCAGAATCTGCGTAGCAGCCTGTATCTGGCGGGCTTCCAACTGTCGGCCCAGCATCATGAGGATATAGCGGTTCTTGCCCTGATGGCCCACCCAGTCTTCGTACTCGTCGTCGCTGATGGGGGCAAAACCGATGTTCACACCCAGTTCGGTGGCCTTGAACAACAGTTCCTTCATGGCCAGTCCTGACTTCATTTCGTCCATGCGAATCAGGATGCCCAATGATAGGGTATTGTGGATGTCAGCCTGGCCGATGTCAAGCACCTGGGCATCATACTTCGCCAGAATGCCCATGACGGCCGCGGTCAGTCCCGGACGGTCTTGTCCTGTGATACGGACTAATATCTGCTCCTCTTTCATAACTATAAACTATGAACTGTGAACTATTTAAGGTAGTCTTCAAAATATTGTGTGATACGTTCGTGCAGATGTACACTGGCGTGCCCTCGCATATTGTGCTCCTCACCTGGATAAGCAAAGAAGTCTGGCTGGGTGCCAGCCTTGATGCAGGCATCAAGGAATGACAGACAGTGCTGTGGTACGACGGTGTTGTCGTTATAACCTGTGATAATCTGGAGTTTTCCCTTCAGGTTGCCTGCCTTGTTGATGAGGCTTGTCTTCTCATAACCCTCCGGATTCTGCTGTGGAGTGTCCATGTAGCGCTCGCCGTACATCACCTCATACCATTTCCAGTCGATGACAGGACCACCAGCGACACCAACCTTGAAGACGTCGGGGTAGTTGAGCATCAGTGATATGGTCATGAAACCACCGAACGACCACCCATGAACACCGAGTTTGTCAGCATTGACATAGGGTAGGCTCTTCAGGTACTCCACGCCCTTCATCTGGTCTTGCATCTCTATCTGTCCCAACTGACGGAAAGTCGCCTGTTCAAAGTCGCGACCACGATGCTCGCTGCCGCGATTGTCTAGGATGAAGACAATATAGCCTTTCTGTGCCATATAAGTCTCCCACGAACGACTGGCCCAATGCCAGCCAGCCTCCACGTTGTGAGCGTGAGGACCACCATAGACATAGACCACCGTGGGGTATTTCTTTGCTGGGTCGAAGTTATAAGGCTTTACCATGCGATAGTAAAGGTCGGTTACACCATCTGCAGCCTTGATACTGCCACACTCGAAGATGGGCTGCTCGTAGCCCTCCCAAGGATCAGAAGCCGTGAATAAACGAGTGTTTCTAGCAATTTTGCCGCTAGAGATATCAATCACGCTGATATTGCGAGGTTGGGTCGGTGACGAATGCCGGTCAATCAAGAATGTTCCAGACGCGGACAGCTCACCATGATGTATGCCGTCTTCGGTCGTCAACTGCGTTATCTTGCCATTATTGACATTGACGTTGTATATCTGGCGATGTAATGGGTGGTATTTGTTGCCCTCGAAGATGATGCTCTTCTGTTTGGCGTTGAAACCAAGAACATTCTGAACAACCCAAGGTCCACTTGTCAACTGCTTTAATAATTTTCCCTCCTTATTATATAAATATAGGTGGTTGTATCCGTCACGCTGACTCTGCATGATGAACTTGTCGCTGTCCCAAGGCAGGAACTGGATGGGATGCAAGGGCTCTACATATTTGTCGCTCGTCTCGCGATAGAGTTCTGCGATGCGCTCGCCTGTTGTGGCATCGTAGCTCACAAGGCGGCAGTCGTTCTGGTCGCGGTTGAGCTCGAACATATAGATGGTCTTGTTGTCCGGACTCCACGCAATGTTGGTGAAGTAGATGGGGGTAGAGGTGGCTACAGAGTCACCACATATGGAACCAACAGGTGTCTTGAGATAGACGGTCTTGTCGGTGTTGATATCATAGACGCCGACTGTCACTATGTGGGCATTCATGCCTGCCATGGGGTATTTGTCGGGCTCGTAGGTTGCTGCACGTGGGAAAATATTCACCTGCGGATAGTCGGTTACCATGCTCTGGTCCATGCGGTAGAAGGCCAAACGCTGTCCATCAGGACTCCAGAAAGTGCCTTTGTCGATGCCGAACTCATTGCGGTGTACGGATTGCCCATACACAATCTCACGACTGCCATCGATGGTCAACTCGTCCTCCTTGCCCTGCGCGTCAACGACATACAGCTGATGGTCCTTGATGATTGTTGTGGCTTTCGCACCGCCTTTCCGTTTGTTGTTCTCGTCGTCGGTAAGAGGACGGATGTCTTTACCTGTCTTCTTGTCCACGAGGAAACACTGCTCTTTGTCGACGCGTACCAGCTCGTCTCCCCACCATGCATACCATTTGTTCTCTGGCTGCAGGTTACGGTAGTTGCGGCCACCGAAGTTCAGGTCCTCGAGGGAGAATAGCTTCTGCATTTTATCAAATAGCATGTCAATGATTTCTTCAGCCTTTTTGTCTTCCTGTTTGCTCTCTTGAGCATTTGTTGCGAGAGGCAATACGAGAAAGACTAAGAAGAGTAGGCGTTTAATCTTCATCATCATTGTCGAAACGTCGGTTGTTTTTCTTAAAAGTCTTTTTGAAGTCACGGGAGTTTCTAGAGTCTCTGGAGTTTCTGGAATCTCTAGAGTTCCTGAAGTCTTTGGAATTCCTGTTGTCTCTAGAATATTTAGAACCTCTAGTGTCTCTAGAACCTCTATCTTCCCTGGGCTCTCTACGCTCTTTGTTCTCTTTACGCTCCAGCGAGCGGAACTTAAATGAGCGGATGTCTGCCTCGGCATTCTCTTGCTCTTCGTCCAGGCGTTTCTTGAACTCACGGTTCTGCTTGAAACGACGCTTTTCTGCCATCTGACGTTTCTCTTCGTCCGTCTTAACGACGCCGCCTTCTTCACGGAAAACACTCATCTTGCCGTCGAACATCTGGTACTTACGGAACTCGCACTCCAAAGAACCATTGAATACAGGAATCTTGATGCTGGGCTTTAGGCCAATCTGGGCAAAGCACTCTTCACGATAGGAGAGGACCCATGCCTCATTGCCTGTGAACTGGTGCTTCAGGCGCTCGCCAATCATCTTATAGGTGCCCAGCAGGTCGGGCGTAGAGATACGCTCGCCATAGGGTGGGTTCGTTACCATGATGCTCTTATTTTTTGGCTGGGTGAAGTCCTTGAAGTCGCGCTCCTCGACAGTGATGTCACTGGTAAGTCCTGCTGCTTTTGCGTTCAGACGGGCAGTATTGACAGCTTTGATGTCAACATCGTAGCCATAGATATGGTGATTGAACTCACGCTCTTGAGAGTCGTCATTGTAAATCTTGTCGAAGAGGTCAGCGTCGAAGTCAGGCCACTTCTCAAAAGCAAACTCCTTGCGGAAGAGGCCGGGAGCCATGTTGTGGGCAATGAGTGCAGCTTCGATGAGCAACGTGCCAGAGCCGCACATGGGGTCGATGAAGTCGCACTCGCCATGCCAGCCTGTCATCAAAATCATACCTGCAGCCAATACCTCATTGAGGGGTGCCTCGACAGACTCCTGACGATAGCCGCGACGGTGCAGGGACTCACCGCTAGAATCAAGACACAGCGTACACTGGTCCTCTGCAATATGGATGTGCAGGCGGATGTCGGGGTTGGAAATGCTGATATTGGGACGTTGACCTGTGCGCTCGCGGAACTGGTCAACGATAGCATCCTTGACCTTGTATGCTACGAACTTCGAGTGGCGGAACTCTTCCGAGAATACTACTGAGTCGACGGCAAAGGTCTTGTCGAGTGCAATGTATTCGCTCCAGTCGATATCTTTCACGCCTTCATAGACGTCGTCGGCAGAGAGCGCATGGAAGTGCTTGATAGGTTTTAAAATACGTATTGCAGTGTGTAGTTGGAAATTAGCGCGATACAAGAGTTCTTTGTTGCCCTTGAAGGACACCATTCGGCGTCCTGTCTGTATATCGCTTGCGCCCAGTTTCGCTAACTCCTTCGCTAAGACGGGTTCTAAGCCCATAAAGGTCTTGGCGATGATTTCAAATTCTTCTCCCACAGGTTGCACTGTGGTGTTGCTTTCTTGTACCATTATGTAAGTATGTGAAAATATGGTGCAAAGGTACGAATTAGTGAGCAAAAAAACAAATAAACGCTACATTATTTTGGTTTTTCCAAAAAGTTTTCGTAACTTTGCGCAATCATAAGTACTTAGCCGGATGAGCACAATAGGAATTCTTCCTTTGATGGCCGTTGCCGACTGGATGCAGTTAGACATCTTGTTTTGGCTGATAGCGCTTCCTTTGGTAGTGCTTTTGCTCGTCGTTCTGATTTGGCAGCAGCGCCAATACAGAACGCTTCAGGCTGATCGGAAAATCTTAGATGCCGTCAAGCATCGTACGATAGAATATGATCTGGTATTGAAGGCCATGAAGTTGGCCGTATGGCATATTGACGTTCAGGAACGTACTATTACCTATGACAGTGACTATCGTGATGCATTAGACAGTCCTTCTGTTCCGCCAGGCTCTGATGTGGAACTCTTTTGCAATAACCTGTTGCCGGAGGATAAAAAGCGTATTGCAGCACGCATGGTTGATTTGGTGGAAGGTCGTACGGATCATGTTCATGAGCAATATCAGGCCTATTCACCTTCTGATGGTACTACAACGTGGGGAGAAACATACGCAGTTATAGACAAACGTGATGCCAACGGTCGTCCGTTAACGGTAGTCGGTACGTCCATGCGTATTGATAAACAGAAGGAAATTGAGATGGCACTCATCAAGGCCCGTAATCAGGCAGAGGAGAGTGACCGTCTGAAGACGGCTTTCCTGGCGAATATCAGTCATGAGGTACGTACGCCGCTGAATGCTATTGTTGGTTTTAGTGAGGTGTTGGCCGGTGACCCGACTGACGGTGAACGTGAACAACTGTTCGCACTGATACGTCAGAACAATGCCCAACTTTTGCGCCTCTTCGACGATATGGTCAATATGTCAAAGTTGGAGGCTGGTGGTGAGTCTGTTCAGAAGACGACCTTCCTCATGGAAGACTTGTTGCGTGAGTTGGTGGAAAAGTTTACTCCACAGGCTGCTGAGAAGCATTTGACACTGACTATCGACAGCCATTCGGAGGCTCTGCAACCCTTTACAGATCGTGATTGTCTGATGCAGATACTCAGTCATTATTTGGATAATGCATTGAAATTCACCACACAAGGCGGGGTTACGATAGGTTGTAATCTTGAAGTGGGTAATATGCGTGTATGGGTGCGTGACACCGGAAAGGGCATTGAGCCGCAGTTCTGTGGCGATAAGCTCTTTGAGCGTTTTGTAAAGATAGATGAGTTTGAACAAGGTACCGGTCTTGGACTGAGCATCTGCCGTAGTCTGGCTCTCACGTTGGGTGGAAAAGTCGGAATGGATTCAGAAGTCGGACGTGGTTCACAGTTTTGGGTTGATGTGCCCTATAAATGAAAATGATAAGAACGATAGGATTATTGTTGTTGCTGATGTTCCTGCAGCCTTTGCATGCACAGGATGTTATCAAGGGACATGTTGTTGATGAGGCAACAGGTGAAGGCATTGGTTTTGCCAGTGTGCAGTATAAGGGACTTAACTTAGTAGCCATCACAGATCCGCAAGGTTATTTCACTATCCGTTTGTTGAAAGGCAAGCGGTTGACCATCAGTGTGTTGGGTTATAAGACTCGTATTGTTGATGTGTCTGGTGACAGTGAAAAGCTGTTTGTCTCATTGCGACAGGATGCCAAAGCGTTGAAGGAGGTAACAGTTAAGAAGAAGCGTACGCGCTACAGCAGAAAGAATAATCCTGCTGTAGAGTTGATGAAACGTGTCATTGCCAACAAGAAACGTACAAACTTGGATTTACGTGACTATTATCAGTATAACAAATACCAGAAGCTTACGTTGGCATTCAACGATGTCAATCCTGAGATGCTTACTAATCCTAAGTACAAAAAGTTTCCGTGGCTCATCGATCAGGTAGAGGTCAACAAGTTGACTAATAAATTGATATTGCCTGTCAGCGTCGATGAAACAGTCATCCAGAAGGTGTGCCGACGTAGTCCTCATGATGAGAAGAATATCATCAAAGGCCAGCGCTCTGCGGGTATCAATGACTTTTTCCAGACTGGTGAGATACTGAACACCGTCACCAAGGATATCTTTACCGACATCAATATCTATGATGATCAGGTTCGTATCCTCCAGCATCCTTTCATGTCGCCTATCAGTGATGGTGCCATCTCGTTCTATCGTTTCTATATCGAGGACACACTTGCTGTTGATCGTGACAGCTGCATCCACCTGCACTTCCTTCCCAACAACCAGCAGGACTTCGGATTCCGTGGTGACCTGTATGTGCTGAAAGACTCGTCGTGTCAGGTGAAACGCTGTGAACTCATTCTTCCCAATCAGACTGATGTGAACTTTGTGGAGAATATGAAGCTGGTGCAGGAGTTTACCCAACTGCCTACTGGCGAATGGGTGCTGTCTGTGGACGACATGATTGTGGAGATGGCGCTCTTTGACTTCCTGCAGAAAGGTGTTGCCATCAAGACTACCCGACTTTCTGACTATGCATTTGATGAGATTCCCAAGCAGTTGTTCCGCGGTAAGGCTAAGACGACGATTGATCCCGATGCCGAGATGCAGGATGACGCTTTCTGGCAGCAGCACAGGAAGGTGGACTTGACGGAGAGTGAGGAGTCGATGAGCTCTTTCCTTGACGGTATGCAGACCGTGGGAGGCTTCAAATATATTCTGGCCGGTTTGAAACTGCTCATGGAGAACTACTTAGAAACAGGCAAGAAGAGTAAGGTGGATATTGGTCCTGTAGCCTCTATGCTGAGCACAAACTTCATTGATGGACTGCGTACTCGTTTTGGTGCACAGACCACAGCTAACCTCAATCCTCATCTCTTCTGGAAAGGCTATATAGCACGTGGCTGGAAGAGCAAGAATACCTATTATAACGGGGAGATGACGTGGTCACTCAACAGGAAGAAATATACACCTGAAGAATTCCCGAAGCGGAATATCTCGTTCCAAAGCACCTATGATGTCATGTCGCCTTCCGATAAGTTCCTCAGTACTGACAAGGACAACCTCTTTACTGCCTGGCGATGGGCCAAGGTGGACAAGATGATGTTCTATAATCGCCAGAAGTTGACCTTCGAGCGTGAGGAACAGTGGGGTCTGCGCACTTTGTTCAGTGCCAAGACCGAGGAAAACGAGGCTGCTGGTAATATGCCCTATTTCAAGTTCCGTACCACAGAACTGCGTGGTGAGATAGAGTATAGTCCTGGAGCTTTATATGTCAACTCCAAGATGAAACGCCATAAGGTGAACCGCGAAGCCCCCATCTTCACCGTCAGCCATAGTGTCGGTGTCAAGGGCTTGCTAGGTGGCGACTACACCTACAACTATACCGAGGCCAGCATCTTCAAACGTTTCTGGTTTGGCTCATGGGGACGAATCGACCTCTTTACCCGTGCTGGTGTGCAGTGGAACCAGGTGCCTTTCCCGCTGTTATGCATGCCGGCGGCAAACCTGTCGTACTTCAGTCATAAGCACATGTTCAACCTGATCAACAATATGGAGTTTATGAATGACCGCTTTGTCAGTGTCGATTTCAACTGGGACATGCAAGGAAAAATCTTCAATCGCATACCATTGATTCGCCGCCTTCACTGGCGTGAGTATGTGGGTGCCAAGATGTTGTGGGGTGCACTGTCAAACAAGAACAATCCCTATCTGGAGGAGAATGCCGGTAGTAAGATACTGGTGCCATTCCCTGAACAGACGCGTATCATGGATCCCGATATCCCCTATTGGGAAATCTCGTTGGGTATCCGTAGTATCTTCCGTTTCTTCCAGGTGGAATATGTGCGTCGCATGAACTATAACGACAACCGTTTCGGGCCTAAGAATAGTGTGCGTCTGGGCTTTACGCTGATGTTCTGAGAAGGGTATTGTTGAGGGATAGAAATAAAAAAGGCTAAAAATATCTCACGACATCCTTAGCCTTAGCTTCTAACTAACTTATTATCAACTATTCATTACTCATTCTGTTTTCTGGTGCAAAGTTACTAAGAATATATATATAATGTAGCAGAAAAACAGAAAAAAAACACGTAAACGTTTGCGACTTTGCTCATTTTTTGTTACCTTTGCGGGGACTAACTATTTCGACTAACCATGGATGTAAAAAAACAACATCGTATATCGCTTAAAGATCTGGCTAAGGAGCTGGGTGTCAGCATCGCTACCGTCAGTCGGGCCCTGCGCAATTCTCCTGAAATTGGCGCAGAGATGCAGCAGCGTGTCAAAGACCTTGCCAAAAGATTAAACTACCGACCTAACCCATTTGCTCAGAGTCTTCGCAAGGAAGCACCCAAAGTGATTGGCGTGGTGGTTCCCAATCTGGTAACCCATTACTATGCCGCCGTACTTGATGGCATTGAGGATGAGGCTCGTCGTGCAGGGTACAGCGTCATCAGTGCCAATAGTCATGAGAGTTACGAGGATGAAGCCCATGCTATTGACAACTTTATCGGATTGCACGTAGAAGGCATCATTGCCTGTCTGGCACAGAGTACTACCGATTACCACCATTTTGAGGAGATTGCTGATATGGGAATTCCTCTGGTGTTCTTCGGACGTACCTGTCTGACCGATAGGTTCTCTTCGGTGTGTGCTAATGGCGATGAGGCTGCACAGATGGCTACCCAGCACCTGATAGATACCGGTAGCCGGCGTATTGCCTTTTTGGGAGGTCCTAATCACCTGGATATGGTTCGTCGTCGTAAGCACGGCTATCTGGAGGCCTTGCGTGAAAATCGTCTGCCAATAGACCGTGAGATGGTGGTATGTGACAAGATTGACTATGAAGTAGCGCTGAACAATGCCGAGGCCCTTTTACGTCGCAGCGACCGTCCTGACGCTATTATCGCCTTCAACGATATCATCACCTTTGCAGCCTTTACAGCTATCAAGAATTGTGGCCTGCGCATCCCTGACGATGTGGCGCTGATTGGTTTTACCGATGATGTCCATGCTGCCTATGTCACTCCGCAAATGTCTGCTATTGTTGACCAGTCGCACCAAATGGGTGTTACCGCCTGCCAGTTGCTGCTGAAAAATATCCAGGGTGATTCGAAAGTATATAAGAAGATAGTCCCGCAGCAATTGGTCATTCGTGATACTTCTGCTAAGGAAAGGGAATAATATCTTCGACATCATGCGAAAGCCACTATTTGCTCTATTACTTTTTGTCTTGTTGCCTTTGAGCATGCAGGCTGTCATTCCTGACATCAAGTTCCGTCGCTTGGATACCCGTGATGGTCTGTCTAACTCGCAGGTGAACTGTGTCTATCGTGATACAAGGGGAATTATGTGGTTTGGTACGGCCTATGGTTTGAACCGTTATGATGGCTATCGTTTCAAGACGTTCTTTTCGAACAAGCGTGACACCACCTCCATGCGTGACAACTTCACCGATGAGATTATGGAGGCCTATGACGGTAAGCTGTGGCTGAAGCAGGGTATGAACTACTGCGTCTATGACCCTGTTACAGAGAAGTTCGAGCGTAATGTCAGTCGTGAACTTTCAGAATATGGCATCAAGGGCGGTGTGGAGCGTCTTTACATCGATAGCAAGCAACGTTTTTGGGTAAAAGTCTATGATGGTGGCATCTTCTGTTACGATCCGAAGACCGAGAAACTATCATCTATCACGCGGGGTTATGAGAAGGGACAGTTTAATCCCAACTATGGCATCTCCTCTTTCTCTAGCTATGGCGATAAGATGGTACTTACCACCTATCAGGGTGAGTTGGTGCTGATGGATGGCAAGAAAGGTGCGATAGAGTGGGAGAGTACATGGGTTCGTGATCATGGAGGTCCCCGTAATCAGGAGTATAAGGTTTTTCTTGATCAACAGCACAATGTGTGGGTCACCTGTTTAGGTAATACCTATATTTATATAGCACATGAGCAGCGCTGGTACGCCTCTTTGCCTGACTTGATGAAAGCCCGCCATATTGAGAATCCACCACAGAAACTGGAAATATGGGATATCAAGGCCGACCGTCGTGGTTGGCTGTGGGTAGCTACCGACCATGATGGCGTGTTTGTCATCAACCTGAACGGTCATGAGTATCGCCAGTTCCTGAATAATAAGTTTGACCAGTCGACCATTTCTGAGAATACGACGAAAAACATCTGTGTAGACCGTGTCGGCAGTATTTGGATTGGTACTTATAAGAATGGCGTCAACCAATATCAGGAAGGCACCAGCAGCATGAAGACTCTGGAACTGGGTGATATCAATACCGCTTGTGAAGACCGTTATGGTAACTATTGGATTGGCTCTAACGAGAGTGGAATCCTTGTCTATAATCCAAAGACGGAGGAGGTGGTACGTCAGTATACTACCCAGAATAGTAATCTGAGCTCGAACATCATGGTGGGTTCCTGCTATGCCAGCGATGGAAGCATCTGGTTTGGTTCTTATAATGGTGGTCTGGTGCGATGCATCCCATCCAAAAACAACCCGACAGAAGCGGAGATTGTCAATTATCGCTCTGAGACAGGCTGTGGTCTGGCTATCAATAATGTGTGGAGCGTAACGGAAGACCGTTGGCACCGTATCTGGATGGCAACACTGGGTGGTGGTATCCAGATGCTCGACCTGAAGACGGGTAAGTTTCGTACATGGAATACAGACAATGCTGATTTGCCCAGCAACTATCTGACCTCCGTTTGGTGGGTTAAGAAAGGCTGGCTGATGGTGGGTACCAATTGGTACTACTGCTATGTGAATCCTGTGACAGGACAGCTGATAAACCGTACTATTCCCGATGACCCGAATATAACGGTGAATACAGGTTCTACGGTTTGTATCATGATAGACAGTCGTGGACTTATCTGGCAAGGGTCTACCTCTGGTGCTGCAGTCTACGACCCTCGCATCCATCGTGTGTTCTTATTGGATATGACCAATGGTTTGATGGGCTCCAGTGTCTGTTCTATCGTGGAAGATCAGAACCACATGATGTGGGTCGTCACTGACCATGGTGTCTCAAAGGTTATTCCTGAACTGCAAGAAGATAAAACGTGGCAGTTTACCGTACGTAGCTATACCAGCAGCGATGGTTTGCAGAAAGGTACCTACAACCATCGCTCTGCCTATCTGACGAGCAGTGGCCTCTTGTTGGTTGGTGGTCAGGGCGGTCTTGATATTATCAATACCAAGAAGCTCTCCAGTGCCCGCAGCAAGGAACATCCTATCTTCAGTGGCTTGCAGCTGTTTGATGTCGATGTGCCTGTAGGCAAAGAGATTGACGGTCGTGTCATCCTTGACGAGGCATTGAATGAATGTCGTAAAATCACGTTACGTTTCAGTGACCAGTTTACCATTCAGCTGGCCAGTGATGCTGGTAATGTCAATAATGAGAAGCGTTTTGTCTATAAACTGAAAGGTTTTAACGATAACTGGGTTAAAACCTCTGAGCTGAATCCGAATATCACCTATAACTCACTGCGTGACGGAGACTACACGCTGTGTGTACGTATGCTCAACGACGATGGTTCTATAGGAGAAGAAGAGGCCCAGTTGGAAATCACCATCTTGCCAGCTTTCTGGCGTAGGCGCTGGGCATTTCTGCTCTACGTGATTGTTGTTGCTGGTATCGCTCTCCTTTGGCGTCGCTGGTATATGAAGCGTCAGAATCGTCGTATGCAGACAGAGACCATGCGTCGTGAACTGGAAAAGAAGCAGTGGATGAACGAACAACGCATGCAGCTGAAGAAGGAATATGCTGAGAAGAGCAGCGCTGCCAGCCATTCCGATGAGGTGTCTGCTGACAATAGCGTGGTTGCTCGCCGACACTTAGGCGATATTGTCGGTTTCCTGCGACAGTTCTGCGAGGACTATGTGCCACAGGATAAGACAAAGCGTGTCAAGGTCAATTTCTTCTCTCCCATGTCGGAGTTGGAGACAGAGTATGACGCCACGCTCCTGACAGAGGCCTTAGAGATTCTCTTCAAGAACTCCGTGCTCTTTGCCCATGATGATTGTGTCATCAGTGTTGGCGTGGTACGCCAGCAGGATGGTAACGTCCAGATGCAGGTGGCTGATAACGGCATTGGTATCAAGGACGAATACAAGGAGCATGCTTTCGATTCCATGACCGACGATGAGGGTATCGGACTGGACCGTGTGAAAGCTATCATAGACGCTCATGAGGGTACCATCCGTATCCAGGATAATCCTGGTGGCGGTACTATCTTCGTTATCACGCTGCCAAAGGCGGAGGAGATAGAAGAGGCTGTTGTGTTAGATGATTAACAATTAACAAACGATACTTAAAAACGAATGACACTTTTGAGAACAATGGCAGCCGGTGTGCTGTCGATAGTGGCAACAACCGTGCTCATTGCTGCCGACTACACCGTCGCAGGACAGTTCATCACTATCCCAGTACAACAACCGCAGGCCGATGGCGCTAAGGTGGTCCGCCTGCAGGTGGTGACGGACAATATCATCCGTGTGCAGGCCACGTCAGAGGCCCAGTTGCCTGAGAAGCAGAGCCTGATCATCGTCAAGCAGACCGCTAAGCCTAAGTTTGAGGTCACCGACGGACAGTTGGTGCGTGTCAAGGCCGCCAATATCGAGGCCCGTGTCGACAAGCGGACAGGACAGGTGCTGTTCTACGATGCTGCGGGTAAGATGATTATCCGTGAGGCCGAGCAGGGCAAGACCTTCAAGCCCTTCCGTGTTCCTGACCGCGAGATTGGTGTCGACGTTGCCAGGGTTCCTGAGGAACAACGCAACGGACTGTCGTGGCACCTCTTGTTTGATGGCACTCCAGGCAATCTCTATGGTTTGGGCCAGCACCAGTCGGAGGAGTTGAACATGTATGGCAAGAACGAAGACCTCTTCCAGTATAATACCAAGGTCAGCGTACCGTTCGTTATGTCCAGCAAGAACTATGGTGTGCTGTGGGACGCCTATTCCTATGGCCGTTTTGGTAATCCCGACGACTACCAGCAGCTGAACCGCATCTTCAAGCTCTACGATAAGAAAGGTGTTGAGGGACACCTCACAGGTTCCTATACCGATGCGAAAGGCCAGACGCTGGTGCGCCAGGAGGATTCGCTGTATTACGAGTTCGACACCCCCGAGAAATCAGCGTTGGCACAGCAGACGGAGCCTGGCGGCATCAGGAACCTGCCCAAAGGCTTCAACCTCTATGGCGCCACTGTGGTCTATGAGGGTTTCATCGAACCTTCCATCACCTCTGCCTTTAACTTTATCCTCTACTATGCCGGCTATATCAAGGTGTATATTGGGGGCGAAGAGGTGGTGCCTGAGCGCTGGCGTACGGCCTGGAACCCCAATGCCTATAAGTTCCAGAAACAGCTGATGAAGGGCCGTCGCTACCAGTTGCGCGTGGAGTGGAAACCTGACGGAGGCGTCAGCTACTGTGGCTTGCGTGCCTCTGCCGGCACCCGTACCCAGAAACGTCTGAGCATCTGGACGGAGATGGCTCAGGACATGGACTACTACTTCATTGCTGGTCAGAATGCTGACGAGGTTATCTCGGGTTATCGCACGCTGACGGGTAAGGCTCCCGTCTATCCGAAGTGGGCGCTGGGCTTCTGGCAGAGTCGTGAGCGCTACAAGACCTCCGATGAAATCGTCGGCACACTCGCTGAGTTCCGCAAGCGCCAGATTCCCTGCGACAACATTGTGCAGGACTGGAACTACTGGGTGGAGGACCAGTGGGGCTCTCACCAGTTTGAGCAGTCGCGCTTCCCCAATCCGCAGGCCATGCTCGACAGTGTGCACCAGATGGGTGGCCGCTTTATGATTTCCGTCTGGCCTAAGTTCTATTGCAATACCGACAACTACAAGGAGCTCGACAAGAACGGCTGGATGTACCACCAGGCTGTCAAGGACGACATCCACGACTGGGTAGGTCCGGGCTATGTGGGCTCGTTCTACGATGCCTATAGTGCTGGTGCCCGCAAGATGTTCTGGCGCCAGATGAACGACAACCTCTATGCTAAATATAAATATGGTATAGATGCGTGGTGGATGGATGCCTCAGAACCTAACGTCCGCGACTGTACCCCCATGTGGTACCGCAAGGCACTCTGTGGTCCGACAGCATTAGGAACATCGACGGAGTATTTCAACGCCTACAGCATCGTCAATGCCGACGCCATCTACAACGGTCAGCGCTCTGTCAATCCTAACCAGCGCGTCTTCTTGCTGACGCGTAGTGGTTTTGCTGGCGAGCAGCGCTACTCGACGGCCACATGGAGTGGCGATATCGGTACCCGTTGGGAGGATATGCGTGCTCAGATGACGGCAGGTCTGAACTATTCGATGTCCGGACTGCCCTTCTGGGGCATGGACCAGGGCGGTTTCTGTGTCGAGAACCGTTATGTGCAGGCCCAGCAGTTGTACGACCGTACCAAGGTAGAGAACGAGGACCTCAAAGAGTGGCGCGAGTTGCAGGCTCGTTGGAGTCAGTTTGGCACGTTCATCCCCTTGTTCCGCGTTCATGGTCAGTGGCCGTTGCGTGAAATCTGGAACATTGCTCCCGACAATCATCCTGCCTACCAGTCGTTTGTCTATTACGACAAGCTGCGCTACCGCCTCATGCCTTACCTCTACTCGATGGCAGGCTGGGTACACACCAAGGACTACACCATGATGCGTGGCCTGGTGATGGACTTCAATGGCGACAGGGAAATCTATGACATCAAGGACCAGTGGATGTTCGGTCCGGCCCTGATGGCCTGTCCCGTTGGCTACTATAAGGCCCGCAACCGCTCTGTCTATTTCCCCAAGCAGTCGGGTTGGTACGATTTGTACACTGGCGAGCACATCCAGGGTGGTCAGCGGCTCATCGTCGATGCTCCTTATGAGCGCATCCCCGTCTTTGTCCGTGAGGGCAGCATCCTTCCCTTCGGCCCTGAGATGCAGTATAGCGACGAGCGTCCTGCCGACAGCATCACGCTCTATGTCTATGCCGGCAGCAATGGCCAGTTCCAGCTCTACGAGGACGAGGGCACCAACTACAACTACGAGAAGGGCAAGTGCTCCACCATTGACATCACCTATGACGACAGCGCCAAGACGCTGACCTTTGGCAAGTGCAACGGTGACTTTAAGGGTATGCTCAAGGAGCGCACCTTCCGCATCGTCTATGTCACTGCCGACCAGCCGCGTGCCCTCGACTTCGAACCCCAGCACGTCCCTGTCGTCAACTACAAGGGCAATCAGGTGGTGGTTACTCTGTAGCCCACCTTTTTGTGTTCTACGGACTATAAGGACTTGAAGGACTATTTCTATCTCTCGCGGATTACGCAGATAACGCAGATTTTTGCGATCGCCGCAATTTTTTTAGCAGAATGTGCGGGGAATATAGAAAAATGTTGTATCTTTGCGAGCGTAATCGAAATTATAATAGTCATGACAACCTTAGAACTCAGAACATCCATTGTTGCAGAACTCGATCAAATGAGCGTTGAGATGCTGGAGAGCGTGCAGCACTATGTGAGGCATTTGCGCCGTCATGCCCGTCCCACAAGAAGAGCATCTACAAATAAGGTCAAAACCACAACAGAGACGGATGAATTCACACCGAGGGTAATGCGTTTCAAACGAGGAAATCCCTGGTATGCCACCGACGAGGAGGTGGACCGGCTGCGTTACGAATACCTAACCGAGAAATTCAAATGAAGCGCATATTCGTTGATGCCAACATCGTCGTTGATCTGCTCTGCGAGCGTTATCCCTGGTTCCCCAGCGTGATGCGCATTTTTAACATGGGCGACCGCGGGCAGATAGAACTCTATTGCTCTTCGCTCTCGCTTGGCACCGCCAGTTATCTGATGGAGGCACGCAAGATGACACCACAGGAAATCTTCGAAGGTATCGACCTGCTATGTCAGATATGTACGCCGACCGTGGTAGATGCTTCTGTAGTGAGGGAGGCACTAGACTCCGACTTCACCGACTTTGAGGATGCCTTGCAGCATTTTTCTGCCAAGACCGTCGATGCCGAATGTATTGTGACACGTAATAAAAAGGACTTCGGCACCTCCGAGATTCCCGTCTTCGAACCGCAGGAGTTCATTGATTACTTATTGAAAGAATAATAAGGTACAGCCGGAAACTATGAAAATCACGTGAAATGAGGTGAATTTGTTTATTTCTTCGGCCCTATAGTATAAGATTTTGCTAAAATTGTATAAATTCGGCATACATTTGAACATGTTTGTCGAATTTTTTGTATCTTTGCGTATAGAAAACAATAACAATTTAAATCTAGAGACTATGATGAACATGTATAACCCAAAAGATAGTGGGCGGCCTCCGCCGGAAGGTCCGGAACCCTTGATGCAGGGGTGCAACGGGCTAGTTGACGGTCTGGAAACCTCGTTTCAGGGGTGCAACGGGCTAGTTGACGGTCCGGAACCTTCGTTTCAGGGGTGCAATGGGCTTGTTGACGGTCCGGAACCTTCGTTTCAGGGGTGCAACGGGCTGGTTGACGGTCTGGAAACCTCGTTTCAGGGGTGCAACGAGAAAAAAATAATAGTATAAACCTAAAAAAGCGAATATTTCTATGGCAGATATCATTCAATTGAATACAGCGTGGTTGGTCGAACTGCCCAACCCGCACCACGACGGCACGACGCAGCAGATTGACGACTTCGCGCAGGCCTTTGCAACAGATAATGCCCGCTTCCTGCAGAAAGCCGCTGCCGTGCACCAGGCCCGCCAGGCTGAGGACGACGTGTGGCTGAAGTCGCAGCGCGACCCGGCTGTGAAGCAGCTGGAGGCCGCCGACAAGCAGCAAGACAGCTACGTCACTGCGGCACGCTACATCAACCTGGGCCACGCCTCGCTGCCCGACGGCGAGCCGACGAAGGCCGAGGCCTTGGAGTGTGAGCAGGTGTTCAAGGACTATAAGTTCCAGACGCGCGACGCCTACGGTGCCGAGAGCGACAAGATCATCCAGATGCAGCAGAGCTTCGCAGCGCACCAGACGCATCTGACGCAAATTGGTGCATGGCCTATCTTCTTGAAGGCCGTCCAGGCCGCACAGCTGGTGCGCCAACTGCTGGGCCAGCGTGCACTGACCATGGGCGAGGCCGTGAAGGGCGAGATGAAGGCCGCCCGCAAGGCCACCGATGCAGCCATCGCCGACCTCTACAAGACCATCGAGGCCATGATGGACCTGATGCCGAGTGCCGAGCTGACTACGCTCTACAACCAGCTGAAGGGCATCGAGCTCTATGCTCGCCAGTACTACATCAACAGCGGCAAGCCCTCTGGCTCCGGCAGTAATTCTGGTAACGGTGGCACGACCAATAACGGTGGTGGCACCGAGCAAGGAGGAGGTACTGAACAAGGCGGAGGCACCGAACAAGGTGGAGGCACCGAGCAGGGCGGTGATACCCCTGGCGGTGACACTCCTGGCGGTGGCGGCACCGGCACGATTACGCCTGACCCGGGAACGGGCGGTGGTGACAACCCCGGAGGAGGAAGCGATCCCGGTGACGAGGATGATGCCGGCGACACGAATTAAGTCTTAAACACGAATTAAGATCTGCGAGATCAGCGAAATCTGCGAGAAATAAATATCCGCGCGAGAGGTTAATATCTCCCCGATGGATGTTGTTCTATCTCTCGCAGATGCCGCAGATAACGCAGATTTTTTTTGTCTAAGGAATCTAGGAATTAAGGAATTTTTTTCGCTAGCCATTCCTTGGTTCTCACACCTAAAGGTATGAGTGTGGCGTTGCAATCCTTAATTCCTTAGAATAAAGTAAGAAGCCCTGCCAATTGGCGGGGCTTCATTGTGTTTTCTACGGAGAGATATTTTTTGTCTAAGGAATCTAGGAATTTAGGAATTTTTTCGCTAGCCATTCCTTGGTTCTCACACCTAAAGGTATGAGTGTGGCGTTGCAATCCTTAATTCCTTAGAATAAAAAAAGCAAGAAGCCCTGCCAAACGGCGGGGCTTTCTTCATATGGTTACTTATAGCACTCGAAAATCTTGGAGACGATGGCGCTGTCCATCTTCTTGGTCAGCAGACTGGTCAGCCATACAACGGGGAAGCCGCCCAGCATGGCGATGGCACCGCAGTTGATGGGGTTGATGGGGTTGCCCAACAGCATGTTGACAACCGTCAGACCTACGCCCCAGAAGAAGCAGGCCCAGACGCTGGTGGTGGTGACGCCACGCCAGTAGAGGCCGAGCATGAAGGGTGCGAGGAAGGCACCAGCCAGTGCACCCCACGAGATACCCATCAGCTGGGCGATGAACGTCGGTGGGTTGAGGGCGATGAGCAGGGAGATGGCAATGAAGAACATGATGAGTACACGCATCACGACCACCTTGCGGCGCTCAATCTTCTCGGCTACGAGGTCGTCGATGGTTCCTTCCTCCACCTCGCCGGGCAGCGACTTCTTGTCGCGATAGATGAGGTCGAGGGTCATCGTGGAGCTGCTGGTGAGTACCAGCGAGGCCAGTGTAGACATGGAGGCAGAGAGCACGAGCAATACCACGAGGGCGATGAGCACGTCGGGCAGGGTGACGAGCATGGCGGGAACGATGCTGTCGTAGGCTATCTTACCATTGGCAGCGATGACGGGGTCGTAGAGACGGCCGAAGCCACCGAGGAAGTAGCAGCCACCAGCCACGATGAAGGCGAAGATGGTGGAGATGACGGTGCCGCGCTTGATGGCGCTCTCGTCAGTGATACTATAGAACTTACCCACCATCTGGGGCAGTCCCATGGTGCCCAGCGATGTCAGGATGATAACGCCCAAGAGTCCCCAGGGATCTGGACCGAACCACGAGGCAAAACCACCATTCACAGTAGGATCAACGTCGGAGGGCAACTCAGCCAGTTTGTCGACAGCTGCCACCAAGCCTCCCTGCGCATTGAGCACAGCAAGAATGACGGCGACGATGCCAAAGAGCATGATGATACCCTGGATGAAGTCGTTCATAGCCGTTGCCTTGTAGCCACCAAGAATGACATAGACAGCGGTGAGGACGGACATGATGACGACGCAGTATTCGTAGGGGATGTTGAAACCCATCTCGAAGAGTCTGGAGATGCCGCTATAGACACCAGCAGTATAGGGAATCAGGAAGACGAATGCGATGATACTTGCTGCTACGCGCAGTCCCTGGTCCTGGAAACGGGTACCAAAGAAGTCGGGCATGGTGCGCGACTCGATATGCTGGGTCATCAGCTTGGTACGCTTGCCGAGGATAATCCAAGCCAGCAGAGAACCGATGATGGCGTTGCCGATACCAATCCACGCGGAGCTGAGTCCGTATTTCCAACCGAACTGTCCGGCATAGCCCACGAAGACCACTGCCGAGAAATAACTGGTACCGAAGGCAAAGGCGGTGAGCCACGGACCTACGGCACGTCCGCCAAGGACGAAGCCGTCAACACTGCTGGCCTGCTTGCGGGTGTAGAGCCCCACGCCAATCATCACGGCCAGGAAGATGATGGTTAATAATACTTTTATGAACATTGGTCAATTATCATTTATCATTTATCAATTAGCGAATGCGCTTAGAACGCTACCTGCACCTGTGCCTGGACGCGGTTGTAGTCGTCGCCCAGCAGTTCACCGCAGAAGCTGTGAGTGTACTGCAGCTGCAGACGGCACTTGCGGTAGAACCAGTATTGCAGGCCGCCAGTGAGGTTGGTCTGTTGCCAACCGCTCTCCGATGTGTTGCGGTCGTAGTAGTCGGCAGAACCAATCACGTCGATACCCTTGCCCAGCGCTACAGAACCGGTGAGGTAAGCACCACGACTGCCTACGTCGCCATCCTTGCCGGCAAGGAACTCACTGCGCAGACAGATGCCGCCACTGGTGGATTGACGACCCAGCACAGTGGGAATCTTTGCCTCGCCACCGAAGCTGACGCGGTCGCGACGATAGTTGTCGCCAACAGCTACACCAGGGTTCCATGCGCAGGTGTTGACAGCATGTCCGCGACCTTTCTGTCCAGAGGCAACGATGCGCCATTCCTTTGAAGGACGGTACTCTAACTTCAGGATGACATCCTTGTCGCTGTTGCCATCGTTGGTATTGATGCCCTGGCCATTCATGACTGCCAGCTCATAGTGGAAATGGTCGTTGAAGAGGTCGCCCAACAGCATGATACCCTGATCACGTCCGTAGTTAGGACCGAGCAGAGGCTCGTTGCCATTGGCCAGATTCGTAACAGCCTGTGAGGTGATGTCTACGAGTTCGAGCATGGTGGGCGTCAGCGGACTCTCCAGAGAGAAGGGGTGCTGGAACTGACCGATGCGAACGGTCAGCGCCTTGTTGTTGGTCACGCGGTAGTCGGTCCAGAACTCCAGAACGCCCTTAGACAAGGCGAAATTGTTCATGAACATGAACGACCAGCGGTCGGTGATGCGAGCACGACCCCAGAAGATGGCGCGCTTGAAGTTGAACGTGCTGGTGGTCTGACCGCCCTTGTCGCTGTACTCATAGCCACCTTGCATGTAGCCGTTGATGGTGATGCGGCTCTTCAACTCTTGCATCCAGTCGATGTCGCCAGATTTCTTTTCCTGTGCTGATACTGACAGAGTGCACAGCATCAGCAGACAAATCATTTTAAATGCTTTCATCTTTATTTATGGTTAATTTGTTTCGCGTCTCACGTTGATTGTTTATTGTTTGTCGCTTCCTTGTTTATTGTTTCCTTGTTGACAATATATTTCTGGTAATAGGTGATGAGCAACGTCGTCATGGGCAGGGCGATAATCATACCCAGAATGCCCAGCAGGGCACCCCAGATAGACAACGATAGCAGGATGATGGCTGAGTTAAGGCCCATCACTTTACCCATTATCTTTGGTGTCAGAATGGTATCCTGAATGATCTGCACCACAGCAAAGACGATGAGTGCAGACAGCATGATAAGCCAGAAACTATCTCCTGTGTCTGCCGCTTTGACAATAGCCAGGATGATGGTGGGAATGAAACCCAGCAGTTGCAGGTAGGGTACCATGTTCAAGAGTCCGATGAACAAGCCCAGACCAATGGCCATGGGGAAGTCGATAATCAGGAAACCGATGCTGAAAAGTACGCCTACACAGAAAGCCACAAGGCCTTGTCCGCGGAAATACTTGTTCATACCCTGTTCGACGTCGCTGACCACTTGGGTGGCGAAAGGACGCATACGCTCAGGGAGCATCAGTACCCAACCTCTGGAGAATTGTTCGTAGTCTAGCAATATAAATAATGTATAGAGCAGTACCATGGTCAGCGTGAGTACACTTGACAGAATGCTGAACGACTGTGCAACGACATTCCATACTTTTGGAATGGCCTGTTTGACATTGTCGATGAATCCCTCTTGGGTGACGATGGCTTTGATATCCTCGGTAGTGAAATGATCGTGGATGAAATCCTCTAACAGGTTAGGGATATTGCTCATGAACTCGTCGTGCGACACATAGGCGATGAGCAGGTCTTTCACACGCGCACCTTCCTCTATCATCGGTGGAATCATCAGTAATACCAGTCCCGTCAGTGCTGCACCTACCACCAGGAAAGTGCACAGAATGCCTATGACGCGGTATTTCAGGTGACAGCGATACTGGAAGAACTTCACCAGTGGGAACAAGATATAGGCAATGAGCCACGCTAGGAAGAAAGGCAACAATACGCCGCTGAGGAAGTTCAGCAACATGATAATACCCACAGTTACCGCCACCCACATGATGGTGCGTATGAAACTGTCAAAGGTGATTTTTTTCTGTTCCATGGGTGCAAAGGTAGTAAATATTTCCTAATTTATGGTGCATAATGCATAATTATTTGGTTATTCACGGTGTAAATTCATATTTATTTATTATTTTTGCAGAATGAATATTGAACCGATAGCTTTTTTCCGTTCTCCGCTAACTAGTAAGTTCGGTGTCCCAAGACAGAGTGGCATTGTCAGCGAGTTGCGTGGACGGATAGAATTTGTTGCTAAATACCGACAGGCGGAAGCCCTGCGTGGACTGGAGGAGTATGACTATCTCTGGATTATCTGGGGATTCTCGGAGAATGTCTCTGCGCAGAAGCATCCCACCGTGCGTCCGCCATTGTTGGGGGGCAACCAACGGGTAGGGGTGTGGGCTTCGCGTTCACCGTTCCGTCCCAACAACTTAGGCCTTTCGTCTGTCCGCATCGGTGCTATTGATATGGAACACATGACGATAGAGGTGTTAGGCGCTGACTTGATGGATGGCACGCCTATCTACGACATCAAGCCCTATCTGGCTTATGTCGACAGTCATGCGGAGGCCCGTGGCGGCTTTACCGACAACCACCAATGGCAGCAGTTAGAGGTCGTTGTGCCAGAGGAACTGTGTCGGCAGCTTCCGGTTGCCGATTTGGAAGTGCTCCGCCAGACGCTGGCCCTTGATCCGCGTCCGCACTACCAACAGGATGCTACACGTCAGTACGGCATGCCTTTTATGGGATACGACATCCGTTTTCATGTTGTTGACCGCACACTATTTGTCGATGATTGGGAAAAAAGTCATTTTTAAGACATTTCCTTGCATATTTCGTTGTTTTTTATTACTTTTGCAACATCATCATATATGTTCATCATGAAACAGACATTATCAATGCTCCTGTTGGCCGGTATGGTTGTCGTGCTGGCAGCTTGTGGAGGAAAGAAAAAGAGTAAAGATATCATTGCACCACGCATCGTCAAGGTGCAGCCTAAAGAGCCTATTCGTATGCAGCCTTATCTTGACGAGAGGAAGGTGGAATGGATTGGTAAGACGTATTTCGTTACCATCGGTCGTCAACCTAGTGATTCACTGCCAATGGTGAAGGACGAGACGGGTCAGAAATTCGTGGACAATGTGTTCCGTTTGACGGTATCGCGTAAGGATGGTTCCGTATTCTTCACACGAACGTTCACCAAGAAAGCGCTGACGCAGTATTTGGATGATGACTTCAACAAAACAGGCGTCTTTGAGGGATTGGTCTTCGACAAGGCCGAAGGCGACTATCTGTTCTTTGGCGCTAGTGTGGGACATCCACAGAGCGATGAGTATATCCCGTTGGTTTTCCGTTTGTCGCGCATGGGTGATCTCACTATCAAACGTGATACGCAGATGGATTCTGTCCCAGAGGACCAAGTGAACGCCAACCAGCAGGCTACTGACGAAGACGAAGGCGTGTGAAGTCTTCGCTGAGTGCCGTCATCGTCGGATAAATCAGGTCTGCACCTTCACGAAGGAGCATGCCGTCGGGTAGGGGACCTGTATTCACAGCAATGGTAAAGCAGTGGGCGGCATGTGCTGCCCTTACGCCTAAGGGGGCATTCTCTACAACAACGGCCTCCCAGGGCTGAACCTCACACTTGCGCATACCTATTATATATGGTTCTGGGTCGGGTTTTCCGTGTGTTACGTCAAAGGCAGTCACCATCAGTTCTTCGCTGAGCAGATCAGGAAAGTCTCCTAAGAGCTTGTCTAACAGCGTGTGCTGGCCGCTACCGGTTACCACGCAGATTTTCATCCCGCAGTCCTTTATTTGTTGCATCAGTTCCTTGATGCCAGGCATGATTTGTGCAGGCGTCTGCAGACAATGTTCGGCAAACAGGCGCGACTTGTGCTGGTACATATCCTTCGCTTCTTCATCGCTGACGGCCTTGCCCCATTGTTGCAGGGTCAGCACCTTGATAGTTTCTACGCCACGCATGCCCTCATATTCGTAGGCACCACTCAGCGGCATATCCAGTCCGTAGCTGTCCATGGCCTCGTGCCAAGCTACAGCATGATTCTTCATGGAGTCGTAGATGACACCATCCATATCGAAAAGCACGGCTTTCGGGCTGAACTGCCCAAAGCCGTGTCTTTCTAAGTATTTTTCGATTGCTTGTTTCAATGTGTTATTTTTTTGCAAGGACTATAGGACTTATAGGACTTTTTCTCTTTCTGTTACATTATGCGCAACATAGTCCCGTTAGTCCTGTAGTCCTTGCTATATATTACTGCTCTTTTGCCAGACGCTCACGGATAGCCTTGGTTTCTGCCTCGTAGCCAGGCTTAGCCAGCAGGGCGAACATGTTCTTCTTATAAGCCTCTACACCAGGCTGGTTGAATGGGTTCACACCCAGCACGTTGCCACTGATGCCACAGGCAATCTCGAAGAAGTAGATGAGTTGACCGATGTAGTACTCGTTCAACTTGGGAATGCTGATGCGGATGTTGGGCACACCACCGTCCACGTGAGCCAGACGGGTTCCCAGTTCTGCCATCTTGTTCACCTCATCAACACGCTTGCCTGCCAGGAAGTTCAGTCCGTCCAGGTTCTCCTCGTCCTCAGGGAACAGTAACTTCTTCTCAGGCTCCTCGATAGATAGCACGGTCTCGAAGATGGTGCGCTCACCGTCTTGAATCCACTGACCCATAGAGTGCAGGTCGGTAGTGAAATCGACGCTGGCAGGGAAGATACCCTTCTGATCCTTACCCTCGCTCTCACCATACAGCTGCTTCCACCACTCTGAGAAGAAGTGCAGCTTGGGCTGGTAGTTCACCATGATTTCAATCTTCTTGCCGTTCTGGTACAGACCATTACGTACGGCAGCATACTGGGCTGCAGGGTTCTCCTCGAAGGGAACGCTGGGGGCACAAGCCTTCTCCATGTCCTGAGCACCACCTACCAACTGCTTAATATCGAAACCTGCGCAGGCAATGGGCAGCAGACCTACAGGAGTGAGCACAGAGAAGCGGCCACCTACGTTGTCGGGGATGATAAAGCTCTTGTAACCCTCCTTGTCAGCACAGGTACGGGCAGCACCGCGCTTGGCATCTGTCACAGCTACGATTACCTTCTTGGCTTCTTCCTTGCCACGCTGAGCCTCGCACTGTTTCTTCAGCAGACGGAAAGTCAGGGCAGTCTCGGTGGTGGTACCTGACTTTGAGATATTGATAACACCAAACTTCTTATCCTTCAGGTATTCGGTCAACTCAAAGAGGTAGTCCTCACCGATGTTGTTACCAGCAAAGAGAATGGTAGGATTCTTCTGGTCCTTGATGAGCCAGCCAAAGCTGTTGCTCAGTGCCTCAATCACAGCACGAGCACCCAGATAGCTACCACCAATACCGGCCACTACTACTGCCTCGCAATTGTCGCGCAGCACCTTTGCACAAGCCTGCAGCTCGTCCAGGAATGCTGGTGTAATGCTGGTGGGCAGATGCAGCCAACCCAGGAAGTCGTTACCAGGACATGTACCATTTTCCAAAGCCTCTTGTGCGGCCTTTACCTTTGGCTCAAAAGCCTTCACTGCGCCAGCCTCCAGGAAGCAGGCGGCCTTCGTGATGTCAAGTTTGATGTTACTCATAGTTTAAATTTTGTTTTATCTGAATGAATCTGTTAATAGTTTGATTTCAATTTGTGGACTGATGCGCTCGTACAATATATTATATACGGCATCGAGGATGGGCATGTTGACGTGACAGTGGCGATTGATCTCCTTCATACACTTGGTGCCGAAGTAACCCTCTGCTATCATCTCCATCTCAATCTGGGCTGACTTCACGCTGTAGCCCTTACCAATCATCGTACCGAAGGTGCGGTTGCGCGAGAAGTTGGAGTAGCCGGTAACGAGCAGGTCACCCAGGTAACAGCTGTCGGCAATGTTTCGCTCTATGGGGTGTATCACCTTCAGAAAACGAGCCATCTCCTGTACAGCATTGGCCATGAGGACTGCCTGGAAGTTGTCGCCGAACTTCAGACCATTGCAGATACCGGCAGCAATGGCATAGACGTTCTTTAAGACCGAGGAGTATTCGATGCCGATGACATCAGTAGAGGTCTTGGTCTTGATATAGTCGCTGGTGAGGACGTCCGCAAACGCCTGTGCTTTGTCGATGTCTGCACAACCTACGGTGAGGTAAGAGAGACGCTCCAATGCAACCTCTTCAGCGTGCGACGGACCACCAATGCATGCCAGATTCTCATAAGGCACGTCGTATACCTGATGGAAGTACTCTGAACAGACGAGATTCTCGTCAGGTACGATACCCTTGATGGCTGTGATGATATATTTGTCGCGGATGCGCGTCTTCAGTTTCTTCAGGTGACTCTTGAGGTAAGGCGATGGGGTGACGAAGACCAGCGTGTCGTACTGCTGGACTATCTTGTTGAGGTCACTGGAGAAGAATATCTCGTCGATATTGAAGTGGACACTGGTGAGGTAAGCGGGGTTGTGTCCCATACGACGGAAGTCCTCGATACGATCATCGCGACGCATATACCATCCGATGTGGTGGGTCTTACCTACCACTATCTTGGCTATGGCCGTGGCCCACGAGCCTCCACCAATAATCGCTATTCTACCACAGTCGTACATATTCTGGCTTTTAGCAGTTGGCTATTAGCAGTTTGCCTTCTCAATCCAAGCGGCTACTTCATCAACAGAAGGTTTCTGGAGTTCGAGTTTGTACTTCTTGAAGATCTCACCAATCTTCTGCTGAAGGCCCTGGGGCTTCTCGTCCTTGATGTTTGTAATCAGGTTGAAACCAGCCTTGCGAAGTACTGGGACGATATCCTCGGGTACACCAATCTCGGCCCACTCGGCTACTGACGACTGAGGAATCTTCTTCTCAGGTTTCATCTGTGGGAACAGCATCACCTCGCCAATGGCGAACTTACCTGTGAGCAGCATGACCAGACGGTCGATACCGATACCGATACCAAACGTAGGAGGCATACCATACTGCAGAGCGCGCAGGAAATCGTGATCGATGATCATAGCCTCGTCGTCGCCCTTGTCAGCAAGCTTCATCTGCTCAATGAAACGCTCCTCCTGATCGATAGGATCGTTGAGCTCAGAGTAGGCGTTGGCCAGCTCCTTACCATTAACCATCAGCTCGAAACGCTCGGTGAGACCGGGCTTAGAGCGGTGCATCTTGGTAAGTGGTGACATCTCAACAGGATAGTCGGTAATGAAAGTAGGCTGGATAAATGTACCCTCGCAGAACTCGCCAAAGAGTTCGTCGATGAGTTTACCCTTACCCATGGTCTCATCAACGTCCATGTCCTTAGAGAGGCAGAATGCGCGAATCTCGTCCTCAGTCTTGCCATCGCAGTCGAAACCAGTCTTCTCCTTGATGGCATCGAGGATAGGCAGGCGACGGAATGGAGCCTTGAACGAGATGATGTTGCCATCGATCTCAACCTCGGGCTTGCCGTTTACGGCAGTACAGATCTGCTCGAGCATCTGCTCGGTGAAGGTCATACCCCACAGCAGGTCCTTATAGCTGACGTAGAGCTCCATGCAGGTGAACTCAGGGTTGTGGGTCTTGTCCATACCCTCGTTGCGGAAGTTCTTCCCCATCTCGTACACGCCCTCGAAGCCACCAACGATCAGGCGCTTCAGGTAGAGCTCTGTGGCGATACGCATGTACATGTCCTGATTGAGGGCATTGAAGTGGGTGATGAACGGGCGGGCTGATGCACCACCTGCAATGCTCTGCAGGATAGGAGTATCAACCTCGGTATATCCAGACTCGTCGAGAATACTACGCATGGTGCGGATGATGGTTGCACGCTTAAGGAAGGTATCCTTTACGCCCTCGTTGACCACTAGGTCGACATAGCGCTGGCGATAACGCAACTCGGGATCATCAAACTTATCGTAGGCCACACCATCCTTATACTTAACGATAGGTAGTGGCTTCAGCGCCTTCGACAACAACGTCAGCTCTTTGCAGTGGACGCTGATTTCGCCCGTCTGAGTGCGGAACACAAAGCCCTTGATGCCGATGAAGTCGCCAATGTCGAGCAACTTCTTAAAAACGGTATTGTATAACTCCTTGTCGTCGCCAGGGCAGAGGTCATCACGCGTGATATACACCTGAATGCGGCCCTTGGAGTCCTGTAATTCTACAAACGAAGCCTTACCCATGACACGACGGCTCATCATACGGCCTGCAATACTCACTTCGCGGGTTTTAGCATCATCCTGAAAACTATCTATGATCTCTGTTGAGAAAGCATTGGTGGGAAATTCTGCTGCGGGATATGGATTGATGCCCATGTCGCGCAACTGTTGCAGACTTTCGCGTCTGCCAATTTCTTGTTCACTGAGTTCTAAAACGTTCATATCTATATTAAAATGTCGTATTACGTTGCAAAGGTACAATAAAAAAGTGAAAAGTGGATAGTGAATAGTGAAAAAAAAGCGAAAAAACTTGATAAAAGTTTTGTAGATAAAAAATTATTTACTATTTTTGTCGCGTAATACTTGAGTTAAACACATTTCGTTATGATTCAGAACGGTATCAAGACACGCGTTGTCGGAGTAGACATCAGTCTGGAACGAACATCGATAGGTATTGTCGATATCCGTGGAAATATTATTGCTACTGATTGTTTTGTAACATCTGAACATCCCTATATTGGTGATTATGTATCAGTGCTTTGTGAACACATTATGAATCTGGTGGATCGGAACGGAGGTTATGAAAGCATTCGTTCAGTGGGTGTTTGCGCGCCTAGTGGTAATTTCCGGACAAGCAGTATTGAGAACGCTCCCAACATGCCGTGGAAGGGGGTTGTCCCTTTGGCAGCCATGTTACGTGACCGTCTGGGCATGGCCGTTGCATTGGCCAACAACGCACATGCGATGGCCCTTGGCGAACAGACCTTCGGTGCCGCCCACGGTATGCGTGACTTCGCCGTTATCTCCATTGGGCACGGTCTGGGCAGCTGCTTCTTCAGCAATGGTATCGTACACTTGGGCAACGACGGTTTTGCAGGTGAGGTGGGACATACCTGTTTTATTCCGAATGGGCGCCAATGTGGCTGTGGCAAACGAGGTTGTCTGGAGGCCTATACTGCTGCCAACGGTATCGTGATAACAGCTCAGGAAGTGTTGGCCGAGCGCACGGAGCCATCAATGATGCGTCAGGTAGAGCGACTTTCGCCGAAGCTGATTCAAGAACTCTGTGAGCAGGGTGATGAGCTAGCCATCGAGACCTACCGTCGTACGGGGTACTATCTGGGTCTGGGACTTGCCAACTATGCTTCTGTGCTGAATCCAGAGGCTTTCGTCTTTACGGGCGGTATTGCTCAGGCTGGCAAGTGGCTCTTCGAACCTGCTAACGAGGTTTTTGAAGAGCACGTCTTCCATAACTTGCAGGGTAAGGTGCGTTTCTTGGTTTCCAATTTGGAAAACCGCACGCGCAATATGTTGGGTGCCAGTGTGCTCGCATGGGGCGTGAAAGAGTATTCGTTGTTTAAGTAGCATATTGTATAATATAATAGGTGGCCTATATGATTAATGACAAGATAAAGTCCAAAGTGATAGGTATCAATGTGGATGTCGCCACAACGACCGTTGCAGTAGTTGACCTGCGCGGTAATATTGTGGCGCAAGACACTATTGCAACTCAGGACTATTCCAATGTGAACAACTTCGTAGAGGCGCTTTCTGAGCGTGTTATCATGCTAGCTGAGAATAACGGCGGTTATGAGAACGTCCGTTCAGTAGGTATGTGTGCACCCAGTGCCAACTACTTGACAGGCTGTATCGAGAATGCTCCCAACATGCCGTGGAAGGGTATCGTGCCCATTGCCGCCATGTTGCGAGATAGCATTGGTTTGGCGGTGGCTTTGGGCAATGATGCCCATGTGACGGCTCTTGGCGAATGGGCTTATGGCGTGGCTCACGGCATGGACAACTTCATTGTTGTGACATTGGTGGGTAGCGGTCTGGGCAGCTGTTTCTTTAGCAACGGTTTGGCTCATTTAGGCAGTGACGGTTTTGCCGGTGAGTTCGGTCATACGTGTATAGAGGATGGTGGTCGCCAGTGCTCTTGTGGACATAAGGGATGCCTGGAGGAGTATGTCTCTACGCGTGGTATCCTTCAAACTGTTAGCGAATTGTTAGAAGCCAGCGATGCTCCTAGCAAGATGCGTCAGAAGGCTGCGCTGACCTTGGACGACATTGCAGAATATGCCGATGAAGGCGACGGTATTGCTTTGGAGGCCTGGAAACGTACTGGTGCTACCTTCGGTATTGCATTGGCCAACTATACTAGCGTTGTCAACCCAGAGGCTATTATCCTTACGGGCGAGTTGACGAAGTATTGTGGCAGGATGTGGGCTGCGATGGAAGAGAGTTTCATGTCGAATGTCTTCGGAAACATCCGCGAGAAGGTGAAGATAGTTGTTTCCGAAATCAACGATTATGAGCGTAATGTCCTTGGAGCCAGTGCTTTAGCCTGGAAAGTCAAGGAGTACTCGTTATTCAAGTAGGCATTTGACCTAATAAGAGAGAATAAAAGGTATGACCACGTCGTACCTTAATTTATTTTAGTATTTGAAACTGGAGCCTCCCAGGAACTCACGCATGATGGATGTGGGCGGTATCTCTTTGTCACTGACGGGCAGGAAGTAGTGGATGAATTTCAGCAGTCGGTGGGCCTCGCTATATTCCGGACAGTTCTTGGGAACACTAGAAAGGATGATTTCTGCATGGGTGCGAAGTACAGCAAATTCAATGTTCAGTGCTGAGTTGAACATGGCATCAGCGGTCTCCTGATAGGGGAAAATCCATTTGTCCTCCGCCTCGCAGACGTTACCCCATTGGGCAATGGTCTCCTGAGCGGTGAAAGCTCCCTTGTTGTAGTCGCGGATGATACGGCGCAACAGACGGTTATCACGTGTGGGGATCCAGTTGTGATCGTCGAGTGAGATGCTGGTCAGTGCTGAGATGTAAATCTTGTACTTCAGCGAGTTTTCTATTTTCTGTGTTAGCTGTGGGTTCAGCGCGTGGATACCCTCGATGATGAGCACCGTGTCTCCTGCCAGCTTCAGTTTCTTGCCGTTCCACTCGCGCTTGCCAGTAGAGAAGTTATATTCAGGAATCTCCACGCGCTCGCCCTTCATCAGACGCGTCAGGTGGTCTTCTAGTAGCTGGTAGTCCACAGCCTCGATGTTGTCGAAGTCATAGTCGCCATTAGGCAACTTTGGTGTGTCCACACGGTTGACGAAGTAGTCGTCGGTAGAGAACGACATGGGGCGCAGCCCGCAGGCTAGTAGCTGGATGCTCAGACGTTTGCAGAAGGTGGTCTTTCCCGACGACGACGGCCCTGTGATAAGAACAATACGGATGGGATTCTCCTCTACATGGAACCTGCGCTCTATGTCTTCCGCAATTTGCACAATCTTCTTCTCCTGCAGGGCCTCGCTGACCTGTATCAATTCGCTTGCGTGCCCCTTGAGGATGGCTTTGTTCACGTCGCCGGCATTCGAGAGACGCATGATGATATCCCATTTCGTCTTCTCGGCAAACATCCCGTAGGTCTTCGGCATGTCCACCTTCTCAGCCAGTCGGGTAGGGTCGTTCCAGTCGGGCACGCGCAACAGCATACCGTCGTGGTAGGGTTCCAGCCCAAATACCTTTAGATAGCCTGCACTTGGTACCAACGGACCGTAGTAGTAGTCGGCGGTGTCGCCTAGGGTATAGTAATCGCTGTAGATTTGTCCACTGGTCTCCAGCAGTTTCACCTTATCGGAGAAACCACGCTCAGCAAAGACGCGGATGGCCTCCTCGTTGGTGGCCTCTGTGCGACGGAAGGGCATGTCCAGATTGACAATCTCCTTCATGCGCTCGCAAAGACGCTTCACATCGCCATCAGCCAACGATTCGTTATTCTTTTTCTTGAAGTTACAGTAGTATCCGCGCGAAATGGTGTGTTCGATGAAGAGCTTCGAACCAGGGAAGAGATCTTGTGTGGCCTTGTAGAGCAGGAAACACAGTGAACGCACATAGACACGGTGACCACTACCCTCGCGGGCATCCAAGAACTCCACGTCGCGGTTCTGATAGACTCTGAATTTTAGTCCCTGTGAGGCGTTATTTACTTTGGCTGAGACTACAGGGTAGGGGAGTTTTATCTCATCGGCAAACTCCTGATAGATGTCTAACAGAGAGGTTCCTTCAGGGAAACTCTTGGTGACATTGTTGTTCTTGCAGCGGATCTGTAACATGGTGTTGAGGATTTTTCGGCACAAAAATACACATTTTCAACGAAATAACCAAAAAAAATGTGTATCTTTGCAACGTTACAGATAAAAATAATTGCAGGCTTATGAAGATTGTAATACTTGATGGCTATTCGGCCAACCCCGGCGACTTATCGTGGAAGGAGCTGGAGACAATGGGTGAGTTGACGGTTTATGACCGTACTGCACCGAGTGAGACTGTGGCACGGTGTACTGATGCAGCTGTTGTGCTGACCAACAAGGTGGTTCTTGGGAAAAAAGAGATGGAACAGCTGCCACACCTGAAATATATAGGGGTATTGGCTACAGGGTATAACGTGGTGGATGTCGCTTTCGCCCGCGAGCGAGGCATCACGGTCACGAACGTCCCTGCGTATAGTACGGAGAGTGTGGCACAGATGGTGTTTGCCCATCTGCTGACAGTTACTAACCGTACCGAGCACTATGCGCTACTGAACCGTCGGGGGCGCTGGACCCAGAATCCTGACTTCTGCTATTGGGACTTCCCACACATGGAACTGGCGGGCAAGACCTTTGGTATCGTAGGATTGGGCAATATCGGGCAACGTGTGGCGCAGATAGCGCTGGCTTTGGGCATGAAGGTTAAGGCACTGACCAGCAAGACTACGCTTCCAGCAGGCATCGAGAAAGCACCCCTAGAAGAATTGCTTACCACTTCGGATGTGATTTCGCTACACTGTCCGCTGACAGAGAAGACGCGTCATCTTATTAATAATAGTACTTTGCAACAAGTGAAGTCCTCAGCCATACTCATCAATACTGGTCGTGGCCCGTTGGTGGACGATCAGGCTGTAGCCGACGCACTGGCTGAAGGTCGGTTAGCAGCCTTCTGTGCCGATGTGCTGACCGAGGAACCCCCCAAGGACGACAATCCTTTGTTATGTCAGTCCAATGCATTCATCACGCCGCATATAGCATGGGCATCGACAGAAGCCCGCATCCGACTGCTACAGGTCGCCATTGACAATGTCCGTGCCTTCCTGGACGGCAAACCGCAAAATGTGATAGCATAAGAAAAGACGTCGCAATTTGCGGCGTCTTTCTTGTTTCGCGTATCGTGTGATTAGAAGAGTAGTGCCTTCTCTAGCCAATAGCAGAGGATACCGGCCATGTAGCCTACAAAGACAATCCACGTAATCTTCTTCATATACCAACCGAAGGTAATTTTCTCCAGACCCATAACGACGACACCGGCTGCAGAACCGATAATCAGCATACTGCCGCCTACACCGGCACAGTATGCTAGTAGCTGCCAGAAGATGCCGTCAACAGCCATAGCGCCCTCGGCAGCAACAGGATACATGCCCATGCAGCCTGCTACCAGTGGCACGTTGTCGACGATGCTTGACAAGACACCGATAATGCCGTTGATGACGTAATAGTTGCCCGAGAACGCCTCGTTAAGACCCTCGCCCAGCATTGTCAGCACGCCAACCTCCTGCAGTACGGCAACAGCCATCAGAATACCTAGAAAGAACATGATGGTCGATAGGTCTATGCGCGAAAGAATATCGCTGACGCGTTTAGCCATCGTGTCGTCCTCAGCTGTGTTATAGTGGAAAATCTCTGTCACGGTCCACAGCACGCCGAGTACCAGCAGAATACCCATAAAAGGTGGCAGGTGGGTAATGGTCTTGAAAATAGGTACGAAGACAAGACCACCTACGCCCAACCAGAAGATAATATCACGCTGTACTTTGGTAAACTGGCTGACATCAGCTGCGGGCAGGTTCTGTGCTTTGTCGAACTTTCCTTCGAGTTGGAGGCTGAGGATGAGGGCAGGAATAACCATCGAAATAAGCGACGGGATGAAAATCTCTGTTAATACACCTTGCGTTGTGATTACTCCCTTAATCCATAGCATGATGGTTGTCACGTCTCCAATGGGCGAGAATGCACCACCGGAGTTGGCTGCGATGATAACCAATGCAGCATAGATCAGGCGGTCCTCACGGTTCTGCACCAGTTTGCGCAACACCATAATCATCACGATAGACGTTGTCAGGTTGTCGAGGATGGCAGACAGGAAGAAGGTCATGAAGGCCACACGCCAGAGCAGTTTGCGCTTGGAGCGCGTTTTCAGCGTGTCGCGCACAAAGTTGAAACCACCATTCGTGTCCACAATCTCCACAATCGTCATGGCACCCATCAGGAAGAACAATGTGCCACCGGCGTCGCCCAGGTGGTGCTCAATGACCTCGGCAATGCGGTGTATCACGTCGCCGCTTTCTACCATCGGATAGTAGCCATAGGGATCAACCATTAACAGTGTCCAGCAGAAGACACACATCAGAAGGGCAATAGCTGCCTTGTTGACTTTTGTCAGGCTTTCCAGTGCAATACACAAGTAGCCAGTTACGAAAACCGCAACAATACAGATAGTTAGTACAGACATCTCTTGTTGTTTTTAATAGTATATTATCGTTCTGCCTGCAAAGGTAGTACAAAAAAATTAAAGATGAAAAATTAAAGATGAAAAAAATTTCATCTAAACAGTATTTTCTATCCTCTAACCTCTAACTCCTAACCTCTAAAAAAGAAAAACGGACCGGAATATTGAGGGTATTCGGTCCGTTATTTAGAAAGCTGCTCTGAAGTTATACATTCTTGCCATATTGATGCAATACTCAGTGTAAGCTTCACTCTTCAACCATTTCTTAATTAACTTTTTCATCTTCATTTCCTTTCTTAATGTTTTGTTATCCTTATTATCTTTTTATTGTCATTCAGAGAACGCTATCCCTGTTTTGACGATGCAAAGGTACGACGAATCGAACAATATTGCAAGAAAATCTTTGTATTTTAGCAGAAAAGTGTGGAAAAATTGATTAATATCAAATCTGTGTGTGCACACACACAACGATAAATGATTATCTTATTTCTTTCCGTTGGTGACGGCCTCGCGCATTTCTTTCAGCAGGTCGCTGGCGAAGATGAAATCGGTGAGGCGCTGGTTGGTGGAGTGCATGATCTGAGAAGATTCGCCCTGCCACTCCTTGCGCCCCTCGTAGATAAAGATGATGTTCTCGCCAATACCCATCACAGAGTTCATGTCGTGGGTGTTGATGATGGTGGTCATGTTGAATTCGCGAGTGATGGAGTGAAGGAGGTCGTCAATGACCAAGCTAGTCTTGGGATCGAGACCGCTGTTGGGCTCGTCGCAGAACAGGTACTTAGGGTTGAGGGCGATAGCGCGAGCAATGGCTACGCGCTTCTGCATACCACCTGAGATCTCGCCAGGGTATTTCTCCTGCGCACCGACCAGGTTGACGCGCTCCAGACAGTCCATAGCACGACGGGTGCGCTCGCGGAGTGTCATGTTGGAGAACATATCGAGCGGGAACATGACGTTCTCGAGGACAGTGAGCGAGTCGAAGAGTGCTGCCGACTGGAAGATCATGCCCATCTCACGACGCATGAGTACCTTCTCCTGCTTAGAGAGCGACACGAAGTCGCGTCCGTCGTATAGAATCTGTCCGCTGGTAGGCTCGAAGAGTCCGACGAGATTCTTCATTAGCACAGTCTTTCCTGAGCCGCTCTGTCCGATGATGAGGTTGGTCTTGCCGTCCTCGAAGACAGTCGAGATATCCTTGAGTACCTCGATGTCGTCGAAACTCTTGTATAGGTTCTTAACTTCAATCATGACAATAGCTGTGTGAGGAATACGTCGGAGAAGAGGATGAGTACGCTGGAGCAGACAACGGCATCAGTTGAGGCCTTGCCGACATTGACGGAGCCACCCTCTACGGTATAGCCGAAATAGGAGGGTACGGCCGAGATGATAAAGGCAAAGAAGAGGCTCTTGATGATGGACATCCACACAAACCACGCCTTGAAGTCGTGCTGCAAACCCAGTGTGAGATCGTCGGGCACGATGATGTGTCCGATATAGGCAGTACCATAGGCGCCCATGATACCCATTGCCGACGAGAAGATGACCAGTAGCGGCATGATAGTCAGCATGCCCAGAATCTTGGGCAGGATAAGGTAGCACGCTGAGTTGACACCCATGATGTCGAGGGCGTCAATCTGCTGCGTGACACGCATGGTGCCTATCTCTGACGCGATGTTGGACCCAACCTTGCCGGCGAGAATCAGACACATGATAGAGCTGGAGAACTCCAACAGCATGATTTCACGTGTTGTGTAGCCCGATACCCAGCGGGGCATCCAAGGCGATTGGATGTTCAACTTCATCTGAATACAGATGACAGCACCGATGAAGAAGGAGATGAGCAACACGATGCCAATGGAGTTAATGCCCAACTGGGCCATCTCCTTGACATACTGCTTCCAGAACATGCGGAAACGCTCTGGGACGGAGAAGGTGCGTCCCATGAGCATCACGAACTTTCCGAACGTGGTCAGCGCATTGTAGATTAATCTCATAATCATAATCGGGTGCAAAGGTAACATTTTTAATGAAGAATGAAGAATGAAGAATGAAGAATTTTGTCCGTGGGAACAATTTTTTTACTTTTCACTATTCACTTTTCACTTTATTTTGTATCTTTGCACCCGATTATGGACGAACAAAACAATGTGAAAGAGCCCGAGAGACTGGTGCTACGCACCGAGGGCTTGGTGAAACGCTACGGTAAACGCACGGTGGTGAACGATGTGTCGTTCGACGTGAAACAGGGCGAGATAGTAGGACTGTTGGGACCTAATGGTGCCGGTAAGACCACGTCGTTCTATATGACGACAGGACTCATTGTGCCCAACGAGGGCCATATTTACCTGGGCGACGAGGAGGTGACGACCTATCCCGTTTATAAGCGTGCTCGTGCGGGTATTGGCTATCTTGCACAGGAGGCTTCTGTGTTTCGCAAGATGTCGGTAGAGGACAATATCCTCTCTGTACTGGAGATGACCGGCAAGCCCCGTGAGTATCAATTGGAGAAGTTGGAGAGCCTAATTAAGGAGTTCCGTCTGCAGAAGGTTCGCAAGAATAAAGGTGACCAGCTGTCGGGTGGTGAGCGCCGTAGAACGGAGATTGCCCGCTGTCTGGCCATCGAACCGAAGTTTATTATGCTTGACGAGCCTTTTGCCGGTGTAGACCCTATTGCCGTTGAGGATATCCAGTTTATTGTGTGGAAACTGAAGGACCTGAATATCGGTATTTTGATTACCGACCATAATGTGGAAGACACGCTGTGTATCACCAACCGTGCCTATCTGCTTTTTGAGGGCCGTATCCTGTTTCATGGTTCTCCTGAGGAGTTGGCAGCCAATCCGGTGGTACGAAAGAACTACCTGACGGAGTCGTTCGTTTTGCGCCAGAAGGACTTCTCTGCACTCGAAGAACAACGTAAAGCCGAAGAAAATGAAGATTGAGTTTAGTTAATAATTCATAATTCATAATTCATAATTCATAATTATTTGCTACCTTTGCACGCTCAATACGCAATGTATATATAATTAATAAGGTATAAAAGAAGATGAATATTCAATTTGAAGCTCCTGACAAGGTGAATGGTTTGATGACCATCACGATGGAGACGGCTGACTATCAGCCTGAGGTCGAGAAGACCCTGAAAGACTATCGCAAGCGTGCACAAATTCCCGGATTCCGTCCCGGTCAGGCTCCTATGGGCATGATCAAGCGTCAATATGGTACTAGCGTCAAGATTGACGTGGTGAACAAGTTGCTGGGCGAGAAACTCTATGGTTATGTGCAGGATAACAAGATCCATATGCTGGGTGAACCCCTTCCCAGCGAGCAGCAGGCTCAGCTCGACTTTGAGAGCGAACAGCCTCTGGTTTTCAAGTTTGATATTGCTGTGGCTCCTGAGTTCGAGGCTAAGTTGAGCGGTAAGGATAAGGTGCCTTTCTATAATATCACTGTTGACGACAAGCTCATCGACCAGCAGGTAGAGATGTACCAGAGTCGTGCTGGGCACTACGACAAGGTAGAGGCTTTCGATGCTGAGCAGCGCGATATGCTGAAGGGTGACCTGCGTGAGGTAAACGGTACTATAGAGGTCGCTGACGCCGTACTGATGCCTCAGTATATGAAGGTAGAGGACCAGAAGAAGCTCTTTGAGGGTGCTAAGTTGGGCGATATCATCACCTGGAATCCTCGTAAGGCCTATCCCGAGAACGATGTAGAGGTATCGAGTCTGCTGAAGATCCAGAAGGACGAGGTAAAGGACCACGAGGGCGACTTCACGTTCCAGATTACTGAGATCAGCCGTTTTGTTAAGGCTGAGATTGGCAAGGAACTCTTCGACCAGACCTTTGGTGAGGGTACTGTCAAGGACGAGAAGGAATTCCGTCAGAAGATTGCTGACCAGATTAGCCAGCAATTCAAGGCCGACAGCGACTATAAGTTTCTGCTCGACGTTCGTGAGCACATGGAGAAGAAGGTTGGCAAGTTGGAGTTCCCAGAGGCTATCCTGAAGCGTGTGATGCTGCAGAACAACAAGGACAAGGGTGCTGACTTCGTGGAGAAGAATTTCGAGGCAAGTATCAAGGAGCTGGCTTGGCACCTGATGAAAGAGCAGCTTGTCAGCGCTCAAGGCATCAAGATTGAGGACGCCGACCTGAAAGAGACTGCCAAGGAGGCTGCCCGTGCACAGTTCGCACAGTATGGCATGTCAAATATCCCTGACGAGTATCTGGAGAATTACGCTCAGGAGATGCTGAAGAAACGTGAGACTGTTGACGGACTGGTAGACCGTGCCGTTGACGTGAAGCTGACTGCCGCCCTGAAGAGTGTTGTGAAGCTTGACGAGAAAGAGATTTCTTTGGAGGACTTCCAGAAGATGCTTCAGGAGAAGTAAAAAGGTGAAAAAGTAAAGAGGTAAATAGAATTATAATTCTTTAACCAAAAAAAGAGCCGGAATGTCATTGCATTCCGACTTTTTTTTGTAATTTTGTATCTACTTATTGATAAGATTATGAACAACGATTTTAGAAAATACGCTACCAAGCACCTTGGAATCAATGGTCTCGTGCTTGACGAAGTGATGAGTGCACAGGCTCAGTATCTTAATCCATATATCTTGGAGGAACGCCAATTGAACGTTACACAGATGGATGTTTTCTCGCGCTTGATGATGGATCGTATCATCTTCCTTGGTACACAGATTGACGACTATACCGCTAACACCCTGCAGGCACAGTTGCTCTACCTTGACTCTGTAGATTCAGGAAAGGATATCTCTATATACCTGAACTCTCCTGGCGGGAGTGTGACAGCAGGGCTGGGTATCTATGACACCATGCAGTTTATCTCCAGCGACGTGGCTACCATCTGTACAGGTATGGCTGCCTCGATGGCTGCTGTGCTGTTGGTCGCAGGTACCGAAGGCAAGCGCTCGGCGCTGCCTCATAGCCGTGTGATGATTCACCAGCCGTTGGGCGGTGTGCAAGGTCAGGCTTCGGATATTGAGATTGAGGCCAAGGAGATTATGAAGTTCAAGAAAGAGCTCTATACCATCATCTCTGAACATTCGCACACTCCTTATGACAAGGTGTGGAACGACTCTGACCGCAACTACTGGATGACTGCAGAAGAGGCCAAGGAGTATGGTATGATTGATCAGGTGCTCAAGAAGAAGTAAGGAATGGCAAAGAAGAAATGTAATTTCTGCGGACGCTCGGAGGACCAAGTGCGACTCCTGATAACTGGTGTGGATGGCTGCATCTGCGAAGATTGTGCTGTTCAGGCCTATCAGGTCGCTACGGCCAACGGCTTTGGTCCTGAGGCAAGGAAAGGAATAAAGCCGGACTTCAAGAATCAACGCATTCCCAAGCCCAAGGAGATTAAAGAACATCTGGACCAGTATGTCATTGGCCAGGACGAGGCCAAGCGCTATCTCTCCGTTGCTGTCTACAACCACTATAAGCGTTTGCAGCAGCCAAAGGATGACAATGGTGTTGAAATTGAGAAGTCGAACATCATCATGGTGGGTTCGACGGGAACGGGTAAGACCCTGTTGGCCCGTACCATTGCTAAAATGCTTGACGTGCCTTTTACCATTGTCGATGCTACTGTGTTTACAGAGGCTGGCTATGTAGGAGAAGATGTGGAGAGCATTTTGACCCGTCTACTGCAGGTGGCTGACTATAATGTCGAGGCTGCTCAGCGTGGTATCGTCTTTGTCGACGAGATAGACAAGATAGCCCGAAAGACTGACAACCCCTCTATCACGCGTGACGTAAGTGGCGAGGGTGTGCAGCAGGGACTTCTCAAACTATTGGAGGGAACTATTGTCAACGTGCCCCCTCAGGGCGGTCGCAAGCACCCCGACCAGGAGTATATCCATATCGATACGCATAACATCCTGTTCATCTGCGGAGGAGCCTTTGACGGTATTGAACGCAAGATTGCCCAGCGTCTGAATACCCACGTGGTGGGTTATAACTCTGTGCAGAACGTACGCAAGATCGATAAGAACGAGCTGATGCAGTATGTGCAACCACAGGATTTGAAGTCCTTTGGACTGATTCCTGAGATTATCGGTCGTCTGCCTGTACTCACCTATCTGAATCAACTGGATCGTAAGGCATTGACACGTATCCTTACGGAACCGAAGAACTCCATTGTGAAGCAGTATGTGAAACTGTTCCAGATGGATGGTATCGAACTGACCTTCTCGCAAGAAGCCCTCGATTTGATTGTCGACAAGGCGGTAGAGTATAAATTGGGAGCCCGAGGACTGCGTTCCATCGTGGAGAATATTATGATGGATGCCATGTTTGAAACTCCTTCCAAGAGAATGAAATCCTTTGAGGTGACGAGAGAGTATGCCCAGAAGCAACTCGACCAGTCGCACCTGCAATAATTGTTTACTGTTTACAGTTAAGAAAAAGTCTATGGCAAAAGAAAAACAGAACCTGACTGAGGCGCTGAAGAAGTATTTCGGCTTTGATAAGTTCAAGGGCGACCAGGAAGCTATTGTACAGAACGTGCTTGACGGCAAGGACACTTTCGTACTGATGCCTACGGGTGGTGGAAAGTCACTGTGCTACCAGCTGCCGTCACTGCTGATGGACGGTACGGCTATCGTTATCTCTCCGCTAATAGCCCTGATGAAGAATCAGGTGGACGTTATCAGTTCGATGAGCGACGAAGGTACGGCACACTATTTGAACTCGTCGTTGAACAAGACGGCTATTGACCAGGTCAAGGCAGATATCACGGCGGGACGTACCAAACTGCTGTATGTCGCCCCGGAGTCGTTGACGAAGGAGGATAATGTGGAATTCCTGAAACAGGCGAAGATATCGTTCTATGCTATCGACGAGGCTCATTGTATCTCGGAGTGGGGACACGACTTCCGACCGGAATACCGCCGTATCCGTCCTATTATCAATGAGATAGGACAGGCGCCTATCATTGCGCTGACGGCCACTGCTACCGACAAGGTGCGTACGGATATCAAGAAGAATCTGGGCATTGTGGACGCTACTGAGTTTAAGAGCTCGTTCAATCGCCCCAACCTGTATTATGAGGTACGCCCGAAGACCACGGATGTTGATAAGGATATCATCAAATTCATCAAACAGCATCCAGGCAAGAGTGGCATCATCTACTGTCTGTCGCGTAAGAAAGTGGAGGAATTGGCAGAGATACTGAAAGCTAACGATATCAAGGCGGCAGCCTATCATGCTGGCTTGGAGTCGGCACTGCGCTCGCAGACGCAGGACGATTTCCTGATGGAGGAAATCGATGTTATCGTGGCTACCATTGCCTTCGGTATGGGTATCGATAAGCCTGATGTGCGCTTTGTCATACACTACGACATCCCTAAGTCACTGGAGGGATATTATCAGGAGACTGGACGTGCAGGACGTGATGGGGGTGAGGGTATGTGTATCACTTTCTACGCCCATAAGGACCTGCAGAAGTTGGATAAGTTCATGGAGGGCAAGCCCGTTGCCGAACAGGATATCGGTCGTCAGTTGTTGGCTGAGACGGCAGCCTATGCCGAAACGTCGGTATGCCGTCGAAAGATGCTGTTGCACTATTTTGGTGAGGAGTATGCGCCCGACAACTGCCATAACTGTGACAACTGTCTGCATCCTAAAACGAAGATTGAGGCTGAGAAGCAGCTTGTAATGGTACTTCAGGCAATACAGGCCCTGAAGGAGAATTTCCGTACTGACTATATCATCGATTTCGTGGAAGGTAAGGAGACAGAAGAGATCCTAGCCCACAAACACCAGAACCATGACCTCTTCGGAGTTGGCGAGGACGATAATCCCAAACATTGGAATCCCGTCATCCGTCAGGCGCTTATTGCTGGCTATCTGAAGAAGGACGTTGAAAATTATGGACTACTGAAACTGACGTCTGCAGGTAAAAAATTTATCAAGAATCCGACCTCCTTCATGATTGTCGAGGACAACGAGTTCTCTGAAGACTACGAGAACGATACCGAGCATGAGGTTGGCAGCAGTGCCTTGGACCCCACGCTCAGTGCTATGTTGAAAGACTTACGCAAGAAGGTGAGCAAGAAGTTGGAGCGTCCGCCATACGTCATCTTCCAGGATGTCAGCATAGAACAGATGGCGACAGACTATCCTGTTACTCTGGAGGAACTGAAGAATATCCAGGGAGTGGGAGAGGGTAAGGTGAAACAGCCCTATGCCAAAGAATTCGTCGATCTGATTAAGCGCTACTGCGATGAGAATGAGATAGTCCGTCATAGCGATCTCCGTGTGCGTACCGTTGCAAAGAAGTCGATACTGAAAGTAAAGATTATTCAAGCTATTGATCGTCAGATCGCACTCGACGACATCGCTACGGCACAGGGTTTGGAATTCGAGGAACTGCTTGACGAAGTGGAGGCTATTGTCTATAGTGGTACGAAACTAAACATCGACTACTTTTTGGAAGAGGTGATGGATGAGGATCGTATTGACGATATCTACGACTATTTTGCCGATAGCGACACTGATTCGCTGGAGGCAGCTCTCGACGAACTGGGTCAGGAGTGCTCGGAAGACGAGATACGTTTGGTTCGCATCAAGTTCCTGTCGGAAATGGCCAATTAGAATCATGAAGAAGTTATTGTTGATATTGTTGGCTGTGGCTTGTATGTCACAGTCTGCAGAGGCACAGTTTTTTAAGAAGCTTTTTAAGAAAAAGGCTAAGACGGAAGCGAAGGCTCCTTTAACGGCTGATGGCATTGATGACGATGCACAGCTTGCTCTTGCGGATATTGCTTCTTGTGCGGATAATCGTAACAACCGCAATGCTTTCTTAAATATTCCTTTGGGCATCAAGGCTGATCGCTTTGAGAAGCTACTGCTGCAACAAGGTTTCATGGAGCGGAAGAACGAGGGAACACAAACCTCGAAGACCTATTACTATGAGGGGGAAGTCTATGGCGCTAAGTCACTGATTACATTGGCTGTTTCGGAAAAGACGGGACGTGTCTATGCTGTTGATGTGGAAGACCAGGCTATCTATCCTTCGGAGCAAGCTGTCAAACAACGTTTCGTTGCTCTAAAGAAGGAGCTGGTCAATGTCTATGGTTGTGGCTTTATAGACAATCAGGGCGAGGCATATACTATTCAGAGTCGTTTGGGAACGGTCAATATGCATTATGAGCGCAACTCGCAAACCACTAGCTATACCATTGGTTTCGCACTAGATGATGCCAAAGCTTATGAGGTGGCTTATCAGGAGATGGAGGATAAAGCCTATGAGACGGCGCCTCGAACAATTACTGATGGTTTGGCTGAGGCCTGTAGTCATACTGATTTGGTGGGTCTGGGTGTGAAACTGCTTCAGAACAAGACGGTGAAAGGTGCACAAGAGATTCTTCTCAGCTATGATTATTCGTTAGGGAAGACTACCAACAAGGCGATGTCGGCCTCATTGACCATTGGTGATTATAAGGTTGTAGCCTCTTTGGCTCGTCGTAAGCAGACAATTACAGCTATCACACTGACAGCCAATGACAATCTATCTGCTGTTTGCCGTGATTTGCGGACTAATGGCTTTGCCTCTGCCAATCAGAAAACGTGGCAGCTAGACAAGATGTCTGTTACCGTATCTGCCGATAAGCAGGGTAGAGTAGTGTTATTGTTACGTTAAATCCTATTAATAATAGGTGAAAACGCTTGCCGTCTCAGAAAAAATGAGTAATTTTGCACGCAATAAAATTTAAAGAAGTATTTTTATGTCATCATTTATTGCAGACAAAATTGTGATGGACGGCTTGACTTTTGACGACGTCCTGTTGATTCCAGGTTATTCTGAGGTATTGCCCAAGACGGTAGAGTTGAAGACGCGATTCTCTCGTCACATCGAGTTGAATGTCCCATTCGTAACGGCCGCAATGGATACCGTTACGGAGAGCCAGATGGCTATTGCCATTGCCCGTGAGGGAGGTATCGGTGTCATTCACAAGAATATGTCTATCGAGAATCAGGCTCGTGAGGTGGCTATCGTTAAGCGTGCAGAGAACGGTATGATCTATGATCCTGTCACCATTCGCCGTGGCTCAACGGTACAGGATGCATTGGACATTATGGCTGAGTATCATATTGGTGGTATTCCCGTTGTTGACGAGGGCAATCGCCTGGTAGGTATCGTTACCAATCGTGACCTACGCTTCGAACGTCGTTTGGATAAGAAGATTGATGAGGTGATGACCAAGGAGAATCTGGTGACGACACACCAGCAGACTGACTTGGCTGCTGCTGCCCAGATTCTGCAGGAGAACAAGATTGAGAAGCTTCCCGTGGTCGATAAGGACAACCACTTGGTGGGACTTATCACTTATAAGGATATTACGAAAGCAAAGGACAAACCCATGGCATGCAAGGACGAGAAAGGGCGTCTGCGTGTTGCCGCCGGTGTGGGTGTGACGTTTGATACGCTCGACCGTATGCAGGCACTGGTGAATGCAGGTGTTGATGCTATCGTCATTGATACAGCTCATGGACATTCGAAGAGCGTTATCGAGAAACTTCGTGAGGCTAAGGCTTCGTTCCCGAATATCGATATCGTGGTTGGTAACATTGCTACTGGCGAGGCTGCAAAGATGCTGGTAGATAACGGTGCTGATGCAGTGAAGGTAGGTATCGGTCCAGGCTCTATCTGTACTACTCGTGTGGTAGCAGGTGTGGGCGTACCACAGCTGAGTGCTGTCTATGATGTGTATAGTGCTTTGAAGGGTACTGGTGTGCCCTTGATTGCCGATGGTGGTCTGCGCTATTCTGGCGATATTGTCAAGGCACTTGCTGCAGGCGGTTCCTGTGTGATGATTGGTTCACTGGTGGCTGGTACTGAGGAGAGTCCTGGCGACACCATTATATATAATGGACGTAAGTTTAAGAGCTATCGTGGTATGGGTTCGCTGGAGGCTATGGAACACGGTTCAAAGGACCGCTATTTCCAGGCAGATACCAAGGATGTGAAGAAGTTGGTGCCAGAGGGTATAGCCGGACGTGTTCCTTACAAAGGCACCGTTCAGGAGGTAATTTACCAGATGGTGGGTGGCCTGCGCTCAGGTATGGGCTACTGTGGTGCTCCTACTATCGAGAAACTGCACGATGCTAAGTTTACGCGTATCACCAATGCAGGTGTCAACGAGTCGCATCCGCACGACATCACCATCACTAGTGAGGCGCCTAATTATTCAAGACCTAACGACTAAATGAAAAAGCAACTGATTCTCGCAGCATGGCTGCTGAGTGCCTTGACTACTACGGCACAGTCTGTCAACGACCCCATTATCATGACGGTGGCAGGTACACCTGTACCCCGTTCTGAGTTCGAGTATTCTTACAATAAGAACAATACCGATGGTGTCATTGATAAAAAGAATGTGGAGGAGTATGTAGACCTCTTTATCAATTATAAGCTGAAGGTACAGGCTGCACTGGATGCCCGTATCGATACGACACAGGCTTTTCTGACGGAGTTTGCACAGTATCGCGACCAGCAGATTGTACCCACCTTTGTGACTGACGACGACATGTTGGAAGAAGCCCATAAGGTGTATGACGAGACGGTGCAGAGCGTTGGTCCTGACGGACTGGTGAGTGCAGCACATATCCTTCTCAGACTTTCTCAGACTGCTTCTGAGTCTGAGCAACAGGTGGCTAAGCAGCGCATCGACTCTATTTATAATGCGCTGAAGGCTGGTGCTGACTTTGAAACATTGGCCAAGAGTTTGTCGCAGGATACAGGTTCCGCACGTCGTGGTGGTATGCTGGGATGGTTCAGCAAGAACCAGACCGTGAAGGAGTTTGAGGATGCTGCATTCGCTTTGCAGCCAGGCGAGATGAGTAAACCTGTATTATCGCCCTATGGTTGGCATATTATTTTGGTAAAGGAGCGTAAGCAGTTTGAGCCTTTTGACTTCCATAAGGACAATATCTTGAAGTACTTGGAGCAGCGTGGTGCTCGTAACAGCATTTCTGACCGTAAAATCGATGAGATGGTTAAGAACTCCAATGGTCTGCTGACGAAGGAACGTCTGATGGAGATGCGTGCTGATTCGTTGTCGGCTGTCGACCTGTCGATGCGTTATTTGATTAAGGAGTACCACGATGGTCTATTGCTCTATGAGATTAGCAACCAGCATGTTTGGGACAAGGCCGCCAAGGATGAGGCTGCGTTGGAGCGTTTCTTTAAGAAAAACAAGTCGAAATACAAGTGGGAGGAGCCACGCTTCAAGGGTATGGCCTACCATGTGAAGGTACAGTCAGATGTAAAGGCTGTTGCCGACTGTGTGAAGAAGCTGAAGTTCGACGATTGGAATGAGGCACTTCGCAAGACCTTTAACAACGACTCTATCCTGCGTATCCGTGTGGAGAAGGGACTCTTCAAGAAGGGTGACAACAAGTTGATAGACCGCGAGGTATTCAAGGTACAGGATGTCAAGGTAGATAGCGTGAAAGGCTTCCCCATTGATGCTACCTATGGTAAACTCCTTAAGGCTCCCCAGGCCTATACCGATGTTCGTGGCCTGGTGACAGCCGATTTACAGGACGAGTTGGAGCGCGAATGGGTCGCAGATCTGCGTCGTCGTTATGCATTCACAATCAATGATGATGTTTTAAAGACAGTCAATAAGCATGAATAAAAGAATTCTAGTTATTCTGTTCTTACTAGCCTCACTGGTCTCACTGGCTAATGCTCAGAACGATAGTCTTCGCGCTATTGTTGATGAGGTAATATGGGTTGTGGGAGACGAGGCTATCTTGAAGTCGGATGTGGAGGCTATGCGTCTGCAGTCCGAACAGGAAGGTTTGCGCTGGAATGGTGACCCGGACTGTTCTATTCCAGAACAGATTGCTGTACAGAAACTCTTTCTGAATCAGGCTATTACCGATAGTGTTGAGGTTACGGAGTCTGAAATAACTAACGGTGTGGAACAGTATCTTGAACAGATGATATCTATGATAGGTTCGCGCGAGAAGTTGGAGGAGTATCAGAAGAAGAACATGAGTCAGATACGTGCAGACCTGCGCGAGTCGTTCCGTGAGCGTCAGATGGTGCAAGGCATGCAGCGTAAACTGACTCAGGATATCTCTGTGTCGCCTGCTGAGGTACGTAGGTTTTTCAAAGACCTGCCCCAGGATAGTATCCCCTTTGTGCCCACAGAGGTAGAGGTACAGATTATAACGATGCAGCCCCGTATTGAACAGGATGAAATCAATCGTGTGAAAGACGAGCTGCGTGACTATACCGACCGTATCAATAAGGGGGAGTCAACCTTCCAGACACTGGCTCGTTTCTACTCAGAAGACCCTGGCTCGGCCCGTCGAGGTGGAGAACTTGACTATACCAGTCGTATAGAATTGGACCCAGCTTTTGCCAATGTGGCCTTCAGCCTGACAGACCCTAAGAAGGTCTCGAAGATTGTGGAGTCGGAATTCGGTTTCCATATCATCCAGCTCATTGACAAACGCGGTGAGAAAATAAAGGTGCGTCATATACTTCGTAAGCCTGTGATGAGCGATGAAGCAGTGAATACTGCGATGGGACGTCTGGATTCTCTTGTGACAGCTATTCGTACGGGTGTTGCCCCAGAGATTTTGGGTGACCATTTCAAGGGTACGTTTACTTTTGAGGATGGTGTGGCACTCTTCTCTGATGACAAAGATACGCGTAATAACAATGGTTTGATGGCCAATGTCACTCAGGATGGACGTACTTCTCGTTTCAAGATGGCCGACCTGCCGTCAGAGGTTGCCAAGGCTATTGATGGACTTGAGGTGGGGGCAGTTTCTAATCCTTTCCAGATGATAAATACTCGTGGCAAGTCTGTTTGCGCCGTTGTGAAACTGAAGAACCGTCGTGAGGGTCATAAGGCTACCATCACGGAGGACTTCCAGATTATGAAGAATGTGGTGATGGCCAAACAGCGTGAGAAAGTATTGCACGACTGGGTCGTTAACCGCATCAAGTCTACCTATGTCCGTCTCAACGAGCGCTATCGCGACTGTAAGTTTGAGTACGAGGGGTGGGTGAAGTAAAGTTTGGAGTATAAAGTTTAGAGTTTGAGAAAGTCGTTATCTGTCATTCTCGGATTGTTGGTGTTGGCTATTGCCTTTGCGGCACAGCCACAACGCAAGCGTCCTCCACGGAAGAAGGTGGAGGATAAGCGTGTGTATCTGGTACATTCCGATAATCTGCACTATGACCAGTACCGCAATGGCGATGCACAGGTGCTGCATGGTAATGTGCACTTCCGGCATCAAGGGGCTGACCTGTTCTGTGACAGTGCGCACTTTTATGAACAGACCAACTCCTTCGAGGCTTTCGGACACGTGAAGATGAAGCAGGGCGACACGCTGAGCCTGACGAGTGATTATGCTTATTATGATGGTAACGACCAATTGGCACAAGCTCGATATAATGTGGTATTGCGACATCGGAAGACAACGCTTTATACTGATTCGCTGGACTATGACCGCATGTATAATTTTGGAAACTTCTTCGAAGGCGGTAAACTGGTAGACGGCAAGACGGTGCTGACATCTGACTGGGGGGAGTATCATACAGACACTAAACAGGCGATGTTCTACTATGATGTGCGTCTGAAAGACCAGAAACTCTACCTGACAACCGACTCCTTGTTCTATGATACGCAGACATCGCGAGCCCATATCGTTGGACCTTCGAATATTACTTCGGGAAGCAGTCATATCTATAGTGAGGACGGTTACTACAATACGAAGACGGAACGCTCGGAGCTCTTCGGCCGTTCTGTCATAGAGGATCAGGGACGTACGCTCGTGGGCGACAGTGTCTATCACAACGCTGCTGATGGTACCAACTATGCGTATAATAATGTCATTTATACGGACTCCGTGAACAAAAATATGATGACGGGCGACTACTGCGAGTATAACGATTCGACGGGTTTTGCGATGGCTACCAAGCGTGCTGTGACCATCGATTTCTCACAGCGTGACTCGCTCTACATGCATGCCGATACGTTTAAGGTGTTCACCTATAACATCCGTACGGACTCTGTCTATCGTAAGATTCATGCCTATAACAAGGTGCGTGCCTATCGCAAAGATGTGCAGGCCGTTTGCGACTCGTTGGTATATGACTCGCAGGACTCTTGCATGACGATGTACAAGGATCCTATCGTCTGGAATCTTGGTCAGCAGCTCTTTGGCGAGGAAATAAAGGTGTATATGCGTGACTCTACCATCGACCGAGCACATGTGTTGCGACAGGCTTTCTCAGTAGAACAACTGAAAGATTCGGTACACTATAATCAGGTGTCGTCGAAGGAGATGAAGGCCTTCTTCAGAAAGGGTGAAATCCGTGAAACTCAGGCTATTGACAATGTGTTGGTGGTGTATTATCCTATTGACGAATCGGACAGCACCATCATCGGACTGAATTATACGGAAACGCCGCTGATGAAAATGTTTCTAGAGAACAAAAAGATGCAGAAGATATGGATGGAGAAACCTACAGGTACCTTGTATCCCATGACGCAGGTGCCACCAGGCAAGCATTTCCTTCCGCAATTTGCGTGGTTTGACTATGTCCGTCCATTGAATAAAGACGATATTTTCAACTGGCGTCCCAAGAAGGCGGGTACTGAGTTGAAGGAAATCAAACGTCGTGAACCACCTAAGAATACGAAGAAAAAATGACAGATGTGATACAACTGCTACCAGATAGTGTAGCCAATCAAATCGCTGCTGGTGAGGTTATCCAGCGGCCTGCTTCTGTCATCAAGGAGTTGGTGGAGAACGCTGTAGATGCTGGCGCACACACCATCAATGTCTTGGTGGTCGATGCCGGACGCACCTCTATACAGGTTATCGATGATGGTTGCGGAATGTCGGAGACGGATGCTCGTCTGGCTTTCGAGCGTCATGCAACGTCGAAGATTCGTAAGGCCGATGATTTATTTGACTTGCATACAATGGGATTCCGTGGAGAGGCGTTGCCCTCGATAGCTGCGGTCTCCCAGATTGAACTGCGCACGCGTCGTGAATCGGACGAGGTGGGTACTTGTCTGCGACTTTCGGGTTCTCGAGTGGAGAGTCAGGAGATGTGTTCGTGTGGTGTTGGTAGCTCTTTTACGGTCAGCAACCTGTTCTTCAATGTTCCTGCACGTCGTAAATTCTTGAAAACAAATGCGACAGAACTGAATAATATTCTGACAGCTTTTGAACGTATCGTGTTGGTTTATCCGAATATTTGCTTTACGCTTCATAGCAATGGTCAGGAGTTAATGAATCTCAGAGCAGGTTCGCTGCGCCAGCGTATTACGGATGTCTATGGTCGCCGCTATGGTCAGGATTTGTTGCCTGTCAGTGTTGATACGGCCCTCTGCAGGATTTCTGGTTTTGTGGCTAAGCCAGAGACTGCTCGCAAGAAAGGTGCCCATGAGTATTTCTTTGTGAATGGGCGTTTTATGAAGCATGCCTATTTCCATAAGGCTGTGCAGCAGGCGTATGAACGACTCGTCCTCGCGGGCGCGCACGTACCTTATTTTATTTATTTTGACGTGAGCCCTGCTGATATCGATGTCAATATTCATCCCACCAAGACGGAGATTAAGTTTGAGAACGAACAGGCTATCTGGCAAATTCTCTCTGCTGCAGTGAAAGATGCCATTGGACAGTTCTGTGAGATACCGCAGATAGAGTTTGATACGGAGGGACGTCCTGATATCCCCGTCTACAACCCTGTCACCGTACCTGTGGAGATGCCGCATGTGGAGCGCAATCCGCAATATAATCCTTTTAAGGAGAAAGCATCCCGTAACTGGGAACGCCTTTACGAGGGGCTGCCCACACAATCTGCTCACCAGGAACAGTCGCTGTTTGACAATCCTCCTCAGAGTGACGCACTCATTCCCAACGATGCCCCTCTCTCCGAACAGCCTGTCGAACTGACAGATGTCAGTCCGTTGCACTACCAGTATAAAGGACGTTATATCATGACTGCTGTGAAGTCTGGCCTGATGATTATTGACCAGCATCGTGCTGATGTCCGCATTCGCTACGAGCGTTATATGCAACAGTTGACGGATGCTCCTTCCAGCAGTCAGCGTATGCTGTTCCCCGAGGTGATAGAGTTGCCCCCTTCTGAGGCTGTGCTCATGGAGGATATGATGCCTGCATTGACGGCTGTGGGTTTTGAACTGACTCCCCTGGGACCGACGAGCTATGCAGTCAGTGGTGTACCTGCTGGTATTGAGGGTTTGAATGCTTCCCAACTCTTGCAAGACATCATTGCCTCGTCAGTACCTGTCAGCCACGAAAGTTTGTCCATTAACCATCAAGTAGCCCTGAGTCTTGCCCGTCATGCAGCCATTCCTTATGGCCAGCAACTGACGAATGAAGAGATGGATGTCGTGGTGAATAATCTCTTTGCTTGTGACAATGTAAATTACACACCCGATGGGAAAGCAGTACTGTGTATTCTGCCCCAAGCAGATATTGAGCATTTGTTAGCGTAAAATGTTAGACAAAAACACCGATTTTCTATGATTTTTGCGCTTTTTTTGCTGAAAAATCAAAAAAATGAGCAAAATTTTAAATTTATTTGCAAAAAAACTTTGATTATTCGAAAATAATATTTACTTTTGCACAGAATTTCGAAAAGAATTATTTAACTTAATTTAATTAGTATAGTATGAAAAAGTTATTCTTGATGCTGGCAGTCGCCAGTCTTTCACTGAACGCAATGGCTCAGGAGGATCCTACTGAGAAGTATAGCGTATCAACAAACTCTTTCTGGAGCAACTGGTTCATTCAGGCAGGTGTTAATTGGAATGCCGGCTATGTAGGAACTGATAACATCTTCAGCAATCCTTTCTACAAGTTCCCTCTGGGTGCTGGTCCTAAGGATACTGATCATGCAGCTCTGACATCTCTGGGCTTCTCTCTGGCTATTGGTAAGTGGTTTACTCCTGGTCTCGGACTCCGTACTAAGGTTAACGGCCTTTGGCTCGGTAAGGCTTTTGATAGTGATGTTCCCATGTACCTTGGTGTAAACGAGCATGTATTGTTCAACCTCCACAATCTGCTGGGTGGTTATGATGAGGATCGTTTCTGGAACTTCATTCCCTTCATTGGTGCTGGTGTAGCTCACACCATCAAGACTCCTGCAGGCATGGGTAAGGCTGGTACGTATACCTTCAGCGCTGGTTTGCTGAACACTTTCAAGCTCAGCAAGAAGTTGGCTGCTAACCTCGAGCTTGGTTATACAAACTATGGTACTGAGATTCTTGGTATTGGCGCTACTGGTGGTATTATGCCTAAGCATCGTTTCAACCAGTTCTCTGTTGAGGTTGGTCTGACTTATAACCTCGGTAAGGGCACTTGGAACAAAACTCCTGACGTAGACGCTATCAAGGCTCTGTCACAGGGTCAGATCGACGCTCTGAACGCTCAGTTGACTGACGCTCAGGCTGAGAACGCTCGTCTGAAGGATATGTTGGCTAACCAGCCTAAGGCCGGTGATCCTGGTACAGCTGTTGCTACTAAGACTGTTACAAAGGTTGTTGCTGCTCCTGTATCTGTATTCTTCAACATTGGTCAGGCTAAGGTTGCTTCTAAGAAGGATCTGCAGAATGTTTCTGACCTGGCTAAGGTTGCTAAGGACAACAACTCTAAGATCGTTGTTACTGGTTATGCTGATAGCAAGACTGGTTCTGCTGCTTACAACCAGAAGCTGTCTGAGAAGCGTGCCAACACTGTTGCTGACGAGCTCGTTAAGATGGGTATCGACCGCAACAACATCGAGATCGTTGCTGCTGGTGGTGTAAACACTCTGAGCCCCATCAACTACAACCGTCGCGCTACTGTTGAGATTAAGTAATCTAAACGCAAGAAAATATCAAAAGGGGTTCCGATACTATCGGGACTCTTTTTTTTGTTAAATATCAAAAAAAACTGGGCTCGTGATAATAATTATGAATGATGAATTATGAATTATGAATTATTTTCACTACCTTTGCATCAACACAAATGACTAACAGTAATTTAAACAGATGACGATGATTTGGAATGAAACCGTTGAGTGCATGAGTCGTGAACAGCTTCGCGAACTGCAGAGTTCACGTTTAAGGAAAATGGCGGAGTATGTCTATTACAATACGCCATTCTATCGTAAGAAATTTCAAGAGATGGGTCTTGAACCTGGTGATATCAAGGATATTGATGATATCACCAAGTTGCCTTTTACCAATAAGCTCGACCTGCGTGACAACTATCCTTTTGGATTAGCAGCAGTACCTATGAGTCAGATTGTGCGTATCCATGCCTCCAGTGGTACGACAGGTAAACCTGTGGTGGTGCTCTATACTCGCAAGGACTTGGCTATGTGGTCGGAAGCTATCTCACGTGCCTTTACTGCTTATGGCGCTACGAAGGAAGATGTCTTCCAGGTTGCCTATGGCTATGGACTCTTTACTGGTGGCTTGGGAGCTCATGATGGTGCTACGAATATTGGAGCCAGTGTGATACCCATCTCTTCAGGTAATACGCAGAAGCAGATGACGCTGATGCACGACTTTGGTACTACCATCCTTTGCTGTACCCCCAGCTATGCCATGTTCCTGGGCGAGGCGATGAAAGAGTGTGAATATTCTCGCGACGAGTTCAAGTTGAAGGTGGGCGTCTTTGGTGCTGAGCCTTGGACGGAGAAGATGCGTCAGAAATTGGAAGAGAGTCTGGGCATCAAGGCCTACGATATTTATGGACTCAGCGAGATTGCAGGTCCTGGAGTAGGGTATGAGTGTGTACACCAGTGTGGTACCCATCTGAATGAAGACTTGTTCTATCCTGAGATTCTGAATCCTGAGACGGGCGAGCCGATGCCTGAAGGACAACTTGGTGAACTGACTTTCACGCACCTAACGAAAGAGGGTATGCCCCTTTTGCGCTATCGTACCCACGACTTGACGGCCTTGCACTATGACAAGTGTCAGTGTGGTCGTACGTTGGTGCGTATGGACCGCATTCTGGGTCGTTGCGACGATATGCTCATCATTCGTGGTGTCAATGTCTTCCCATCACAGATTGAGGATGTCATCCTGAAGTTGCCAGAGTATGAGCCTCACTTCCTGCTGACAGTCGATCGTGTGAACAATACGGATACCTCAGAGTTGAAGGTCGAGGTGAAGGAAGAGTACTTCACGGACGATATGGCTACCCTCGTGGGCTTGCAGAAGAAGTTGGAGGCCGAGTTGCGCTCTGTTATCGGACTGGGCTTCAAGGTTAAACTTGTTGAGCCTAAGGGTATTGAGCGTTCTGAGGGCAAGGCCAAGCGTGTCATTGACAAGAGAAAAATTTAATAACGAAAACCAAAGAAATATGTTAGCAAAACAATTATCCGTTTTTCTGGAGAACAAATCTGGTCGTCTGACCGAAGTAACCGATGTGCTGGGCGCTGCTGGCGTTAATCTCTCAGCCATGAGTATTGCCGATAACTCCGACTTCGGCATCCTGCGCTGTATCGTCAGCGATCCTGACAAAGCCTATCAGGTGCTGAAGGCTGCCCATTTTGCTGTAAAAATTACTGATGTCATCGGCTTTACCTGTCCGAATGTCAGTGGCTCGCTGGCCAAGGTGCTGAAATACCTCTCTGAGAATGGTGTCTTCATTGAGTATATGTACTCGTTTGCCAATGGCGACGCAGCTACTGTCGTTATCCGTCCTACCGATTTGGAGAACTGCGAGCGTATCCTCTCTGAGAAGAAGGTAGAGCTGATGGAAGCCAACGATTTGTACAAGTTATAAGCTAAATATGGGCCGAAGTGCTAAAAGAAGTTAATTAGCTAAATATTTTCGGCCCATAATTTTTCTGTTTCAGTTTTTCTGTGTACCCTTGCACCCGCTTACAAAAAGCAAGGGCGTTTAGCTCAGCTGGTTTAGAGCATCTGCCTTACAAGCAGAGGGTCGGCGGTTCGAATCCGTCAACGCCCACGAAGGAGTTCCAAAGAGATTTGGGACTCTTTTTTGTTAAATATCAAAAAAACACCCCTTTGGTAGCAAATTATTCACTTTTCACTTTTCGCTTTTCACTTTTATTTTGTACCTTTGCACTCACATTTGAGAGAATGTATAGCTATATATTTAAATTAAGGTATTAGAGAAAGCATGGAATTAGATGCATTGACCGCCATTTCTCCTATCGATGGCCGTTACAGAAGCAAAACAGAACCGTTGTCAGGATACTTTTCCGAGTATGCATTGATACGTTATCGTGTGCGCGTAGAAATCGAGTATTTCATTACCCTTTGCGAATTGCCGTTGCCCCAGTTGGCACTAGTAGACCATAACCTCTTTGAGCCCTTGCGCGATATCTATCGTAACTTTTCTGAGCAGGATGCCCAGCGCGTGAAGGATATTGAGAAGGTGACTAACCACGATGTGAAGGCTGTGGAGTATTTCATCAAGGAGCAGATAGATAAAGCCGCTGACAAAGCCAATGGCGACAGTGCACTCAGTGGTTTTCCCGCTGAGGCTAAAGAGTTCATCCACTTTGGACTGACCTCACAGGATATCAACAACACCAGCGTGCCCTTGAGTATTAAGGAGGCTTTGGAGCAGGTGTACTATCCGATGGTCGAGGAACTCATCGAGCAACTTAACGACTATGCCGAGCAGTGGAAGAACGTTCCCATGCTCGCTAAAACCCATGGACAGCCAGCCTCACCTACACGTTTGGGCAAGGAGATTATGGTCTATGTCTGGCGCTTGGAGGAGCAGTTACGTGGTTTGAAGGATACCCCTATCACTGCTAAGTTTGGTGGTGCAACAGGTAACTACAATGCTCACCATGTGGCCTATCCGCAGTACGACTGGAAGGAGTTTGGCAACAGTTTCGTTTCAGAGAAGTTGGGATTGGAGCGTGAGCAGTGGACCACCCAGATTTCCAACTACGACTGGTTGGCAGCTATTTTCGATGCCATGCGTCGCATCAATACCATCATCATCGACCTCGACCGCGACTTCTGGATGTACATCTCCATGGAGTATTTCAAGCAGAAGATCAAGGCTGGTGAGGTAGGTTCCAGTGCTATGCCTCACAAGGTGAACCCCATTGACTTCGAGAATTCAGAGGGAAATATGGGTATGGCCAATGCTGTGCTGGGCTTTTTGGCACAGAAATTGCCTGTGAGCCGTCTGCAGCGCGACCTGACGGACTCTACCGTTCTGCGCAACGTGGGTGTTCCCATGGGTCACGCCCACATCGCTATCCAGAGCACGCTGAAAGGTCTGCGCAAACTTATCCTCAACGAGCAGAAGTTGCAGGAAGACCTCGACAATACGTGGGCAGTGGTCGCTGAAGCTATCCAGACCATCCTGCGTCGTGAGGCCTATCCCAATCCTTACGAGGCGCTGAAGGCTCTGACACGTACCAACCAGAAGATGACGGAGGAGACTATTCACGAGTTTATTCAGGGTCTGAACGTCAGCGATGATATTAAGAACGAATTAATGGAAATAACACCATCAAATTATACAGGAATTTAATTAACAATATCAAATTAGTTTATAAAAATCCGCATTTATCAACACAAACAGCGAGCCGTGAGGCTCTCACATTAAAACAAACACAATTATGGAATTCGAAAACGAAAAGAAAACAGAAGAGCAGTCTGCTGAGCAGCAGAGTCAGAATCACGAGAGTGGTTATCAGGGCTATCGCCCAGGACGTTCGCCGCGTCCCCGTATTCAGAAGCCTCGTCCCCAGTTCAACCAGGGTGGCTACAATCGTAATCAAGAGCAAGAAGAGGACGGTTTCCGTCCTGAGGGCTTTGGTGCAGGTTTGATGTCAAGCACACCTCAGCGTCCTTCAGGTTATCGTCCACGTAATAACTATAATAATGAGGGAGGTTACCAGCCTCGTCAGCAGGGTGGCTATCAGCAGCGTGGTGGCTATCAGCAGCGTCCTCAGTATGGTCAGCGTCCCCAGCAGGGTGAGGGTGGTTACCAGCCTCGTCAGGGTGGCTATCAGCAACGTCCTCAGTATGGTCAGCGTCCCCAGCAGGGTGAGGGTGGCTATCAGCCTCGTCAGGGTGGCTACGGCCAGCGTCCTCAGGGCGGTTATGGTCAGCAACGTCAGGGTGGTTACAACAACCAGCGTGGTGGCTATCAGCAGGGCGGTTACAATAACCAGCGTGGTGGCTATGGTCAGCAGCGTGGTGGTTACAATCAGCAGCGTGGTGGTTACAATCAGCAGCGTGGCAATTTCCGTCAGCACACTCCAGGCTATGATCCCAATGCTAAGTATTCGCTGAAGAAGCGTATCGAGTATAAAGAGGAGAACTACGATCCCAACGAACCCTTGCGCCTGAACAAGTTCCTTGCCAATGCAGGTGTCTGCAGCCGTCGTGAGGCCGATGAGTTCATCACAGCAGGCGTTGTCAAGGTCAACGGTGAGGTTGTTACCGAGCTGGGTACCAAGGTGTTGCGTACTGATGAGGTGCTGTTCCACGATCAGCCCGTCAAGATGGAGAAGAAGGTCTATGTGCTGTTGAACAAGCCCAAGGACTATGTGACCACCAGCGACGATCCTCAGCAGCGTAAGACTGTAATGGACCTGGTGAAGGGAGCCTGCGAGGAGCGCATCTATCCTGTTGGTCGTCTGGACCGCAACACCACAGGTGTACTGCTGTTGACCAACGATGGCGACCTCGCTTCTAAGCTGACCCATCCGAAGTTCCTGAAGAAGAAGATCTATCACGTCCACCTCGACCACAATGTTACTGCTCACGACATGCAGCAGATTGCTGAGGGTATCACCCTTGACGATGGTGAGATCAAGGCAGACGCTATCGAGTACGCCAGCGATACTGACAAGAAGCAGGTTGGCATCGAGATCCACTCTGGAAAGAACCGCATTGTGCGTCGTATCTTCGAGAGCCTGGGTTACAAGGTTACCAAGCTCGACCGCGTTCAGTTTGCTGGTCTGACCAAGAAGAACGTGAAGCGTGGTGACTGGCGCTACCTGACAGAGGAAGAAGTTGACCGTTTGCGCATGGGTGCTTACGAGTAAAGTGAAGTATGTCGCTATGCATAGCGACAAACAATACAAGAAGAACAATGAAAAGAACAAAGATAATTGATGTGCTGAAGAGCACAGAATATGGTAAGGAGGTTTGTGTGAAGGGCTGGGTGCGTACGCACCGCAGTTCGAAGGCTGTCGACTTCATCGCACTGAACGATGGTTCTACTATCAAGAACGTGCAGGTGGTCGTTGACCCCACGAAGTTTGACGAGCAGTTGCTGAAGGACATCACCACAGGTGCCTGTATCTGCGCTGAGGGTACATTGGTGGAGAGCCAGGGTGCTGGTCAGTCTTCAGAGATTCAGGCCACCAAGTTGGAGGTCTATGGACTCTGTGGCAACGACTATCCCATGCAGAAGAAGGGGCAGTCGTTCGAGGCTATGCGTAAGAACGCCCACATGCGTCTGCGTACCAATACCTTTGGTGCCGTGATGCGCATCCGCCACAATATGGCGATGGCCATCCACACCTATTTCCACGAGCACGGCTTCTTCTACTTCCACACCCCGCTGATTACTGCCAGCGACTGTGAGGGAGCAGGTAACATGTTCCAGGTGACCACCAAGAACCTGTACGACCTGAAGAAGGACGAGCAGGGCAAGATTATCTACGACGACGACTTCTTTGGAGAGCAGACCTCACTGACTGTTTCTGGTCAGCTGGAGGGTGAGCTGGGTGCTACGGCCCTGGGTGCTATCTACACCTTCGGTCCTACGTTCCGCGCTGAGAATTCGAACACCCCTCGCCACTTGGCTGAGTTCTGGATGGTAGAGCCTGAGGTGGCTTTCCTCGACCAGGAAGAGCTGATGGACTTGGAAGAGGACTTCATCAAGTACTGTGTACGCTGGGCCCTTGACAACTGTAAGGACGACCTCGCATTCCTGAACCAGATGATTGACAAGACCCTGATTCAGCGTCTGGAAGGCGTATTGAAGGAGACCTTCGTGCGCCTGCCTTATACCGAGGGTATCAACATTCTGCAGGAGGCTATCAAGAATGGCAAGAAGTTTGAGTTCCCTTGCAACTGGGGCGACGACCTTGCTTCAGAGCACGAGCGCTACCTCGTCGAGGAACACTTCAAGAAGCCCGTCATCATGACTGACTATCCGCGTGCCTTCAAGTCGTTCTACATGAAGCAGAACGAAGAGCAGGGCGAGGGTAGCGTTGGTTACAAGGGCGCCGTTGCTCCTGGTCCTACGATGCAGGGTACCGATGTGTTGTTCCCACAGATTGGCGAAATCATTGGCGGCTCTGTCCGTGAGGAGAGCTACGATAAGCTGATGGGCGAGATAGAGCGTCGTCAGATGGACAAGACCCACCTGTGGTGGTACATTGACACTCGCCGCTGGGGTTCATGCCCGCATGCAGGTTTCGGACTTGGCTTTGAGCGTCTCATCCTGTTCGTAACAGGTATGCAAAACATTCGCGACGTCATCCCGTTCCCGCGCACACCTAAGTCTGCAGAGTTCTAAAATTGCAATTTTTCGGCAATTCTTAAAATATGTTCCAAATTTCTTTGCAAAAAGTTTGGAACATATATTTTTTTTACTTATCTTTGCAATCAGTAAACAATCATTAACTCAAAAAATACAACAACTATGAAGAAATTACTGACATTGTGTAGCTTCGTGCTGCTTTCACTGGGTGCTTCTGCTCAGGCCTTTGATCCACACTTTGGTATTGGTGTTGGCGTTGGTACTACTGGTATCGACATTGATGCATCTGTGACCATCAATGATTACATTGGTGTTCGTGGTGGTGTGGACATCATGCCGAAGTTCAAGGTGAGCAAGGATTTGGATTTAGGTGTATCAGACAAAACAAAGGGTGTTAGTATTAAAGACATGAATAAGCACATTGATGATCTGAATACTCAGATTGGTGCTTGGAATGCTGCCCACCCGACTCAGCAGATGGAGTTGATCGACAAGACTTTACTTCCCAATGGTGAGATTCCTAACAATCTTACTATTGAAGGTAAGCTGGACAATACTGTTGGTCACATCCTGTTTGATATCCACCCCTTTAAGACCAGCTTCCGTTTTACTGTTGGTGCCTATTTCGGCAAGGATGAGATTATTTCCGTATATAATAAGGATGATGCTTTCTTCACTCCTATCAACCAGTGGAACAATGCTATCATTACTGCACAGAATAATCCCACAAGCACGCTGAATACATTGGTTGTTAAGCCCTACAAGTTGGATATGATTGGTGGTGAGCTGGGTGACTACTTCGTGACTCCTGATCCTGCTGAACAGGGAAATGTTAAGGCCTATGCCAAGGTTAAGGGTTTCCGTCCCTATGTCGGCTTGGGCTTTGGCCGTGCTGTTCCCAAGAAGCGCATTGGTTGCCAGTTTGACCTGGGTGTACAGTTCTGGGGCAAGCCAGAGATCTATATTCCCACCTATGATAAGGAAGCTGGAACCTATCAGTATGAAAAGGTTGATGGCGACAAGGCTGGTGACGATGCTGGTAAGGTGCTGAAGACTATCTCCAAGATTTCGGTCTATCCCGTTCTGAACTTCCGCCTCGTAGGTCGTATCTTCTAAAAAATAATGATATGGTTGGTAGGTGCTTATAACAACAATACAACGTTGCTACAGGCACCTGCTAATTGTTTTTCAGAATAGGGTACTTTATACACCTATGCCCCTGTTGTAACTTACAATCTGTAACAAATTATCTAAACATAATATTACTCATAATGAAAATAACACAATTTAGAACCCAATTGCTCTTCTGCTCATGTCTGGCATGTGGCATGTTCATGAGCGGATGTTCTGATGGCGACTACGATTTGTCGTCAGTAGACGCTAAGCTTGGTATTGGTAGCGAATTGTCCTTGCCCAGTGACAACTCCGTCATTGTTTTGTTTGACGATATTTTTGATCTGGGTAGCACCGACCTTATTAAAACCTTGGACAATGGTGACTATCAGTTTGGCAAAGACCCTGAGACAGTCAGCGATGTTAATGTGAATGTCGAGGAAATCACTTTGGCGAACAAAACCGAGGCAGGTTTGTCATTCGATTTCGACCTTCCAACATTCCCTTCTGAAATAGTAGGAATGGAAGTGGAAATTCCTTATACTGGTGTTACTCCTGCCATCGACATTGACGAGCAGAGTGGTGATGTATCGCTCTTGAAATATGAGTTTGATGCTCCTTCTGAGATTAAGTCGCTGAAGTGGGTTCGCGTAGGAAATGAAGGTGCTGGCGTTGACTTGAATCTTGCTTTGACATTACCTAATGACATCAAGAAGTTCAAATATGTAAAGATTGAGATGCCTAAGATGTTGGAAATGACGTGTAACAAGGCTGGTTTCGATGCTTCTACCAATACGTTGACGCTGAATGATTGCGTTCCTTCCGACCTTACTGGTATCGTATTCAATGTTACACGCATCAATATTCAGGATGTTGACGCTCAGAACTATGCGAAGCTTGAGAATGGCAAGTTTAAGCTGTTGAGTAATGTTAAACTGACATTTAAGGTGTCAAAGGTTAAGGTTTCTTCTATGTCCTCTTTGCAAATTGGTGGTAATGCATCGTTCAATAATCTCGTTGTTACTGCTGCCAATGGTCAGTTTAAGCCAACCATTGATCCACAGAATGTTGGTTCAACAACCATCAATTCTATTCCTGACTTCCTGTTTGGTGATGACGTTGTGGTAGACATTGACAATCCTCAGATTTGGCTGGCACTTGATTCGAACCTGCCTCTTGGTGGTTATGCGGAGGCTAAGCTCAGTACTACCCATCCTGCCACCTCACCAGTAAATATTGTTCTGAGCAAGGCAAATGGCAATGAATTGCCCATCGCAGCCAATGGTCCTACGCGTCTTGTGATTTGCCGCAAGGCTCCTGCAGACTTGACACATAATGGTGAAACATATACACCAGTCATTGCTCCAGACCTGACGAATCTCATCAAGAAGCTGGTGGAAGATATGAAGATTAGCATTGATATTACGAAGTTTGAAGCTGTTCAGACTAGTGATGTTACTATCGAGTTAGGTCACGACTATACACTTGCACCTAAGTACAGCTTTACTGCTCCGTTGGTATTGGGTGACGATGCAAGGATTGTGTACAACTCAAGCGTAGACGACTGGAACAAGGATTTGAAGGACCTCAACCTGTCGGCGGGTTCTGTGCTGACGCTGGAAGCAGCAGTCGATAATCAGGCTCCTGCTGATTTGGAGATAAATATCACACCTTTTTTCGCTGACGGTATAATGGTTGCTGGCCTTGTTGTCACGCCCATTCAGAACAAGGTGGCGGCAGGCGCTACTGGTGCAACTATTAAGTACGAGATAAAAGATCAGGATGGTACTGGCTTGAATCAGCTCGATGGTATTGAGTATGAGATGCTGGTTACCTCGCCAGCCTCTGGTAGCAGCGAGAAGGGCAAGGTTCTTAACAAGAATCAGAAGATTGTTATTAAGACCCAAAGTCTTCATCTGAGTGGAAAGGTAATTGTTGATGCCGATTGATGTTTAACCTCCTAAAGCAAAAAGAATATGAAAATCAAGAAATATTTCATGGCTGTGGTGCTGCTTGCAATGAGTACTGCTTCCATGGCTCAGACATTGAACTCAGCTTACTTTACGGAAGGCTATAAATACAGACACACCATGAATCCTGCCTATGGCAACGATGGTGGCTATTGTGCCATTCCTGCTTTGGGTAACCTCAATGTGAAGATGCAAGGTAACTTTGGTGTTGGCGATGTGCTCTTCAAGTCCAGCGACTATGGCATTGTTTCTGGTAAGAAACTGGCCACCTTCCTGCATCCTAACATTTCTGTCGATGCAGCATTGAGTGGGCTGTCAACGGGCAACAACCGCGTCATTGGCGACGTCAACATACCCATTGTGTCGTTTGGCTTCAATAGCTTTGGTGGTTACAATACCGTTGAATTGAATGCCAGGGCTTCGTTTGGTGCCTCTCTCCCTTATGAGTTCTTCGAGTTTGCCAAGAACGTTGGTAACAAGTCCTATAACATCGGTGACATCAATATCAATGCCCAGTCGTATGTAGAGTTGGCATTTGGCCACTCTCATCAGCTGACTGAGAAGTTACGCGTTGGTGGTAAGTTCAAGCTCCTCTTTGGTGTCGGACGTGGCGACTTGAAGGTTGAAAACCTCACTGCCGACCTGCAGGAGTCAAACCGCTGGATTCTCTCTGGTAAGGCTACTGCCGATGCCTCTATCAAGGGCTTTAAATACAAGATGGAGGAAAAGGAATATGAGCAGGAAGGTAAGGGAACCTACAATCGTGTCAAGGAAGCAAAAGTCGATGGTGCTGGCCTTGGTGGCTTCGGTCTGGCTTTCGACTTGGGTGCTACCTATAAGATTAACGACGACTGGAAGGTTAGTGCAGCCCTGCTCGACCTCGGCTTCATCCATTGGAATACTGATGCCCGTGCTTCAAACTCAGGCGAACCTTTCGAGTTTGATGGTTTCCACGATGTAGAGATTCCCAAGAGCAGTCCCAATTCGTTTGAGAAGAAGACAGATGAGTATAAGGACCAGTTGGCCGACTTCGTCAACCTGACAGAGGTCAGCGACGAGGGTGGACGCACCACAGGCATTGGCTGCACGCTGAACCTGGGTGTGGAGTACAACCTGCCGGTATATCGCCAGCTTACCTTTGGTTTCCTCAGCAGCAGCCGTTTCCGTGGTCCTTATTCATGGACCGATGCACGTCTGAGCGCTAACTGGGAAGCTACAAAGTGGCTCGATGGTGGTGTCAACTTCAGCGTGAACAGCTTCACTGCCAGCATGGGTTGGCTTGTCAACATCCACCCCAAGGGCTTCAACTTCTTTATCGGCATGGACCACATCCTCGGCAAGACGACCAAGGAGTTCATTCCTATGACCTCCAATGCCAGCTTGGCTATGGGTATGAATATCACGTGGTAATGATGTAGTGGAGAGTGCTTATTGCAACATTGCAACATGCAACACTCTGATAAAAAGCAATCGCTCAAGGAGAAATCCCTGGGCGATTGTTTTTTTATACAATAGAGCCGTGAGCATCGAGGTTTTGTGTTAAATTTATTGTTTTTCGATAAATTTTTTGTGTTTTTCTTTGGTGATTCAAAAATAATGATTATCTTTGCACCGAAATTATTTATCGAATAACAATAAAACATTATCAAAATCTAATAAACATAATCAATTATCAACAAAAACTTTATCAATTATGAACAAAATTTCATCAATTCTGAAGAACAAACTGAAATTCTACAGTGTCCTGATGGCCATCCTACTGGTCGGTTCTGCTATCACCCTCACGTTCAATTACGAGAATTATTATTGTGAAAACCGCGATGGCGAGGTGCTCACCCTGGATTCCTTGAAGGAAGACTTTGCAAAAATCGACAGGCAGACCACCGTCAATGTGGACACCGCTGACGGCAGGCGCGACACCAGCACCTTCTCTTCATGGAGTGTGCACTTCAAGCCGACATTCCAGGTGACCGTCCCCGTCAGACCTATCCGTGGCGCCAACGACAAATTCCTCTATAGCAGCCTCAAAGGTGAGCCCTGCATGGTGGAGATGCAGAAGGTGAAGCTGAAGGTGCCTTTTGAGAAAGCATCGCCCGATTTCACTTTGACCAACACGCTGTTGTCGTGTGCTACATTGCCACTGCTCATCTGGCTGCTGGTCATCGTGCTGATGGTGATACGTTCTGTCTACAAGGGCGAAATCTTCGTGTCGCAGATAGCCAAACGCCTGGAGACAGCGGGCTGGCTGCTCGTAGCTATCTGGATTGTGGGTAATGTGACGGACTACATCCATATACAGCTGCTCCGCGACGCTGTCCTGATGGCTTACTACGACATCTATTGGCAACCCACCAGCATCAACTTCGTCATCTTCGGCCTCGTGCTGATGATTCTCTCGCAGATTATCCTGAAAGGTAAGGACTTGAAGGACGAACAGGAACTGACCATCTAACCCCTTGACATTATGAGCATTATCGTGAATGTAGACGTGATGATGGCCAAGCGTAAGATGTCATCTGGCGAGCTGGCCGAGAAGATTGGTATCACGCAGGCGAACCTCTCCATCCTGAAGACGGGCAAGGCCAAGGCCATCCGCTTCTCAACGCTGGAGGCTATCTGCAAAGCCCTGGACTGTCAGCCAGGGGATATACTGGAGTATACGGAGTAATCTCGAAAAAAAAGCAATCGCTCAAGGAGAAATCCCTGGGCGATGTTTTGTTGTGTTAGTGTTCAGTAATCCATTCTGCCATTCTGTTCAGTTGCAGGCATTGTTTGCGCGAGATGGTGCGTTTGTTCATGTGGTATTCCCACGTCCCTGATAATCGTGAAGAACTCTGGGTGCTCCTTTGCCCCTGCGTCGCCTACCAGTCGGCCCAGCAACGGCCTGCGCCCCTCAACTGTCATCGTGACCAGATAGACGCACCGCTGCTCGTAGTCATGTTCCACGCGTCGCCTAAGCATCGAGGGTTTCTTCTCCCACGTAACGAATAAAAAGGACACCCCATTTTTTGCACGCTCCAAGAAAAGAATCGAAGAAGAAAGATAATTAGAAGAATGATATATATAATATGGTATATATAATATGGTATATAATAAGGTAATATATTATATAAATAGGTAGATGTTATTACCCTTGCTTATTCTTCAGCGCCAGCCTATGGTGTGGAAAAACAGCTGTCCAATTGTCCTAATTGTCACAGCTGTGAGTGTCTTGTAAAAATATTTCACAACGTACTTTTCGAGCACAAATGCACGAAAAATGGGCGGTAAGCGGGATGGCTTATCGCTCAGAGAGAAAAGGCTTCTCGCCTTAAGAGAAACAACTTTTCTCCTTAAGAGAAACAATGAGTTGCTCTAGACGAGGCGGAGACCGTCGTCTGCGAGGGTAATGAGGTGGCGGCGGTAGAGGTCGCCGACGGCTTTCTTGTAAACTTTTTTCGAAACGCCAAAGCGGGCGGAGATGTCCTCGGAGGGACTTTTGTCGCCTAAATCGCAGTAGCCATCGTGCTCCTGCAGAT
>JAEEGH010000693.1_pt1 | contig 109326 bp, 91 predicted proteins | sample 9134181 | NCBI WGS metagenome assembly JAEEGH01 (sample SAMN16246544, study PRJNA631951) | gut metagenome | biome: gut microbiome; feature: rumen; material: DP-attached | host: Bos | place: Iran: Karaj | collected 2018-10
CCAAGCTGCGATGATCTTAATGTCGGGAGCAAGAGCCTTGACTCCGAGCTCGAAACGGATCTGGTCGTTTCCTTTACCTGTAGCACCGTGGCAGATAGCAACAGCGCCTTCTTTTCTTGCAACTTCTACGAGCTTCTTAGCGATAAGAGGACGAGCCATAGATGTTCCGAGAAGGTATTTGTTCTCGTATACGGCATGAGCCTGTACGCAAGGAACTACGTATTCATCGCAGAACTCATCAACTACATCAAGGATATAGAGCTTGCTGGCGCCGCAGCTTACAGCTCTTTCTTCAAGTCCGTCAAGTTCTTCTTCCTGACCGCAGTCGATACATACACATACTACTTCGTAATCAAAATTCTCTTTAAGCCACGGAATGATAGCAGTTGTATCAAGTCCGCCTGAATAAGCCAAAATAACCTTTTCTTTTGCCATGTTATTCCCTTTCTTCCATTGTAAAATGGTATCTTTATTTATTCGGATTTCTCAATTCCACTTACCATAATATACTCTCGGAAAAAACAAAATGCAACACTAAAATGAATAAATATTAAAAAATTCAACAAAATATGCATAAATATTAAAAATGGGTTGCATAATTTTTTTTGCGGTCGTATACTGAAAAAAGTTTATACATCTTATGTTTATAGTGTAAGTTCATTTATTATGAAAAAACTGAGAGGTTGAATAAAAATGATTAAAGTCGGAATAATCGGTGCTACCGGATATGCAGGTGCAGAAATCGTAAGGCTTATACAGGGACATCCTGAGGCTGAAGTTGTATGGTACGGCTCAAGAAGTTATGTTGATGAGAAGTATAGCAGTATATATGGAAACTTCTTTAAATTGGTAGATGCAAAATGCCTGGATGACAATATGGAAGAACTTGCAGATCAGGTTGACGTTATCTTTACCGCAACTCCTCAGGGGTTGTGCGCATCACTTGTTAATGAAGATATATTGAATAAGGTCAAGGTCATCGATCTTTCCGCAGATTTCAGACTTAAGGATGTTTCGGTTTACGAAAAATGGTATAAAATAGAACATAAAGCGCCTCAGTTCATAGATGAAGCGGTTTACGGACTCTGTGAGATAAACAGGGATAAAATAAAGGGAGCGAGACTTATCGCCAATCCCGGATGTTATACGACTTGCTCGATACTTACGGCATATCCTCTTGTAAAAGAAGGGCTTATCGATCCCGCAACCCTTATAGTAGATGCACTCAGCGGTGTGTCGGGAGCGGGAAGAGGCGCAAAGGTTGCCAATCTTTACTGCGAAGTAAATGAGAGCAGCAAGCCTTACGCTGTGGCAAGTCACAGACATACACCTGAGATTGAGGAACAGCTCGGCTATGCTGCCGGAAAAGATATTGTGATAAACTTCACACCTCATCTTGTTCCCATGAACAGAGGAATCCTCGCTACAGAATATGCTTCGCTTAAGGAAAAGAACGGAAAGCTTCCTACAGCTGACGATATCAGGGCAGCATATGAAAAATATTATAAGGATGAGTTCTTTATCAGAATTCTCGGTGACGGAGTTTATCCCGAGACAAGATGGGTTGAAGGCGCAAACTTTGTTGACATCGGATTTAAGATTGATGAGCGCACAGGAAGAGTGATCATGATGGGCGCACTTGATAATATGGTTAAGGGAGCTGCAGGACAGGCTGTTCAGAATATGAACATTCTCTTTGGACTTAAAGAAAGTACGGGACTTGAGTTTGCCCCCAGCTTCCCGTAATAAAATACAGAAAGATAACAGGTGATATAAATGGTTCGTGCAATGACAATGGATGATTATGATGAGGTCTATGCTCTATGGATGTCGATTCACGGTTTTGGAATAAGATCGGTAGATGATTCCAGGGAGGGAATAGAGAGATTTATAAAAAGAAATCCCGGACTCAGCGCAGTCGACGTGGAAGACGGCAAGATAGTCGGCGCGATTCTGTGCGGGCATGACGGCAGAAGAGCATGCCTGTATCATGTTTGCGTGAGCGAAGAGTACAGAATGCACGGAATCGGCAAGAAGATGGTTCTTTTTTGCTACGAGGCACTTAATAAAGAAAAGATCAATAAAGTCTGCTTAAATGCTTTTGTGACCAATACTGTCGGAAACAAGTTCTGGCAGAAGATGGGCTGGACACTTCGAGATGACATGAACTATTACGATCATACTTTAAACGAGGAAAATCTTACAATCTTTAACAAATAATAATGGAGAAGAGATATGGAAGTTATTAAAGGCGGAGTTACGGCTGCAGAGGGATTCAAGGCCGCAAGCTGCGAAGCAAACATCAAATACAAAGACAGAACAGACATGGCTTTTGTGTATTCGGAAGTTCCCTGCGTTTGTGCGGGAACTTTTACAAGTAACGTCGTAAAGGCCGCATGTGTTCAGTGGGATAAGCAGATAGTTGATTCGGGAAAGCCTATGCAGGCTGTTGTCATTAACTCGGGAATTGCAAATGCGTGTACGGGAAAAGAGGGCTTTGATGCCTGCGAAGCTACTGCAAAAGCGGTGGAGAAGAGCCTTGGCGTAGATTATGAGACAGTTGCCGTTGCGTCTACCGGAGTTATCGGAATGCAGCTTCCTGTAGATAAACTTGTTGCCGGAGTCGAGAAGATGAGCAAGACTCTGGACGGAAGTATTGAAGCAGGAACCGACGCTTCTAAGGCGATAATGACAACCGATACTGTGAATAAGGAAGTAGCTGTTTCTTTTGACATAGCGGGAAAAAAGGTAACGCTTGGCGGTATGAGTAAGGGATCGGGAATGATCCATCCCAATATGTGCACAATGCTTGCATTCCTTACAACCGACATTGCCATTGAAAAGAGTCTTTTGCAGGATGCGGTCAGCGAAGTTGTTTCAGATACTTTTAATATGATAACGGTTGATGGCGATACATCTACGAATGATACGCTTCTTTGCATGGCAAACGGCAAAGCCGGAAATGATATTGTAAAAGATAAGAATGACGATTACGAGACCTTCAAAAATGCGCTTTTCTATGTCTGCGAGTTTCTTGCAAAAAAGATGGCGGCTGACGGAGAGGGCGCAAGCAAGCTGTTTGAAGCCAAAGTTGTAAATGCAAAGACTAAGGAAGATGCGAAAACTCTTTCAAGAGCGATTGTAGGATCGAACCTTTCAAAGGCAGCTATTTTCGGATGTGACGCAAACTTTGGAAGATTCTTGTGTGCGATGGGATATTCGGGAGCACAGTTTGATCAGAACGACGTGGAGCTTTTCTTTGAGAGCAAAGCGGGACGCATAGAAGTATTCCATAAGGGAACTCCGCTTGATTTTGATGAAGATAAAGCACTTGAGATAATGAAAGAGGAAACGGTCACGGTATTTGTCGATATGCACGAGGGAGATGCAGAGGCAACCGCGTGGGGATGTGACCTCACATATGATTACGTTAAGATAAATGCAGATTACAGGAGCTGAGAAAATGGATAAGGATATGCAGGATGTGTTAAAAAAAGCGGAAGTTCTCGTTGAGGCGCTTCCGTATATTCAGAAATTCAACAGGAAGATCATAGTTGTTAAATATGGCGGAAGTGCCATGAGCAACGAAGAACTTCAGAAGAATGTAATAACAGATGTTACGCTTCTTAAACTTGTCGGATTTAAGCCTATCATCGTTCATGGCGGCGGAAAAGCCATAAGTTCATGGGTTTCAAAAGTCGGAAAAGAAGCTCAGTTTATAAACGGACTCAGAGTTACCGATGCTGAGACAATGGAAATTGCTGAGATGGTTCTCGGAAGAGTTAACAAGCAGCTTGTTACAATGGTTCAGGAACTTGGCGTTAAGGCCATCGGTATAAGCGGTAAGGATTCGGGACTTCTTCATGTAAAAAAGAAGCTTTCGGACGGAAAAGATATCGGATATGTCGGAGAGGTTGACCGCGTCGATCCAAAGATTCTTTTCGACCTTCTTGATAATGACTATCTTCCTATCATCGCACCTATCGGACTTGATGATAATTTTGATACATATAATATAAATGCCGATGATGCGGCTTGCGCTGTCGCAAAAGCTGTAGGCGCAAACAAGCTTGCATTCCTTACCGATATCGAAGGGGTTTACAAGGATATCAACGATCCTTCTTCGTTCATTTCGAGACTTACATGCTCAGAAGCCGACGCTCTCATTGCTTCGGGCAATATCGGCGGCGGAATGCTTCCGAAGCTCAACAATTGTACGGATGCTATCAGAAAAGGCGTTAATAACGTGCATATTCTTGACGGAAGGATTCCTCATTGCATACTTCTTGAGATCTTTACCAAGAAAGGTGTCGGAACAATGTTTATGGCAGATGACGACGCACTTGCACAAGGAAACTGATCTGAGAAATACGTATTTGACCGGTATTTGCATAAAAATGGCTTAATTAGCAGGGAGATATGAAAATGAGTGAAAAAATGAAGAATTATATTGAAGAAGCTGAGCAGGCGTTACTTCACACATATAACCGTTATCAGATTGTTCTCGACAGAGGAGAGGGCGTATACCTTTATGATATCGATGGTAATAAGTATCTTGATTTTGTTTCGGGAATTGCAGTTTTTGCTCTCGGTTACAACTACAAGGACTACAATGATGCACTTAAAGAGCAGATTGACAAGATTCTTCACACATCAAATTATTACTACAATGTGCCTGCGATAGAGGCTGCCAAGAAGATAAAAAAAGCTTCCAGCATGGACAGGGTATTTTTTACAAACAGCGGAGCCGAAGCTGTTGAAGGAGCGCTTAAGGCTGCGAGAAAATATGCTTTTCTTAAGGATGGCAAGACAGATCATGAAATCATTGCAATGAATCACTCATTCCACGGAAGAACATTCGGAGCGCTCTCTGTTACGGGTAATCCGCATTATCGTGAGGCTTTTGAGCCGATGATCGGAAATATTAAGTTCGCGGATTTCAACGATTTTGAAAGTGTGCTTTCATGCGTGACCGACAAGACTTGTGCGATCATCATGGAGACTGTTCAGGGAGAGGGAGGTATCTATCCTGCAACCGAGGAGTTCCTTACCAAAGTAAGAGCACTTTGCGATGAAAAAGATATCCTTCTTATTCTTGATGAGATCCAGTGCGGAATGGGAAGAACGGGCTCAATGTTTGCATGGCAGAAATTCGGAGTAAAGCCTGATATCATGACGACTGCAAAGGCTTTGGGATGCGGAGTTCCGGTCGGAGCATTTCTTATGACCGAGAAAGTCGGAGCAAATTCTCTTGTTGCAGGAGATCATGGTACAACTTACGGCGGTAACCCGCTTGCTTGCGCGGCTGTTAATAAAGTTCTTGATTTATTTAACAATGACAATATAATAGAAAATGTGAATAAAGTGGCACCTTATCTCGAAAAGAGACTTGATGAGCTTAAGGATCGCTACGACTTCATAGTCGACAGAAGAGGCACAGGATTTATGCAGGGACTTGTATTTAACAGACCTGTTGCGGATGTTATTAACATGGCTCTTGAAAAAGGACTTATTTTGATAAATGCCGGATCCGAGATCATCAGATTTGTTCCCTCTCTTGTCATAACCAAAGAAAATGTTGACGAAATGATCGACATTTTGGACTCATGTTTGGGGAAGATATGAAATTTGAAACCAAAATTTTTTCTATATTTCTAATACTATGCATGCTGGCGGGCGTTTTTGCAAACTCCCGCTCAGATGAAAGCATATTTGAAGATTTTTCTTTCTTTTCAAATAAGACAACTCTGAGGGTGTGGTACACGGATGATGCCATCACTCCGTATCTTCAGAGTATGGCAATCAAGTTTTCCGAGAAGAACAGGGAGGCTCGCGTTGAGCCTAAGCTTGTTTCGGGAATGGAATATCTCGAAGCGGTAAATAAGGCATCTATGGAGAACAAGAACCTTCCTGATATTTTTGTTACAACAAACGATACTCTCGAGAAAGTTTATTGTGCCGGCCTTGCGCTTGAAGCCGATAATTCGGACGGATTTTTTAACAAGGTTCTTTTTCCTAAAGCGGCACTCGATTCCGTAACATACAAAGGTAAATATATAGCTTATCCTTTCTACTTTGAGACCAGTGCTCTCGTATATAACAAGACATATCTTGAAAGCTATGCAAAAGAGCAGATGGAAAAGAGAAAGCAGCAGGAAGAAGAGGCTGTACAGCAGGAGACTGCGCTCGAAGAAGGCGAGGAGAGTGCTTCCGAAGGTGATTCGGCCGAAAAAACTGAGGATTCGGAAAAAGCAACCGAAGAGTCAAGCGAAGCATCAAGTGAAGCATCAAGTGAAGAATCTCAGGACGATGAATCTCAGGATGAAGCCGGAGAGGAAAACAGCGGCGAGGGAGAAGAAGGAGAAAATTCAGAGGGCGAGGACGCGGAAGATGTCGAGATTCCCGAAGAAGATTTCTCTACAGAAGAGGTTAATGAAGAGATCAATGATATCCTTTCTTCAGATTTCAAATCGATTCAGGATATCATCAACTTTTCACGAAAGTACGATGCTCCGGAAAAGGTTAAGTCCATCTTTGAGTGGGATGTCAACGACATTTTTTATAACTATTTCTTCGTCGGAGCTTACATGAATCTTGGCGGTGACGCGGGAGATAATATTAACGTTGATAATATAGATCAGGATATAGCTATATATAACGGTAACACGATCAGTTGTATGAAGATCTACAAGCAGCTCAAGCAGTTCTTCGCTATTGATGCAAAAGAAACCACTTACGACGACATGGCGACAAGGTTCCTTAAGGGAGAAATCCTGTTCACCATTGCGACGACCGATATTTTCAAGAAGTATGATGAGATAAAGGTTAAAGACCCTCTTACAATCACGGCAGACGGCGGTGAATACTATGAGTATGCTGTAGCGCCCGCAGTACCGGAACTTCCGAACGGCTTGAAGACAAGGACTATGTCGGTTACAAACTGTCTTGTTGTCAACGGACTTTCGGAACATCCGGATCTTGCTGAAAAATTTGCAAGAATGATCTGTATGGATGAAAAAAATGATATTTACAAAATGTCACATAAACTTGCTGCGCATTACGGAATCGATTACGGCCAGGAAGGACTTAATAAGTTTGTAGATATCTATGCCGATTCCGTTTCCATGCCCAAGACTATTCAGACAAGTAATTTCTGGATGGAACTTGAGATTGCTTTTGCGAAGATCTGGGATGATGAGGATGCGGATTGTAACGCCATACTTAAAGAATTGTCAGAGAGTATAAAAACTCAGGTAGTGGGGAAAGAGTATCACGATCAGCCGATACAGGATCCGATGGATACACCTATTACCGCAGGACTTTCGGAAGAAGACGAAGAAGGCGATTAACGTATGTTAAATTAGCTTGATAAATTACTTAATATATACTAAAATAAAAAATGCATGGCGGGGACCTCTGTAATGGAGGATACATGCGAAAAATCTTTTTAGTGTTGTTCAGTTCGGTATGTTTACTGGCTGGATGCGCTTCGACAAAGGCTGAAACAGAGCCTGTTATGAACAAGATGATAAGTGATGAAGGAGCAGAAGCATATTCGGATGACGATTCCGGTGAGGCTATCGTCGGGAGTTCGGAAGAATGTAGTTCCCAAGTGCTTATTGTATATGTATGTGGTGCAGTATCCGAACCCGGAGTATATGAACTTTCTTTTGGAAGTAGGGTAAATGACGCTGTTATTGCTGCCGGAGGATTCAGTGACGAGGCTGACACGACTTATGTCAATCTCGCAGCGGAGATTTCCGACGGTGCTAAGTTACGAATTCCAACTCTCACTGAGACGGAAGAGATTAAGGGGAAGGGCAATGTCTTGTCGGAAGAATTTGATTCTTTTGACAAAACCGGACTTGATGTTGATGTAAAATCGGTTAACTATGAATTGATTAATATTAATTCAGCTACCGAAGAGGAACTTAAGACTCTCCCGGGAATAGGCGACAGCATAGCGGCGAGAATTGTTAAGTACCGTCAACAGAATGGAAAGTTCAATTCCATAGAAGATATAATGAAAATATCCGGTATTAAAGACAAGCTTTTTTCCAAGATAAAAGAATACATCACTGTATAACAAAATTATAGGAATGGGTGGATTATGAGTAAAAAAGTTTTGGTTGTTGATGACGAAAAGACAATTGTAAAAGGAATTAAGTTCAGCTTGGAGCAGGATGATTTCGTGGTTGACTGTGCTTACGACGGTGAAGAAGCCGTTGATATGGCTAAACACCATAAATACGACATCATTCTTCTTGATCTTATGTTACCTGTGATGTCAGGTCTTGATGCTTGTCAGCAGATCAGGGAATTTTCAAATGTTCCGATCATTATGCTTACAGCTAAGGGCGATGACATGGACAAGATTCTTGGTCTCGAAAACGGCGCGGACGATTATATCACAAAGCCATTCAATATTTTGGAAGTTAAGGCCAGGATCAAGGCAATAATCAGAAGATCTGCAAAGGCTACTCTTGATGATAAGTGCCTTCAGTTCGGCGATCTTAAGATTTATCAGGAGTACAGAAGAGTATTTATTAATGATAAAGAAATTGATGTAACAGTTCGTGAGTATGAGCTTTTGGAATATCTTGCGGTACATGCCGGAAAGCCTTATACAAGAGACATGCTTATGGACGTTGTTTGGAATAAGGATTGGGATTTCAAGGGCGATGCAAGAACTGTAGATGTACATATCAGAAGACTTCGTGAGAAGCTTGAGGCTAATCCGAGCGAGCCACAGTACATCAGAACAAAGTGGGGAAGTGGATATTATTTCCAGGCATAATCCACGGCTAAAAATATGAAACGTTATTTTGGTGTGATTTTAAGTTTTTTTAAACAATTAAAGATCAGTAACCTATTAAAGAGTCTAAGAGCGCGATTTTTCATAATTGTATTTCTTACAGGATTATTTTCATGTATTATAATGCATATTTTGATCCTTCAAAGTTATGAAGATCGTGCTGTCAATGTAAATTCAAAAGGCGTTCAGACACAGCTGAGAATTTTGGCTAATCACCTTATTACGAATGAGTATTTTACAAATACATCATCGGAAGTCGTAAATGCGGAGTTGGATATGCTGACTACCATTTACGACGGACGTGTGATGGTTATTAATAATGAGCTCAAAGTTATAAAGGACACTTACAATATCAATGAGGGAAAGACTATTATTTCCGAAGAAGTTGTAAATTGTCTCAAGAAGGGCTCAAAAGGGGCAGTTTCAAAGTATAACCATGATGACGGTTATATCGAGTTGGTTACCCCTATTATTCAGGCGCCCATTATTCAGGAAGGCGACATTTCGGATAAGAATGAGCCTACAGAGGTTGTAAGAGGAGTTATCCTTACAAGTGTATCGACAGACTCCATTGAGGCTACACTTGAGATTCTCAGCAGAAGAGCGATGACTATTGAGGTTATTATCGTTCTCGTAATCTTTGTATATGCCGCTGTTGTTTCGGCAACATTGCTGCAACCGTTTGACAGGATTACGGCTGCCATTAACGATGTTAAGGCAGGTTATACGGATGAACCTATCATAGGACCCAATTTCCTTGAAACAGAGCAGATCATAAAAGCTTTCAATGCGCTGCTTAAACGAATGAAAGTTCTTGATGATTCGCGTCAGGAATTTGTTTCAAACGTATCGCACGAGCTTAAGACGCCTATCACTTCGATGAAGGTTTTGGCGGATTCTCTTTTGGCTCAGGAGAATGTTCCCAATGAGGTATATAAGGACTTCATGGTGGATATTGTAAGTGAGATCGACAGAGAGGATAAGATCATAAACGATCTTCTGTCCCTTGTTAAGATGGATAAGACGGCTGCAGATCTTAATATCACAAGTGTGGATGTCGTTGAACTTGTTGAGATAGTCTGCAAGAGACTCAGACCCATTGCGGTTAAACATAACATAGAACTTACACTTGAGAGTAAGAGAGCGGTAACGGCAGAGATAGATGAAGTAAAAATATCACTTGTTGTTATGAATCTTGTTGAAAATGCGATAAAATACAATAAGGATAAAGGACAAGTCAAGGTTGAAGTTGATGCCGACCAGCAATTCTTTGTTGTAAAAGTTATGGATACCGGTATGGGTATTCCGAAGGAATCACTCGATCATATTTATGAGAGATTCTACCGTGTTGAGAAGTCAAGATCCAGACAGATTGGTGGTACGGGACTTGGACTTGCTATCGTTCGAAATGCGATCCTTATGCACAGAGGAACTATCGATGTAGACAGTGAAGTGGATAAGGGAACAACATTTACCGTTAAGATACCGCTTATTTATACAAATCAGAAGTAAGAGAGATATGTTATGAGAACCAGCTGCTTTATGAAAAATAGAATATTGTTTTGCGCAGCAACCATACTTACATCTGCGTTTCTGGTTTCATGCGGGGAAAAAGAGATCGAAGCAGACAACAAGATAAATGTGTTCTACGTGAAAGCGGATGAGTCAAGTATTGTGCCTGTAGAATACGAGCTTAAGACGGATCCTGCGAAGGATATGTACGGCGCGATCACTGAACTTGTTCAGAAGCTTGAGGAGAGTCCCGGAAAGAGTTTGTATGAGGCTCCCATATCGGGCGATGAATCCGGAGAAAAGCCGAGTGAAAAGAACGGTGATGTAGTCGGAGATGCCTGGCTTAACAGATATACTTACGAACACAGAGTTCTTAAACTTGAGTTTGGTGCTCAGTACGGTAAGCTTGGAATAACCAAAGAGGTCCTTACGAGAGCGGCGATTGTCAGTACATTTACGCAGATTGACGGTATAGATAACGTATATTTTTATGTCGGAAAAAAAGAAGCTGTTCATATGAATTTTGAAGGTGATGCCGATTCTGCGACAGACGATCCTTACGAGCCGGCACCGCTCAAAGATCATGCGGGAAATGCCATTGGCCCGATGAAGGGTGAGGATTTCATTTACAATGTTGACAGCGAGATAAACAAGAACAAGAAAGAGGAGATCACGCTGTACTTTGCCAATAAAACAGGAGATAAGCTTAAACGTGTATACAGATATGTTGTATATAACAGCAATATTTCCGAGGAAAAATTAAGGCTTGAACAGTTGATAAACGGTCCCAACACAACTGATGCTTTTCCTACGATCAATAAGGAGACCAAGATCAACAGTGTGAATATCAAGGACAAAGTTTGCTTTATCGATTTTGATTCATCCTTCCTTACTCAGTCAAATAATGTTACCGTTCAGGCTGCGCTTTATTCTATAGTAAATACGGCAACCGAGCTTCCCGGTGTTGACAGGGTTGTTATTTCGGTTGACGGAGATTCTTCGTTCACCTATATGGATTATAATATTTCGGGTGCATACGAAAGAAATGAGGATATTATTTCAAGATAAGGAGTTTTACATAAGTGAAAAGACCGTTATGTCCGGTTGCACTGGTCATTACGGCGATTGTCTTTATTTATCTTAGAATTTCTTTTACAGATTATTTATATCAATTACCTGATGGTATAGATGGGGAAACGGGCTTTATTACCGGCGTTGTGGCACGGAAAGAGGCCCGCCCGGATCCATCCGGTGATAGTCTTAATGTTATTTATGTGGTTCCACAGAATATCTCAATCGGAAGAATGAAATATGTAATGTGCAGTTTAAAAGAGGGAGGTGACTATATTCCTTCTATTGGCGAGCACGTAAAGATAAGAGGGGAATTTACTTCTTTTAAAAAGGTAAGAAATCCCGGAGGATTTGACAGTCGCTTGTACTATGCGACCATGAAGATTGCTTTCAGATTATTTGATGCGCAGGTTACGGAAACGGATGGAAAAAAAGATGTTCTGCGCGAAAAATTATATGATCTCAAGATGCTTTTCGAAAAGAATCTTGATAGTAATAAGGTGCTCACAGAGAGCGACTGCGCTGTGCTAAAAGCCATGATACTCGGCGATAAAGCCTATATGGATGATGATATAAAGGATATGTATAAAAACAGCGGAATAATGCATATTCTTGCTGTCAGTGGCCTTCACATTTCCATAATCGGAATGGGGCTTTACAAAGTGCTAAGGAAGTGCAAGCTTAAGCCTTTATTCTATACAGTGATCCCGATAATCGTGATGTATCTGTACGGGGAAATGTGCGGTATCGGTTCATCTTCGTTCAGAGCGATATGTATGTTCACGATGCGGCTTATTGCGCCGCTTGCGGGAAGAACATATGATATTTTATCGGGACTTGCGATGGCGGAGATCCTTCTTGTTCTGGACTGTCCGCTTTATTTATATAACAGCGGATTTTTATTTTCTTTTTGCGCGGTAATAGGTGTGACTGTGGTTCGCCCCGCTCTTGAAGATATGTTTGAGAAAAAGAAAAACGGAAAGCTCATGTTTTCCGGTGATGAAGATAATATTCTTTATAAAGGAAAGCAGTTCCTTCGCTCGGGATTTATATCCGGGATAGCGATAATGATATCCACTTTACCGATATATATGGCATATTATTACACATATCCGCTGTTTTCTTTGATATCAAATATGATTATAATTCCCTTACTCAGTATATTGATGGGCGTAGGAATCCTGTGTCTTTTTATGGTAGGGATAACAGGCGTTGTTCCGGGAATTATTGCGCATATAATTCTTCTTTTTTATAAAAATGTGTGCGGCGTACAGACGTTACTGCCGGGAAACACGCTCTATATCGGACATGCGGGGGCTCTTAAGATCGCATGTTATTGTCTGATCGTCTGTATCGGTCTCTTTTTCCCTAAATATTTATTTGGTAAAAGACGGCAAATTATGAATATTGAGAAGTACATAAGGATGGCGCTTATCCCGATAGCAACAGTTATTCTTGTATATAATCCCAAGCCTTCGCTGACAATCTCGGCTCTGTATGTCGGGCAGGGCGACGGCATCGTGATCGAAGACGGAAGAGAGCGGATTCTCATAGACGGTGGAAGTACGTCGGAAAAGAAAGTCGGAAGGTATTCGATAATCCCTTATCTTAAGTACAGAGCAATCGGAAGTCTTGATGCGGCGGTTGTTACACATGAAGACAATGACCATATTTCGGGACTTTTGGAAATAATGGATGATATGGAAAAAGGCGGGATAAGGATAAAAAGGCTGATACTTCCCGATGTCTCGGAAAAATCAAGAGGTGATAACTACAGAGAACTTGAGAAGAGAGCCGGGGAACTTGGCATTCCTGTTTCTTATATTTCGACGGGAGAGGAGATTACTGTTGGAAAAACAAAGTTTTTATGCATAAATCCCGACAAGGGAATGACTACTGAGGGCGCAAATGCATATTCTACGGTTCTTCTTATGAGCCACGGGGAGTTCAAAGCTCTTTTAACGGGAGATGTGGAAGAAGAGGGGCAGGAGAATATCAAAGATCTGATAAGAAAAAATCCTGGGATTTTCAAAGATATTACGCTACTTAAGGTAGCACATCACGGATCGAAGTATACAACTGATGAAGAATTCTTAAGTCTTATCGAACCTAAGATAGCGCTTATTAGCTGCGGAGAGAATAACAGATACGGACATCCTCACGAGGAAGTGCTTGAACGACTTGAAAATATTGGCTCGAAGATATACAGGACCGACGAATCCGGAGCGGTTATCTTCAGGATTGAAAATGACAGGATGGAAGCGGAGTGCTTTTTAAATCAAGGGAAGGAATTTCAATAAAAAAGCATTTTTTATAATATAAAAAGCTACAACCTCATTATATAGAGGCTGTAGCTTAATCGTTATGTTTATATATTTATGAAATATGCAGTAATTATGCAATTCCGTTCATACGATTGTAACTTTCGCAAATGGCATTTGTATTCTTGATAATGAAGTACATAGCAACAAATGAACCTGCACAAGCGAAAAGCAAACCGATAAGAATCCAAAGAAGTATTGTTGTACCGGTCTCTGTGATGTTGACACCGTATCTGGGGCCATTCTCGTGGAGTCTGTCACCCAATGAGTAGTACCAGTAAACACCGTAAATTCCACATGTTATGATAGATAAAAGAATGAGCTTAAGGAGCCCGGCAGTCTCTTTTCCGTCTCCGGCACATGCTACATTAACGTCTTTTGCAAGTGAGTGAATAAAGAATAATGAATAGATACCACATGTTACTAAGGATAAGAGGATATAAATAAGAAGGCTTCTGTCTGTCTTAAGAGGTACAGCGCCTATGTATGACTGATTGTTTCCGTTGAATGAATCCCCTACATAAGTGTTTGATACTTCCTGGCCGGCTGCATTATAAGTCTGTCCGGAAGTATTTGCGAAATCTGATGCCATTGACTCTACGGTTGTTCCGCATGCAGGGCATACTTTTGATCCCTCAGGTATTTCGTTCCCACAATTCTTACAAAACATAAAAATTCTCCTCCTAAAGTAAAGTTATTATTTTGTATATGGCACCGTGACGCGGCATACAGGTTACTACCGATCCGTCAGAGTACAACATACGAAAAACATACACGAGTAAGTATAAGGTAAAAGAAAAAAATATGGAAGCATTATATATTTTATTTGGAATATTTTTTTTGAAAATAACGATAAATGCAGCAGGGATGGGCATCCAGAAGAGCGGATGAAATCTGAACGCTGCGGCAACATCACCTTTAAGAAGAGCAAGCCATGCTCTCGTTGTACCGCATCCAAGGCAGGATACGCCGGTCAGATATTTTATCGGACATCCGATCCCGGTGATATGAAAAATAAAATATATTGCGAAGATAAAACCTGACACGACAAAAAAATCTTTTTTCATGACAACCTCACTTAAGCACAAATTATGATGCCTATATTATCTATACAGAGTTAGTTATACAATCACATCATTATAATGTCCATATATTAAGGTGAGTTTTTGATACATCTGTGGTAACATATTGAATGGAGTGTGATTATATATGGCAGTTAAAACATCGGATTTTCCTGTGAAACAAAGACAGATAAATGAAGACGTAGCGAGCGGGAATTTTAAGCCTTGCTATTTATTATACGGGGATGAGGCTTATCTGAGACTCCAGAATAAGGACAAACTCATTAAGGCAATGGGGGTTGACGCTTCTTCGATGAATTTCACCAGATATGAAGGCGATGCCTGCAATCCGGCTGAGATAATCGATATGGCTGAGACAATGCCTTTTTTGTCGGATAGGAGAGTAATCCTTGTTGAGAACAGCGGCTTTTTTAAGAGCGGCTGTCCCGAACTTGCCGATTACTTGAAGAATCCTTCTGAGACTACATGCTTTATCTTTGTCGAAAAGGAAGTAGATAAGAGAAAAGATATTTTTAAAGCTGCCTCTAAGCTTGGACTTGATATCAGCTGCGATGAACAGAGCGAAGATACCTTGAGAAGGTGGATCGCGGGTAAACTCAAGGCTGAGGGAAAGACTATTTCTCCGCGTGCCCTTGCATTGTTTCTCGGACGCGTAGGAACGGATATGTCAAATATCAGCACTGAGATAGAGAAGCTTGTCTGCTACTGCATTGACAGAAATGAGATCACTGATGAAGATGTTGAAACAGTATGTGCAAACTGGCTTACAGGACGTATCTTTGACATGACGGATGCGATCGTTGAGAGAAAAAGGACTGTGGCGATAAATCTCTACTACGATCTTCTGGCACTTAAGGAGCCACCTGCAAAGATACTTGCTCTTATAACCAGGCAATTTAATCTTATGCTCCAGATAAAAGAGATGACCCAAAATCACAAGGATAAAGCGCAGATAGCGGCTGCCGTGGGGTTGGCACCGTTTCTTGTCGGTAAATACGTGGGATGGGCAGGCAATTATACAATTGAAGAGCTGAGAGATGCTCTTGAGTTGTGTGCTTCAAATGATGAAGCTGTTAAGACCGGAAAACTTGATTATATTATCAGCGTCGAGATGGTCATAATAGGTTGCACCCGCGACAAACACGCCGACAACCGCCTTCCTAATTGATATTTGAAAAAGAAGTGTTTTGGGCTTATACTTAATTTTGTTTACGCTTATAAGGGAGGATAGATTTTGGAAAGATCAGTACCAAAACCACAGGAGTTATACAGACATTTTAAGGGGAAAATGTATCAGATAGTCACTGTTGCGACGCATTCCGAAACAAGGGAAAAAATGGTGGTCTATCAGGCTCTTTACGGTGATTATTCGGTTTATTGCAGACCGCTTTCAATGTTTATGTCGGAAGTTGACAGGAATAAGTATCCCGATGTTAAACAGAGATACCGCTTTGAAGAGGTCACCAACGCTGTAAATGAAGAGGAGACTCAGGAAGAAGTAGTTCAGGAGAAAAAAGTTACTCTTGAAAAAGAAGCACAGAATGTAATCAGACCTGAGAAAACTCCGGATATTAAAAAAGCCGAAGATACGGTAAAGAACGAGAGAAATGAGGCAGGAAAGATGAGTGATGAGAAAAAAGTAACTTCAGCACCGAAGTTTAAAGTAGATACTTCTTACGAACGCTCTGAAGTTATGGAGAAGAGCATTGATGATGAGGCGCGCGATCTTAACCTTGATCCGCTTGTGATAAAATTTTTGGACGCAGACCTTGCTTCCGAAAAGAATGATATTTTGTGTAAGCTTCATCCGATAATTACTAACGATATGATTGATATAATGGCGATGTCGGTTGGCGTTGTCATTAACGAGGGGGATGTTGACGGCAGATACAACGATCTTAGAAACTGCCTGACAACGATGGAAAAATATGAAAGTACCAGATTAAGGAGTTAAATTTAGTATGAAATTACTTTCAGTTGCGATTCCCTGCTACAATTCAGAAGGGTACATGGCTAAATGCATAGAATCGCTGCTTGTTGGCGGTGAGGATGTAGAAATTTTAGTCGTTGATGACGGATCAAAGGATAGAACAGCGGAGATAGCCGATGAATATGCGGCAAAGTATCCCACGATCGTAAAAGCAATCCATAAGCCCAACGGCGGACACGGCAGTGCCGTAAATGCCGGACTTGAGAATGCTACAGGTCTTTTCTTCAAGGTAGTTGATTCGGATGACTGGGTAAAAGAGATTGCTTACAGAAAAATATTGTCGACTCTTGCAGATCTTGCAGGCGGAGATACTCAGCTTGATCTTTTGATCAGCAATTTTGTATATAACAAAGTTGGCGAGAAGAGACATAAGGTTATGCGCTACAACACGATGTTTCCTGTTGAAGAGCTCTTTTCATGGAAAGACATAAAGAGAACTCCTAAGGGACACTATCTTCTCATGCATTCTGTAATATTCAGGACGAAGCTTTTAAAGCAGTGCGGATTAAAGCTTCCCGAGCACACATTCTATGTTGATAATATCTATGTGTTCAATCCGCTTCCTTTTGTAAAGACGATGTACTACCTCGATGTAAATTTCTATTATTATTACATCGGGCGCGAGGATCAGTCCGTTAATCAGAAGATCATGCTCTCACGTATCGATCAGCAGATCAGAGTGAATAAGCTTATGATCGATTATTACGTTGAGAATATAGGAATGATCAAGTCGCAGCCTGAGAGATACAGATATATGTTTAATTATCTGGAGATTATCACGGCGATTTCTTCGGTTCTTCTTATTACGGAAGATACAACGGAAAATCTTGCCAAGAGAAAAGATCTCTTAAACTACATCAAGGACAAGAATTACTGGTTATATGTAAGAATCAGATACAGTATTGAAGGCACATATATTTATTTGCCCGGAAAAGGCGGCAGAAAGATAACTTTGGCCGGATATAAATTATTACAGAAAATTTTTCACTTTAATTAATAACGATAAAGTGATAAAGTAGTTTGAGATACAGAAGTAGCAAATACACCTATGAGGAAATTATGAAAGATATATTCGAAAGACTTGTTGGAAAAAAGCCTGACAAGGGCTATTTAAAGAATGTATTCGGAATGGCAATGCCGCTTCTTATGTATGGTGCTTTGTATATTACCTGGTTCTCAATAATAGAGAAACACAGATTTTCACACTATGCCGTTATACATACGGCGCTTGATGACAGGATTCCATTTATAGAAGCGTTTATTGTTCCGTATTATTTATGGTTCTTTTACGTATCACTTACGCTGGTTTTCTTTATACTGACGTTGGAAGTGGAGGATTATTACAAGAACTTCTTTTTCCTGACTACGGGAATGACATTGTTTCTTGTAATATCGACTCTTTTTCCGAATGTACAGCACTTAAGGCCGGCTGTTATGCCAAGGGATAATATTTTTACCGCGCTTGTGCAGATCATATACAGCAAAGATACGTCGGCAAACCTTTGGCCGAGTATTCATGTATATAACTCAATCGGAACCATGATTGCTGTCCGAAAAAGTAAGAAATTTAATAAGAGATTAAAGATCTCAAGTGACATTTTAGGAACACTTATCATTCTTTCAACCATGTTCGTGAAGCAGCATTCGGTTTATGATGTTGCGACCGCGATCTTGATGGCTGTTATCTTCTATATTTTCTATTACCGCACATCGGCAATGGAGAATTTCTGCAAAAGAAAAGAAGAGAAGCTTGCTTTCAGATATGAATAAAAAAAATACTCCGTTTTACCTTGATTACTCGGTAAAAACGGAGTTTTTTGATTCTTTTGACATATAAATTATGTCATCAGCTTAAGTTTTTGCTTAAGACATTCCAGTGTTATGTCGTCTGATTTTACCGACACTTCGCCGTCTGTGTGAACCCACATGGGAATAAGCGTCTTTATGCGTATCTTTGAAGTTCTGTATTTATATACTCCCTTAAAATAGTAGTGAAGTCCGAAGAAAGAGAACGGAAGAGCGAGCATCATCATGGCTCTTTTCATGTCACCTACAATGCACAGGTCAAATTTTCCGTCGGTAAGCTTTGCTTTGGGAGCGAAGTTAAATCCGCCACCTTCGTAGCGGTGTATCATCGATGCAATAAATAAGAAGTGAGTCAAATGCACCTGCTTACCGTTTTCAAATTCGATGTCACACGGTATCTTATCGGCTTTTATAAGCTGTTTTATCGCAATCATTCCGTAGGTCAGCTTTCCGAGACCTATTTTATTAAGGAAATTCTTTGTTCCGGATGAGAGAGCTTCTTCACATACGGCAGCATCAAATCCAATACCTGAGCTTACGCCGAAATATCTGACTTTATCGGGCGTTGTTTTACAAAGTCTGGATAGGGGCTTTGTCATTGAGCCGTAGGTGAGCTTTCCAACATCAAGGGTTCTGATAACTTTTCCGTCTATGATGCGCTCAAGAAGGTCGTCATATTCTTTCGGATAATTCAGATCTCTTGAGAAATCATTGCTTGAACCAAGAGGAACGTAGCCGACAATTACTTTTTCAAAATCGGTGATCCCGTTTATTGCTTCATTGAGGGTTCCGTCGCCGCCAAGTACGATCACTTTTATAGGAAAATCCTCTTTGTCTGCGGCTGCGATGAACTGTGACATCAGTTTGGATGCGTGTCCCGGACCTTCGGTGAAGACGGGAGTGTATTCTATTCCCGCAGAGATAAATTTATATTCGAGTCCGGTCCAGATATCTTTTCCTTTTCCGGATCTTGCCGATGGGTTGATTATACAGTAATACATACGAGTCCTCTGTTAAAAAAATAATTAATCCCCAACATTATAGCATTTTTTTCGTATATATGGTACGATATGCAAGATGTTGCTTTAACACATTAAATTGTCGAATTTAACCTATTATTTCGGAGGAGTTGAAATGTATTCATTGGATGAAGTCAGAAAGATTGATCCTGAGATCGCTTCATTGATTGAGGCGGAAGTAGAGCGCCAGAATAACCACATCGAGCTTATCGCATCAGAGAACTGGACAAGCAAGGCTGTTATGTCTGCAATGGGAAGCCCGCTTACAAATAAGTATGCAGAGGGATTACCGGGAAAAAGATATTACGGCGGATGCCACGTAGTTGACGAAGTTGAGAAGATTGCCATCGAGAGAGCAAAAGAGCTCTTCCACTGCGATTATGCAAATGTTCAGCCTCATTCAGGTGCACAGGCTAATCTTGCGGTTCAGTTTGCCCTTTTACAGCCCGGTGATACCATCATGGGTATGAATCTCAGCCAGGGCGGACATCTTACTCACGGAAGCCCGGCTAATATTTCAGGAACATATTTCAAGGTTGTTCCTTACGGAGTTGATGATAACGGAGTGCTTGACTACGAAGAGATGTACAAACTCGCTGTAGAGCACAAGCCCAAGCTTATTATTGCAGGTGCATCTGCATACTGCAGAACAATAGATTTCAAGAAGTTCAGAGAAGCTGCTGACGCATGCGGAGCAATCCTTATGGTTGATATGGCTCATATCGCAGGTCTTGTTGCTGCAGGCGTTCATCCAAGTCCTTTCCCTTATGCGGACGTTGTTACAACAACAACTCATAAGACACTCAGAGGACCCAGAGGAGGACTTATCCTTTGGAATCAGTCTGCTCAGGACAAGTTCAAGATTAACAAGGCTGTATTCCCCGGAATCCAGGGTGGCCCTCTTGAGCATGTTATCGCAGCTAAGGCTGTATGCTTCAAGGAAGCTCTTTCTCCTGAATTTACAGAGTATGCAAAGAACGTTGTTGCAAATGCAAAGGCTCTTTGCGACGGACTTATGAAGAGAGGCGTTAAGATCGTATCAGGCGGTACAGACAACCACCTTATGCTTGTCGACCTCACAAACTTCGGTCTTACAGGTAAGGAAGTAGAGGCTTGGCTTGATGATGCTCACATCACAGCTAACAAGAATACTATCCCTAACGAACAGCAGTCACCTTTTGTAACAAGCGGAATCCGTCTCGGAACTCCTGCTGTAACAACAAGAGGAATGAACACAGAAGATATGGATCAGATTGCTGAAGCCATCGCTGTTGTCATCAAGAACAAGGGTGAGAAGAATGATGAAGCTCGCGCTATCATCAAGAAGCTTACAGATAAGTATCCGCTTGACTAATTTGATGACAGTACATCATATTGTCAAAAAATAAAATAAAATATCGCAAATTATTTTATGAAAAAATTGTCCGCATTTTTAAATGTGTGACAATTTTTTCTTTTATAATCAGCATTGTTACAGGAGCTTTTTTATCCGTAAATGAATATACAGAATTGATTGTAATGTACATACAATTAAGAATATACACAGAATATTTGACAATTATAAATAAAATATCAAAATAAATAAAGAAAAAATATAAAATGTCTTGACAAATTAATGTCCTATAAATATAATGGAGTCAGATAAAGAAAAGGGAATTAATATAAAGAATACTTCTCCTGAGAGTTCTTTAGATCGAAAGAGCAGGGAGAAAGAATAGGAGGTACGGTCCAAAGGGATAGTTAATTAAAATATTCAGGGAAAGGATGGTACAGACCACCAAAATATTTTGAACTAACTAATTAGGTATTGTTTAGGATTTTAATTAAAGTTCAGCTCTTCCGGTACATGATTCGTGGTTTTTCAATATTTAATTCTTGAGCCACAGCATCTGAATGCAAAAATGAATGGAAAGATAGTAGCTGGGAAATTGGAGGACAGTCCATTGGACATGGAAAATTTTAGTTCAGAAGAGTACTCGGTATAGGGCAGAAGCAGGTAAAAAGATGAAGCTTCTGCCCTTTGATTATGCATATTTATGTGTTAAAATAATGGGGAAGAAATAAATGAATAATGGGGATATGAGTGTAATGGATGAGCAAGTTTTAGATGAAAGAAGACTTGAGAGGAGACGGAGAAGAAGGCGAAACCAGAGGATAGCTTATTTGATTTTGGCAGGAGTAATGGTGGTTGCATCTGCCCTGGTTTTCATAACGGTATATTCCCTAAATAGAGTATTTAAGTTTGTAAGGCCAAGCGAAGGAGATCTTGTTGCGGCTGCCGAGATGAGCTCGGAGGAAGTTATTATCGAAAGTCCGGGGGCATCGGGAGGAGAGACATCGCAGACGCAGGAGATGTCGTATGATGATCTGCTTGATGACAGTATTGATACAATCATCGAGGGGATGAGTTTGGAAGATAGGGTTGCGGGACTCTTTATCGTAACTCCCGAACAGCTTACGGGAGTGTCTACAGCCGTCAAGGCAGGGAGCGGTACACAGGAAGCTCTTATGAATTATGCAGTTGGCGGAATGGCTTATTTTTCAAAAAATATTAAAAATGAAGATCAGATCACAGAGATGCTGGATACAACTTCTTCAATGAGTAAGTATCCCGTGTTTACTTTGGTTGCGGAAGACGGAAGCAAGAACGGAGCAATCTCTTCAAATCTCGGTATTGAAGGCGTAACAGATGTTACCGATTCCGATTCTGCGAGAGATAATGCGAAAGCAATTGGAAGTGCCATGTATAAGTATGGCTTCAACTTCAATATCTCACCTGTGATGGATTCATCAAGTAATGATAAGGAAGAAAAGGACTTTAATAAGGTTAAGGATATAGCGGTATCTTTTTCATCGGGTCTGAAAGACGCAGGAATGACTTCATGTCTGAATGCTTTCCCTGCTAAGGCCGATACGTCGCATGGAAAGACTGAAGTGGAAAAGAGCGTAACGGATCTTGAATCTTCTGAGTACAAGATATTTGAGGAAGCTGTAAAAAATGATTCCGTGAATGCAATCATGGTTACGGGTGCTTCTTATCCCAATGTGGACGGAGACGACACACCTGCATGTCTTTCGGAGAAGATGGTTACGGGGCAACTCAGGGATCACCTTGGATTTGACGGTATCATACTTACGGATGCACTTAACACTTCAGCGATAACAAAGTTTTATTCGGCGGATGAAGCGGCAGTTGCGGCAATTAAGGCAGGCGCCGACATGATATATCTTCCGGAAGATTTCAAGAAGGCATACGAGGGCGTCAAGAAGGCTGTTGCGGATGGAACGATATCCGAGGACAGGATCAATGAATCTCTCAGAAGGATCTACAAGATCAAGTATGCAGGACGCGTTGATATGATCATGGATAAAAAAGATAATGTGCAGTAATGTGGACCAATCAAAGGCTGTACCGTGACGTGAGTTATGGGTACAGCCTTTTTGTTACGCTCTGCCCCAAGGCCATCCGCTTGGAGGTAGTTGCTTTTCACCGTGCGGCAATAAGGCGGATTTTCTTGTAGTTGCGTATGTTGATATTCAAGGCATAAAAAGACTTAAGCTTTCATTCTTCGCTCCAAAACTCGCCCATAGATGGGCTCAAACAGTTGGAGCGAGAACAGAATGAAAGCTTAAGTCTTTTTATCGCTCTTGAATATGGCAACATACTTAAATACTGCGAAAATCCGCCTTATTGCCGCACCGTGAAGTTTCTACATTTCTAAACGGATGGCTTTGGGGCAGGGCTGTTTATGAAAAGCTATGTTATAAGCGTGACTTCAGCTTTTTAAAGATATTATTTTTATTTATTGCATTCGAAAGCTGAAAATCGTATAATCAAAATGTTAAACATTGCGTTACAATATGACGTGTATGCAGTGTACATGTTTTTTTATGTTGGGGAAGATTCTATATCAGTAGTTAATATAGTATATTTTATGTATGAAAAAAGGAAATTGATATGAGCAATTCACAGGGGAATATAGAGTGGCACCAGGAGAAAATAAGGAAATACTTTTCAGACTGTTTTGGAGAAGTATATGATCCGTTTCTTCATATGTCATCTGAACTTATACAGGCACTTTCAGCATTTGTAACTGATGAGACACATACGGGATCTGAAGCTGATTCATCGAAGAGTTTTGTAAATCAAAGGCAGATAAAGCTTGTTGAAGATACTATCTACTGTATCCAGAAATTGCAGAGCATGATGCAGGGATCTGGATTTGAAAGTGAAGTACCACTTCTTGAAGATTTCATTGCTGATCTTGCAGAACATGAAGATGCAGTAATTAAGACACAGCATCTTGATAAGGTTGCAGAAGACTTTGCAGGTTATAACTCAGTCTTTAATGAAATCTATCCCAAGATTACCCATATACATAGAGAAGTAGAAAATATTGCAAGAGGGTGCGACGTTATCTCAAGGAAAAGCTATACATGGCCTAATCCCAGAGAATCCCATCTCGCACTTGATGATATCACGACTCCCGATAAGAGTGGTGGTTTTGTTCCTGAGTTTTCAAGGAAGTTTCTTGCATTCCATGAAGAACATTCTAATGATATAGAAAAGAGTGCGTTCAAGAGCCTTCTTGATACTATCGTTCATAATCTCCATGAGATAGTAGAAGGCATGAACAAGGGCGTTTTAGATATAACAAATTTCGATGGTACCAAAGATAACATCAGCTGGAAGGATCCAAAGGATATCCTTGCACCTGAAGATGCTGAAGAGTACCTTAAATTCTTTGAGAGCTACAAGGCATATCTTAAGGGAATGATCCCAAGATGCCAAGTATATCTCTATGATCCCGTAAACCTTAATAACGGAAACTACATAAACGATAGAGAAGACCTTAACATTGCAGGTGTGTACCCGTTATCTGTAAGGCGTTTTTATAATGCACAGAGTGACAGATCAGGCTATTTCGGCAAAGGCTGGACGAGCCTTTTTGACATGCACCTTACTAAAGAAGGTGAAGATGATGACAGTAAGATAAAAGTCCTTTTTGCTGACGGCCATGAGGGAAGTTATGTAAGATATTTTACCAAGGCTTCCACAAATGAGAAAAAGAGAAAAGACAATGGAGCTGTCAGCGAAGAAGACAGCAAGAAGTACGATCTTGATGAAGTTGGAGAGATTGAGTTTGTAACTACGAAAGACGGACGTGCTGTCGTAAAAGAAGACTACGAGAACGAAGAAAAAGAATATATAGAAGAGCACGGTGAGAGCGGAAGACTTATCGAGTATAAGGATCATTACAGACTCATTCAGGATGACGGGTCCTATACTGAGTTTAGAAAAGATGGAAAAATATCAGCGTTTGGTAACGAAAGGACAGAACTTGCAAGAGTAGAGTATGACGGCGAGCGTCCTCTTGGTATTTGCGATGAATATAGATATATAAGACTTTATTTTAATGATGAAGGATGTATTTGCACAGCAAAGGATAACACAGGAAGAGCTGTAAGATATGAGTATGAGGATAAGAATGGTACTAACCTTCTTACACTTGTAACATATCCTGATGGTGCAACAAGAAAATACCGTTATGATGAAAACAGCATAATCGGAGAGGTTGATACTCCAAACGGAACAACCTTCCTTAAGAATGAGTATGACGATAAGAAGCGTGTTACAAAGCAGAGTTTCCCAGATGGCGGTGTTATCACTTATCTCTATGATGAAGAGAATCATATAACAACTGCGACAGAGCAGAACGGCCTTAAAGTAGAGTACCTTTCTGATGAGTTTGGTCGTCATATAGGAACAAGATATCCCGAGCAGGGAATAGGCGAGAGCTTTACTTATAACGATAAGAACCAGAAGACTACAGCAACGGATAAAAGAGGTTATACTACAAGATTTAGCTATGATAATAGAGGCCATCTTACAAAGGTAATCGATGCAAAGGGTAATATAACAAATATCACTTATAACGCGGCAGGAAAGCCTATCGTAGTAAAAGGTCCCGATGGAGCTACTTACAAGTATTCTTATAACAGTTACGGAGAGCTTACAAATGTAGTAAATCCCCTTAATGAGGAAAGTAGACTCTACTATGACGATAATGGCCAGGTAGAGCGCATAAGGGATGCGGAAGGAAACTATACATACCTTAAATATGATGATAATAAAGACATCTGCTATATAAAGGATAGTAAGGGTGTTGAGACGTTTTATGAAAGGGATAATCTAGGAAGAGTTATCTCTACTAAGAATGCACTTGGAGCAGAGACTACATACGAATACGATGTCATGGACAGGATTAGCAAGGTAACGGATCCTCTTGGAAATGTAACAGAGTATACCTATGACATATCAGGTAAGCTCATCCGAGTTATAAATCCAGATAAGACAGTAAAGACTTGGGAACACAATAACATCGGTAAAGTATCTGAGTATACAGATGAAGCAGGAAGAAGCACTTCAATTAAGTATAACAATGTCTGGGATGAAGAAGAGATTACTCTTCCTAATGGCGGAAAAGTAACATATGAGTATGATCTTTTAAAGAGGCTCATAAAGGTTACAGATCCTGAGCGCAGAGAAACATCTTACGGCTACGATGAGAATGGAAATGTAATAGCTGAGTATAACGGTGATATAAAGGTAAAGAGCCTTACATATGATCCTAATGGTAACGTTACATCAGAGACAGATGCCCTTGGCCATGTACAGAAATATGACTACGATGTAAATGGAAATCTCATTGCAGTTACCGATGCAGCAGGTAACAGATTCACAAGAGAAGTTGACGCTCTTGGAAGAATTGTAAAAGAGACAGATGCTCTCGGAAACAGCACAAGTTACACATATACAAAGACAGGTGATGTACAGAGCGTTACAGATGCTGAAGGAAGAGTAAGAAGATTTGATTATAGAAAAGGTCAGCTCATAGCAACATACTTCTGTGACAGACTTGAACAGAAACTTATCTATGACAGACTTGGAAGAGTAGAAAAGAGAACTTTCGCTGACGGATATGAGATTGGATATTCATATGATGCACTTAACAGAGTAGAAAGCGTAGCGGGCTCAGATGGACGCAAAGTCTCTTACGAATACGATTCAATGGGAAGAGTTGTAAAGGTAACTGATGCAAATACTACAACTCTCTATACCTACACACCTACAGGCCGCCTTAAGAGCGTAGTTGATGCTCTTGGAAATGAGACAGCCTATACTTATGATGCTCTTGATAATCTTAAGAGCATACACAGAGCAGAAGGTCTTGTAAGCGATGAAGAGAAATCAGGAGATGTATTCCCTACAGTTGGTAAAGACGGACGAGTAACTATTTATTCATATGATCTTTCAGGTCAGCTTACGGAAGTTATAGATGCTCTTGGCCGGAAGGAAACTTACGAGTACGATCAGTACGGACGTCTTAAGACAAAGACTGACAGGGATAACTATGCAACAACATATGAATATAACAATGCCGGCGTAGTAACAAAGGTAGGCTATGCTGACGGAAGAAGTGTTGCATTCTCTTATAACGAACTTAATCAGCTCAATCAGATAAATGACTGGTACGGAAAGACAATCCTTGAAAATGATATCTTAGGACGCCTTACAAAAGTAACAGACTTTAAGAACAGGACTGTTGCTTATGAGTATGGCGCTACAGGAGAAAGAACAAAGCTCACATATCCTGACGGAAGGGCAGTTTCTTATAAGTATGACGATAAGCTTCAGCTCAGCAGCGTTATCGGAAACGGTGAAGAAACGACCTATGCTTATGATGAGATTGGCCGACTTGTAAGCAAGAACTTCGCTAACGGCGTAAGCCAGGCTTATACATACATGCCCGGCGGAAATCTTGAGAGCATGACAAGTTCCGATAAGCAGGGCACACTTGATAAATACTTCTATTCCTATAACAATGCAGGGCTTATCAGCGGAATAGATAGAAATAGGCGCGGCCTTGATAAGGTATCGGGAAGATATGAATACAGCTATGATGCTATCGGTCGTCTTACAAAGACAACACATGATGGAATAACGAAAGATTCCTACGAATACGACGCATTTGGCAACAGAACCGCTATGTCTGAGATAGCCGCAGATACAAGCGAGAATATAAAGACAGCGTATACATACGATGTTCTCGACAGACTCATAGAGACTAAGGAGCTTAATAGCTCTCAGGCAATACTTAAGACCTACGATTATGATAACCGTGGTAATCAGACAAAGGAATTCATAAACGGCATCTTGCAGAAGAGCTTTACTTTTGATGCTACAAACATGCTCTCAAAAGTAATCGACAAAGACAAGGGAGAACTTGAAAATTTCTACAATGGTCTTGGATTTAGAGTAGCATCCATAAGGCCGGAGGAGAGAATAGAGTACCTTTGCGATCTTTCAAAGGATTACTATAACCTTTTGGAGCGCACAGTAAATGGCGAGACAGAGAGCTTTGTCTACGATAACAACGTAATCTCAATGTCAAAGAGTGGCAACAACTTCTATTACCTTCAGGATGAACTTGGATCACCTATGTACATGACAGGAACAGATGGATCGGCCGTAAGCGCATATGCTTTTGATGACTACGGTAGAAATATCGATCCGTTTACAGGAAAAGTGCATAACAACAGAAATCAGAATTCATCAAAGCACGCTTATACAACAAATGGCAACATCATCCAGCCTTTTGCATTTACAGGCTATCAGGAAGATGAAGTATCAGGGCTCAAGTTTGCGCAGGCTAGATACTATAGCGCAGATAATGGTAGATTTCAGTCTGAAGATAATGTAAAGGGATTCATTGACAGTCCGTTTACAATCAATCATTATGGCTATTGCTGGGGCAATCCGGTTGGCATGGTTGATAGAAATGGTAATTTTGGTGAGTTTATTGCAAATGCGCTTGATAAAGCGGGTGACACTTTGGCGCATGGAATATCAACTGCTTCATCGGCAGTTGTATCCAAGGCAAAAGAAGCTGGAAAATATGTAGTAGACCATAAAGCAGAATTGGCAAAAACTGGAATAAAAGTGGCTGCGGGAGTTGCTATTGGTGTAGGATGTGTTGTTGCAGCTCCATTTGTTGCTTCAGCGGTAGCAACAGCTTTTGCTGGAGCTACAATTTCGGCGACTGCAGCAACTATTATTACTACAACTGTTGCGGGAGCGGCGATATCAGGTGGAACATCATTAACAAATGAGGTAATAGATCATGGTATAAAGAATGTAAATTGGTCGAAGGTGCTTGTTGATACGGCATCAGGAGCAGTTAAAGGAGCTATAACTGGAGGCCTTGGTGTTCTTGGATTAGGTGGTGTAGCTGCATTCGCTACAAAAGCAGTCGTAAATGTTGGAGTAGATATTGCATCTAGTTGGGGAAATGCAGTATTAGATCATGAAAGTTATACAGCAACAGATGCAATAAAAACTGGATTAACATCAGTTTTTTCTACAACAGTGGGGCATTTTATTGGTAAAATAAAATGGCCAAGTGAGAAGCTTGTTGGGGGATTAGGAATTGATGTTAAAGATGGATCTGCAAAGAATATATATCAAGGCTTATCAAAGATTGAGCCTTTACGAGCAGTCGGGGGATTACATGGTGTGGCACAAGTAATAAATAATTATAAAGGTGGTGTTAAACAGGCAATAGTTGCGTATATAGCAAGTAACTTTTTGAATTATAATAGAGGACTTATTCAGAAAACTATCCAGAAAATCTTTGGAGTGGGGTATGATCAACTTGCTGATATAACTTATAATAAATTTAATGATTTGATGGATTATTGTGGAGCATAAGATGAAAAAAAATAAAGAACCTAAAAATATATATTCGAAGCACGGATTAGTTATTTCTATTGTTACTATTTTACTTGGAGGATATTTAGTTAAAAAACACATTTGTTATTTGGATATTGTGGATTTGATATATGGTTTGTTGGGAATTATATATGTGGCATTTGGCATTTTGGGATTGGTGGGGGTATTTCATAATGAGAAAAATATACCTATCGGAGAGTATTGTTGCTATCCGGGTAATAAATCAATCTTTTCCCGATATGCTAATTATGTATTATGTTTTTTGGCATATGCTTTTTTGAGTCCATTGATAATTTACAGCACAGGAGAATTAGCTGCTGTTATTTTGATTTCAATTATTACGGCTTTTAATATTGCAATATCTATGTACGGTGTATTTTTTTACAATACATATTGCTTAGTAATGCTTTCTGAAGAGATTTGTGTTATTTCATTTAAGGGGATAAGAAATGTAAAGATAAGCGATATACACTATTTGACTCCATGCGTTAGGGTAGGCGGTCTTAGGGCAGTAGATAAATGTGGCGAAACTATTTTTATTTGTGGTGATGAATGGGAAAACATTATGAAATTTAATTCTGCTGTGGATAAGAAAGGGGTTAGGATTTGTTTTAACAGAAAAGGCTTGTAATAGTAAAATGTGGTATTCTATGTGGATATATCATAACTTAATATAGAATTTTTTAAGAAATAGTATACAGTTAGAGCAGGGGGGGCCCACTCTAACTGCATATAAAGCTTATTATCTATGTAAGGAGATACTACTAGAAAAATATGATTAGTGGGCTGACAGATTATAGACTTAATGACGAAATACAGGATAACTATCAGAAAATAAACATAAAATTTTTAATTGTCGCTGCTATAACTATTGGTGCGGGAGTATGTGTGTTTATATATGATTCGCCAGACCGGGAGTTGTATTTCTTGGATTTATTATTTGCGACAATTGTTCTTGTTGCTGGATGTATAGGGATGGTAGGAGCATTGCATAAATATAAGGAATTACCCGAAGGAGAGTTTTGCTGTAGACCTGGAAAGCATTCTTTAATATCTCCTAGATTTAGTTTTTGTGTATGGGCTATAGCTGGATTACTGCTATACGGTTATTACAATGAGGAAGGTCTATCATTGGGGCAGATCCTTTTTTTTGGTGTATTTCAAACATTGCTTATATTATTTTCTATGATAAATTTTCTTTGTAGTAGAGTATATGGAATAGTAGGAAATGGAGATAAATATATTAAGTTCGGAATTATGGGGCAAAAAGAACAGAGATATTCTGATATTGCTTATATTAGTAGAAAAATAAAATGGTTATTGTATTACAAAGCATATAATCATGAAAAAGAGAAACTGTTTGGAGTAAATGCATTTTGGCATGATGCAGACAAACTGCTTAGAAATGTTAGTGAAAAAGTTATAGATTGAAATTTATACAGTAGCAGATAAAATAATACTTTTGAAAGGCATGGATTATGCTGAGAGTATGTCGTTTATAGGATGTTTTTTCGAAAATGGTATGAGGAAGGTATAAATGACATTTTTAGAAAATTTCAAAGTATCAATAACAGAAATATTAATGACAATGTTAGTAATGATAAGCTGAAAGAGTAAACAGATTGAAATAACGTATATTTGTTGGAGCGGGTTTTTACCCGCTTTAACTGTATATCCTAACGGAAGAATGGATATCATCTATGGGAAGAGTAATAAGGTAGTTGAGGGCAGAAGCACAACTCTTTATACCTATACCGCTACAGGGCGTTTTAAGAGCGTTGTAGATGCTCTTGGCAGGAAGGAAACTTATGAGTACGATCAGTACGGTCGCCTTAAGACAAAGACTGACAGGGATAATTATGCAACAACATATGAATATAACAATGCCGGCGTAGTAACAAAGGTAGGCTATGCTGACGGAAGAAGTGTTGCATTCTCTTATAACGAACTTAATCAGCTCAATCAGATAAATGACTGGTATGGAAAGACAATCCTTAAGACCTACAATTATGATAACCGTGGTAATCAGACAAAGGAATTTATAAACGGCATCTTGCAAAAGAGCTTTACTTTTGATGCTACAAACATGCTCTCGAAAGTAGTTGATAAGGATAAGGGAGAACTTGAAAATTTCTACAACGGTCTTGGATTCAGAGTAGCATCCATAAGACCTGAGGAAAGAATTGAGTATCTCTGCGATCTTTCAAAGGATTACTACAACCTTCTTGAGAGAACGGTAAATGGCGAGACAGAGAGCTTTGTTTACGATAACAACGTAATCTCTATGTCAAAGTCAGGAAACAACTTCTATTACATCCAGGATGAACTTGGATCACCTATGTACATGACAGGTACTGACGGAGCAGTTGTATCATCATATGCATTCGATGACTTTGGAAGAAATATAGATCCGTTTACAGGCAATATAAGAAACAATAACTCGAAGCATGCATACACTAAACAGGGCAATATAATTCAGCCATTTGCTTTTACAGGCTATCAGGAAGATGAAGTATCAGGTCTTAAGTTTGCTCAGGCAAGATTCTACAGCACTGAAAATGGTAGATTTGTTGGTGAAGATCAATTTCCAGGATTGCTAACTTCTGCCAGCACATTGAACAAATTTCTATATTGTGAAAATAGTCCCATAGATTTTGTTGATAATAACGGAAAATGGATTAAATTAAAAGATTTTGATATAAACGATGGATTAGGAGTGGCAGCTGTAACGGTAGGTGCAGTAGCAGCTACTGTAGGGGCTATAGGCGTAGGAATAGCTTTGACAGCTACTGCACCAATTTCGCTTCCGGTATTAGCTTGTTGTGGTGCTGCGGTTGGGGCAGGAATAGCGTGTGATGCATCTATTATTTCTGATTGGAAGAAGGGAGAACATGCAAATCTAATAAAAGCTGCAGGTAATACGCTTGCTGGAGCGATGATAGGTGGAGCAGTCGCTTCAGGAGTAGGGGCGGTTGTTTCTGGTGGAGTAACAACACTGGGAACTGTAAGTACGGCTATATTGGAACATAAAGATATTTTAACTTCAACTATAGGTGGAACAATAAGTGCAATAAAGGGCGATTCATTTAGTTCTGGTTTCTTTTCAACGTATATAAATTGTAAAGTTACAGGTGAATTTGGTGGTTTTAGTGGAAATGTGTTAGGTGGAATTTCTGGAAGTGCTACCGGAGATATAATTAATGGTCTTGAAAAAAATGAGAAAATAGACCCAGGGAAACTAATACCCAAAGCGCTTTTGACAGGTGTTGCACAGGGCGTAATTGGATCGATTGGGGATGTATATACCAAAGCATTTATGAGTGGTGATCCAAGCGCTAGTCAGCAGTTAGTATGGAACTTGGTTAACGATCAGAAGAATTTGGGATTTCTAAGTGGCGCGGCAGAAATGATAATTGACCATGTAGTTAATAGACTTAATAAATGTGAAGGATAAATTTGAGGAGTATTTATGGTAATTTTTTGGAGCATTATAATAAATTTTTGTGTTGTTCTATGGGGGCCCTGTATAGCATTGGTTACTTTTGTGCAGAACTGTACAAAAAAAGTTTGCTCTGCAAATGAAAGTCGAAATGCAAATATATTATCGAAAGCGTTAGGGGGACTGGTGTTATTTGGATTATTTGTTTATGCACCTGATACTTTTAAAGAGTCATGGCAAGGGCTTTTGGATATTCCAACGATAATGATCAGTGAACATTGTTTTGGAATAATAGTTTTCGCGCTTTTGGTAATATTGTTATCTTTCTATATTATGATTTTTGGAGATAATGTAGGAGTTGAAATATTTTATAAATATGAGCGGGGTAGAATGATTGCTATTGGTATTCAACTAGTAGATAGTGCGATCATGATTGTGTACCTGTTTTTGATTAATGTAAATGGGAATATAAATAAGTATTATTGGAAATATATTCTTTTGTTGGATTTAATGATGTTTGCTGTCATTGTTGTATTAGGCGCAATAAAAGTAGCATATACAAAAGATGGTGTATGTTTTGAGTATAATACGGTTATATCTCAGCGAAAGCTTTTTGTGATTGGCGATAACAAGTTTGATGTAGTTATAGAAAATGAAGATTATATAGTTAAAAATGGCGAAGAAGAAGTACGAATGAAAAAGCTTACGCCACGTCAAATAGAAGGTCTTGAAGAGTTTAGAAAATTGACAAGAGGAAAACAAAATGGAAAATGATAGAAAAAAATTATTTTTTTGTATTGCGATAGAAACATGTATTTATTTTGCTATAGGTGGAAGCTTGATTTATTTTGGCGAAATCTTATTTGGGAGCTTATTTTGCATTTTTGCTGTCTTTAAAATATTTTTTGTTATATTACAGATTAAAAAACGTAACAAGCAACAGAGCTAGACCATTTGGATTATATAATTTAGGAAATATATATTTGAAAATATTTTGTGAATACTAATTATACAAGAGTCGATATAAAAGCCCGAGAGTATAGAAACTCTTGGGCTATTTTCAATATTATGGCAACAGCTTATACAACTCTTTGCTAAAATTAGGTTGGTATGGAATCAAGGATTTGAATGATGAATAACCGTATACCGTATAAATAAAAAATAATGGATATATAGTAACAAATGGCACGGAGGAGGTAAGGATGGACAGACTTACGCCTTATCAGGAGAGCGGAATAAAAAAGATTATGGATTTGATAAAGGGGTGAGCAGAATGGATTCAACTATAAAGAAATTAATTGTCGGCATCACTATAGAAGCAATTGTTTCATTAGCTATAGGAATAGTTTTTCTATATCTTAAGGATTACTTTATAGGTACTATGTTTTGCGTTTGCGTGGTTATAGAGATTATTCTAGTAAAAAAGAGGATTGATGAGTTAAAAAAAGATGGTGGAGATGAATAGTTGTGAGCGTATATGTTTTCCTTGTTTTTGGAAGAATCATTGTGGATAACTGATATATCGATATGCCTACATATTATTTTATAAAAAGGCTATTAAATCTAGTCAATAAATATTTCTTTTTACGTTTGGACGGAGTACAATGAGGGTGCAGAATAGTATGTAATCTTTGCACTGAAATTCGCGGTGATATACCGGTGCAAAGTGAAGGAGGTAATATGGCAGATTTAAGTATTAATAGTCAGATATCTAATTCGCTGAATTCATCCGTAAATGCACGTGGTATTGAACCTCAGAAAACGGCAGATGCAAAGAGCATTGATACTCAGAATAGGAATACCGATGACGGCAGACAGAATGCGACAAAGGAAGCGGCGTCTAAAGCAGAGGAAGTCAGAACATCGGAATATGGGCCTATTATAGCGAAATCCGGTGATGGTGATACAGTTCGTGTAAAGAATGAAAAGTCAGACCTTAGAGCGGATGATAAGGAAAATTCAAAAGCCCTCTACGATGTCAATAAGGCAGCGAATGACAGGAGGGAAAAAGAGGTTGTTCCCAATATAGACCTTCCCGAGAAAAAGAAGGATGATGCTGCTGTTGATGCTCAGAAGCGGGAACAGAAGATTGAAGATGATGCAAAAGAAAATATAAGGGCAGAGGCAAAAGCCGAAGCAGAAGAAGCGAAAGAAGCTCCAAAGTATGAGCAAAAGAGAAGTAGGGTAGACCTTACGGAGAAAGGCGAGAGGGAGAAAATGGCAAAGAAGGCTGCCGAGAGTGCTAAGAGGCAGTCTATTGAAGAGACCAATCCCGGACTCGTCGACAGAAAGAATCAGGAAAAGATCGCACAGGCCGGTTCAAGTGCTTATGCCGGCTATACGGATGCTCAGTTGCAGCAGATGTACTTAAGGGGAGATGTGTCCCAGGTTGAGTACAATGCAGAGGTTGAAGCAAGAGATGCCGCAAGGGAAGCAAGGCTTGAAAGTGCTAATGAGAATTCTCGTAAGATCATAGAGGATGAGGCAGAGAGCAGGGAGATAGAGCGTACCGAAGATATGGTAAATACGATCCAAACCGGAGAAGTTTTGGAAGGTGAAGGAACGGTGCCTCTTGAAGTTCGTCTTCAGGCGATACAGAATGCGGAAAATATGGTAGCATCCGGCTAAACAGCAGTTAAAAGGTATAGACATAAAGAAACAGCTCGGACCAAAAAAGATCCGGGCTGTTATTTTTTTACCCAACTTTTCTATTTATAAGACTGCTTAGCGTTTCGTATATGCTGTCTTTATTTAAATAAATAAGATTTGCGACGATGATTCCGAGAGTCACCGTGATAAATAAGAAGTTTTGCCAGTGCATCTTGTATACCGTGTGGAAAAACTCTCTGTACATGACAGATTTTATGGTATATCCCAAAAAACCGATAGCAAACGGCGAGGTAACAAGCGTTTCAAGGTTCTTGGCCTTCTTCATAACGGCCTTAAAAGCAACTGCACACAAAAACGCTACCAGGATATAAAGAAGAATTGAAACAACATCGAATATAGCCCATTTAATCATTGCTATATTGCCCGGTTTAATCCTGAAATCCTGAGGAAATGACAAAATGATACTTGAGATCGCATTGATCAGATTGTAAGCCCCGGCACAAAAAAGTGATCCGTATACGATCACCAGTTTATAGATGCTTATGGATTCCGGAACGTAGTCTGCGTCTGATGTAATTTCATTCAAATAGTTATTGCTGTTCATAATATCCATGTTTTTTCCTTTATATAAAGCACGTAGTGCGTATAAAAATTTGGGTTATATCCCACCTTGGATTATCTATCAGCAGAAGGAGGTAATCTGATCGTGATAATCTCAAGATGGGTGGTTAAAGTATATATACAGAGTCGTTTTATCACCCCTAGAGTGAGACATCTGTTTAGTAAGTTATGGCAATGTCAGTACCGGTAGATAGGATAGCAGAGATACCGATATTCCCCGTTTTTGCGTCAGTAGTGATGCCACTTGATGAAGAAAGAGAGGACCCTGTAGATGCGGCATCTGAAGTTGATGCCAAAGCATCACCTCCGGAGAATGAAGAACCCGTATCTAATGAAGGGGTGGCATCCGAAGGGGATGCGGTATCTTCTATATTTGTGCCTGACTCGGATGTTTCTCCCGAAGACTGACATGCCATAAGCGTGAAAGCTAATGATGTTGCAACCAAAATTGCAAAAATATTTTTTTTCATATATCTAAACCTCCGAAATAATCGTGTATTAGTAGTGTTAATACAGTTATAACATGATTGCTTATGGGTGTCAACAAAGTAATTTATTTTTTTGCAATTTTTTTGGGAGGCCGCTCATACACTGGTAGGAAGGGTGTGGTGTAAAAGGAATTTTAATAAGAAATTATAAAAAAATTAATTTTTTCAAAAAAAGTCTACCAAAACGGATAAAAATGATGTATACTTGTGAACGTTGTGTGGTGAGAATGTGTTTAAATTGTGAAAACGGTGGTATTTGTTAATGTTTACGAAAGAAAAACTAATTTTTGAATTACCAAAAGTGGACTATGATCTTTATTTTACTAAAGATTCGATCCTCTTCCTGGCAATCATCGTATCGATACTGTTTTCGATATGTATGTGTCTTTGGGGACACCGTTGTTTTAAGGTGATTGCTTCTATTCTTATTGCGACCGGACTTATGGCCGGAGGAATGATCGTATTGGAACCGCTTGTTCCAAGTCCGACACTTAAGCTGTTCTTGCTTGTGCTTTTTGTCTTTATTGTAATGAGCATTTTCTTGGGCTTGTTATCAATGATTGAAAAGAAGAAACGCGAAAAGAATAACGGCAAGAAAACAGGAACGAAGCGGATTTTCCGCGTGATTGCACCAATTATAGGAGCAGGAGTGATGTTTGGAGTTATGTACATGAACGTATATAACGACATGGTTGTAGATGCTTGCATCGCTGCGGTATTTGCGGCTCTTGGCTATCTTATGCAGATATTTTCAAAGAGCGAGGATATTCAGTTCCGCACCTATGATGATATATATTACGGGAGGTGAATATGCTTGATGTAAGTAGAAAAGAACTAAAGTATATCATTGGTACGGATGAGATATACATTTATAAGAGTAAGCTTGAGAAGATCATGGACGCCGATCCGCATAATAGGGATGGGGGCGGTTATACAATAAGATCGCTTTACTTTGATACATTCCATGATAATGATTATATGGAAAAACTTGACGGTCTTGATAAAAGACAGAAGATCAGAATGAGGATCTATGACGGAAGTACCGATATAATTAAGCTTGAGCTTAAGGCAAAAGAGGGCGATTTCCAGAGAAAAAGATCGCTCAGCCTAAGTCTTGAAGAGGCGGAGAGTATGATAGACGGGGACTATACTTTCCTTCTTGAGAGGCCTGAACATTTGGCGCACGGATTGTACACCTTCATGCATACGAAGGGATATATTCCAAAATGTATCGTTGAATATGACAGAATGGCATTTATGAATGAGTTCAACGATATAAGAATAACATTCGATATGAATCTCAGAGCACTGGAAGATCCTTCGCAGTTCTTTAAAGATGACATCGATGCATACAGAGTTGCAGATCCGTCTGAAACAACAATGGAAGTTAAATACAATGGATTCTTGTTCTCATATATTAAACAAACGCTTGATATTGTAGACAAGCCCAGAGTATCAAACAGCAAATATGGTCGTTCAAGGTCATTTGCGAAATAAAAGGAAAAACGAGAAAGAAAACGAGAAAGAGAAAGAGAGAGTAAAATAATGAAAGAGTATCTTTACACAGGACTAATGGACAAAGCAGGAAGTTTATCAATCGAGAATGTAATTCTTAACTTTGTAGCAGCATGTATTTTGAGTCTTATGATATACATCTCATACAGAGTATCTCATTCGGGAGCAGTTTACAGTCGTAAATTTAATGTATCCCTCGTTATGCTTGCACTTGTAACAACACTTGTTATGAATGTAATCGGCAATAACATTGCGTTGTCACTTGGTATGGTTGGTGCATTGTCAATCGTTCGTTTCAGAACTGCCATCAAGGATCCCAGAGACACAGCATATATTTTCTGGGCAATCGCTATCGGTATCACTTGTGGTGTATCGGATTATCTTATGGCAGGAATCGGAACATTCATCATTTTCGTATTCCTTGTACTCTTCGGTGTTGTAAGAGACAACGAGAGAATTATGATCGTTATGAAGGCAGAAGCTGATAAGGTAGATGACCTTGATAAGGAGATTGCTTCATTCTTCGCAGGAAAGGCTACAATGAAGCTTCAGAACGTAAATAAGGATAAGAACGCAGCAGAGCTTATCTATGAAGTTTCTGAGACAATTCTTAAGAAGCGTGAGAAGGCTAACGGTTCTTTTGTTCCTAATTTCTCAGCTAAGGTTGGAATCAAGTCTGTAAGTCTTGTAAGACAGGACGAAGAGATTAATCAGTAATTATAAGATTGAATGGGGCTACTAATGAGTAAGAAATTTCAGTTTAATGAAAGAAAGGTTCTTATTGCCCTTTTCCTTCTTGTTATTGTGGTCATGGGAGTTCTCAGCGTTTTTAGTTCAGGTGAAAGTTTAACGGAAAAATCTTCCGGAACATATAAAACGCTTATTCCCGATTCGTCAACTGAAGATCCGCTTCGTTATATGGACAGTAATTACAAGGTAAAAGAAGGATTCCATACGAATCTTCCTATTGTTGTGCTTTCAGTTGATAAAGAAATGCCTGCATATAAGAAATATAGAGAAGGACAGGAGATCCTTTCAGGTGAAGATCCCTATGTAACGGGAAAGATAAAAGTAATCGACGGCGGAGCAGGAGACAATACTCTTGCAACCCCTGTTTCGTTTAACAGTGCGATACGTATCAAGATGAAGGGACATTCATCAATCGGATACGATAAAAAGCAATATAAGTTAAAGACCGTTTTGGCCGGCGGAGAAGAAAATGACGCCGACATACTTGGAATGGGTAAGGGCTCTGAGTGGGTTCTTAACGGAAGTATGGCCGATAAGAGCATGATAAGAAATTATCTTGCTTACAGGATTGCTTCCGAGATCGGTGGAAACAATATGGCTCCGGACAGCAGATTCTGTGAAGTTTTAATGGAGAAAAACGGTTCATATACATATCAGGGTGTATTCCTTCTTACGGAGACAATTTCAAGGGGTGATGAAAGAGTTAAACTCGACAAGTACAACCCTAAGAATGTGTACTCCAGCTACATTGTAAGAAGAGACAGAAAAACAGGAACCGATGTCATGCTTGATACCTACGGAAGACTTTCGGGAAATGTCAGCAGTGAGGAAAAGGCTCTTGATAACTGGATCGGTCTTAAATATCCGTCACAGGCTAAGCTTACCGATGCTACCAAACAGTACATTGAAAAAGATTTCTCCAAGATGGAGAAAGTTATATATTCAGATGACTACTCAATATTCAGAACATACGATCAGTATATTGACACACAGTCATTTGCAGATTATTTCCTTATAAACGAATTTTTCGGAAACTATGACGCCGGTAAACACTCTACATACATGTACAAGAACTCAGGTGAAAAACTGAGAATCGGACCTGTATGGGATTATGACCAGGCGATGAATAACAACCCCCTTGTTGAGATGGATCTGAACGACCTTGCGTTCCAGACACGTGATATCTATGCACAGATCTGTAATGACAAGAAGTTTATGAAACATTTGAAGAACAGATTTGCATATCTTCGTCAGAACCATCTTTCTGAGGAACACTTATTTGATGTAATAGACGAGACCACAGCATATCTTAAGTCTGCACAGATAAGAGAGTGGTACAGATGGGCTGATGATTATCTCGATCCTACACAGGACAATCCGGGAAATTATCATCTGGCATCATATGAAAAAGACGGTGTGACATTATCGAGATATACGGATGAGTACATGGATGAGATATATGTTATAAAGAATTTCATCCAGAAACACGGAAAAATAGTGCAGGTTGACCTGGGTGGTCTTCTTGACGGTGCCGAGTTTGACACTTCTGTGGAAGGAATCAGGGAACTTCTCCTTATTGCGGCTTTGATGCTGCTTATCATCCCGTCATATCTGATTCAGAGAAAGGGGTAAAGAATGTTATTTTCCAGCATACCATTTTTGGTATATTTCTTCCCAATTGTGTTTCTGGGATATTATTTGCTCTCTTTTTCAAGAATGGCACAGAATATATGGCTGTTGTTCGCAAGTCTTGTGTTCTATGCGTGGGGAGAGCCTGTATATGTATTTCTGATGATCGGCTCCATACTGTTTAACAGTATAGTCGCGATCATTATAGAAAAAGTAGAGAGTGAAAAGGTCAAAAAGGGCCTTCTTATCACTTCGATAATTGGAAATATAGCGGTACTGTTTTTCTTTAAGTACCTCGGATTTGTATTTGGAATTGTAAACAGTGCTTTTAAGGGACTTTTACCTGACCTTAATATTGTGCTTCCTATCGGAATCTCATTCTTCACATTCCAGGCGTTGTCATATGTTGTTGACGTGTACAAGGGTGTGACAAAGGCAGAAAATCCTTTTTATGTGGGACTTTACGTTGCTTTCTTCCCTCAGCTCATTGCGGGACCTATTGTACAGTACAATACCATCGCAGAGCAGATAAGGGACAGAAAGAGCAGCATTGATAAGATCGCACTCGGTTTATCAAGGTTTGCAGTCGGAGTAGGAAAGAAGATAATAATCGCCAACAGTTTCGGTACGATTGCAGACAATGTATTTAACTGGTCCCGTATCGGTACCGATAAGCTTCCTGTTCCTGCTACACTTGCGTGGCTTGGATCGATTGCGTATTCACTTCAGCTTTATTATGACTTCTCAGCTTATTCCGACATGGCGATAGGTCTTGGACTTTGTTTTGGATTTAAGTTCAAAGAGAACTTTAATTATCCCTATGTTGCGGGATCTGTTTCGGAATTCTGGAAGCGCTGGCATATTTCTTTGACAGACTGGTTCAGAGAGTATGTATATATTCCTCTCGGAGGAAACAGGGTTGCCAACAGAGATACAATGGTAAGAAACCTTGCTATCGTATGGCTTCTTACAGGTATATGGCATGGTGCAAACTGGACATTTATTATTTGGGGAATGTTCTTCTTTGTATTGCAGCTTCTCGAAAGACTATTGGATTTTGACAATCGTGTGCACAACACATTTTTAAAGCATCTATATACACTGCTTATAGTTAATTTCCAGTGGGTAATTTTCAGAGCTGACGATATTTATCAGGCAGGACGTTTTTACATGAATATGTTTGGAGCCAACAATAACGGAATACTCAGTTCGACAGCATTAATGATGTTTAAAGAGTATTTACCTGTAATTGTTTTGGGAGTTCTTTTTGCAACTCCGGTTGTACCTATGATGAACAAGTGGTTCCATGAACATGAGGATTCGGCATGGCACAAGGTATATTCAATCGCTTATCCGGTTATGATGTCGGTTATGATCATAATCAGCGTAAGCTACCTTGTTATCGGAAGCTACAATCCGTTTATTTACTTTAACTTCTAAGGAAAGGTGCCGTTATGAAATATTTTGTTAAAAAGAGAATATTTGCGGTAGTTTTCCTGCTGGCGATGTTTTCGTTCAGTGCCGTAAATATTTATATCAATAAAGATGCTTTCGTCAAAGAAACAAATAAACATATAAATGAGCCTGATAAATTACCTTCGGAATATGAAGAGGTTATGCAGGATGACATTGTAGGTAAGACGGAATTTGTCGAGACCTACGGCTTTACACAGAAGAGTCTGGGTAAAAAAGAATTTAATGCCTTTGAGTATGTCAAAGATAATCAGGGATTCCTTCATTACGCATCATTCTATCGTGATGAAGAAAAGAATATCTTTGAGTGTGCGCTAAGAGTAAAGAAGCTTCAAAATTACGTGGAGAAGTACGGAACAAAGGTGCTCTTTGTTATGACTCCTTCAAAGTACAACAGAGAGTTTTCGGATTTTGATATAGGAATGCCCGTAAACAATCCTTCTGAGGATGTAAATGAGATGATGATGTATCTCAACAGACTCGGTGTTCCAAGCATCAATCTCGGTGAGTCTCTTCCAAACAAGGACATTCCTTATAAGGATGCGTTCTTTAAGACTGACCACCACTGGACTGTTCCGGCAGCGTTTGAAGCTACAAAGATATTGGTCAACGATCTTAATGAAAGATATGGTGCAAACTTTGATCCAAAAGGTTTCTATTTGTCGGATAAGGCATATAAGAAGCAGATATATAAAGGACATATGCTTGGATCTATGGGAAGAGATACCGGAATTGCATATTCGGGACTTGAAGATTTCACAGCACTTCTTCCTACTTTCGACGGACATTATAAGAGAACTTATATATTGGACGATAAAGAAACCCGGGAGGGTACATATTCAGAGGCTCTTCTGAATATGGAGGTGCTTGAACCCACTATAGATTATTACGTTGATTCACAGTATTCACTCTATGTCGATCAGGTTACAAATCTTGAGAACATCGAGAATCTTGATAATCCTGACGGACCAAGCGTACTTATGATAAGAGATTCATTCTTTGGACCCGTCATTCCTTTCATGGCACCTATGTGCAGCAAACTTGATGCTATATGGTCTTTGGAAGAGATGGATGACATAAATGTAGGCGAATATATTAAGCAGCAGTATGAGAGCGGGGAAAAGTACGATTACCTTATAGTTGAGTATTATCCTCATAACATCGAAGAAGAAGCTTTCAAGTTCTTCCGTGGAGATAACGATTATGAAGATTAAGTTTTTCTTTTGGATAAATACATTTTTTTCTGTGCTTTATCTGTTCTGGAGAATATTTTTTACAATCCCGTTCAGAGCAGGCGCATTGTCGGTGGTATGCGGTATTATCCTTCTGATATTTGAAGCACTTGGAATGGTTGAGGCATTTGTTCACTTTACGAACATGAATACAGATCATAATTACAAGGTCCCTGATGTTCCGAAGGAGAGATTTCCTCATATAGATGTTTATATTTCAACATACAGTGAGGAACCGGAACTTTTGTATAAGACCATTAATGGCTGCAAAAATATGGATTATCCCGACAAGAGTAAGGTACATGTCTATCTGTGCGATGATAACAGAAGACCTGAGATGGAAGAACTTGCCAAGAAGATGGGAGTGAACTATCTCAAGCGTGCCAACAATATAGGTGCAAAGGCGGGTAACCTTAACCATGCTCTTGCACATTCAACATCACCTTACGTTGTAACATTCGACGCTGATATGATACCTCAGAAGAGATTTCTTATGCAGCTTGTTCCGTATCTTGTTGATGCGGAGATGAAGAACGAAGGAAAGAGCGAGGAAGAGAAGGTAAAGATCGGCTTTATCCAGTCTCCTCAGAACTTTTACAATCCTGATCTGTTCCAGTTCAATCTTTTCTCAGAGAACAGAATTCCGAACGAGCAGGATTATTTCTACAAGGATATTCAGGCTGCCAGAACCAAGAGTAACAGTGTTATTTACGGTGGTTCAAATACTATTATTGCAAGGGAAGCTCTTGAGAGCATTGGAGGATTCTATACAGAGGCTATTACAGAGGACTTTGCTACGGGTATCCTGATTCAGAGAGCAGGTTTTGTCTGTCTCGGAACCAGTGATCCGTTGGCTTCGGGTCTTTCACCAACGGATATTCCGAACCTTATCCAGCAGCGTATCCGCTGGGGACGAGGTGTTATTGCAACAGGAAGAAAGATGCACATATATACTGCGAAAAATCTTTCTCTTTCTCAAAAAATGAATTACTGGGCATCAATCTGGTATTGGTATTCACCGGTAAAAAGACTTGTGTACATGATATCACCTATCTTGTACGCCGTTTTCGGATTTACAATATTCAAATGTACCCTGCCGCAGGTATTGGCATTCTGGCTTCCGATGTTTCTGACTTCAAATCTGGCTTTGAGTCAGCTTTCAGGAAACGTCCGCTCCAACAAGTGGACGGGCATATATGAGACGATCATGTTCCCTTATATGCTGCTTCCCATAATATTGGAAACATTTGGAATCACGCTTAAGAAGTTCAAGGTTACGGCCAAGAGCCAGCTCAGCGGTAAGCAGCATTATGAGCTCTATATGATACCGTTCCTGCTTCTTATAGCGCTTTCAATATATGGTATTGTAAGATGCGTTATCGTTATTTTCGACAGTTCATCATTTGGACCGGGTGTAGTTTTGTTTTGGATGATCATGAACCTGTACTATATGATAATGGCTGTACTGTTCATTGACGGACGTGTTGCTTACAGAAGAACAGAGAGAATTCCTCTTGAAGTTCCCTGTACATTTACTGTTGACGGTGATGACATTCAGGGTGTTACGGTTGATATTTCCGAAGAAGGACTTTCGGTTCAGTTTGATAAGCCTTACTATATCAGTGAAGAGGCTATGGTACCGGTAAGTCTTAACTGGGAGAATTGTGATACCAATGTTCTTGCCAAGCTCGTTTATGTTAAGAGACACAAGAACACATGGCGCTATGCTATGGAGATCATTGATTACAAGGATAGCTACAATGATTGGCTCAACCTTGTATTTAACAGAATCCCGCCTCTTCCGTCTGAGATCATCAAAGACAGCGGAAGTTACGACGATATCCTGCTCAATACCAAGAAGAGACTCGATCCTCCTACATTCCAGAAGAGAATCTATCCGAGAGTGCTTCTTAACTATGATGCAACTGTACTCGGAGAAGGTGAGAGCAAGGTTCGTGTAAAGAACTTCAACTATGCTTGCGTCAACCTGGCTATTGCAAAGGGACCCAAGAAGATGATGATAAAGCTCTTTGACGATATTATCTTTGACTGCAGCTTCCAGTTTAAGAGCCGCGGAGAAAACTGCATTTATACAATCAACAATATGCAGGAGATAATACAGGATAAAGAGAAGTATAGAAAGTTCCTTGATTTTGTTGTTGAGAACAATGCTATAGCAAGAGGCGAAGCAAAGGCTGAACAGATTGAAAAGAACAGAAGACACAAAGAATATGAGAAGCAGAGGCTTGTTGTATTCGATGAAATGAATTACGTATAATATGTACTCGGCAAAAAACGGGCTGAAGATCAAACCTTCAGCCCGTATATTTTTTCGGAAATCTTAGTTTTGTGATAAATATCGGCATATTGAGACGGCGTGAGATCTTCTACATAATTTACCGAGAAGTTCTTCTTTATGCCGTTTTTTATAAGTATATCTGCGGCTTTGTTGTATGCGATCGCAGCTTCGGCTTCGCTGTTGTATTTGCCGATGACGTAGTTACTCTTTACATGGATAACGGCTTTGTAGCGAATAAAACCTTTTTCCGCAAACTGTCTTACGCCGCGGTATCTGTTCAGTATGATTATATTTTCGTATCTAAGGTCGGTAGGATCGTCGTTTGCAAAAAGATAATCGCGCCCTTTCACGGAATAGCTGTTTATTCCGTACCTTTGAAGGACAGAAAGCTGACTTCCGTAATCTGCGACAAAAAGATGCGATCCGCGCCTCATTATCTTGTGGGATGAGTAGTAGAAAAGATCGTCTATGTCAAATTTTAATCTTTCATTTTGGGAAAGATAATAAGTGAAATATTTTTTTTCCAGATAAATCGGATTTGCGATATACATCCCTTTATCGCGGTAATTTATCAAAGAAACAAATTTTTCGAAGGGAAGCGTCATTGATGAAGTGTACGAATCAATATCTATAGATAAACGATTTAACACTCTTTTTGCTTCTCTGTAAACTTTGGAAGCGTCCTTCCTGCTTGGGAAAGAGCCAAGTGCGATGTGTTTTCCGCAATATGTTATGGAAGCCCTGAAGGATGGGGTTCCGTCTTTTAAAGTTGTCTCGTAAACACCTATTGAATTATTTTTTTTCACACAATCCCCCGGTTTGTATGTTATAATTTTAACTTAAGGGCTCTGTTTTTTTGTCCTTAAATCATTTATTTTTAAATATTGTATCAACAAAAGAGGAGTAAAAGCAATGGCAAAGGAAGTTTTGTACAGTAGCACCAGAGGAGCACAGGGTAATATTAAGGCTTCAGAAGCAATTCTCAGAGGACTTGCACCGGACGGAGGTTTGTATGTCCCTGATCATATACCGCATCTTGAAAAGACTTTAAGAGAAATCGCACAGCTCGATTATCAGGGTACTGCATATGAGGTAATGAGACTTCTTCTTACCGATTATACAGAGGAAGAGCTTAAATACTGCATTTCACATGCATATGATTCAAAGTTCGACACAAAAGAGATAGCTCCGATTTCAGAGGCAGACGGTGCTTTTTATCTTGAACTGTACCACGGCGCAACTATTGCTTTTAAGGATATGGCACTTTCAATTCTCCCATATCTCATGACAACGGCTGCAAAGAAGAATAATGCAAAGAACGAGATCGTTATTCTTACAGCTACGAGCGGAGATACGGGAAAGGCTGCTCTTGCAGGATTTGCAGATGTTCCGGGCACAAGGATTATAGTTTTTTATCCCAAACACGGCGTCAGCCCCATTCAGGAACAGCAGATGGTAACACAGAAGGGTGACAACACATGTGTTATCGGTATCGAAGGAAACTTCGACGATGCTCAGACAGGAGTGAAGAAGCTCTTTACGGATGATAAGCTTGCAAAAGAGATGGATGAGAAGGGATTCCAGTTCTCATCTGCAAACTCCATCAATATAGGACGTTTGGTTCCCCAGATCGTATATTATGTATATTCTTATGCAAAGCTTTTGAAGGAAGGAAGAATTGCAGACGGAGATCCCATTAACGTAGTTGTTCCGACAGGTAATTTCGGTAATATTCTTGCAGCTTATTATGCAAAAAATATGGGTGTGCCCATCGGAAAGCTTATCTGCGCATCAAATTCAAACAAGGTGCTTTTCGACTTCTTCAAGACGGGAGAATATGACAGAAATCGTGAGTTTGTTCTTACAGCTTCACCTTCAATGGATATTCTTATTTCGTCTAACCTTGAGAGACTTATTTATCATATCTCCGGCGACAATGCCGCAGCTGATGCCGAGTACATGAGCAAGCTCTCCAAGGACGGAAAATATGAGATAACAGATGATATGAGATCGAAACTTGTTGATTTCTTTGGCGGATATGCTTCTGAGCAGGAGACATTTGATACCATCAGAAGAATATTTGAAAAGACAGGTTATCTTATGGATACACATACTGCTGTTGCAAGTGCTGTATACAGCAAATATACGGAAGAAACCGGTGATAAGACACCTACAGTAATCGCATCAACGGCAAGCCCCTTCAAGTTCACAAGAAGCGTAATGAATGCACTTGGCAAGGGTGATGATTCTAAGGGAGATTTCGAGCTTGCAGACGAACTCTCTGAGGTTTCAAAGGTTAAGATTCCCGAGGCGGTATCTTCAATCAGAACCGCTGAGATAAGACACAAAAAAGTAGTTGATAAGACTGAGATGGAAGGTGCAGTTAAAGAATTCCTCGGTCTTTGATCTGAAAAACATTATAAAATGCTTAAACGGAGGTGCGGATGGAAAACGGAAAGAATATCTACTCTGAAAACACACCTGAGATAGTTGAGCTTGCCAAACTGTCAGAAGCTGCTGATCAGATTGAAAATGAGCTTTTTGTCAAGTATGACGTAAAAAGAGGACTTAGAGATTTAAACGGAAAGGGCGTACTTACAGGCCTTACACGTATTTCGGAAATAGTTGCAAAAGAAGAAAAAGACGGAAAGAGTATTCCAAAAGACGGAGAGTTGTACTTTAGAGGATATGATGTAAAGAAACTCATAAAGGCAGCCTCCGACGATAACAGATTTGCTTTTGAAGAATGTGCGTATCTGCTTCTTTTTGACAAGCTACCGAGTAAAAATGAACTTAGTGATTTTAATAGACTTCTTGGTTTTTACAGAAGTTTGCCCACAAGCTTTGTAAGAGACATAATCATGAAGGCTCCGAGCAGGGATATGATGAATACCCTTGCCCGCAGTGTCCTTACTCTTTACTCTTACGATGATCTTGCGGATGATACATCGCTTCCAAATGTGCTTAGACAGAGTCTTCAGCTTATAAGTTTGTTCCCGCTTTTATCAATTTACGGATATCAGGCTTATAATCATTACCACGAGGGCAATACTTTATTTATTCACCCTCCTCTTGAGGAACTGTCAACGGCGGAGACAATTTTGTATCTGCTAAGACCCGACAGCAAGTACACGGAACTGGAGGCTAAACTTCTTGATATCTGTCTTGTGCTTCATATGGAGCACGGCGGCGGTAACAATTCATCTTTTACAACACACGTAGTCAGCTCAAGTATGACCGATACATATTCGGTTATCGCAGCGGCAATTGGATCTCTTAAGGGACCCAGACACGGTGGTGCCAATATCAAGGTTGTGCACATGTTCGATGATATTGAAGCCAATGTCAAGAACTGGGAAGATGAGGCGGAAGTTGAGGCATATCTCAGAAAGATACTTAACAAGGAAGCCTTTGATAAGGCGGGACTTATTTATGGTATCGGACATGCCATTTATTCCAAGTCGGATCCGAGAGCAACGGTACTAAAGGGCTTTGTAGAGAAGCTTGCTATAGAAAAAGGCCGCGAAGAAGAGCTCAAGTTATATGAGCTTGTTGAGAAACTTGCACCGCAGATCATTAGCGGAGAGCGCAAAATGTACAAGGGTGTAAGTGCTAATGTTGACTTCTATTCAGGATTTGTATATCGTATGTTAGGACTTCCCGAGGAACTTTATCCGACTATATTTGCCATGGCGAGAATTGTCGGATGGAGTGCTCACAGAATGGAAGAACTTGCCAACAACGGCAAGATCATTCGTCCCGCATATATGGCAATCGAGCCCAGAAAGGGCTATATGGATATGAAGGACAGAGATTAAGAAAGGGGTTCAATATGGACGAGAAAGAAATATTAAAACTTATTGACCACACTCAGCTTCAGGCAGATGCAACATGGGAAGACATTGTAAGTCTTTGTGATGATGCGGTTAAGTACAAGACAGCGACGGTTTGTATACCGCCAACATATTTAAAGAGAGTACACGACAAGTACGGTGACGATCTCAAGCTTTGCACCGTTATCGGATTCCCTCTCGGCTACAGCTGCACAGCGGCTAAGGTAGTAGAGGCACAGGAAGCCATTAAGGACGGAGCGGAGGAAATCGATACCGTCGTTAACGTCAGTGATGTAAAGAATCACAGATATGACGAAGTAAAGAAGGAACTTGAAGAGATCAGAAAAGCGTGCGGAGATAAGCTCCTTAAGGTTATTATCGAGACATGCTATCTTACAGAGGATGAGAAAAAAGAACTCTGCAAGATCGTTACTGATGTAAAGGCTGATTATATCAAGACTTCAACCGGATTTGGCAGCGCCGGTGCAACTCTTGAAGACATAGAGCTCTTTAAGAAAAATATCGGTCCTGATGTTAAGATCAAGGCAGCAGGAGGAATCCGTACGATCGAGGATGCTGTGGCTTATGCGGAAGCAGGATGCAGCAGGATCGGATCTTCTAAGGTATTACCTCTTGTAGTTAAGAAGTACGGACTTTAATATTTGAGAAAAATATTCATTTACTACTCACAGTTTATGGGCTTTTGGCGCTATGGATTGTGAGTAGTAGTGGTTTATAGGAAGAAGTAGATATGGGAACAGAGAATAAAGAAATAAAAAACAGATTGTCACAGCTTAGAAAGAAGATGAAGGAAAACGGGATTGATTATTATATGATCCCTACTGCTGACTTTCATAATTCGGAGTATTCAGCCGATTATTTTAAGACAAGAGAGTATTTCTGCGGTTTTGACGGATCAAACGGAACTCTCGTAGTAAGTGCCGATGAAGCTGGACTTTGGACTGACGGAAGATACTTTATACAGGCTGAGAACCAGCTTGCGGGAACGGGAGTTACTCTTTACAAGATGGGAGAGGAAGGCGTTCCCACTATCGAGAAATATCTTTCCGATAATGTAAAAAAAGGTGAGGCGCTTGGCTTTGACGGAAGAGTTGTTCCGGCTGAAGACGGTGAAGTGCTTGAGTCTATGTTTAAGCTTAAAAATGCGGATTTAAAGATTGGTATGGATCTTGCGGAAGAAGTCTGGACAGACAGACCGGCGCTTCCATGCCATGACATGTATGTTTTATCTGATGAACTTTGCGGTAAGTCTTTTAAGCAAAAGCTTGCGGATGTCAGAGCAAAGATGAAAGAGTACGGAACATCGATGCATCTTTTGTCAAAGCTTGATGATATTATGTGGCTTACAAATCTTCGCGGAAATGACGTTGAATGCAATCCTGTAGCGCTTTCTTATGCAATGATAACAAGCGATATGTTTATTCTTTTTGTGCAGAAAGATGAAGTTACGGATGAGGTTCGCGCATATTGCGAGAGAAACGATATTGTTCTTAAAGATTATGCTGAATATGCAGAGTACATGTCAGAGCTTGTTCTTACAGGAAATATCCTTATCGATAAGAGAAATACCAATTATCTTACATATAGGCTTATTGCTGATAAGGCGGGTGAAGCGGGATATGTCATTGAAGACAGGGAAAATCCCACAGAGATAATGAAAGCTATAAAGAACGAGACTGAGCTTAAGAATATCCGTGAGGTCTATTTAAGAGACAGTGCTAAGCTCACAGAGTTTATCTACTGGGTAAAAGAAAATGTAGGAAAGATCCCTATGACTGAGTACTCCGCTGCGATGAAGCTTGACGGTATGAGAGCGGAGCTTCCGGGATTTATTGAATTATCTTTTCCTACTATCAGTGCATATAATGCAAATGCTGCAATGGCACACTATGAGGCTACTGAAGATAACGCTGCTGAAGTAACGGCACAGGGAATGCTTCTTGTTGATTCGGGCGGAACATACATGGGTGGAACAACCGATGTTACAAGAACTATCGTAGTCGGAGAGATTTCCGATGAGATAAAGAAGCACTACACAGCGACGGTATCAGGCATGCTTGAACTTGCAAATGCAATTTTTAAGGATGGATGCACGGGAAGAAATGTAGATATATATGCGAGAAGACCGCTCTGGGATATAGGAATCGATTATAACCACGGAACGGGACACGGCATTGGATATATGCTTAATGTGCATGAAGGCCCTCACAATATCAGATGGAGGAGCTCGGAGGGCGCTAACAAAGCAGAGCTTAAGCCCGGAATGATCGTATCCGACGAGCCCGGTGTTTACATTGAGGGAAGCCACGGAATACGTATCGAGAATATTGTGGAGGTCGTAAATCGAAGCGAAAGCGAATATGGAAAATTCTACGGATTCGACCATCTCACCTATGTTCCGATCGACCTTGAGGCAATAGACAAAAAGTATATGAAGCCTGAGACGGTCAAACTGCTCAACAAGTACCACAAGACAGTTTACGACAGAATATCATCTCTTATCGAAGATGAAGAAGTGAAAGCGTGGCTCAAAAAAGCAACCGCAGAGATTTAAAGCGGTAAAACTATCCGCACCTTAGTGGCTCGCAGATTAAGTTTTTTGTCGCGTCATCTCAAAACATTATATTGGTCAGTGGATTGGATAAACATATGCTACGCACAGTATGACCATGACCGGCATAACTTATATGAGCGTCCTGCAAGTTCTTTTCGAAGCATGCAATAAGGAAAGTGATATGACCTTTAGAAAAACAAGAGGGTGTAACGAATCTGCATGAACAGATAAAAATTCTAAGGTGCATCTGTTCAGACAACTTCGCGCAGCATATATCCAATCCCTGCACAATATAATTTCGATGAAAGCGACAAAAAACTTAATCTGTGAGTTGCCTTTGGGCGGATAGTTATAAAAAAACATAACATGCTACACGGAAATTTTAGTAATATATGTGTAAAAATACTCTTAAATCACGCGTAAAGCCTTGAAAAATGAGCATGTATGGATATAATTATAGTAGAAGTACAAAGAACTACATGGGTAGTTCTCCTGGGATGTCCGACAACTCCTGTGTAATTTGAACCTACATTACTTTAAACGGGACTCCTACATCATCGGTATAAATGTCACGCCTTCGGCTCTGCGCATGCGCAGACAAAGCTACGGGAGAGGAAGACAGGCATATCGGTTGCGGTAACCCACCTGGCGTCAGCTAGGAGTCAAATAACAGGAACCGGCATTTTGGGAATTACATTGGGAATAAAAGCAGTCATATAAGTATGACTGCTTTTTCCATGACATTTAACAGAACGTTATGGACGGGAGAGTGAAATGAAGTTTGATGACAAGTTCTTTAAAAAGAAGTGGTTTTCTTACACGATCGCTACGTGTTCAGCTGTTGTTTTGTATATGATATTGTCCAATTTCTCTTCGATATTCGATGGGATAAATTCTTTTTTTGGTTTCCTGAGACCTGTGATCCTGGGCATGGTTATAGCGTATATATTTAATCCTATAGCAGTCATGCTTGAAAAAGGGATATTTAAGAAAATAAAAAAAGAGAGCAGAAGATGGAAACTGTCTGTCGCATTTACCATATTTTTTATTGTTCTGGCAGTAGTGCTTTTGTTTGTGGCACTCGTTCCGCAGCTTATCGACAGTGTTTCTAAACTGATCTCCAGTATCGGCGAGTATGTCGATCCTTCAAATAATTTTTTGAAAGACCTTGAGAGCAATAAGATTGTACAGCTTCTGGGTATTAATCTTTCTGTTTTGGAGAGCTTTGAGAAAAATGTTCTCGGTATGATAGGCAGTTATTTCTCGGATAATATGCTAAACTTTGTGAGCGGATCTCTGAATGCCGGAAAGGGAATGTTCGATCTCGTTCTTGCATTTATTTTCGCGATATATTTTCTTTTGGACAACAGAAGACTTATTAAAGGTATTTCTAAGTTCCTCAGCCTTGCAATGAATGAAAAGACATACAGAAGAACCTGTGATGTTACGGACAGATGTAATACGATCCTTACCAGATACATCAGCTTTGATATCATAGACGGAATCATAGTCGGATTTGCAAACCTCATCTATATGCTTATAGCGGGGCAGCCGTATTCAGTGCTGATCTCGGTCATTGTCGGAGTGACAAACCTTGCGCCGACATTCGGACCTATAGTCGGTGGAGCGATAGGCGCATTCATCCTGGTTCTGGAGAATCCGTGGTATGCGCTTGGGTTTATTATTTTTACCATCATACTTCAGACTGTTGACGGATATATCCTTAAGCCAAGACTATTTGGTGAGAGCCTTGGAGTATCACCTCTTATGATACTTGTTGCAATTGTCCTCGGAGGAAGGAAGTTTGGCGTTATAGGAATCGTACTTGCGATTCCTATTGCGGCGATAATAGATTTTATCTGGAAGGACTATGTGATAAAAAAACTTGAGGAAAAACGTTCACAGAGGTACAATATATAGTAGATAAATGATTTAAATTGTTTCTATTTTGGGGGTAATGTAATGGTAGAGTTTGTACAGAACGCTGTGGATTTTGGAAAGAAGAAGCTGGATAAAGCGATCAAATTCTGGAACGGGCTTGATGATGACAAGAAGAGACTTTACACTGTATGTGCCATTGTCGTTGTAAGCTTTGTTATCGTAGCTTCTATCGCATATAGCTTTGGCAAGAGCCGCAGAGGGAAGTTTATCTGATAAAGGTGAAATGTGCCCGCAGTTATGTTTTTTATACATGATACTTTTATTTAGTATGCTCTAAAGAGTTTGTTAAGCGAAAAAACGTTTAGCAAGCTCTTTTTTAATGACAGTTATCGCTTTTTCGAATATAATGGAAATATACTTTCGAAAGGGGACAGGAGTTATGGTGCAGAAAAAGAAAAGAAACGTAATTGTTGGGCAATCAGGTGGACCTACCGCGGCAATTAATTCTTCACTTGCCGGCGTGTACAGGACCGCAATGGACCGCGGATACAAAAAAGTATACGGTATGATCCATGGCGTCCAAGGTCTCATGGAAGGTCGTTATGTCGATCTTTCGGATCACATTCAGTCAGGACTCGATATCGAGCTTTTGAAAAGAACTCCCTCGGCATATCTTGGTTCTTGCAGATTTAAGCTTCCGGAGATTTTTGAAAGTAAAGAGATATACGAGAAAATCTTTGAGATTCTTGTGAAGCTTGAAATCGATTGTTTTATCTATATCGGTGGTAATGACTCCATGGATACGATAAAGAAACTTTCTGATTATGCCATCATTACAGGCTCTGATATCAGATTTGTCGGATGTCCCAAGACAATCGACAACGATCTGGCGCTTACAGATCACACACCGGGTTATGGCTCGGCAGCTAAGTATATCGGTACGTCCGTAAAAGAAATAATAAGAGACAGCTGGTCTCTTGAGACAAGTCACGGACAGGTTATCATTGTAGAAGTAATGGGAAGAAATGCAGGATGGCTCACTGGAGCCACAGCACTTGCAAAGGGCGAAGACTGTGACGGCCCCGATGCGATCTATATGCCTGAGATTCCTTTTGAAATGGATGCATTCCTTAAGAAGATCAAAACTCTTTTGAAGACAAAAGCATCAATAGTGGTTGCCGTATCTGAGGGTATCAGGACGAAAGACGGCAAGTACGTAAGCGACCTTGATAATTCGGTTGAGTACGTTGATGCATTCGGACATAAGCAGCTTACGGGTACAGCGAGATATCTTTGCAATGTTGTTTCTACCGAGTGCGGATGTAAGACACGTGCGATTGAACTTTCTACACTTCAGAGAGCCGCAAGCCACTGTGCATCAAGAGTAGATATACTTGAGGCATATGAGGTCGGCGGTGCTGCGATGAAGTCTGCCGATGAAGGCGACAGTGGAAAGATGGTAGTCATTGAGAGACTTTCCGACGATCCGTATCAGGCAGGAACAGAGGTAAAGGATGTTCACAAGATCGCCAACGACGAAAGACTGGTTCCCAGAGAGTGGATCAGTAAAGACGGCACATATGTGACCAATGAGTTTATTACCTATGTAAGACCGTTGATTCAGGGAGATGTAGGCCCTATCATGGTTGATGGCATTCCCAGACACCTTTATAGACCCGGATTCCAGGATATCCTCTGATGGAAATGACTAAAATTAAGCATTTTTAAAGGAAAAAACTTGAAATTTCCGCATTTTTCCGCTTTTTCTTGTTGTTATGCTCCTGAAATGGTGGTAAAATGGGCAATGTAGTAAAATAAATTTCTTTTTGGAGGGAAATTACATGAACAAGACAGAACTTATCGATGCAATCGCTAAGGAAGCAGGTCTTTCAAAAAAGGATGCTGCAGCAGCACTTAATGCTTTCACAGAGACAGTTACTAAGGAGCTTAAGAAAAAAGGAAAGGTTCAGCTTGTTGGTTTCGGAACATTCGAGACAACAAAGAGAGCTGCTAGAACAGGTAAGAATCCTCAGACTGGCGAAGCTATCAAGATTCCTGCTTCAATAGCACCTAAGTTCAAAGCTGGTAAGGCTCTTAAGGATCTTGTAAACAAGAAGTAATTTTATTTTATAAAAAGGCTGTGCCGTATGGTACAGCCTTTTTTGTAGTTCTGCTATATTGAAAAAACATAAATTTTTTATTAAAATTGTATTATGTAAAACTGAAGAAAACTGATAAGGACGGGTGTATATGAATTTTGAAAAGAGTTTTGAGAACTTTGTTCAGATACTTTCGGAAGAGGCAATAACACCGGAAATATCGCCAAGTGCTATTGCTGATTTAGCCAAAGAATATTCTTTACGTTCTATTGTTTCCATAGTTTCTTTTATAAAAGGCTCCGATCATGAAGGTGAGCCTGATACAATAATCCCGCTTTTTGGCCCTGTTCCTGAGGGCGAGCCGCCGGCATACTATTTTCAGAATAAGATGGCGGGGCAGAAGCTTGTCACTTATAATATCTATCTTTACGGTGACAGGCATTGGAATGATGAGGAATATAAGAGTTTCTCGGTTCTTATAGATATTCTTTCTTTTCATATGGAGAGATTTCTTCTTAATACTGTTGTCAGAGAAAGCTCGCTTAAGCAGTATCTGACAGGCCTTCCAAATTCGGGAGGATTCTTTGTGTTCGCCAATAAGCTATGCGACAGCGGCGAAATAATGCTTTATGATTCCTTTTATTTTAATTTAAAGAGTTTTGGTCTTTACAGCAGGCGTTACGGGATTGCTGAGGGCGACGAGATTATGAAAAGATATGCCCGTAAGCTAAAAGCTTTTTTCCAAAAAGATGAGATTGTTGCCCATCTTGGCGGTGATAATTATGCAGCTCTCGTTAAGAAGGAGAGGACAAAAGACTTTCTTGAGTTCCTTTCCGGTGTTGACGTTTATGGTATAAGAAACGGAAAAGAAGAGCCTATTAAGATTGCTGCGGTATGTGGCGTATATGCCGTGGACGATTCGCTGAAAGACCCGGGGCAGCTTCTCTCAAGGGCTGCGATGGCGCTTAACTATGCAAAAAATGTGGCAAGTAAGCCGTATGTTTTTGTCAATAAGGCTATGAGTACGCGAATCTACAGGCAGAAGCAGATTGAAGACAGGTACGAAGAGGCTCTTGCCAACGATGAATTCAGAATATATCTTCAGCCTAAGGTTGATACCGTGACCGGCGAGATCGTGGGGGCAGAAGCGCTGTCCAGATGGTTTTGCAACGGAATTGTACTCTATCCCACGGAGTTTGTTCCTATTCTTGAGCAGGAGGGGATAGTTGCTTCGCTTGATATCTATGTGCTCAAAAAAGCCTGTGAATTTGTTAAAGACTGGCAGACGCGCGGAATACCCGTTGTCCCTATCTCTGTCAATTTTTCAAGGCGAGATCTCAGTTATAAGCGCATAGTGGATGAGATTGTCGAAGTGATAGACGGCTGCGGAATTGACAGGAAGTTCATTGAGATTGAAGTTACGGAAACCGTAAGCGAAGATGAGAGATCCCTCATGACGGGCTTTTTGTCAAAGTTAAAAGATGCCGGAATAAATACAGCCATTGATGATTTTGGAACAGGTTATTCGTCTCTTTCAACACTCAGAGACTTCCCTGTCAAAGTCATAAAGATAGACAGATCCTTTATAAGTAGCGACAACCTCAACAAAAATGATGAGATTGTACTAAAGAACATAATTACCATGTCAAAGGAACTCGGAATCGACGTAGTGACCGAAGGTGTCGAGAGAGAAGACCAGGTCACACTCCTCAAAGAAGTAGGTTGCCACATCGTTCAGGGCTTCCTTTACGACAACCCTATGCCAAAGCCCGACTTCGAGAAGAGATTAGAGAAGAAATATTACTCTGAATAAAAATCTGTTACGCAAATTAAGCGTGAAGTTTTGCCATTAGCCTCAGCCCCACAGGCTCTGTTCAAAAATGCTTGTGTTCGGCTGCGTTGTAATTCATTAAGATTCAAATCCTGAAAAAAGTCTCCTTTCGGCGTTGCTCAGAGAAGTCAACTTTTTTCAGGATTTTTATCTTATGAATTATCTCCTCGTCCGAGAACTGCACATTTTTAAACAGATGCCTTTTGAGGCTTGAGGCTAAGAAAGTCTGTGCCGCTTAATTTGCGTAAGCAGATTTTTTCTCTGCGTAAGACTTCAACAGTCTTTATATCCGAAAATGCGCAGCATATGTACGAGGACGATGATTTTCAAGATAAAAAAGAACAGCAAAAGCCGATTTCTTTGAGCAACGTCGAAATGAGGCTTTTGCTGTTTTGCTTTATCTTAGAAAATCACGCCGCAGACGTACAGCAAGCATTTTTGGATATATGACTGTGAAGTCGTAGGTAGAAAAAACCTGCCACACATAAAGCGTGGCAGGTTGGGGTTATTCTATGCGGGTGTCTCCCCAGAAGAAGAGTGCAACTGTACCGGGGCCTGTGTGGCTTCCGATTGTTGTTCCGATATCAAATATCTGAATCTTGCCCTTGAGACCGGGAATCTGAGCTTCAATCATATCGGCTACAGCTCTGGCATCATCGTAGCAATCTGAGTGAGAGATAAAACAACTGTCATTGTAATCTGCTCTGTTCTCACAAAGCTCAAACATTTTCTTTGCCTGAGCTTTCATAACGGCATTTTTGCCTCTTACCTTTGCTTTTACAGCAAGATGTCCTTCTCTGTCAATATTAAGAAGCGGGCAGATATTAAGTACATTTCCGATTGCACCGGCTGCTTTTGAAACACGGCCGTTTCTTACAAGGTACTTGAGGTCGGAAACAAAGAACCAGCTCTGAACATTGTATTTGTTTTCTTCTATCCAGTTATAGAGAGTATCGATATCTTTTCCTTCGTCACGAAGATCTGCAAGTTTGTCCGCGACAAGTCCGAGACCTGCTGAAGCGGCGTAAGTATCAACTATATAGATCTTGCGGTCCGGATATTTTTCTTTTAACTGCTCACAAGCAACGGAAGCGGAATTGAATGTTCCCGATATTCCTGAGCTGAGAGCAAGATGAAGAATGTCCTTACCTTCCTTAAGGAAAGGCTCAAAGAATTCTACATATTCACCGATACTTACCTGAGAAGTTCTCGTCATGGCGCCCTGTGCCATCATATCATAGAATTTTTTGAAAGGAATTGAATCTCCGAGATCGTCCGGATAATCTTTTCCGTCTATTTCAAAGTGAAAGTAAACATATTTGATGTCTCTTTTATCAAAATGCTCACGCGAAAGATCCGCAGTGGAGCATGTGCTAATAATAAATTCGCTCATATTATCCCCTTTTTTGCTGTGTTTAATACCCTAATATCATACAATAATAACCTTTTTGTATCAAATTAATTAAGAGGATAAATTGTTTACGCGAGTTCATGGGAATTGTTTGAATTGTCTGAATATAAAAACAATTAGAAAAAGATGATTGACAAAAGTGTAGGGTGATGGTATATTATAGTTACAATCACTTAAGAGATAAAACCTAAGTATCCGAGGTGGCTTAAGCTTCACCAAAGGAAAGCGGATGGTTATCGGAACGGCTGACATCTACAGCTAGGGTGGCGAGGCTTCACATATGCCGAGGGATGTCGAGGTGCCGTTGCAGTAAGTGATTTAATATAAATAAAATTGAAAAGAGAGGACAGACCATTGGAAAACCAGACATGAGGGCGAGTGTTCATTAGTTTAATGGATGCTTGCCTTCAATTTTTTTGCGTTTTTAGGAAATATTATCTCTTGAGGCAAACCTATATTATTGATACAAAGACTCGGGTTTGATATTATATAGAAATATTATTCTGTTGGAGATAATTATGGCAAATACTATACTATTTTTTGTAAATAGCGTTATGTTGGGACTTGGGCTCGCCATGGACGCTTTTTCTGTGTCACTTGCAAACGGTTTTGCCGATACTAAGATGAGCAGGAGAAGAAGACTGGAAATTTCCGGTGTATATGCGGCTTTTCAGTTTATAATGCCGTTTATAGGATGGTTTTTGGTACATAACGCAGCTAATATATTTAGCGGTCTAAATGTTCTTATCCCATGGATAGCGCTTTTTTTACTTGCATTCATCGGTGGAAAGATGCTGATAGAGGGGTGGCGTGAAAGAAAGTGTTACAGCGGAAAGAATTGTAAGGACTGCAAGAACACTGAATGTGTCAATAAGGATCCGAGTTCTTTTTCCAAGACATTGTCCAACAAAACACTTATGATTCAGGGAATTGCAACATCTATAGATGCTCTTTCTGTTGGATTTACAATCTCGCAGTACGGCGTTCTTATGGTTCTTGTATGCGTTGCGATAATCGGAGCGGTTACCTGGGGCGTATGCTATGTAGGGCTTAAACTTGGAATCAAATTCGGAACGAAACTTGCGGGAAATGCAAAAATAGTGGGTGGACTTATTCTTATCGGAATAGGTCTTGAGATATTCTTTGGATAAATTCTTTTGGTAAAAAAAGTGATGAATTACACATATATAGTTGAATGCGCGGACGGCTCTTTGTACTGCGGATGGACCAATAATCTTGAAAAGCGGATCGCAGATCACAATGCCGGGAAGGGCGCCAAATATACCAAGACGAGACTTCCTGTCAAGCTTGTTTATTATGAGGAGTTTGATACCAAGGAAGAAGCCATGAGCAGGGAGTGGCATATCAAGCAGCTTAGGCGTGAGAAGAAGATGGAACTCATAGATATGAGCAAAACATGATCGTCGTAATGGCCAGGGTTGACAAAAAAGCTATCGAACAATACAATAAATTGTTGAATAAAGAATAAATGCTATGAAGATGTGGGCAGAGCCCAAGATGTTATACTACATGGTTCAGAGAATGGAAGTCGTCGGCTGTGAGCTTCTTACTACGGGTATATACGGAACATTCGCATCGGAGCAGTCCTTCTGAAGGCAGGAATAATCTGCTTGTAGGTTGGAACGTATGTCTACGTTACAGATTTAATGAGTGTCCGTATATCTCAATAATATAATAGATGACGGGAACTTGGGTGGTACCGCGATAAATTCGTCCCATGTGTTAAGTTTTAACACATGGGATTTATTATATTTAGGAGGAAAAAAATGATTAGTGAACAGCTTGAGAAAATCCGTGAAGAAGCTCTGAAGCAGATCAAAGGTTCAGAGGGACTCGAGAAATTAAATGAGATAAGAGTCAACTTTCTTGGAAAAAAAGGTGAACTTACAAGCATCTTAAAGAGCATGAAAGATGTAGCTCCGGAGGACAGACCCAAAGTAGGTCAGCTTGTAAATGAGACGAGAGAAGCAATCGAGAAAGTTCTTGAAGAAACAAAGAATAAAATGGAAGCCGCTGCGCGAGATGCCAAGCTCAAAGCCGAAGTCATCGACGTAACACTTCCCGCAAAGAAGAATAAAGTTGGACACTGTCATCCAAATACCATTGCCCTTGACGAGGTAGAGAGAATCTTTACCGGAATGGGATATGAAGTGGTTGAAGGACCTGAAGTTGAGAAAGATTATTACAATTTCGAAGCTCTCAACATTCCCGCAGATCATCCCGCAAAGGACGAGCAGGATACATTCTATATTAACGGAGATCTCCTTCTCAGAACTCAGACATCTTCAACACAGGTACATGAGATGGAAAAAGGCAAGCTCCCTATTAAGATGATTGCTCCCGGAAGAGTATTCCGTGCAGATGAAGTAGATGCAACACACTCACCTTCATTCCATCAGGTTGAGGGACTTGTTATTGATAAGAATGTTACATTTGCAGATCTTAAGGGAACTCTTGCAGAGTTTGCAAAACAGCTCTTCGGACCTGAGACAAAGACAAAGTTCAGACCTCATCACTTCCCGTTCACAGAGCCTTCTGCCGAGATGGACGTAAGCTGCTTTAAGTGCGGCGGAAAGGGATGCCGTTTCTGTAAGGGTGAAGGCTGGATCGAGATCCTCGGATGCGGAATGGTACATCCTCACGTTCTTGAGATGAGTGGAATAGACCCCAACGAATATACAGGCTTTGCATTCGGTGTAGGTCTTGAGAGAATCGCACTTTTGAAATACGAGATCGACGATATGCGTCTTCTTTACGAAAACGATATACGTTTCCTAAACCAATTCTAAGCGAAGCAATCCGTATATCGCTAAAAGAGCAAATAATATCGATCATCACTTTTTACATAAACAGGAGAAAAAATATGAATTCATCAAAATCATGGATAAAAGCATATGTGCCTGATCTCTCATGCACCGATCAGGAATTTTTCGATGATATGACACTTTCAGGTACAAAGACTGAAACATATACAGCACTTGATAAGAATCTTGAAAAGATCGTAGTAGGTCAGATCAAGACAATCGAACAGCACCCCGATGCAGATAAGCTCGTTATCTGTCAGGTTGATATCGGAACAGAGACAATTCAGATCGTTACAGGTGCAAAGAATATGAAGGAAGGCGATAAGGTTCCCGTTGTTCTTGACGGCGGACGTGTTGCCGGAGGTCATGACGGAAGCCCTAATCCTGCAGAAGGAATCAAGATCAAGGCAGGAAAGCTCCGTGGTGTTCCGAGTGCAGGTATGATGTGCTCAATCGAGGAACTCGGCTCAACAAAGGATTTTTATCCCGAAGCTCCCGAAGACGGACTTTATATCTTCCCCGAAGATACTAAGGTTGGCGCTGATGCCGTAGAAGTTCTCGGACTTCACGACACAGTATTTGAGTTTGAAGTTACATCAAACCGTGTAGACTGCTACAGCATTCTCGGTCTTGCAAGAGAAGCTGCAGCCACATATAAGCTTCCTTTTAAGGCTCCCGTAGTTAAAGTTAAGGAAGACGGAAAAGGAAACGTTAAGGATTTCATAGACGTTGAGATTAAGGATACAGACCTTTGCTCAAATTATTGCGCAAGGGTTGCTACTGATATAAAGATCGCACCTTCACCCGAATGGATGCAGAGAAGACTTGCAAGCGTAGGAATCAGACCTATCAATAACCTCGTAGATATCACAAACTACGTAATGATGGAATACGGTCAGCCTATGCACGCTTACGACCTTTCAACTATCGCAGGAAACAAGATTGTTGTAAAAAGAGCTAAGGACGGCGAGACTTTCGTAACTCTTGACGGACAGGAGAGAAAGCTTGACAGCGAAGTTCTTATGATCTGTGATGCTGAGAAAGAAGTAGGACTTGCAGGAATCATGGGTGGTGAGAATTCAATGATCACTGACGATGTTAAGACAGTTCTTTTCGAAGCTGCTACATTTAACGGACCTAACATCAGAAAGTCCGCTAAGAGAGTAGGCCTTCGTACAGATGCTTCAGGATTCTTCGAAAAAGGTCTTGATCCCGCAAACGCACTTGATGCTATCAACCGTGCTTGCCAGCTTATCAACGAGCTTGGCTGCGGTAAGGTTGTTCCGGGCGTAGTTCAGGTTGGACTTCCAATCAAGCCTTTGAAGAGATTTGCGCTTGAGGCAGATAAGATAAACAACCTCCTCGGAACAGATATTTCCAAGGATGAGATGATCGAGATACTTAAGAGAGAAGAAGTTGAGTATGACAAGAAGACTGATGAAGTTATCATCCCATCTTTCCGTCAGGACCTCAACCAGATGTGTGATATCGCGGAAGAAATCGCAAGATTCTCAGGATATGACAAGATTCCTACAACTCTTCCCAAGACAAGCGCTACAACAGGCGGTATCTCATTCAAGATGAGAGTTGAGAAGAAGGCAAGAGAAGTAGCGCAGTTCTGCGGATTCTCACAGGGATATACATATTCGTTTGAGAGCCCCAAGGTATTTGATAAGCTTCTTTTACCCGAGGATGCAAAAGAGAGACAGGCAATCAAGATTTCAAATCCTTTGGGAGAAGATTTCTCAATAATGAGAACAATCTCCTTAAACGGAATGCTCACAAGCCTTGCAACCAACTATAACCGCAGAAACAAGGACGTTCGCCTCTATGAGATGGGCAACATCTATGTGGCAAAGAGTCTTCCTCTTACAGAGCTTCCCGATGAGAGAATGCAGCTTACTCTCGGATTCTACGGAGACGGTGATTTCTACAGCATGAAGGGCGTTATCGAGGAACTCCTTGATGGCGTAAACATGCTTGATAAGGTTGAGTATGATCCTAACGCAGGCAAGTCATTCCTTCATCCCGGAAGACAGGCCAATGTCATCTATGACGGTGAAGTTATCGGATATCTCGGTGAAGTTCATCCTGCGGTATGTGATAATTATGACATCGATACAAGAGTCTATGTTGCCGTTATCGATATGCCTGAGGTTGTTAAGTACGCTAAATTTGATACAATATATACAGGAATAGCTAAGTTCCCTGCAGTCACAAGAGATATTTCCATGGTAGTGCCCAAGGCGGTTCTTGCAGGAGACATCGAGAAGATGATTCGTCAGCGCGGCGGCAAGAAACTTGAAGAATTAACACTCTTTGACATTTACGAAGGTTCACAGATCAAAGAGGGATTCAAGTCTATGGCTTATTCTCTTTTGTTTAGAGATAAAGAAAAGACAATGGAAGATGATGAGATCAATTCAGCAATGAAGAAAATACTTAAGGGCTTACAGGATCTTGGCATAGAACTTCGTTCATAAGATTTATTTAAAGAGGTACACAATATGAATAAGAAGAATGTATGGACAACCTATAACCGTACACAGCTCAAGGAATGTGATAAGTTTGCAGAGAAATACAAAACATTCCTTGATAACTCCAAGACTGAACGCGAGGCAATCGACACGATCGTAAATGAGATCGAGGCTGAGGGCTATAGAGAGCTTAACAAGCTTGTAAAGGAAAATACCAAGCTTAAAAAGGGTGATAAGGTTTATTCCGTGTGGATGAATAAATCCATCGTTATGTTCAAGATAGGTTCTGAGCCTTTGGAAAAAGGACTTAACATCCTCGGAGCACATATTGATTCTCCTAGACTCGATGTTAAGCAGAACCCTTTGTATGAGGATAACGGACTTGCATATCTTGATACCCATTATTACGGCGGTATCAAGAAGTATCAGTTCGTGACTATCCCCCTTGCTCTTCACGGAGTTGTGGCTAAAAAAGACGGTACGACAGTTATCTTAAATGTCGGTGAAGATGAGGACGATCCGGTATTCTTCATTTCAGATATTCTCGTTCATCTTGCAAGCGAGCAGATGGGCAAGAAGGCTTCAAACGTAATTGAAGGTGAAGCCCTTGATCTCGTTATAGGAAACAGACCCTTTGTTATTGAGGGAAAAGAGAAGTCTGAAGATAAAAAAGATGATTCTAAGTTTACAGAGGGTGAGCAGTACGCAGTTAAGGCTGAAAAAGAAGAAAAAGCTGAGGCCGGAAAGCTTTCAGGCGCTGTAAGAAGAGGAGTTGTAGCGCTTTTATACGATCTGTACGGAATCGAGGAAGAAGATTTCATATCTGCAGAACTTGAGATAGTTCCTGCAGGAAAGAGCAGAGATGCAGGTTTTGACAGATCCATGGTGCTTGGTTACGGGCACGATGACAGAGTATGTGCATATCCTTCTGCAGTAGCTCTTCTTGAAGCAGGAGACCTTAAGAGAACGGGATGCTGCATCCTTGTTGATAAAGAAGAGATAGGCAGCGCCGGTGCTACGGGCATGAAGTCAAGATTCTTTGAAAATGCCGTTGCAGAGATAGTTGCTCTTGTAAACGGAAATTATGATGAACTTGTATTCAGAAGATGCCTTGCAAATTCAAGTATGCTTTCATCTGATGTAAGTGCAGCATTTGATCCTTGCTATGCTTCTGTTTTTGAGAAGAAGAATACTGCATATCTTGGCTTTGGCCCTGTGTTTAACAAGTATACAGGATCAAGAGGAAAATATGCTTCAAACGATGCAAATGCAGAGTACATTGCAGCGGTAAGAAAGGTATATGACGATGCAGGCGTATTGTTCCAGACTGCAGAGCTTGGCAAGGTAGATGCAGGTGGCGGCGGAACAATCGCATATATTCTTGCAGAATACGGCATGAATGTTGTTGATTCGGGAGTAGCAGTTCTTAACATGCACTCACCGTGCGAAGTAATAAGTAAAGCAGATCTCTATGAATCTCTGAGGGGATATATCGCTTTCCTCGAGAAAATGGATTTTTGCAATGAATAAATCATTCTTTTTTGGAAAGTAAGAAGTTATGTCAGAAAGTACACAGATAGGATTATCAACCGCAGATTATTACTTTGATCTGCCACAGGAACTCATAGCTCAGGACCCTCTTGAAAAAAGAGATGAGTGCAGACTCCTTGTGATAGACAAAGAGACCGGCAAAACTAAACATAAGATTTTTAGTGATATCATCGACTATCTTGAGCCCGGTGACTGCCTTGTTCTTAATAACACCAAGGTTATTCCCGCAAGATTACTTGGTGAAAAGGAAGGAACAGGCGCAGCGGTTGAGATCCTTCTTCTTAAGAGAAAAGAAAATGATATATGGGAAACTCTGGTTAAGCCCGGAAAGAAGCTTCGTCCCGGTGCAAGAGTTTCTTTTGGCGGTGGAATCCTTACCGCCGAGATCCTTGATATAGTAGAAGACGGAAACAGACTTGTTAAGTTCTATTATGAAGGAATCTGGGAGGAAGTTTTGGACAGGCTTGGCGAAATGCCGCTTCCTCCTTATATCACGCATAAACTCAAAGACAAGAATATGTATCAGACCATTTACGCCAAATATGAAGGCTCTGCGGCAGCACCAACTGCAGGGCTTCATTTTACAGATGAACTTCTTAAGAGAATTTCGGACAAGGGCGTAGATATGGCTTTTGTAACGCTTCATGTGGGACTTGGAACATTCAGACCCGTTAAGGTGACCAATGTCAAAGAGCACCATATGCATACCGAATGGTATCAGGTTACGGCTGAGGCAGCAGAGAAGATAAACAGGGCAAAAGAAAACGGTCACAGAGTTATCTGTGTCGGAACGACCAGTTGCAGAACGATAGAGAGTGCCGCCGATGAAAACGGCAGACTTTCTGAGTGCAGCGGTGATACTTCGATTTTTATTTATCCCGGTTATAAGTTTAAGGTTCTCGACTGTCTTATCACCAATTTCCATCTTCCCGAGTCGACGCTTGTAATGCTTGTTGCGGCACTTGCGGGAAGAGAGAATATTTTGGCCGCATATGAAGAAGCCATAAAAGAAAAGTACAGATTCTTTTCATTCGGCGATGCGTGTTTTATTACTGACAGGATGGAGTAGGACAGTGTGGCAACTTATGTAATATCAGATCTTCACGGTCAATATGGATTATTTAAAAAACTGCTCGAAAAAGTAGGTTTTTCGGGCAATGACAAATTGTATATGCTCGGAGATGCTATTGACCGCGGTCCTGACGGCATAAAGATATTGCGTCATGTGATGCGTGCACGCAATATGTATTTTCTTTTGGGAAACCATGAGACTATGATGCTTCACGTGACGGCTCCAAACGGAAGTGTTACTCCGAATCTCAGTGAGATTCACGGAAGAAGAGCTGTAAACTGGCTTTTTCAAAACGGAGGCGCCGTAACATATCACAGGTACAGGCTTCTTAAAAAGAGGGAGAGAAAAGAACTCCTTAACTGGCTTAATTCCTGTCCGGTCTCCACTAAAGTCGATGTGAACGGAACAACTTTTTTCCTTACTCATACCGCTTTTGTAAAAGAAGTTACGGACATTCCATATAAAGATATGGATTCTGATATTGCGCGTTATATTGTCTGGTATTCTCCGTTTAGAGAGGATATATATAAGAGTATTAAAGACTATGCTGCGTGCAGACCGTGGGTATTTGTCATCGGCCATGTACCGGCTTATTATCTCGGAAAAGACAGAGATTCCCGCCCGCTTTCATCATATCGGGAAGAGAATGTTATAGACATCGACGGCGGTTGTGCCGAGCCTGATGACAAAGAGCGTAAGGGAGGAATCCTTTTAAGGCTTGATGATATGAAGGAATTTACGATGTCGTTTGCAGAATATGAGAATAGTTTGAAATGATTTTACTTTAAGTTCCGCGCCCCGATGGTATACTGCATCTATATGCAACGGGGGGGAAGTTTTTATCGTTTACTGAAAATGACCGAAAAAATGTAAAGTAGTTGCTATTTTTTCCGAATAAGGTATTATAATAGTAACACTTTTTATCGGGGGTTTTATAATGGATAATAGAAGAAGAACCAAGAGACTTGATTTGGCAGGCGAAATACTCCTTAAGGAAATCGGCGGTGAAAGCTTCGAAACAGTTGAAATCACAATTACCGATGCATCAAGAGACGGCGTTGGATTCTCAACAAACAAGCAGCTTACAATCGGCGCTAATTACGAAGCTAACCTTACAATATGGACAAAAGAGGTCCTTCACGTATTCATTCAGATCGTAAGAGCATCAAAGAACGGAGATTCTTTCCACTATGGCTCTATGTTCGTAGGAATGCCTGAAGATATGAAGGCACGTATCGACGTTTACTCAACTATTCAGGAATATACTGAGAAGAACGGCGATAAATAATTATAGATATAATACTCGGCTCAATGCAGTAAAATCCGCATTGAGCCGTTTTTTATGGGCGTGACGCAGTTGACCACACTATGGCCTGACAGTATACTGAATTTAGTATGAAAACTGTGCCGAAAAATAATAAACCACGGGTAAAGAAGCCTTTGAAAAGAAGGCTGATCATATTGGCGGCAATGATAACGGTGCCGTTTGTACTGATAATTTTGTACATGATCTTTTCACTTACAAATTATTCCGATGCATACAACACCATCGTAAGTAATCTGACCGTTGCAAACAGCTATAATCTTACTTTTAAGGAACAGATGGATGAAAGCGTATATAGGATAATCGTAGGAAGAGATATGTTCGGAAAAGGCGATGAGAGCGATCCGTATGTTCTTGTTGAGAATATCCGAAGAGATTTTACGGAACTTAAGTCCATCACGACAGAGGTAAACAGTAGGACGTGGCTTGAGACACTTCTAAGAAACGTAGATACTCTCGAGAACAGGCTTGACGATATCAAAAAAAGCGTAGAAGCCGGCGGCAACTATGACGAAGACGTCGAGATGCTCGATTCCAATATATATTCGCTGACAGAGCTTATACAGGACAATATTCAGTATTATATCTACTATCAGACCAAGACCATCGAAGTTATCAATAAGGGCCTTATTAAAGAGATGGAAGATCTTCTGGTTTTTCTTATCTTTCTCCTTATCCTCGGAATATTATGTACCGTGCTTACTACGGACAAAATAGCAAGGAGTATCGTTAAACCCATTGATGCGCTCAGCTCCGCAACAAAGGAAATTGCGGAAGGAAATTTTTCCGTAAGAACCTCTGTTGACCTTGAGGATGAGATTTCTCTTCTTTCCGAGAGCGTAGATGATATGGCGGCACATCTTGAGATACAGATGGAACAGATAAGAGAGGATGAAAAGAAAATGCGAATGGCGGAGGCAAGGCTTTTGCAGGAGCAGATAAATCCTCATTTTCTGTATAACACTCTTGATACCATCGTCTGGCTTATCGAGGATGGGAAAAATCAGGAGGCGGAAGACATTGTTGTTTCTTTGTCCAAGTTCTTTAGGATATCGCTAAGTCACGGCAAAGAATGGATAACCATCCGCGAAGAAGCGCAGCATATAAGGAGTTATCTTGAGATTCAGAGCGTAAGATATTCCGATATACTGTGTTATTATATAGATATCGATGACAGTTTAAATAATTATAAGATTTTGAAGATGACGCTTCAGCCGCTTGTTGAGAATGCATTGTATCACGGCATTAAGAATAAGAGAGGATCCGGACTTATCAGGATCACAGGCAGGATAGAAGATGAACTTATCAGATTTGAAGTAAGTGATGACGGAGTCGGAATGGATGAGGAAGCACTCGGTCATATCAGAAAAGAGCTGACCAAGCCTGCCAAAGATACCGACACGGGATTTGGCATGGCAAATGTCAACGAAAGAATTAAGATGAATTTCGGTGACAGGTACGGAATTTCAATAGAATCGGAACTTGGAAAAGGGACCACGGTATCTGTGGTCATCCCTGCAATTTTGTTCAATTACGAAGAGGATAAGAATGCTGATAAACAGACATAAGATCGCGGCTCTTTTGACGGCTGTCGCGGTTATGCTGACAGGGTGCGGGCCGTTTACAGGTTTTTATGTATATGATGTATCATCCGAAGATGGCGGGATCGAGACGAAGGCAAACGATGCGCTGATCAGTGTGGGCTTTTCACAGCTTGGAAGCGAGTCCACGTGGAGAAGTGCGAACACTGAATCCGTGAAAGCCGCTTTATCTACGGGCAACGGCTTTTTTCTCATATTTGACAATGCAAGGCAGAAGCAGGAGAAGCAGTTTAAGGCTGTGAGAAATTTCATATCCCAGAGGGTTGATTATATAGTAATCTGCCCTGTAATTCAGGAGGGATGGGATGTGGTCCTCGCCGAAGCAAAAGATGCGGGAATTCCCGTGATATTGCTCGATAGAAATATCTCTGTAAATGACGAATCAATGTACACATCTTTTATTGGGGAAGATATGTATGCGGAAGGAGCGTCTGCGGGGAAGTGGCTTGAAGAGTATCTTGACAGCCGGGGGAAGAGCGAAGAGGATATCAATATTGTTGTGATTGAAGGGACAAGCGGATCGTCTGCGAAGGAAGGACGGGCGCAAGGTTTTGGGGCAATTGCGGCAAGACACATGAACTGGAAGATGCTTGCTTCTGCAACAGGGGAGTTTACGCAGACCAAAGGCAAGGAGACGATGGCCAGACTCTTGGGGGAGTTTGACGATATCGATGTGATCGTGTGTCAGAATGATGATATGACCTTTGGTGCGATAGAAGCTTTGAAAGAAGCGGGTGTCAAGACGGGGGGCGTAGGAGAGCCTGTTCTTATCTCTTTTGATGGGACGAGGAAAGCTCTGGAGCTTGTAAAAGAAGGTGTTATAAATGTCGATGTCGAGTGCAATCCAAATTCGGGAGAACTTCTTGCTCAGATAATAAACGATCTTGAAGCGGGAAGAGAAGTCGACAAGGCTTATTATATGGAAGAGAAGGTATTTACAAAAGAAAATGTCGATGAGTATATCGAAGACAGAAATTATTAAGGGGTTATTATGCTTAAGGTTTTTCTTGTGGAGGATGAAAGTGTTGTGAGGGAGAGCCTCAGAGACAACATTCCGTGGAAAGAGTATGGATTTAGTTTTGTCGGAGAAGCAAGTGACGGTGAGGTGGCGCTTCCGCTTATCAGGAAGACGGCGCCGGATGTTCTTATAACGGACATCAAGATGCCTTTTATGGACGGCCTGTCACTTAGTCATATCGTGAAAAAAGAATTTCCGTCAATGCGTATTGTCATCATGAGCGGGTACGATGATTTTGAATATGCAAAAAGAGCTATCAAAGAGGGCGTCGATCAGTATATCTCAAAGCCGATCACAAAGTCGGGAATGAAGGAAGTTCTCGACAGTGTAAAAGAGAAGATTGAGAAAGAGCGCACTCAGCAAGGATATCTGATGCAATATCAGATGGAGACGCAGGAGTATGAGCAGCTTCAAAGGAGAGAGTTTTTTGAAAAAGTTCTTACCGGTACGATGCCTGTAAAGGACATCTATGTCGAAGCGGGGAAGCTTTCGCTTGATATCACGGCTTCGGCATTCAGTCTCATTCTTTTTTCCATAAAAGATAAAGAGAAGCCATTTGAGGAAATAGGCTCCGTTCAGTATTGCAGGGCGCTCGAGGAACTTATGAGTTATTTCCTTAGGTTCCCCGCATATATACTTTCGAGATGGTCGCTGAACACTTACATAGTTATTGTTAAGGGCGAAAAAGATATTGTTGCGGATTACGTGGAAAAAGGCGTTTCTAAGATCACGGATATCTGCGAGGATAAGGATGACAAGATAGAGTGGTATGTTTCGGCTGGTAAGCCGGTTGAGAGGTTCAGCGCGCTTGTTAAGTGCTTTAATCAGGTCAACCATGCTTTTGCATGCAGATACTTTGTGCAGGATACTCATATTCTCACGGAAGAGACTACGGCGAAATATACATCCGCACAAAATGACGGCTCGATTGAGAATATAGACAGTTCGAAGGTTGACAGCGCGGTCATTAAGGGATTTCTTTCAACGGGAACGGAAAGTGAGATAGGAGAATTTGTTTCAGAGTATCTGTCGAGTCTCGGTGATGCGTTAAAGAGTCATGTGTTCAGGAATTTCTTTGTGCTCAACTCACTTTTTGCCGCAAGCAGTTTCCTTGAAGCAAGCGGAGTTACGGGAAAAGATATTGATGATAATCTCTTTTCTCTTAAAGACGGGTACGAGATAAAGAGTAAGCAGGTTTCGGAGTTTATGACGTCGCTGCTTAAGAGTGCGCTTGAACTTAGGGATGGCGCATCTAATAGGCGTGGGAATAAGCTTATCAGCGATGCCATTGCATATATTGATGAAAATTACATGAATGAGAGCTGTACGCTTGTTGATGTTGCGGAGGCGCTTTCTGTCAACAGCAGCTATCTGAGCACAGTCTTTAGTAAGGAGATGGACACGACATTCGTGAAATTCCTTACAGCAAAACGCCTTGAAAAGGCAAGAGAGCTTCTTGCAAAAGAGAGGATGCATACGGCGGATGTTGCCGCTGCGGTAGGATATAAGGATTCACACTATTTCAGCTTTGTATTCAGGAAGATGTACGGGATGTCACCGAGAGAATACAGAAATCAAAACAGCTGATAGGGAAGGACAATCGAGACTTTCGGTTGTCCTTTTATTGTAGAAAGAATTCTTTTGGCGATAGTATAGGAAAGCGTCTTTCCGCGGTGGGAAAAGCTTTTTATGCGAAAAGAATTTACCTGTGAAAGATAACTGTTGTCAAAGCTGTATACTTTCTTTTCTTTCAGGTTTATGAGCTTCTTGTCTCTAAGCGCCTTTACATGCGGATAGGCAAGTTCGTCGCTTCCGAATAAAACTGCGTCGGATTCTTTGCATAGGGCCCTGATATCGGATGTGGGAGCATCTTCGATCACATATCTTTTTTTGCCAAAATCAAGGTCAAGGTCTCTGAGGGCAGAGATGAAGCCGGATATCATGGAAGAGTCCTGAGGATTGGTATTTTTGAAAACGCCTGAGATCCTGCGGTGTCCGTTTGTATGAAGCTGCATAACAAGATTGTATGCGGCATCGTATGCTCCTTCCGCTATGGAGGGAAAATCCGGCATGTTGCGGTAAGTTCCGTAGAGGAAGATGACGGAGCACCCTTTCTTTTCAAGAGCTTCGTATAAATCGTGGTTTGGATTATCCATAAGCGAAAAGCATTCGGATAAAATAACCAGCGGAGGATTCTTAAGAAGGTCTTTCAGAATGTTTCTTTCCCTGAAAAAGTCGGACTGAGTCTCGGAAACGGAGACGGAAAGAGGAATGTCGCTTCCTGAAGAGATGTTCTTTTCGATATCGTAGATAAGAGAAGGATAAATATATTCGTCAGGCCTTGCGAAAAGAAGGCATATATGATTTCTTCCTGAGTCCGGATTTAGGCCCGTAAGATGATATCCGCTTCCTTGGCGGGAGTTGATAAGTTTCTCTTCTTTTAGGTTTGACAGCACCTTTCTTATGGTCTGGCGGCTGCAGGAGTATTTTTCACACAACTCTTTTTCGGTCGGAAGCGCCATTTTACCTGAAAGAAGTCTTTGTGAGATTTCTTTTTTTATTTTTTTTGTAATATTTTCCTGTTTTGTCATTTTTTTCTTCGCCTTTTAATAAAAAAATGGGTAAAAAAATTTGTATTCTTTTGATCATAAAAAATATTCTGCGTAAATTTATAAGTCTTTATCAAAACTATCAGATAATTTCCCGGAGTTTTTTCCAATATAATCCAAAAAATTTTATTCAAATATAAAGAAATTCAACCAAAAGTATTTCTAAAAATAGGTCTTTTCAAATTTGTACTTTTTATAAGAGTATAGCACCTGAATTTGTATTGTCAAAAGTTAAAAAATTGTGCAAGGTGCCTCCAAATTCTATGAATACATGCGGGTTCTAAGTAAAATGTGTATAAGAAACATTCATTCAACATTTATATATTAAATGGAGGGTACAAAGTATGAAGAAGAAAGTGTTGGCAACTATTATGGCTACGGCAATGTCGATCTCAATGCTGGTAGGATGTGGCGGATCAGGCGCAGCGGACGCAACGGCTCCCGATGCTACAGATGCAACAGAAGCACCGGCAGATACATCAGCAGACGCGGGAGAAGCACCGGCAGCAGACGGAGAAGCAATAACGGTTGGATTTGCACAGGTTGGTCACGAGTCAGATTGGCGTACTGCTTCAACAAATTCGGTTAAAGCAGCTCTTTCAAGTGAGAACGGCATCGATCTTCAGTTTGTAGATTGTGATAACGATTCGGCTGCACAGCTTGAGGCGGTTCGTAACTTTATCGAGCAGGATGTTGATTATATCGTTATCGATCCCATTGTATCTACAGGATGGGATACGGTTCTTACAGAGGCCGATGATGCCGGAATTCCTGTTATTGTAATTGACCGTACTATCGATGATTCCGATAAATATGTTTCATGGGTTGGCTCTGAATTTACAAACGAAGGTCTTGCGGCAGGCGCATGGCTTAAGGCTTATGCAGAAGCTAAGGGCATCAAGGAACTCAATATTCTTGAGATCACCGGAACAACAGGTTCTTCTGCAGAAATCGGACGTACAAAGGGATTCCATCAGTTTGTAGATTCGGAAGGCTGGAAGCTTCTTGATTCACAGACAGGCGACTTCACGCAGGAAGGCGGCCAGAAAGTTATGGAGTCTTACTGCAAGTCTTATGCAGGTAAGTTCAACGTTGTTATCTGCCAGAATGATAACGAAGCATTCGGTGCTATAGATGCGATGAAGGCAGCAGGTGTTTCATACGGTGTTGACGGTGATGTGATCGTTATTTCCTTCGATGCTTGTACAGCTGGTCTTCAGAAGGTTCTCGACAAAGAGATCAACGCAGACTTCCAGTGCAATCCTCTTCAGGGACCCGATTGTCTTAAGATAATACAGGCTCTTCAGGGCGGACAGACTGTTGAGAAGCAGACATTCATGGAAGAGCCCTGGTTCGTATCAGAGGATGTTCTTAAGGACATTTCTTACAAGAACAATTCAGGCAAGGATGTTACAGAACCCCTTATCGTAGTTGATAAAGCAACTGTTGATGAAGCATATTGATTTTGTTCATTAGAAAAGCAATTAAAATAGGGTGGTTCTTATGAACTGCCCTATTACATTTAAACAGAGAAAGGTATTATTTATGGAGCAAAATGAACTAATTGTTATGCGTGACATAGTGAAAGCTTTTCCGGGTGTAATAGCACTTAATCACGCACAGCTTACACTTCATAAAGGCGAGATTCACGCACTGATGGGCGAAAACGGCGCAGGAAAGTCTACCATCATAAAATGTCTCACGGGCGTGTATGAGCGTGATGCCGGCGAGGTTTACGTGCAGGGCGTGGAAGGAAATGTCTTTAACCATTCTACGGAAGATGCACAGAAAGTAGGAATAGCAACTGTTTATCAGGAGGTCAATCTTTGCCCGAACCTCTCGGTTGCAGAAAATCTTTTTATCGGACGCGAACCCGTGACCAAATTAGGAACGGTTGACTGGCGTTCCATGAACAAGAGGGCAAAAGAAATAATGACAGGGCTTGGAATATCTATTGATGTGACGGTTGCTCTGGAAAATTATTCGCTTGCGATCCAGCAGATGATAGCTATTGCAAGAGCGGTAGATATGGAATGTAAGGTACTCATTCTCGATGAGCCCACATCTTCGCTTGACGACAACGAAGTTGAAAAGCTCTTTAACGTTATGAGGGATCTTAAGGCAAAAGGAGTCGGAATAATATTTGTCACACATTTCCTTGAACAGGTTTATGCGGTGTGCGACAGAATCACGGTTATGAGAAACGGAAGCTTCGTAGGAGACTATTCAATAAGCGAACTTCCCAGAGTTAAGCTGGTAGCTGCCATGCTCGGAAAAGATTTTGACGATCTTGCGGCGATAAAGCCTGAGGGAAATGTCGAGATAAATCCTGAGATCATGCTCAAAGCTGAGGGGCTTAGCCATAAGGGAACGGTAAAGCCGTTTGATTTTGAGATTCACAAAGGCGAAGTAGTGGGAGTTACAGGTCTTTTGGGAAGCGGGCGAAGCGAGATGGTGCGCTGTATCTACGGCGCAGACAGGGCTCAGACCGGTAAAGAGTATATAAAGGGAAAAGAGATCAATATAAAAGCACCTATCGATGCCATCAAGGAGGGTATGGCTTATCTTCCCGATGACAGAAAAGCCGACGGATGTATAGGGGATCTGTCTGTCAGAGATAATATCATTCTTGCGCTTCAGGCAAGGAACGGAATGTTTAAAAAAGTTTCAAGAGCAAAACAGATTGAGATCGCTGATAAATTTATAGATATGCTCAAGATAAAGACTGCGAGCAGAGAGACGCCTCTTTCACAGCTTTCGGGAGGAAATCAGCAGAAGGTTATTCTTGCAAGATGGTTGTGTACGCATCCTGATTTTCTTATTCTCGATGAGCCTACAAGAGGTATTGATATCGGAACAAAGACTGAGTTCCAGAAGCTTATTTTGCAATTTGCGCAAGAAGGAATGAGTGTTGTATTCATATCTTCCGAGATAGAGGAGATGCTTCGAACCTGCACCAGAATGTGCGTTATGAGAGACGGTGAAAAAGTTGGGGAAATCGACGGCGATATGACGCAGGAAAGTGTGATGAGTGCGATCGCGGGAGGTGAGAAGTGATGGAAAAAATAAAGAAACTAACGAAGCAGCAGTTGTTTTTGCCTTTCTTCTGCCTTCTTTTGGTTCTACTTATAAATTTGATAAAGAATCCGGCATTTTTCAGTATCGGTATTCAACATGGAGTGTTGTATGGAAGACTTATAGATATTTTGAACAGAGGTAGCGAGATAGCAATACTTGCGGTGGGGCAGACGCTTGTTGTTGCTGTATCTGCGGGAACAGATATTTCTGTGGGATCTGTTATGAGTTTATCTGCTTGCGGAACCTGTATGATGCTTGCAGGCTACGGCGTTAACTCGACAACAGAACTCGCCGTTCCGATGGGAGTGGGAATCCTTTTCGGAATATTTTTAGGCGGTGTGTGCGGTGCAATGAACGGTGCACTTGTTGCCAAGTTAAAGATACAGCCTATGGTCGCTACACTTATTCTTTTTACAGCGGCAAGGGCCATCGGCCTTCTTATGTGTAACAATCAGATCACATATATAAGATACGAGCCTTACAAGTACCTCGGTAATTTCATACCGGGATGTCCCGTTCCGACAGCCATCTTTGTTACTATAGCAGTTATCGCGGTTGTGACACTGTTTCTTAAAAGGACGGCGCTTGGACTCTATATTCAGTCTGCAGGTATCAATAGCAGAGCGGCAAGGATTTCGGGTATCAATTCGGCTCTTATATGTTTCCTATGTTATGTGATCTGCGGTGTCTGTGCCGGAATCGCAGGAATGGTCGCAAGCAGCCGAATTTATTCAGCCGATTCCAACAATATCGGACTTAACTATGAGCTTGATGCGATCCTTGCGGTTGCTCTTGGCGGAAACTCCCTTGGAGGCGGTAAGTTCAATCTTGCGGGGGCGGTGATAGGAGCGTATACAATTCAGGCTATCACGACAACGCTTCTTGCTATGGGTGTTTCAACGGATCAGGCGCCTGTTGTTAAGGCTATCATAGTTATTATCATCGTAGTTGTTCAGGCACCTACCTTTAAAGAATGGATTGCAAATGCTGAGGCAAAGAGAAAAGCGCTTAAGGTGGAAGGAGGTCAGCAGGCATGAAGAGTTTAAAAAAATTCAGCGGAAACACGCTGCTCCTTTTGATCACCATAGTTCTTTTTGTTGTGATGTATGCGGCAGGATGTGTTGTTTATTCGGCTAAGGGATTTACACATGTACAGACATTTTTAAATCTCCTTATTACCAATGCGGGACTTATCTGTGTTGCTTGCGGTATGACCTGCGTAATGCTTACGGGAGGAATTGATATTTCCGTAGGATCGCTTGTTGCGATGGATTGTATGATTCTTGCATATGGAATGGGCGTAAAGGGATGGCCCTGCATTCCGCTTATCATACTCATACTTGTTATAGGACTTGTATTCGGAGCGGTTCAGGGATTCCTTATCGGATATCTCAAGATACAGCCGTTTATCATTACTATGGCGGGAATGTTCTTTGCAAGAGGTATGACGGCGGTCATCTGCACGGATCAGATATCTATCACACAGCAGATGAATCCAACGTTCTATAAATGGGCAAATGCCAAGATTAATCTTCCCAAGTTTCTTGGTTATGTAAACAAAAAAGGTAAGACTGTAGTTCCTTTTATCAGACCTACGGTAGTTATAGCGATTTTGGTCGTGGCACTTATTTTTTTCCTACTTAAATATACAAAGTTTGGAAGAAGTCTGTATGCGGTTGGCGGAAACCAGCAGTCGGCTACAATGATGGGACTTAATGTCAAGGCTACAAAGATGAAAGCCTACATGCTTTCTTCATTCCTTTGTTCCATCGGAGGAATATGCTATTGCCTAAATACTATGTCAGGTTCCGTTCAGCAGGCACTCGGATTTGAGATGAATGCGATCGCGTCGGCGGTCATCGGCGGAACGCTTCTTACAGGCGGTGTCGGCAACGTTATCGGATCGCTCTTTGGTGTTCTCATAAACGGAACGATCTCGACACTTGTAACAACCAACGGAAAGCTTTTATCAAGCTGGAGTAATATTATGACGGCGGCGCTTCTGTGCTTCTTCATAATTTTGCAAAGTCTGTTCGCCTATTTCAAAAATAGGAATAGCAGATAAATATATTGTGTGTGAGCCACCCCGCGGATTGTATAGTCCGCGGGGTGGAGTTTTTTATACCTTTAATTTGCTTTACAAGACGTTTTTTATTAAAATGATTCAGGAGTGCGTGCGCTCCATATAAAATGGGTTTATAAAAATACCAAAAATTCAGAGGTGAATATAATGAAGATAACTGTAGTTGGGACAGGATATGTTGGGCTTGCGATGTCAGTTCTTCTTGCGCAGTACAATGATGTAGTGGCAGTTGATATTGTTCCTGAGAAAGTTGACAAGATCAATTCAGGGATTTCTCCGATTGTTGATAAGGAAATTGAAGAATATCTTAAAAAGGGGAATTTAAGACTTACGGCAACCTGTGATCTTGCGCAGGCTGCAAGAGATGCGGAATTTGTTGTTGTTTCGACACCGACAAATTATGATGAGAAATTAAATTATTTTGATACGTCTTCCGTAAAGAGTGTTATAGATAAGGTAAGAAAAGAAAATCCGAATGCGTTTATAGTTATCAAATCAACTATTCCGGTCGGATATACCGAGTCGGTCATGGAAGAGTATGAAACGGATCACATTCTCTTTTCACCTGAGTTCTTGAGAGAGGGACGTGCGCTTTACGATAATCTCTATCCTTCGAGAATTATTGTCGGTTTTGATACCGATTCCGAGGAGGCGGCTGAAAAGGCTGAACTGTTCATGGGGCTTCTTAAGCAGGGAGCACTTAAAAAAGATATTCCGACACTTCTTATGAATACGACAGAGGCTGAGTCGGTTAAGCTTTTTGCAAATACGTATCTTGCACTCAGAGTTTCATTCTTTAACGAGCTTGATACATATGCTGAGGTCAGAGGACTTAACACCAGAAATATAATCGACGGTGTGTGCCTCGATCCGAGAATAGGCGATTTCTACAACAATCCTTCGTTTGGTTACGGCGGATATTGCCTTCCTAAGGATACAAAGCAGCTTCTCGCAAACTATGAGGATGTTCCGAACAATCTCATCACTGCAATCGTTGATGCGAACAGAACTAGAAAAGATTTCATAGCAGACAGGGTATGGGCTCTTCATCCCAAGAAGGTCGGTGTTTACAGACTTACAATGAAGGCAGGTTCCGATAATTTCAGACAATCTGCGATTCAGGGAATCATGAAGAGAATCAAGTCTCGTGGTATCGAGTGTGTTGTTTATGAGCCCGCTCTTAAAGAAGACAACTTCTTTAATTCAAAGGTTGTTCGTAATCTTGATGAGTTCAAGAGAGAGTGCGACTTTATTATTGCAAACAGGATAACGCCCGAACTTCAGGACGTTGTTGATAAGGTTTATACAAGAGACCTTTTTGGGAATGAGTAAGAGTTTGTTATTGATGTAGTAGAATTTGTAGTATTATGAAAGCTTTTTTTAGAAATAATAAGAATGATTGTCAGCAGAGGGCTTGCGAGAGAACGTATGCCATATCCGAGATTTTTTAATCATCCGGAAGTGGTGATCATAGATATTGGATAAGACCTCAATTACTTGGCTTTTGTATATGGTTCAACCTAAATCAAGAAGATTTGGTTGAACCTTTTTTTGCCAAAAAACAGATTTACATAAGATTGATATTGTTTTTTATTTGTGATAAAATGTTAATGTTTTATTACAAAAATGTTTCTTGGATAATAAAAAAATCTAAGAAATATCAAATGAGGGGATAACGCTGATGCATAAGACTGATTGATTAGTACTATGTGAAAGGGGAAGAGTAGTGAAATGATAACTTACAAGTGCAGAAATTGCGGTGCACAGCTTAAGCTTTCCGACGCGGGGGGATTTACATGTCCATACTGCGGCAGCAGGTCGTTTATGTCGGATTCTGAGCTTAAGGGTAATAACGAATTTCGTAAGAAAATGGTTACTTATTACAGTGCAAGAGCAATGGAAAAGGAGAATGATTATTCGGGCGATACGCTCTGGGAAGAGACAGGCAGAGTTGAATATATAATGGAAAATGGCAGTGAGCTTACGATTGCTTATATGGACAAGTATGAGTATCCGCGTATGACTTGCTATTTGGCTATGAAAAATGTTGTTTATATATTTGATAATAACGAAGAGGCAGATTTGTTTCTGTGGGGACTCGACAGTCTTGTTTTTCCTGAAGCGGATATGAAACTTGACAGATGTTTCCCTGTACTGAGACAGCGAGTGTCACTTGAAGGCGGAAAAGAAGTTTTGGTATTTGTGCGTAAGCCCTACTTTTATCCGGCTGAAGTTTTTGCGCCGTTTGAACCGGAGCATTTGGCGTGGGTTATCTCTCGAATGGAAAATATGTGTTGCGCGCTTGAATATTCGGGCGTTTCTCATGGCGATATAAGTACATTCAGTGTGTATGTAAATCCTGTAACACATGAAGGAATGCTTTTTGGTGATTGGAGAAAAGTCGGAGTAAAGAGATCGAATTTAGATCTTAAGCTTGTAAGAGAGACTGCAAAAAAAATCATGGGCGGAACAGGACAGCCCGTGCAACTTACAGAGTTTTTGCGTTCCATGCCAAGAAGGGATGCATATGAAGATTTTGAATATTGGGACACCGTCATCGAGAGGGGATTTGGCGGTCATAAATTTATAAAGATGTAAAAGATATAAGAGGAGAGAAAAAATGGGTTATGGAAGTTACTCAGCTTCGGACTGGAAGAAGCTTAAGGAGAGCAGACAACTTAATAAAGGACAGAGGGTTGAGGAGGTTTTTACGAAAAGTGAATGTGATCAGAAATATAATCCCAGATATATTGGCACAAGAGAATGTTTTGATTCGGAAGACCATCCGAACACTACACCGATCGTAGTAGGTCTTGATGTTACAGGTTCTATGGGATATCTTGCTGTAGAAGTTGCAACAGGTGCTCTTAACGAGCTTATTACAAAGCTTTATTCAACAGGGGCTGTGGAAGATCCTGCGCTTATGTGCGCGGCATACGGAGATTATCAAGATAATTCTCCTCTTCAGGTTACGCAGTTTGAATCAGATATTCGAATTGCACAGCAGCTTCTTGATATTTATTTTGAGAACCACGGATCGGGATTGGTTGTCCCCACTTGCCTTTGGGAGTTTCTTGCACATCACACAAATATAGATGCAGTAAACAAAAGAAGTAAGAAAGGCTTTGTATTTACAATAGGTGACGGAGCGGAAATAAGAAAAGATTCGATCAATAGTACTATTTCCCGTGTTATCGGGGATAGGACGAATTATTCGAGCAGAGAGGCTGTTTTAAAAGAGGTTCAGAAATCATTTAATGTATTCCATATTATGATCAACGGACGAAATACATCGAATGATAACCTTCTTCCCGGTCATACAATCTGCATTTCAAAGGGCGATATTTCTAAGATTCCTGAGATTATCATAAGTACAATCCAGATGCAGAACGGAAAACAGATTGAAGAAGTCCTTGATCAGTGGGAAGAATTGGACAGGCCTGTTATCGGTATGGCGATTGACCAGATTTCATTACAGGATAGTGGTTTACAGTTATGAGAACGGTTGCCGTTATTGGAAAAAATTTTGGCGATGAGGGAAAAGGTCTTGTCTGTGCAAGCCTTTCGAAGAATATGGAAAAAACGCTCATTGTTAAACATAACGGCGGGGGGCAGGCCGGACATACTGTGGAGAGTATAGATGGTAAGCGGTTTATACATCATCAGATAGGATCGGGAGCAGAGTTTGGAGCTGCAACACTGCTTGCGGATACTTTTATGGTGGATTTGTATCAGCTTACCGAAGAGCTGAGCAGCTTTGAACATATATATGGTTTCATACCGGAAATATATGCTGAGAAAACAACGAATATTACGGTTGTTGATGATGTGCTTCGAAATATGTTCATTGAATCTGCGCGAGGAGCCATGCGCCACGGAAGCTGCGGAATGGGTATCAATGAATGCAAGATGAGACAGTCGGAAGGTTTTTCTCTTACTCTTGAGGAAGTAAGAGACCTTAATCCCGGTGAACTTTTTCGAAGACTCAAAAAATTCCGCATTGAATATGGACAAAGGGATATAGATGCGCTCAAAGCCAAGTTCAAGAAGAGTAATCCGGGTGAACATGCAGATTATTACGATATGCTCACGGATGACGGAGTTCTTTTTACCTATGTGAAATATCTGAAAGAAGGCATAAGATATATCAAGCTTGTTGATGCGAATAAGGAATGGCTTTCGGGATATGAGCAGATAATATTTGAAACGGGGCAGGGACTTCTTCTTGATGAGGATTATACGATTTATGCACCTCACCTTACGCCGTCCAAGACAGGTCTTCACAATATTGCCCGATTTCTTGAAAAGAGAGATATGCTTCTCAATGAATTTATCTATGTCACAAGGCCTTATGTGACAAGGCATGGAAACGGACCTCTGCCACATGAGATAAAAAGGGAAGAACTCACGGGAGTCGGTGAAGACAGCACCAACATGGATAATGAGTGGCAGGGCAGTATCCGCTATGCAAAACATGAGAGCTTGCAGAGCTTTGACAGGCCTGTAAGAGATGATGTAAAGAGCGTCTTGCATATGAAATGTATGCGTGGCGCAATGGTGTCGATTCTTTTGACACATTTGGACGAAACGAATGATATTGTTTTTTTCCACGATGGCGATATTCATTCGGACGATCTTATGAAAAAACTGCTTGAAAACTACGGATATACAAGGGTATATACATCACACAGCAGATTTGGCACAGATATGTATAAATGATATGAATTAAAGAGATAACCGCGCGGTGCTTGAAATAATAAGCACTACGCGGTTATTTGCGTAGTGCAATAAAAATTTGTAAATAAAAATATTAGATTGATAACCAAAAACTTTTGCAGTACAATGAATAACGATTGTTTTGAAATCATCTTGTTTTGAATATGTTTTAACGTTTTATGCAGTATAATTTTAAGACTTTTAGGACTTGCTATGTTGAATGACTTGGTAAAAGGGAAACGAGTTTTATTTATTACTACAAGAAACATTGATTATATTCGTAATTCCCAAGAAAAGAAATTATTAGAAAAAAATGCAGAATCTGTGGAGTTTATCTATTCCACAAAGCACAGTTATCCATTGCGTCTGTTGGATATCTACGGCAATATTGTTTTCGAAAAAGTAAAAGGTCTTTTTCATAAAGGCAAGATTTATGATTGCAATATTGTATTTATCGGGTTTGCACCCCAATTAGTTCTACCTGTATTCAAAAGTTTTTTCCACGAAAAAAATATTATTATTGATTTTTTTATTTCTGTCTATGACACCATGATATGTGACAGGCAGAAATTCAGAGATGGCGGAGTGATCGCAAAAATCTGTAAATTTTTTGATGAGATCACTTTGAGATTTTCCGATTATGTGATCACAGATACCAAGGCGCAAGCCGATTTTTTTATTAAAGAGCTTGGAGCGGTTTCGGAAAAGATTGAGACAATCTATCTTGAGGCGGATGAAAAGATTTATTACCCGCGAACGCAGGTAAAGTCTGATGAGCTGAAAGATAAGTTCGTGGTCTTGTATTTTGGCAGTATCTTACCTCTTCAGGGGGTAGATGTTGTATTGGAGACCATAAGAAAGCTTAAGGGTAGAGATGATATTTTCTTTGATATCATAGGACCTATTCCCGAATCTTTGCAAAAGCCGATTCAATCCAATGTGCGTTATACGGATTGGCTTTCGCAGGAGGAACTTGCGGAAAGGATTGCAAGCGCGGATCTTTGCATGGCAGGACATTTTAACGGCAGCATAGCTAAAGCTGACAGAACAATTCCGGGAAAAGCCTATATTTATGAGGCAATGAAAAAGGAAATGATCCTTGGAAACAGCAGTGCAAACAGAGAGTTGTTCAAGGAAGATGAAATGCATAGTTTTGTCACCATGGGAGATTCCGGTGAGATGTGCAGATTGCTTCTTGAATATATAAATAAAAACGAAAGCGAGCAAAGCAAAATTGCTTATTAGTGTAATCGTACCTGTTTATAATATTGAAAAATATGTCGGAAAAGCAATTGAAACAATAATCGGTCAGACTTACAGGAATTTGGAAATAATTCTTGTAGATGACGGATCAACTGATAAAAGCGGCGAGATATGTGAGCGCTATGCCGGCAAAGACGATAGGATAGTAGTTGTTCATCAGGAAAACGGAGGTCTCTCAAAGGCCAGAAATACAGGGACCAAAATAGCAAAGGGAGATGCGATCGCATATATCGACGGTGATGATTATATACATCCTTGTTATTTTGAGATACTTGCCAAGAATCTTATTGAGCATGAAGCCGATATCTCCGTTTGCGGAATGCAAGTGGTTTCCGAGAATGAATATGAGAATTTATCGCTTTCAAAAGATGTTGAAAATGCCGCTATAGAGATTTCTGCTGAAGAGGCGCTTGAAGGTATGCTGTCTCAAAAGCGCTTTTCACTGTCTTCATGTGCAAAATTATATAAGCGTAAGATCGCTCAAAGTCATTATTTTCCTGAACAGGAACTCTTTGAGGATTATTATACCGTCTATAGATTTTTTACCGAGGCAGATGCTGTCACATATACAGATGCCGGGTTATATTACTATCTTAAAAGAGCCGGAAGTATTACCAAGAAAAAATATTCTCATCAGATGATGGATTATATAAAGCACGGAGAGCAGGTGATCGAGCATGTTAAACAAAGCGGGCAACAGCTTATGGATGCTGCGATCTCAAGACTTGTATGGGCGTGTTTTTATATAGTAACTCACATAGATGATTCATCAAAGTACAGGGAAGATGAAGAATATTGCTGGAATTATATAAAGAAATACAGAACGAAAGTTATCATAGATAATTCTGCCGTAAAGAAAGAAAAGATGCTTTGCGCGCTTAGTATGTTCGGCAAAAAGCCGCTTAAGCTCGTATATAAAATGTCATTGAGGTGAATATTATGATTCCTAAGGTTATACATTATTGCTGGTTTGGTGGAAAAGAAAAACCTGAAAGCGTTATCAAGTGCATAGACTCTTGGAAAGAGTTCTGTCCGGATTATGAAATAAAAGAGTGGAATGAAGATAACTTTGATATAAACGTCAACAACTATGTAAAAGAGGCGTATCAAAACTCTTTTTGGGCATTTGTCAGTGACTATGCAAGATTTTTTATTTTATACAAATATGGTGGATTATATTTTGATACCGATGTGGAACTGATAAAACCTATCGATGACTTGGTGGAAGAAGGCCCTTTTTTTGCGAGAGAGCATAAGGATAAACTTATAATCGCAACAGGGTTGGGGATGTGTGCACTACCTGGAATGAATCTGTACAAAGAAGTTTTGGGATATTATGACACAATGCATTTTGTATATGAAGACGGAACTTTTAATAAAAAAACCGTTGTGGATCATGTGACCAAAGTGCTTGTCAAAAATCCAAATGAGTACAAAAATATGGATACTGTTTTTAAAATTCAGGATATAAGCATATATCCCAAAGAATTTTTTTGCCCCATTGATTATCTTACGGGAGATGAAGAGTATACCGAGAATACAAGGGCGATTCATCACTATGATTCGACATGGCTGTCTGAAGGTGAAAAGGAGATCAATCAAAAAGTACGTAAAGTAAATAAGAGGTTTGGCCACAAAATAAGTTTGGTTTACAAGATTTTACTTGAGACTGATTCAATATATAAAGAGGATGGATTAAAAGCTTCTTTTCACCATATAAAGATCAGAATGAGAAACTGGTCAAAAAATATGTGACAGAACAAAATTGAAAAGGAAGATATGACGGCTTTGGGAAAAAGAAAAGATACTTATTATGCTTTGATATGCTTTTTTGTGTGTTTTATTCCAAGGATTATCATCAATTTGGGAATAAAGGCGAGTACCGGAGGACACGATGATCTTGGTTTTTTGGCGGTACCCTCTTACTTGGCGGGATATGATTGGAGTGGAGTGGTCAAGCATACATCATATTATGGATTTGGTTTTTCTGTTTTATTTATGACTCCTATCATAAGGCTATTCGGAGATGCACCTTTTTTGATGTTTCAGCTCATGTGGGCAACAGTTGCCGCATTTCAGTCTCTTGTGGCGGTAGCGGTATATTACATAGCGTACTATCTCTTTGAATATAAAGACCGGAATTTCTGTGCGCTGTCAGGAATAATAATGTCCTATCTGACATTCTGCTCATCATGCAGATTGGAAAACGATTCGGTTATGCCTTTGTTTATATGGGGAATAATTCTGGTATTGTCATTACTGATAAAAAGTGATGAACACAGAATGAAAAAAACTATTTGTCTTGATCTCTTGGTGATATTTTTACAGTTTATGCATACAAGATCTGTTATTGTATGGATTGCATTGTCTATTGTTGTCATTATCTACAGAATCATGGAAAAAAGATGGCCGGTGTGCCCCAAGACTTATCTGGCAGGTATGGTGATCGGAACATATCTGGTTAAAAAAACAGTTTCTTATGTCCAGACGGTTGTCTGGGGAACTACCGATCTTGCCAATTCTTCCGCGGGTTTGAAGAATCAGTTGCTTAGCGGTGCGGAGTCGGGAAGTGCCATTGAGTATATCAGATCTTTTGTTTTCTTATGTGCAGGTGAATTGTTCACCATAATTCAGTTTACAAATATATTATTTGCGGTAGGGCTTGTTTCAATCCTGTTTTTCTTGTTTGACAAAATAAAAAGAGATGACAGAAAAGCAGAATTTTATAGTCTTATTTTTCTTTTGATATTATTTATGGGAATGTTGGGAGCTTCGGGACTTTATTGGAACGAAGATGCAAGAAATGCAATGGCGTCGGGGGAGTTTTCAAAGGGGTTCTTTTATTTGAGGTATATCTCTACATTTGCCATGCCTATAGTCTTTTGGGGAATTGCATTCACGCGTGATATCAATATGAAATATATGGCGTTACTATCTTTTTTTTATATAGTATTATGCCTGTTTGTTATCAGCAATATAGGTGCGTTACCCAATCAGGATTTATGGGCGACTTTTGCATCTAAATATAAGGGAAACTTTAAATCTATGCTTACCCAAAACGATCTTTCAATTGTGAGCATAGTCAGTCAGTCGGTATTCTTTTTCTTTTGGTTGCTATGCAGAAAATCAGGCAAGATCAAAGCATTGTCAATGGTATTTTTGCTTGTTGCGACTTTTTATAATTATACTTATCAGATCCAGAACGGCGCAAAGATGTGGGGAGAAAGCGTATATAACAGCGTTGACGGATTAAGAACGCTTAATACGGCTTTTCTTGATGATTTTAATATCTATTGCAATGATGATATTCAAAAATATGCGCTCCAGTTATCTTATCCCGGGATAGCGGTGAAAGATTATGAGGATTATAACGGTGAAAAAAAATCGGTATTGATATCCCGTGATACGGATGGCATTAAAAAGACCGATCTTTATTATGTTATCTGTGATGACGAAGTGATTTATTTTTCTGATGCCGGAACAAAAAAATCAGTCTTGGAGCGGATAAATAAATGAGTACGATTAAAAAAAATTCTATACTGAATGTCCTTTATACTCTGGTCAACATTCTTTTTCCCATAGCTGCAAGCGTCTATGCGGGAAGGGTACTTATGGCGACAAGAGTCGGAACCGTGACTTATGCGCAAAACTATGCGTCATACTTTATAATGATTGCGTCAAGCGGAATGGATATATATGGTATCCGTGAAATATCAAAGATAAATAAAGGCGATTCAAAGAAGGGGGAAGTGGAAAAAGTTTTTAATGAGCTTTTTTCCATAAATTTCTTTTTGACTTTATTCGCACTTTTATGTTATGGCATTATAAATATTTTTAGAGGTAATGCGATCAATCCGATTTATCTTGCATTTGGGCTTCAGATTCTTTTTAATTTTTTTAATGTTGATTGGTTTTATCAGGGAATTGAAGATTACAAATATATAGTTAAACGAGGCGTGATAGTAAAAACATTGGTCCTTATAATGATCTTTTTGACTGTAAAAAGTGAGAAAGATTATGTTATCTATGCCATGTGGATTGCATTGGTCGGCGTGCTTAATTATATATGCAATTTATGGAATCTGATGAAGCAGATAAAGATCAGGATTGTGGTTGTGGGATTGCGTAAGCATTATATGCCATTACTTATGCTTGCGGTCAGTACATGGTTATCGCTGTTCTACAGCAAACTGGATATATCAATGCTTGGAGCGATGAAAGGAGATACCGCTGTAGGATTGTATTCTACGGCACACAGGGTTATCTTCATGATTGTTACTGTTTCAACGGCGGTCTCGAATGTGTTTTTTCCAAAAATGAATGTTCTTTACAAAGAGAATTATGATAAGTTCTGTAAGCTGATCACGGCGGGAATTGAGTATATTTCGGCGATTGTTTTTCCGATGATAATCCTGTGCATTTATTACGCCGGAGAGATGATAGTTTTTCTGTGGGGAGAGTCTTTTAAGGGGACGGAATATATTTTATTGTTCCTTATGCCGATTGCTTTTTTTCAGAGCTTTGGAAATTTGTTGTGCTATCAGCTGATGATATGCATAGGAAAAGAAAAAGAGCGTATACCTGCATATGCAATCGCATGTATTTTGAATGTTATATTGAATATATTGCTTATACCAAAGTTTGGGGCGATAGGGGCAGCTATAGCGTCGTCTTTCTCCGAGATGTCAGTGAATCTGGTGCAATTTATTTATGTGAGAAAAATAATCAATATAAGGGTAGCACCAAAGAGCGTGTTCGGAATTTCGACTAGCATTTTTTTAACTTTTATTATTACGGCTTTTATTCACCATATTGTGACAAATTTTATTCTGGGAATGATTTTTTCTGTTGCCGGAATAGCGACAATTCAGGGAATACACGCTATTTTTATAGATAATAGCAGTATTAAGGATAAAATATTAGAAAATATTTAAAGTAGCTTTAATTGTGAAAAAAATTTGAAAAATACGAATAGAAGTTTACAAAGGATAAAATTGTGCTATTATAAGACACATGCGAAAAGCAGAAGATTCTGTTTTTTCGTAAAAAAAATAAGGGAGAGCATTTGTTATGAGTATTAAAACATTTAAGAGAATTCTTGCAGTAACAATAGCAACTTCAATGCTTGCTATGCCTCTTACTGTAGGAGCGACTGACTCAGCTGACTCAACAAGTTCTGATTCATCGGTGACAAGACACGAAGCAGCCTCTGTTAAGACAACCAGCGAAGTCTCTGTTAATGATTCAGTAGTACAGAACGAACTTCCTGGTATTTTTGAGATTACTGCATCGCCTGCGGTTACAGGTATTGCAGTAAGAGGAACGGCGGCTCAGATTAAGCAGAAAGCAGGTCTTTCAGGTAATGAATCACCTCTTGTAAGAGCTTATTCGGTAGAACGTAAGAAAAGCCCTGCAGTTTATGCAAGCTTTGATGCAGCTGCATCAATTGTTGGAGGTAAACTGGTCGGCGGAATCAATGTTGACCTTGGTAAGGTTGCAGAGGGAAAGTATACAAAGCTTCCTGCAGAAGTTTCTGTTCCTGCAACAATTGGAATAAAGAATTATAATCCTAAGCTTAATTATTATGTTGCTAAAGTAGTTTCCGGTGGAGCAATCGAACTCATTCCCGTAAGTGTTGAAAAGGGAATGGCTACGGTTGATATTACCGGAGGATTGGCCGGATATGGCCTCATAGTAAAGTAATCTTTATGACTTTGAGGAATATACAATTTTATATTGGAGGGGGAATGACAGATACAGTCATTCCCTATTTTATAGTGAGGGGTGCATGAATATAAAAGAAAGCAGCTTTAGCTACATAGCGGTAGTTGCGGTAACTTTGGTTTCTCTTGTGTGTTTGTGCATGTATGGTATTCAGGGAATATACAGCTTTTCATTGTTCCCTGATGAATTCGGCTATTGGGCCGGTGCGGCAAAGGTTTTGGGATATGATTTCAGTGAGATCACATCAATCGGATCATTTTATTCATTTGGCTATTCTTTGATACTTATGCCTGTAATGAAGATTTTTTCTGATTCCGTGCTTGCATATAGGGCAGCAGTAGTTGTTAATTTACTGTTGCAGGTTTCATCTTTTTTTATCTTTACTAAAATAGCGGATAGGTTATTTGAAAATACCGACAGACTGACCGGGCCGATTCTGAGCGGAATTGCGGTCTTATATCCTTCGTGGGTGTTTTATGTACAGATGACTATGTCCGAAGCGTTGCTGTTCTTTATGTATACGCTTGTAGTTTTTCTCATGATGTTTTATTTGGATAATCCTTCTGTTTATGCGGGAATTTTAGTGGCGATAGCTGCTATATATGTATATTCCGTGCATATGAGGACAGTGGGGATTCCGATTGCGGTTATTTGCACTATTTTGTTTGATTGTGTTTTTAGGCAAAAAAGACATGGATCCGGCAAGTGTTTTTTAATTGCAGGCATGTCTGTGTCACTTATTATTTGTGGTTTTATCCTTTGTCTTTTTCTAAAAAAATACATGATTGGAGTTTTGTACTCCGGTGGTGCCAAGAATGTTACGGCAATAAATGATTATTCCGGACAGATGTCCAAATTTGCCGAACTTTTTACCGTTGCCGGGATAGGCAGATTTTTTGCAGCCATGTCAGGCAAGGTATTATATCTTGGATGTGCAAGCTTTGGATTGGGTTATATTGGTATCTATGCCCTTGTTAAACGCGTAATACGCAAGGATGTGAAGGCATTATTTGTTTTGCTGGCATCTCTTTTCCAGTTTGTGGTGATGTGTATTTATCTTATTCACAGTGCTGATGTTGTAGAGGAACGGTACGATCTTTTTCTTAACGGCAGATATATTGATTATGTTGTACCGCTTCTGACAGTGATAGGGATGAATGAAGTTTTGCATTGCCGCGTAAATATAAGGATAATTGCAAGTCTTGTATCAGTGATGATAAGTTCTGCTGCGATTTCCTGTATGGTGGTTTTGAGAAATAAAGTTGGGATGAGAGATCCGCATGGGATGCTTATGGTAGGCATGAGCTATTTTATGGATGAAAAAAATGTCAGACCTGCACGGACGATTATAATCAGTACCGTTTTTGCATTACTTGTCATGTTTGTGATGATGGGGATTGCATTGTTTTATCAAAAGAGTGGAAATTTTTATGTTTTATGTATTATTCATCTGTTTCTTATTGGACTGTCTTATAGTGCGTGCGATCATTTTATTTATATCGGACAATCATATATATATGGCGACATACAGGTGGCTGATGAAATTGCGGGTTTGCGTAAAGAAGGACATAGTGGGGACGTAATTTTAGTATATGAAGGCGGACTTGAGTATATTGACACGGTTCAGTTCAGACTTCGTGATGAACATATCGGAGTAGTTTATGCTGATACTCACGAAGCGTTGTCGAAACTTAAGGACGATGATCTTGTTTTGGTTGATTATGAAAGTGATCTGAATGCAGAGCTTTCTAAAGAATATGACAGTTCATGGGAATCGGGACATTTTGAGCTATATTACAACAAAGTTGGGAGAGAAAATTAATGAAGCTTATTATTCAGATACCATGTTACAACGAGGCAGAAACGCTTGAAGTTGCGCTTAACGACCTGCCAAAACACATAGATGGAATTGATGAGATTGAGTATCTTATCATCAATGACGGAAGTAAAGATAATACAGTAGATGTTGCCAGAAAATGGGGTGTCCAGAACATAGTAAGCTTTAAACAGAATCAGGGGCTTGCTAAAGGCTTTATTGCGGGACTGGACGGATGCCTTAGAAGTGGCGCGGATATTATTGTAAATACTGATGCAGACGATCAGTACAAAGGAGAGGATATCGAGAAGATTGTACGCCCGATACTTGACGGTGAAGCGGATATCGTTATCGGAGCAAGACCTATTGATGATACCGAGCATTTTTCTTTTGTGAAGAAAAAGCTTCAGCATTTTGGAAGCTGGATCGTAAGAAAGGCATCGAGTACCACAATTCCCGACGCACCGAGCGGTTTCAGAGCTTTTTCAAGAGAAGCTGCAATGAAGCTCAATGTAGTAAATGATTATACATATACCTTGGAGACCATTGTTCAGGCCGGAAGAGAAAAAATCCCCATGATGAGTGTTCCAATCAGAACAAATGCCGAACTTAGACCGTCAAGATTGTTTAAGAGCATTTGGGGATATGTAAAAAAATCAATGATAACCATACTCAGAGCATATGTCTTATATAAACCTCTCAAGGCGTTTTCATTGTTGTGCCTGCCGTTTTTGACAGTAGGAATGGCTATAGGTGTAAGATTCCTTTGGTTCATGGCTCACGGAACAAGCGGCGGACATGTTCAGTCTCTTATACTTGGATGCACGCTCATAATAATCGGCTTTTTGATTTTTGTAATAGGTGTTATGGCGGATACACTTGCTGCAAACAGGCGTATTTTGCAGGATGTGCAGTTCCATGTGAAGAGTATGGAATACATGAGAAGAACTGCAGAAAATCAATTTGAGATATAAATCTTTTAGGAGCTAAAAATGTCATCATATTTAAATAAAATGGGGAAAATTAGAATTGCTGTGGGAATAGTACTGTTTTTGGGTACTTTGTGCTGTTTTTGCCTCAACATAAATGCATCTGATCAGGTGACGGGAAGTTTACAGTCGGTAACAGAAGATATAGTTGCATACGATTCAATGGATGTTTCAGCGGGAAAGGTAGATATTAAAGCGGGCGAGATAATACTGATTGCTAATGAAGATTCGGAATGGTTGCATATTTTATATCAGGGAAGCGATCTGTACATAAAGAAAGAAGACGCTTCTGCTGTGGGAAGTCTTGAAAATGAAGACGCTGCGAAAGAACTGGAGAAGACTGCTCAAACGGATAAATCCTGGATAGAATCCTATATTGCGCAGATGAAGGCCATAAGAAACGGCAGGATCTGGAGAACTGTCATAGCGGTCATGATCGTGGCGGTAATAGTATTTATAGTGATGAACAGTATCAGAAGAAATGCTTCTGAAAAAATAAAGTAAAGGGATAGTGATACGTTGTAGTGCTGTATCTTTAGCTATGAAACAAGATAAGAAGAAAGTAGATTATTGTTTGAATCATATAAGCGGAGGGAAAGATTCTTTTGAGAATTTAAAAAACAGGATATATGAATATATTAATCCGGAGCCTGACAAAGGCTCCGATTATCTTGTTGATTATCTGGTAAGAGTCCTTCTTTTTTTGTTCCCGTTATATGTTTATGACAGTGTCGGAGTTATGGGGATATCCATGAAAGATATTCTTTTTGGCATTGTTGTTCTTGTTATGACCGTGCGATGTATAAGAAGTTTGCTTCGGAAAAAGATCTGTTTGGGAAAGAAAGAGCTTTTTATACTCGGAATTTTTGTAAGTGTACTGGCATGTTTTTGTATACAGACAATAGCGCTGAGTACTGAGGTTTCGCATACATATTTTTATGTCGGGATGTTTCTTTTGCCGTTTTGTGTAGGCTTTATTGAACGTAGCAAAAAATATTATATGAATATATTTGTTTCATCATACATCATTGTATATCTGAGTATATTTATATATATCTTTACAGCGAAAGCGACGTTTCTTGGTTTTGAAGAATATCTTGATGAAAGTTACAGGCTTGTGCCTTCTTTTTTACTTAGCAGTGCTGTTTGTGCCTTTTTATATATCATCGAAGAAAATAAGAAGAAGCAGATCTTATATCTTGTGCTGGAAGCGGTCGGATTGATTGTCCTTTTTCTGTACGGAGATACGGTGGCATTTATGATGCTGCTTATTTTTCTGATGTGTCTTCAGTTTGTAAGAAGAGCGACAGTGAATTTTGTTAAGAAGAATCTGATCCTTTTGTTTGTATTTGCCTTTTGTGCATCCAATGTTCCGATACTTGCGCGTTTTGGAACAATCGGGATCAATAGATCGTTTAATCTTAAATATAGTATTTGCATAGATATGTTTATTGCGATAGCCTGCTTTTTTATTGCCGGATATTGGGATCGTATTCCAAAAGATCATAAGGAAGATTGCATTGTTATGGTGAAATTTTCTGCAATATTTAAGCAAGCTGTTCTTATACTGATTGTTCTTCTCGGTCTATGCTTTGTTTTTGGAAGTAAGGCGGATAGTCTTTTGGGAGGATTCGGAGGAGAGGTTTTAACGGGATTTTCCGGGGCTTTATGGGATTCTGTCAGCAGTTCATACGGTGAATTGTGGCATGTGCTTGAAGTATATGGAATTTTCGGAAGTGCTGTGCTGATCATATTCTCTGTGTTTATCTTGAATATACTTTATAAAGCCTGGAAGAATCATGAGACAACAGAAGAAGAGAAGGGATATATCATGATAACTCTTCTTTTTATAGTGCAGAGTTTATTTTATCCTTTTACTTCTGTGTCAATGCCTTCATTTCTGATATTTGTGGGATTTGCGTTTAAGGCGGCATGGAAGAGTAATTACATATCGAAAGATGAGAAAACAGATTCGGGCAACAGTTTTGATGCGATTTCAAAAATGGAGATTTTCTTTATAACAGTATTTTCATCGGCACTACTTGTTTTGGTAGCTTTTGCATTATATAGGACCTTTGTTCCTGCAGGCGCCGAAGGCGGTGACAGCTCACTTGTGCAGACGGTGATTGAGCAAAAGGAACAACAGACTATAACTATGGATGAGAAAGAGAATAATAATGAAGAGAAAGAAAATGGCTTATAAGAATAAAAAGCTTGGGCGGGGATTGTTTATTGGATTAATGTGCCTGATAGGAATAACCATTATTATTGGAGCTGCGTTTATTGTGCTAAGGCCTTACAAGATTACACTTGATCTTGGTGACGGATCGGCACCTATGACAAAAATATACACGGTAAACGCGGGAAAAATAGATTTGGGTATACCTAAACGTTCAGGGTATAGATTTACGGGATGGACAGGTTCGAACGGAACCAAACCGCAGATAGATATTGCAGTCGGAAACGGAGTGCTTGGAAATCTCTGCTATACAGCCAATTGGTCAACCAATCTCGATGTTACATGTCAGGACTGGATAGTTGATAAGAATGGAAATATGATACGAGAGATAACTGATGAAGTCGATCGGTTTCTTGATGAAGGCGGAAGCTCAAAGGAATATACTGTCCAGAAAAGGACTGTTCAGGTTAAAAAGGGAACGGTAGTGAGCGCGTCGAAATGGGGAGAAGACAAGGATTATAAAGCATATTCCGACAAATATATGTATGTCGGTGCATCAAAGGATGTTACCGTAAATGAAGACGGAGCGGTGTTGTTTAGATATTTTTATCCGATTCTTGATGTGAATTATGCTTTAGATGGCGAGAATGCCACAAATAATGCTGATATAGCTTTTTTTGATCTGTATGTAGACGGAGAGCTTGTAGATGAGGGTGCTTATGATTTTTGTGGTGCCATACCTTACGGATCGGAATATAAGATTGCATTAAAGAATGTCAATCCTCTTTATCAGTACGACAGTACGAAAGAAATTGCAGGTAAAATGTCTGATTCAAGAGGTGTGGCAACCGCGCGTTTTATGACCAGAGAAGGTAATTGTAAGGTTACCTGTGAAGATTGGGTTATAGACGCATCGGGCAAGAGAATAAAAGAAATTACTTCTGAAGTTGATAAATTCCTGGCTGAAGGTAAGAGTAAGAAAGAGTATCATTCTCTTGGCAGAAATGTGAATTTCAGCAAAGGTGATATTGTCAGCGGAGAACTTTGGGGATGCGATAATTCCAAAGGAGCTTATAGCAGCGGTTATGTATATGTATCTTCTTCAAAAGGAGTTTCGGTCGATGAAAAGGGTGCGAAAGTATATCGCTATTTTTATCCGGTTCTTGATGTGAATGGCGAGCTAAACGATGAGGTCTTAAAAAATACAAGTAAGATAGCGAAGTTTAATGTATATGTCGATGGAAAGGTTGTTGCGGAAAATATTGCAGATTTCTTTGAAGGAGTTCCTTATGGATCGGAGTATGAAATAAATGATATTAAAACTGAAACCGGATATGAGCTTTTAAAAGATGACTATTCGGGAGTAATGGGAACTGTAGAGAACTGTGTAGATTTAAGATTTAAAGCTGCAAGCTGATAAAAAATGAAGGTGCTGTGAAAACGATTTTTGATATTTCACAGCACCTTCGATTTTTATATTATCTTGTCAGGTTCTTCAAATCTGCAAAGAATGTAGGATAGGAGATTGATACGCACTCCGAATCCTGTATCACAGTCGGGCCTTCTGCAACAAGCGATGCAATCGCAAAGCTCATTGCAAGGCGATGGTCAGCGTGACAGTTGATGTTTGCGCCAAAAAGCGGCTTACCGCCGCGTATGATCATGCCGTCGTCTGTGGCTTCCGCGTCGCATCCCATTGCGGTTAGGTTCTCGACAACAGAGGCGATACGGTTTGACTCTTTTACTTTGAGTTCTGCGGCGTCGCGGATAATAGTCTCGCAGTCAGCGGTAGCGGCAAGAACCGCAACTACGGGAAGTTCATCTATCATAGTCGGTATGTCTTTTCCGCCGATAATGAATTTACCGTTTTCGTCTCCGCAGAGCTTACTGTATCTTACGAGGATGTCCGCTCTTGATTCCTGAGAATTATCTTCGTTAAGAAGAGTGATGTCCGCACCCATTTTTTTCAAGACATTTATGATTCCCGCACGGGTTTTGTTTACACCGACATTTTTGATAAGAAGCTCAGATCCGGGAACGATAAGTGCTGCTGCGATAAAGTAGGCGGCAGAAGATATGTCACCCGGTACATTGATGTCGATTCCGTGAAGCGCCCTTCCGGGATGCAGGATGGCTGAGGCTGTTCCATCGCTTGCAGTCTCGTTGTGAATGTCAGCGCCAAAAGCGGAGAGCATTATCTCTGTGTGATTTCTTGAAAGAGCAGGTTCGTGAATGATGGTATCGCCTTCGGCGTAAAGTCCTGCGAGTATGATCGCTGACTTAACCTGTGCGGAAGCAACCGGACTTGTATAATCAATTCCTTTTAGCGCCTTGCCTCCTTCAATATTAAGCGGAGCACAGCCGTTTCCACGCGCGGATGTTATTGATGCGCCCATGAGTGTAAGGGGATCGATAACTCTTTTCATAGGACGCTGTTCTATTGAAGAGTCGCCTGTGATCGATGTGTCGAAAGGCTGCGCAGCAAGGATTCCGGACATAAGACGAGTCGTTGTTCCGCTGTTTCCCGTATAAAGAGTTTCGATGGGGGCGGAGAGTCCGTTTAAGCCCTTTCCGTGAACGGTTATCTTTTTGACATTCTTGTATTCATCTTCTTCGCGGTCTATTGTTATTCCGAGCTTTCTGAAGCAGTCAATGGTTGAGAGGCAATCGGCACTTTCAAGAAAGCCTGTGATCGTGGTATCGCCCTCGGCAAGTGCGCCGAACATAATGCTCCTGTGAGATATTGATTTATCGCCGGGAACGGTAACTTCCCCTCTTAATGGACCTCTGGCTTTTTCTAGTGTAGTCATGTGAGTCTCCTTGTTTTTTACAGATAAATGTTATAACCGTTACTTTTAAGTACATTGTTTGCTTTGTCTAGACCTTCCCTATCGTGAAGCTCTATTCGTAATGTACCGCGCTCGTATTCCCTGTTGTGCACGATACCGATGTTTTTAATATTAATTTCATTGTCGGACAAAAGAGTCGCAACTTTGGCAAGTCTGCCCGGATGGTCGTCAATCTCAACCGTTATCTCGTAGACTTTCTGAATGGGGCCGCTTGATGTCGTGATAAATGATTCTCTGTATTCTCTCGCTTTTGAGAAAAATTCAAAGAGTTTCTCATTGTCTTTTTCATCGATTGCAAGTTTGATGTCATATAAGGAATCGATGTATTTTGACAAAAGATCTGAGATATTTGCCGAATTGGTCGTACAGATCTGTTGCCACATAACGGGAGAGGATGACGATATTCTCGTTATGTCCTTGAAACCGCCCGCTGCGATTGTTTTCATAAGTTCATCTTCCGAATCGTTGTCTTTTACAAGATTAACGAGCGAAGCGGAGATCACGTGCGGGACGTGGCTTATTGCCGCAGTGATATAGTCGTGCTGCTTATATTCGACAACAAGCGGGATCGCACCGATCGTCTTTACCAGGTCATAGTATCTTTTTAACCGGTCTTCATCCGTGATGCTTGTCTTTGTCAGGATGTAGTACGCATTTTGCAAAAGAGAGGACTTGGAGTTGTTAAAACCGATCCTTTCGGTACCTGCCATTGGATGGCCGCCGATAAATTGATCTTCAAGTCCGAGTTCTTTTATCTTCTCATGTATTCCGTTTTTGACGCTTCCGATATCCGTGAGCGTTGTTTTTTTATTCAAAAAAGGAAGGAGCTTTTGGATATTATCATTGTTGCACTCAACGGGAGCGCACAAAAAGATATAATCGCAATCGCTGAAATCTGCGCCGATCTCATAGAGGGGAGTGTCGATTATCCCTTCGGCATGCGCGGTATCTACGGTCTCTTTGTGAGGAGTGTAGGCGATTATCTTTGAAGACGGCTCATTTTCCTTTATTGCCCTGGCAATCGATCCGCCGATAAGTCCGAGGCCTATAAAACCATAGGTCGTATTGTTCATAAAAGGTAGAACCCCCTAAAATCATGTATTCTTGTGAAAAAACTATAACACTTTAATGTGCGAAAATCAATTATGAACCCTTACCATATGTGGCAGAAAAAGATAATGCAACTTTTGTGCATAATCGCCCAGAATACTTGTTTCAGATACATGTTTTTAGTAAAATATTATTATAAGTCTTTGGGGAATTGTATCATATCTCATACATAATACCCAAAATTGAGCGACTGGAGGATAAGATATGAACGTTTACACAACTGATAAGATTCGTAACGTGGTACTGCTCGGACATGGTGGAGCCGGAAAGACAACCTTAGCTGAAGCAATGGCTTATCTTGCCGGTATTACATCAAGGATGGGGACTGTGGAGGATGGAAATACTCTGAGTGATTTCGATAAGGAGGAGCAGAAGAGGCACATTTCTATAAGCACATCGGCTATTCCGCTTGAGTGGGACGGACACAAAATCAACATTTTGGATACTCCCGGATTTTTTGATTTTGTCGGGGAAGTAGAGGAAGCAATCAGCGTAGCGGATGCAGCGATTATCGTCGTTTCCGGAAAAGCGGGAATTGAAGTCGGAACAGAGAAGGCATGGGAACTTTGCGAGAAATACAAGATTCCGCGCATGGTATTTGTTTCCGATATGGATATAGATGATGTTTCCTACAGACAGGTTGTGCAGGATATGACTGATAAGTACGGCAAGAAGATGGCTCCTTTTAATCTGCCTATCCGTGAAAATGAGAAGTTTGTGGGATATGTAAATGTAATTCAGGAGAAAGGTTTTAAGTGGTCGGGAAAAGAAGTTGTCGAGTGCGATGTTCCCGAGTATAACCTTCAGAACCTTAAGATATGCAGAGATACTCTTATAGAGACTGTAGCGGAGACATCGGAAGAGTTTATGGAAAGATACTTTAACGGTGAGACTTTCTCAGAGTCCGAGATAAGAGCTGCGGTAAGGACCAACGTGTGCGACGGAAGTATTGTTCCTATAGAGATGGGATCGAGTACGCTGTGTCAGGGTATCTACACGCTTCTTGACGATATCGTAAAGTACATGCCAAGTCCGGAAAATCGCAAGATGGCAGGTATCAATACAAACACAAATGAGATCTTTGAAGCGGACTTTGACTTTTCAAAACCAAAGACAGCTTTCGTATTTAAAACAATGATCGACCCTTTCATCGGTAAATATTCACTCATAAAGGTAAGATCCGGTGTCCTTAAGCCAGATGATGTTATGTTCGTTGCGGATAAGGATATAGAAGTAAAGATAGGAAAGCTCTATGTTCTTCAGGGAAATAAGACAACCGAAGTTACGGAGCTTCATGCGGGCGACCTCGGCGCACTTCAAAAAATTGACGTCGCTACGGGAGATACTCTTTCTACCAAGGGAACACCCATACAGTATGCAAAGATGGATATTTCGCAGCCGTATACCGTCATGAGATATCATGCGCAGAATAAGAGCGATATTGATAAGATCGCACAGTCTCTTGCTAAGATAGCTGCGGAAGATCAGACGATAAGGGTTGTGAATGATGCGGAGAACCGTCAGACACTTCTTTACGGAATGGGTGACATGCACCTTGAGGTTATCCAGAATAAGTTAAAAGATGTATATAAAGTTTCGATTGACCTGACTAAACCCAAGGTTGCATTTAGAGAGACGATCAGGAAAAATTCCGATGTGGAATACAAATATAAGAAGCAGACCGGCGGACACGGACAGTACGGACATGTTAAGATGCGCTTTGCGCCTCTGGGAGATCCTACGGTTCCTTATACATTCGATCAGGAAGTTGTCGGCGGCGCGGTTCCTAAGAACTTCTTCCCGGCTGTTGAGAAGGGAATCGCAGAGTCGGTGCAGAGAGGTCCCCTTGCGGCATATCCCGTTGTCGGCGTTAAAGCAACTCTTTATGACGGATCGTATCATCCTGTTGATTCGTCTGAGATGGCATTTAAGGTTGCTGCATCAAATGCTTTCAAAAAAGGCTTCATGGATGCAACTCCAGTTCTTCTCGAACCTATAGTATCACTTAAAGTCACGGTTCCCGAGAACTATACCGGCGATGTAATGGGAGATCTTAACAAGAGAAGAGGCAGAGTGCTTGGAATGAATCCATCGCTTACAGGCAAGCAGGTTATTGAAGCTGAGATTCCTCAGATGGAACTCTATGGCTATTGCACACAGCTTCGCTCAATGACCGGCGGAAGCGGAGAGTACGAGTATACATTTAACAGATATGAGCAGGCACCTTCGGATGTTCAGGCAAAAGAAGTTGAGGCAAGAGCAGAAAAGGTTGCTGCTGCAAATGCAGAAGAATAAAGTTGGTAGTTAAATATAAAATGGCATAAAAAGGGCAGTTGTTTCGGTGGTTTCCGGAATGACTGCTCTTTTTGAGTACTTTATTATATGCGCAAAAAATATGAGTGAAAAATACTCAATCAAAAATTAACAAAAAGGCAAGTGCAAAAATGTATAGTTTGAACGAAAATGATTATTCGTGATTATTTATGATTGGATATGATTGCAAATTGATTTTTTGAGTGCTATATTTTAATCAGGAAATCACAAATTAACATTTTTGCTCAAGGAGATTTTGAATGCTGACTGAAGAGAGAAGAGCACGTATTGTTGAGATTGTAAATGAAAAGAAGGCAGTTTCCGTCAATGAACTGATCGAGCTTTTGGATACATCTGCAGCAACCATACGCCGTGATATAAGCGCACTTGATCGCTCACGTAAACTGATCAAGGTGTTTGGAGGTGCGACCGCATTGTCTTCGAGGGATGTAGATACCAAGGAAGACGCGGTTAAGATGAAAGCCCGGAAGAATGTAGAGGAAAAAGACAGCATAAGTAAGTTTGCTGCCGATCTCATTGAGGATGATGATTTTGTTTATATTGACGCGGGCACGACAACGCTTGCGATGATCGATTATCTGACCAATCACAATGCGAAGTACATCACAAACGGTGTTGTTCATGCAAGGCGTCTTATGGACAAGGGATTTGAGACCACGATGATCGGCGGAAGGCTCAAGGCTTCAACGGAAGCGGCAGTCGGAACCGATTGTGTGGAGTTTATCCGCAAATATCACTTTACGAAAGCTTTCATGGGTACGAACGGAATTTCAGTTCACGCAGGTTTCACAACACCGGATGTTGACGAGGCGATGATCAAGACGGCAGCGATTAAGCATGCATACAGGTCGTATGTACTTGCGGATCATACCAAGTTCAACAAGGTCAACTCCGTGACTTTTGCGGACATAAAAGATTGCAGCATTATTACAGACAGACTTACGGCAAAAGAGTATGTGAATCATACAGAGGTACTTATACCATAGGTGTTGCAAGTAAAGATGGAGGATTATTGATGATTTATACGGTTACTTTTAACCCGGCGCTTGATTATGTAGTAAGAATGGACAAGGAATTGCTTCCCGGCATGACGAATCGTTCAACAAGTGAAGAGTACTACTATGGCGGGAAGGGCATAAATGTATCCATGGTATTGTCGGAACTTGGATTTAAGAGTACGGCTTTAGGATTTGTGGCAGGCTTCATAGGACGCGCCATCGATGAAGGCGTTAAGGCAGCAGGCATTGATACTGATTTTATCGAACTTAAGGAAGGAATCTCCCGTGTCAATGTCAAGATTAAGGCAGTAGCTGAAACAGAGATAAACGCTCAGGGACCGAAGATTGATGAAGAGTCGCAAAAAGAGCTTTTTGACAAGCTCTCGCACTTGAAAGAAGGCGATCTTTTGATACTGGCGGGATCTATCCCCGGCTCGCTTCCGGACGATGTATATGAAAAAATTCTTTCTATGCTCGACGGAAAAGGAATAGAGTTTGTTGTGGATGCGACGAAGGATCTGCTCACAAATGTTCTTAAGTATCATCCGTTCCTTATTAAGCCAAACAATTTTGAACTTGGCGAGATCATAGGAAAGACACTTGAAACGGATGATGAGATATATGAAGGCGCGGTCCGTCTTCAGCAGATGGGAGCAAGAAATGTTCTTATCTCAATGGCAGGTGACGGAGCGATGCTGGTCGATGAAAATGGCTTGAAATATCGCATCGGAGTTCCAAAGGGAACAGTAAGGAATTCGGTAGGTGCGGGAGATTCGATGGTAGCAGGTTTTGTAGCAGGATATTTGAAGACTAAGGACTATGAGACTGCACTTAAAATGGGAACGGCTGCAGGTTCGGCAACGGCATTTTCGGATGGTCTTGCGAAAGCTGCAGATATTGAGAGGGTTTTTAAGGAACTTTAAACATGTAATTTGTTGTTTTAGGAGGTATTATGAGAATTACAGAGTTTATCGATCCCAGGGGGATCAAGCTTCAGGTTAAATTGTCTGATCAGAATGAGGCAATAGACCAACTTATCGCACTTCATGAGTCAGTCGGAAATCTTAAGGATGTAGCAGGATTTAAGAAAGCTATCCTTGAACGTGAGTCTAAGGGCTCAACGGCAATCGGAAACGGAATCGCGGTTCCGCACGGCAAATCTGCATCTGTAAATAAGGCAGGACTTGTTGCAATCACATGTCCCAAGGGCGTGGATTACAAAGCACTCGACGGTAAGCCGAGCAATCTTTTGTTCATGATCGCTGCACCTGAAAACGGCGCAGATACACATCTCGAGGTACTTGCAAAGCTTATGGGAATGCTTATGGACACAGAGTTCTGCAAGAAACTTGTGGATGCCAAATCGGTTGACGAGTTCCTTAAACTTATTGATTCCAAGGAAACAGAAAAAGATGCTGAGAATGGAGCGGTTAAGTCTGAAGCACCTTCTAAAGCAGGAAAGAAGATCGTAGCGGTTACAGCTTGTCCTACAGGTATTGCACATACATTTATGGCTGCCGAGGCACTTGAGCTTAAGGCAAAAGAGCTCGGAATTACTTTCAGAGTTGAAAAAGACGGATCGGGCGGAGCGAAGGATCCTCTTACCGCAAAAGAGATAGAAGAAGCAGATGCAGTAATTGTCGCATGCGATAAGAATATCGAGATGGGACAGTTTGACGGAAAGAAGGTTGTTATAGCATCGACAAAAGAAGCTATTCACACACCTGAAAAACTTTTCGAAAAAGTTGAGACAGCTTCTGTATATCATCATTCCGGAAAGGTTACAAAAAAGAGCGATGATGCCAATGAATCGATTGGAAGAAAGCTTTATAAGCATCTTATGAACGGTGTATCACATATGCTTCCGTTCGTTATTGGAGGCGGTATCCTTATTGCGATAGCATTCCTCCTTGATGATTATTCAATCGATCCGAGTAACTTCGGTACAAATACACCTGTAGCTGCATGGTTTAAGACAATAGGCGGAGCAGCATTTGGATTTATGCTTCCGATACTTGCGGGATTTATAGCAATGTCGATAGCTGACAGACCCGGTCTTGCAGTCGGCTTTGTCGGCGGATATCTTGCTTCAACGGGCGCAACATTTGCAAATCCCGGCGGAGATATACCATCTGCATTTCTCGGAGCTTTGGTAGCCGGTTTTGTATCAGGTTATCTGGTTCTCTGGCTTGAAAAGATATGTAACAAGCTTCCTCAGTCACTTGAAGGAATAAAGCCTGTTCTGATCTATCCTCTTTCAGGAATTACGATGATCGGTCTTGTTATGTGCGCTATCAATCCTATAGTGGGAGCAATCAACAATTGGATTTCGGGCGTACTTACAGGAATGAGCGGCGGTTCAATCATCGCACTCGGCATTCTTCTTGGAGCTATGATGGCAACAGATATGGGAGGCCCTCTCAACAAGGCGGCATATGTATTTGGTACAGCAGCTCTTGCTCAGCAGAATGAGACAGGATGGATGATCATGGCGGCAGTTATGGTCGGCGGAATGGTTCCTCCTATCGCTATAGCTCTTGCTACACTTATCTTCCCCAAGAAGTTCACTGCAGCTGAGAGAAAAGCAGGCCCTGTAAACTTCATCATGGGATTCTGCTTCATTACAGAGGGTGCTATTCCTTATGCGGCAGCAGATCCTATCCGTGTAATTCCTTCACTTATGGTTGGATCGGGTGTTGCAGGAGCTCTTTCAATGGCATTTAAGTGCACACTTATGGCACCTCACGGCGGAATCTTTGTATTCCCTGTAGTAGGAAACTGGGCACTTTATCTTGTTGCACTTGCAGCAGGTGCGGTTGTAAGCTGCCTTATGCTTGGTGTATTGAAAAAGACAGTTGAAGATTAAAAAATCATATGATGTAGGTGTTGGAAAATATTTTTTGGCACCTGCATCATAATTCATACAAAAAGGAGAAAAAGTGTAATGGTTTCAAAAACAGTAAAGATCGTAAATGAACAGGGAATGCATATGCGTCCTGCGACAGTTTTCAGTCAGGCTATGATGCATTTCTCATCAGAAATAAATCTTTGCGTTAACGGTTCAAAGTATGACGGGAAGAGCGTCATGATGCTCATGGCTGCTTGCATAAAGTGTGGTGCCGAAGTTGAGGTTACCTGCGACGGTCCTGATGAAGAGGAAGCACTTGCAAAAGCGGTTGAGCTTATTGAGAGTGGTCTCGGAGATTGAAGCAAAGGAAATCTTTTACGGGAGGTCATTATCTATGTATAAAGGCATAGAAGCATCAAGAGGAATAGGCATTGGCAGTATCTGTCTTATAACAGATTATGATCTGTCATTTGAAGCCAAACATATTGAAGATACAGAAGCAGAAAAAAGCAGACTTGGAGCGGCTGTTGAGGCTTTAAAAGTTAAAACGTCCGCTATGGCCGATAATATAAGGAAAACTATCGGGGCCAAAGAAGCTGAGATTATGGAAGGTCATATAGCAATGATCGCCGATCCCGCCATGTCGGGTGAGATGAACAAGATGATCGATGCGGGACAGTGCGCCGAGGCAGCAGTCACTGCTGTGTGCGATATGTTCATAGGAATGTTTTCCAAAATGGAAGATGATATGATGCGCCAGCGTGCATCTGATATTTCCGATGTGAAAACAGGTCTTTTGAAAGAGCTTCTTGGAATAGAAGATGTTGACATAAGCAAAGTGCCGCAGGGTACTGTGCTTGTTGCTCATGACCTTACTCCTTCAATGACTTCGCAGATAGTAAAAGAAAACGTTGTCGGAATCATCACAGAAGTTGGCGGAAAGACTTCGCACTCCGCTATTCTTGCAAGGGCGCTTGAGATTCCTGCCGTTCTTTCTGTACCGGGAATTACAGAGAAGGTAAAAGATAAATATACCGCCGTTGTCGATGGCACAGAAGGCGTTGTATATATTAATCCTGACGGGGAGATAGTTTCAAAATATGTTATCAAGAGGGAAGAATTTATACGCGCGCAGGCTGAACTTGAGAGTTTCAGGGGGAAAGAAACTCTTACGGCTGACGGTATAAAGGTAGAGCTTTTCTGCAATATAGGTACGCCTAAGGATGCAAAGAAGGCTATAGAATGCGACGGGGAAGGTATAGGTCTTTTCCGCTCGGAATTTTTGTTCATGGACAAGTCTCATCTTCCTTCCGAGGATGAACAGTTTGAAGCATACAAAGAAGCGATTGAGATCATGAGTGGCAAGACGGTTATCATCCGTACTCTTGATATAGGCGGAGATAAAGAGATACCGTATCTCGGACTTGAGAAAGAGGACAATCCTTTCCTTGGATACAGGGCGGTGCGCTATTGTCTTGCAAATCCGGAAATTTATAAGACGCAGCTTCGCGGAATCCTTCGTGCAAGTGCATTTGGTAAGGCAAAGATCATGGTTCCGCTTGTTACCTGTGTTGATGAGATTCGCGCTGTGAAGGCACTTGTAGAAGAGTGCAAGAAGGAGCTTTCGTCTGAGAATATCGCTTTTGATGAAAAGATAGAAGTCGGATGCATGATCGAGACGGCGGCAGCTTCGCTTATAGCCGATATGCTTGCAAAAGAAGCTGATTTCTTTTCTATAGGAACCAATGATCTTACGCAGTACACTATGAGTGTTGACCGCGGAAATGCAAAGGTTGCATATCTTTATTCCGCATTCCAGCCGGCTGTGCTGCGTTCAATCAAGAATATAATCGAAGCGGGAAGGGCAGCAGGAATTCCTGTTGGAATGTGCGGCGAAGCGGCAGCAGATCCGCTTATGATACCGCTTCTTATTTCCTTTGGACTTGATGAATATAGCGTGAACTCGGTGCTTGTTCTGACCGCACGCAGCATCATCTCTAAGTGGTCAAAGGCAGACGCGGATAATCTTGCGGAGCAGGTGCTTGCACTGTCTACAGAGGCAGAGGTCGTTGCGGCGCTAAAGGCAGCAGCCAGGTAAAAAATATATTTGAAAGATCAGAAAAGTGACCTGAGTAATCCGGCCACAATATTATATATAAGCAAAGCAAAATTAAAAAAGTGACTAAAGCGGATTGTTATCGTCTGATTAGTCACTTTTTCTGCAATTTTTTAGGATTTTATGGTATGATGAGTGACTAAATGAAACTTTTTGAAGTGGTTTAGTCACTTTTGTATTATGAATTTGCAGAATTTCCTTTTAAAAAGTGACTAAAATTTGTAATTGGATCAGATTTAGTCACTTTTTCGAAATGACAGCACACTAGAATTATAAAGGAATTAATTATGGATTTAAATGCAATTGAAAACTTGAATATAGATCGCGTTATAAAGCGCGGAACGGCACAGATAATTGAAAAGACAGATGACGCAATACTGCTTAAGGATACGAGAAGCAAGGCTCTAATGCTGGCCTGCGATGATGTTTCAAAAGGAATGGAGATTTTGAAGCAAAACATTGATGATACAAAGCGAAATATTGGTGATACGAAGCAAAATAATGGTGAAACGAAACCTCTTATAATGATATCCAACGCGGAGCTTGGCAGGAGAGTTGCTGATAAGTTTGGTTATGAGAATATCATGGAGTGTTATCAGATGGCGTTCTTATCAAAAGAGCCACCTAAAGCGGATGATGTGCTCGAATACAAAACGGCAACAATGGAAGATTTTCCTCTTATTTCAAGAGAGTATGGCCTTGTGAGTAAAGAAGAGCTGAAAGAGATTATTGAGCGTGGTAATATCGTTATGGGGTATGAGAACAGTAGTCCTGTCGGATTTATAGGAGAGCACATGGAAGGTAGTGTTGGGCTCTTACAGGTGTTACAGGAGCACAGAAGAAAGGGGTACGGCACAGCTCTTGAGATAGAGATGATACGAAGAACCCTCGAAAAGGGGGATATACCTTTCGGACAAGTTGTCGTTGGCAACACAGCATCACTTGAACTTCAGAAAAAACTTGGCTTAACCAAGTCTGAAGGAACAATATTTTGGATGTGGTAACGGAGGAGAAATTTTTTAGGTATGAGAGTAAAAATTACTGTGATCAGGAAAGAGTTTTACGGGGATCTTGCCGAAGAGTATTTAGTAGATGGAAAAGAAGTAGGCGCATGTCCCGTGCTTGAAGTGGGAAACGAGTTTTACTATGAAGGCGGAGCTGTTATGCCGGAAGGCTTTTGCCCTGTTGCATGGCTTGATATATATTCTTCTCTATGCGCTTTGATGAGTGGAGATAATATAATCAACGACTGGTATAAGAATCCGAAAACAAAGATCTTATGCTGCACAGACGGAACAAGACCTGTAGTTTTTAAGCTGGAACAAGTTTTAGATTGATGGGAGCGAGATATGAAAATATTGCTGTTTTGTTGTAAGGGCTTTGAAATGCTTGAGTTTGCGCCGTTTTATGATGTTGCAGGCTGGGCGAAGAGTGAATATGGATATGATGTTGAGCTTGAAACATGCGGATTTGAACGCGAAGTGCCAAGTGCGTTCTGGGGAACCAAGATAAATACAGATAAAATCATAGATGAAATAAATGTAAATGATTATGATGCACTTGCAATTCCCGGAGGAGATCATAATTTCGGCTTTTTTGAAGAAGCATATGATGAGAGATTTCTTGAGCTTATCCGTAAGTTCAACGATAG